>VFQM010001033.1_pt1 | contig 26369 bp, 27 predicted proteins | sample 3512391 | NCBI WGS metagenome assembly VFQM01 (sample SAMN10412369, study PRJNA504923) | tailings metagenome | isolation source: Replicate 1 from Balatoc abandoned mine | place: Philippines | reverse complement strand
ACTTGCCGTCAACCTGCACCGCGCAGGGCAGGATGCGCTTCTGGTCGTAGAGGTAGGCTTCGGCCATCGCGATCGCGCTGGTGGCGGGGGCATAGAAGGCCGAGCCAGTCTTGAGCAGCGCGACGATCTCGCCGCCACCCGATCGGGTGCGCTGGACGATCTCGCCGAGGCGCGCTTCGGAGATGCCCTTGATCTTGGCCATGTCCGCGACCGGAATGCCGTTGATGGTCGAGTAGGACAGCACCGGCACCATGGTATCGCCGTGGCCGCCGAGCACGAAGGCGTTCACGTCCTTCACCGAAACGCCGAACTCCCAAGCGAGGAAGGTCGCGAAGCGCGCCGAGTCCAGGACGCCCGCCATGCCGACGACCTTGTTCGCCGGGAGCCCCGAGAACTCGCGCAGCGCCCAGACCATCGCGTCGAGAGGGTTGGTGATGCAGATCACGAAGGCATCGGGGCAATTGTCGCGGATGCCTTCGCCGACCGCCTTCATCACCTTGAGGTTGATGCCGAGCAGGTCGTCGCGGCTCATGCCGGGCTTGCGGGCGACGCCGGCGGTGACGATCACGACGTCAGCGCCCGCGATGTCGGCATAGTCGTTCGAGCCGGTGATCGAAGCGTCAAAGCCTTCGACCGGGCCGCACTGGCTGAGATCGAGCGCCTTGCCCTGCGGAATGCCCTCGGCCACGTCGAACAGGACGATGTCGCCCAGGCCCTTCAGTGCTGCGAGGTGAGCGAGCGTGCCGCCGATATTGCCGGCGCCGACGAGGGCGATCTTCTTGCGGGCCATTGTTTTGGACTTCCTTCCCTGATCCTCGGGACGAAGCGGTGATGCGCGAACAGTGTGGCGCTGATGCCAGCCCCCGTCCCAAGCGGCCTGGCACCCGTTACGTGACGGGCGGTAGGCCGCTGAAATGGGGATTGCAACCGTCAAAAGGACGCAAGCGGCAACTATCTTTGCAAACAGTTCGCAATTGCATTAATCTGGCGGTTGGGCGCACTAAGGGAACGCCCTGGGGCGTGTGCCGTAAGGGAAGCAGCAAAAGCGGGAGGCTCAGGCCGGCTCGAGCACGGCCTCGGCACGCGCAGCGAGCCGCCGGTCGAACATCCGGGTCATGGCCAGCCAGTGATCACGCGCATCGGCATCGTCGCGTGCACCTGCCTCTGCGGCGAGGTCCCGCGCCGCCTCGGCAGAGGCAAGGCCGTGAACCGCGAAGTGCTTGAGCGCCTCGGTCAGCAGAGGGTCAAAACCGGTAGCAGCCGATGCGGCGGCGCAACCCTCGGGACGATTGTCGTTCGCTGCCCGCGCCAGCGCCGGGGCGATCAGACCGCGCCCCGCCGCACGCCACCCGAGCCTGCGGGCGGGATTGTTGGCGGAGGCAAAGCGGACGGACATCGGCAGGTTCCTGTGCTTGTGGGCCGCGCGCAACAAAAATGCGCTCGCCGGTCACAAACTCCTAGTCCCCTGGCGCTAAGGATGGGTGAGGCAACAGGGTTGCCGCAAGTTTAACCCCGAGGCCGAAGGAAGCCGCAGTCTCTCAATTCGCCGGCGAGAAGCCCGGACCGGTTTTCCACTGGCCGGCTCGAGCATATTCCGGGCGTATTCCGCCCGCCTCGGGCGTGCCTGCAGGAGCCGCGTCGGCGACAGCGCGGGCTGGAGCCGCAAGCGTGGCGGGGGCAGGTGCGGCACGGGCGGGGACGCTCGCCGCCGCAGCGGGAAGCGGCACGGCGGTGCGGGCGACAGCAGGCGGCGGAGCGGTGCGTCCGCTGACCAGCGGCTCCAGCCCGGCATAGCTTCCGGTGAAGGCGCCCGCCTGCCCGCTGGCGCCGCGGGTGCGGTAAAAGCGGTGCGCGCCGATCGTGCCGATATGGTCGAGCGTTGCCGCCCAATAGGGGTTGACCCAGAGCGTGTGGTAATGCGTCGCGAGGCCCACGGGGGCATAGACGCTCCCGTTCAGCGCCTCGGCGGCGATGCGCTGCGCCCGCGCCCAGCTCGCGCCCGAGGGGCGGCGGGCAAGGCTGCCGTCGCAGGTGAAGGTGAACTGGCAGCCGGTGGAGCGCTCCGAACCCTGATAGACGACGCCGCACACGCTCGAAGGCCAGGCGGGATGGGCGACGCGGTTGAGCACCACCTGCGCCACGGCGCGCTGGCCCGCCTCGCTCTCGCTGGCGGCCTCGTACCACACGGCCTGTGCGAGGCATTCCTGCGCGCGGGCATGGGTGATGCCGGTGCCGGGCACATAGAACGGCCTTGCGGCCGCGCCGACATCGATCAGCGCGCCGAGCTCGCGCCCGCTCTCGGCTCCGGTCCCAAGCGGATCGTCGGTCGGGAGGGCGACGAGGGCGGTGCCGGCCGGATCGGCCATGTAGAAGAAGGCCGAGCCGGGAAAGCTCATCCCCGGTCGCTCGAAGGGCAAGGCGGCCGCGGCGGCCTTGCGCGTGGCGAGGGCGGCGGTGCTCTCGACCGCAGGGCCCGGGAGCGTGCCGACTGTCCCTGTCGCAGCCATGGCCGGAACGGTGATCGCGGCCACAAGCACCGCGATCCGCTTGCGCCACAAGGCTGCCGGCCCGGCCCGGCGGTGGCGCGTGGCAGTGGCCGTGGCGGCTTGAGGATCGGGGGAGCGGGCCATGATCGTGTAGCGCCCTTACGCGCGCGGGCAAGGCGGGGCGAGGCTGCCGCTGCCCTGCGTCCCGTTTCAGGACGGCGGTCGGCGGCGGGGCGGACCCTCGCCGGCGGGCACGCGCATCAAGCCGTTGCGCGGGGCAAGTTGCGGCCCTATCGCCCTGTCTGACGGGATATGGCGCGGGATCGCATCAGGAACAGGCCGGGGGGGCGATACGGCGCTGCGCTGGCGGCGGCGCTCCCGCTCGCGCTGGCAGGCTGTGCGCCCGAAATGCCGCCTGTGCCTCGCGAGACGGCGCATCCCTCGATTGTCAGTCTCAATCCGTGCCTTGATGCAATCCTCGTCGAGATCGCGCCGCCCGGGCAGGTGCTGGCGCTCTCGCATTACAGCCGCGATCCCGGTTCGAGCTCGATCCCGGCCAGTCTCGCTGCCCGCTACGGCGTGACCGGCGGCACGGCCGAGGAGGTGATCGCCGCAAGACCTGACCTGGTGCTTGCCTCGATCTATCTGCCCCGTCCGACCCGCAATGCGCTCGAGCGGGCCGGACTGCGGGTTGCCACCTTCGGCAGCCCCACCAGCATCGCCGAGAGCATCGCCCAAGTGCGCGAAGTGGCGCGGCTGGCGGGACGGGCACCCGCTGGCGAGGCGCTCGCCGCGAGGATCGCTGCGCCATCCCGGTCGTCGCTCCCCGCGGTCAGCGCGCTGCTGTGGCAGGAGGGCGAGATCGTTGCGGGCGAGGCGACGCTGGTTGCCGAATTGCTGCGCGAGGCAGGCTTTGCCAGCCACGCCGCCGCGCGCGGGCTGGGACAGGCCGACCGTGTGAGCCTCGAGGCTGTGCTGGCCGATCCCCCGCAGGTGCTGCTGGTTGCGGGCGATGCCCCGGGCCAGCGCCACCCGCTGCTCGCCAAACCCTTGAAGGCCGTGCATGTCGCCGCCTTCGATCCCTCGCTGGTCTATTGCGGCGGCCCGACCATTCCCAAGGCGCGCGCCCGTCTGGGTGCGATCCGTGCCGAGGTGGAGGCGCGGCCGTGAACCGGGCAAGCCTCGTTTTCGCCGCCTTGCTGGCGCTGCTGTTCCCGCTCTCCCTGCTTGCCGGGAGGGTGTGGATTTCACCATTCGCCCTCGGGGAAAGCGCAAATGCGGCGCTGATCCTTGCCGAGTTGCGCCTCCCGCGCGCGGTGCTGGCGGTGGTGATCGGCGCAGGGCTGGGCGCAAGCGGGGCGGCGATGCAGGGCTATCTCAGAAACCCCCTCGCCGACCCCGGGCTCTTCGGCATTGCCCCGATGGCGGCGCTGGGTGCTGTGGCGAGTTTCTGGTGCGCGCCGCTGCTGCCCCCGGGGCTCGCCGCCTGGAGCCTGCCGGTGATGGCGCTGGCCGGGGCCGGTCTCGGCATGGCGGGGCTTGCGCTGATCGCCGGTCGCACCTCTTCGGACGCAGCCGAAGGTGCGGGCACAGGCATAGCGCTGTTCACCCTTGCCGGCCTGATGCTGGCGAGCCTTGCAGGGGCGCTGACCGCGCTGGCCATTACCCTTGCCCCCAATCCCTTCGCGCTGTCCGAGATCGTGATGTGGCTCAATGGCGCGCTCACCGACCGCTCGTGGCGCGAGGTGTGGATCGCCGCGCCCCTGACGCTTGCCGGGACCGGCTTTCTGGCCTTGGCGGCCAGAAGTCTCGATGCGCTGACGCTCGGCGAGGCGGCGGCGCGTTCGCTCGGGGTCGAGCCGCGCCGGTTGCTGCTGCTACTGGTCGCAGGGATCGGGCTTACAGTCGGCGCGGGCGTGGCGGTCGCGGGCATCATCGGTTTTGTCGGTCTTGTCGTCCCGCATCTCGTGCGCCCCCTGACCGACCGTCTGCCCTCCAGCCTGATTCTGCCGAGCGCTCTCGCGGGCGCCTGCCTGGTGCTCGCCGCCGACAGCCTGGTGCGGATCCTCCCGCTGGTCACCGAACTGCGCCTCGGCATCGCCCTCTCGCTGATCGGGGCGCCGTTCTTCGGCTGGCTGCTGCTGCGGATGAGGAGCGGCCGGCTATGAGCCTTGCTGCCGATGACCTGACGCTGCTGCGCGGCGGCCGCGAGGTGGTGAGCGGCCTTTCTGCGACCCTGGAGCCGGGGAAGATCACGGCCATCGTCGGACCCAATGGCGCGGGCAAGTCGTCGGTTCTGCTGGCGCTGGCGGGGCTTCTGGAGCCTGCGGCCGGCACGGTGCGGCTGGATGGCGAGCCGCTGGCAGGGCTCGCTTCGCGGGCGAGGGCGCAGGTGATCGGCTATCTGCCGCAAAGCCCCGACATTGCGTGGGATGTCAGCACCGAGGTGCTGGTCGCGCTTGGCCGTCTTGCATGGCGCGACCGCGGGACCGCCCAGATCGAGGAGGCTCTGGCCGCGCTCGACCTCGCCGCGCTGCGGGACCGCCCTGTCGGACGGCTCTCGGGCGGAGAACGTGCGCGGGTGCTGCTCGCAAGGGTGCTGGCGGGGACACCGCGCTGGATCCTCGCCGATGAACCGCTCGCGGCGCTCGACCTTGCGCACCAGCTTGTCCTGATCGCCCATCTCAAGGCCTGCGCGAGGGCGGGGCAGGGCGTGGTGGTGGTGCTCCACGATCTGGCGCTGGCGATGAACCATGCCGACCATGTGCTCGTGCTTCACGAAAGCCGCCTCGCCGCCGAAGGGGCGCCGCATCAAGCACTCACGTCCGAGGCGATCGCCCGCGTGTGGGGCGTGGAGACGCAATGGCTCGGCAATCCGGGCCGCATGGCGCTGGTGAGCGGTTGAACTAGCCTTCCGGCAGCGTGCCCGGGAGCAGGATCACGACCGTGAACTCCCCGTCGGGCTCCTGTTGCACCGAAATGAATTTCCCGCCCATCGATGTTGCCCAATCCTTGTAGAAGGGCAGCTTCTCCATAGGAGCATCGGTCAGGATGACCTTCTCGCCGGTCTGGTTTGCCATCTTCACACTCCTGTCAGGTCAGATGAGATCCTTGAGGGCGGAGGCGTCACTCTCGACCTTCTTGAGTTCCTCGATGAGCTTGGCCCGTTCGGCTTCGGTGCCGCCGGCTTGCAGGGCGAGGAGGTCGGCGGGCGAGTTGCCGAGGCTCGCGCCCTGCATGGCCCGAAGAAGATTCCCGTTGCGGCGATTGCGCTCTGCCGCATCGGCCGCGCCCTTGATGTAGTTTTCCAGCCGGTTCCGGTTCTCGCCGGCGTTGAACTTCGCCTCGACCTGTCTTGCCTCCGAATCCGCCTTCGCCCTGGCGATTTCGGCGGCCGCTTCGGAGGCGGCGACATTGAGTGCGTTGCCCACCACCGGATTGGACGCAAGCCGCTGGGCTGCGATCCCCGTCGCGAAAATCTGGGCGAGACCGCCGTTTGCGTTCGATCCCGAAATTCCGCCGCGCGTGCCGAAGCTGGCGAAGACGGAGTAGGTATCGACTTCCAGACCGCTGCCGCCGATCGTGTTCGCGATACCCGTCGACATCGAGACATACTTCCCGGCTGGCAGGACCGCCGCGAGACATGCCGCGTTGCGCTTTGCTGCATCGGCAATGACCGGCCCAAGGGATGTCTCGCACGCATTGAGCTGCTTGACCGCCTCTGCCCCGAGCGACTCGCTGGCGGGGTGATTTTTAGTCCCGTTCGGCTTCAGCGGCATCCAGACCGCTTCGGACCGGTTGTAGCCGACAGTGAATGCCGGAAGCGTCGCACTGGTCGCGGGTGCGGAGATGTCGATCCCGAATTTGGTCTGCGTGGCGAAAAGCAGCACGTCATTATGCGGGTTCTTGTCGCGGTTTAGGGCGCAACCTCCCAGCAGCGGCAGCGCCGTGCAGGCGAGCAGCGCTACATATCCATGGCGTAACATATGTTTTCCCCCCTCAAAGGCTCGAGAATTCGCGCGGCGTTCTCGGCTTCCACATCCTTACGTACGACGACCAGAAGCTGGCACGAGGCCGGGTCTGCGCTCACCCACTCGCTGCGATCCAGGCCGAGCCACGCTGACGGCCGGGCTGTTCCGCCGAGACCAAGGCCGAGGCCCAAGCCCGCGTGGCGAAAAGCAACCACATCGCCCTTGCGTTCGGGCACGGTGATCCGGGTGATGCCGATGGAAACGATCTCGCGGCGAGGGCCGTCGCCCGTGACGGCGACCGTGCAGCCCGGGCAGAGCACCAGGGCACAGGCGGTAAAGGCCGCAAGACGCCGCATTCTCGATCCCCCCAACCCGGCGGAGGTCGATTCACGCCGCGATCATTCCCGCGGCTCCGGCCAGGTTGCGACCCTGGAAGGGACCCGGCCGGACACCGCAAGAACACAATCCGCATCGCAAAATCGACAGGGGTTGGCGACTTCAGGTTTTCTGTAGGGTGTCGTAAAGTTCATACAAAGATATGAAAACAAACAGTAAAATCTTTTCAACTTTGCCGCTGATGCCGCTTGCCACGGGCCGCCCGGACGAGGCTTGCGGCAAATGCACCGGCCTGACCGGGCACGATTCCCCTCGCGGCCCGTTGCAACCCGGACCGCCTTTCTCCATCTGGACAACGCGGCGCCGACCGCCTCACGCCCGCCCTTGACCCACGCGAACATTTCCGGAACACATCTCTCCCATGAGCCTCACGACCATTTCCGTGCGCGGTGCGCGCGAGCATAATCTCAAGGGTATCGATATCGATCTGCCGCGCGATGCGCTGATCGTGGTCACGGGACTCTCCGGCAGCGGCAAGTCCAGCCTCGCCTTCGACACCATCTATGCCGAGGGTCAGCGGCGCTATGTCGAGAGCCTCTCGGCCTATGCCCGCCAGTTCCTCGAGATGATGCAGAAGCCCGATGTCGAGCATATTGACGGGCTCTCGCCGGCGATCTCGATCGAGCAGAAGACCACCAGCCGCAACCCGCGCTCGACAGTGGCGACGGTGACCGAGATCTACGACTACATGCGTCTGCTGTGGGCCCGCGTCGGCGTGCCTTACAGCCCGGCGACGGGCGAGCCGATCTCGGCCCAGACTGTCAGCCAGATGGTCGACCGCGTCATGGCTCTGCCCGAGGGCACCCGCGCCTACCTGCTCGCCCCCGTCGTGCGCGGGCGCAAGGGCGAATACCGCAAGGAAATCGCCGAATGGCAGCGGCAGGGCTTCACCCGCGTGCGGATCGACGGCGAGATCTACGCCATCGAGGATGCGCCTGCGCTCGACAAGAAGTTCAAGCACGACATCGAGGTGGTGGTTGACCGGATCGCGGTGAAGCCCGGCATGGAGACTCGCCTTGCCGAAAGCTTCGAGCAGGCGCTCAAGCTGGCCGAGGGGCTGGCCTATGTCGATCTCGCCGACGGGGTCGTGCCGGGGCGCGAGGGTGAAGGGAAGGGCGGCGCCATGAAGGGCGCCGGCCTGCCCGCCAACCGCATCGTCTTCTCCGAGAAATTCGCCTGCCCGGTCTCCGGCTTCACCATCGAGGAGATCGAGCCGCGCCTGTTCTCCTTCAACGCCCCGCAAGGCGCCTGCCCGGCGTGCGACGGGATCGGCGAGAAGATGCTGTTCGACCCGCAGCTGGTGGTGCCGAACGAGGCGCTCAGCCTGAAGCAGGGCGCGGTGGTGCCATGGGCCAAGTCCAATCCGCCGTCGCCCTATTACATGCAGGTGCTGGCCAGCCTCGCCAAGGCCTATGGCTTTGACCTCACCACCCCGTGGAAGGACCTCGCCCCCGAGCAGAAGCTCATCATCCTTCACGGCACGGGCGGAATGGCGGTGCCGCTGACCTTCAAGGACGGCCGCCGCGAATATACCGTCCACAAGGCCTTCGAGGGCGTGATCGGCAATCTCAACCGCCGCATGATGCAGACCGAAAGCGCGTGGATGCAGGAGGAGCTTGCCAAGTACCAGACCGCGCAGGCCTGCGAGACCTGCGGCGGCAAGCGCCTCAATGAAAAGGCGCTCAGCGTGAAGGTTCCCGGCGCCAGCGGGCCGACCGATATCGCCACGCCGGTCCAGATGAGCGTGGCCGATGCCAAGGCGTGGTTCCTCGCGCTCGACGCACATCTCACCCCGCAGCAAAGCCAGATCGCCAAGGCCATCCTCAAGGAGATCAACGAGCGCCTCGGCTTCCTCGACAACGTCGGCCTCGATTACCTCAACCTCGACCGCACGTCAGGCACGCTCTCGGGCGGCGAGAGCCAGCGCATCCGCCTCGCCTCGCAGATCGGCTCCGGCCTCTCGGGCGTGCTCTATGTGCTCGACGAGCCGAGCATCGGTCTCCACCAACGCGACAATGACCGCCTGCTTGAGACGCTCAAGCGCCTGCGCGATCTCGGCAATACCGTGATCGTGGTCGAGCATGACGAGGACGCGATCCGCGCCGCCGACCACATCGTCGATCTTGGCCCCGGCGCGGGCGTGCATGGCGGCGAGGTGGTGGCACAGGGCAACCTCAAGGCGATCCTCAAGGCCAAGGGCTCGCTCACCGCCGACTACCTCACCGGCAAGCGGAAAATCGAGGTGCCGACGCAGCGCCGCAAGGGCAACGGGCACTTCATCACCGTCAAGAACGCGCGGGCGAACAACCTGAAGGGCGTCACCGCCACGATCCCGCTCGGCACCTTCTGCTGCATCACCGGGGTCTCGGGCAGCGGCAAGTCCTCGCTCACCATCGACACCCTGCAAGCCGGCGCCAGCCGCGTCCTCAACGGCGCGCGGATCATCGCGGGCGCGCATGACGAGATCACCGGCCTCGAATATTGCGACAAGGTGATCGAGATCGACCAGTCGCCGATCGGCCGCACCCCGCGCTCCAACCCCGCCACCTACACCGGCGCCTTCACCCAGATCCGCGACTGGTTCGCCGGCCTGCCGGAGAGCCTCGCGCGCGGCTACAAGCCCGGGCGCTTCTCCTTCAACGTCAAGGGCGGCCGCTGCGAGAAGTGCCAGGGCGACGGCCTCATCAAGATCGAGATGCACTTCCTCCCCGACGTCTACGTCACCTGCGAGGAATGCCACGGCAAGCGCTACAACCGCGAGACGCTCGAGGTGAAGTTCAAGGGCCACTCGATCGCCGACGTGCTCGACATGACGATCGAGGACGCCGAGGAGTTCTTCAAGGCCGTCCCCCCGATCCGCGAGAAGATGCGGATGCTGAACGAGGTCGGCCTCGGCTACGTCAAGGTCGGCCAGCAGGCGACGACCTTGTCGGGCGGCGAGGCCCAGCGCGTGAAACTCGCCAAGGAACTCGCCCGCCGTTCCACCGGCCAGACCCTCTACATCCTCGACGAGCCGACGACGGGCCTGCATTTCGAGGATGTGCGGAAGCTGCTCGAAGTGCTGCACCGGCTGGTGGAGCAGGGCAATTCCGTGGTGGTGATCGAGCACAACCTCGACGTGATCAAGACGGCAGACTGGATCATCGACCTCGGGCCGGAAGGCGGCGTGCGCGGGGGCGAGATTGTGGCGGTGGGGACGCCTGAGCAGGTGGTGAAGGAGGCGCGCAGCTTCACGGGGCAGTATTTGAAGCCGCTCCTCGCGCGCTAGGCCGAAAGGTCTCCTGGCGTGCACGCCGGCTGGGATGAGGGAGAAGCAGAAGGCTTGCTGAGCGAGAGGCGCTGGAACGGCTGACCGGCAGGCGGCGCACTCTCATTCGGGCCGACACGCAAGGGGCTCGCCCGTTTCAGGCCCTGGCGACAGGCTTCGGCTTGCGCCGCTCGATTGCTGTCGTCGCAGCGAAGGTCGCGATCCCGCCAGCCAGCATCCACAGAAAGGCGCCAGGGACGCCCAGCGAGCGGTCGAGCACTGCGATCAGGGCCAGTTGCACCAGCACCGCCGCGCTCGCCGCGCGCCCGCTTGCCCGCACGCCCGCAAGGCCCGCCACCAGCGGCACCACCAGCACCGCCGAGATCGACTCCGCGTCGAGCACGAGGGCGCGCAGGCTCTCCCCCGAGGCGGCGAGCAGCGCGGCGAGCACGGCCGCGGTCACCGTTGCCCCGCGCGCGGCGTGCAGCAACTCGCGCGGCGGCGCTGCCGGGCGCAGCCGCCGGTAGCCGCTCTCGGTCGCCACGGCCGAGACCGCCAGCAGCGCCGAGTTCACAGAGGCGAGGATCGCCGAGACCAGCGCGCCGGTGAACACGATGTAGAGCCATTCGGGCAGCAGAGCGGTGGCAAGGGCAGGCAGGAAGGTCTCGTCCTCGGCCAGTCGCAGGCCGAGCACCGGGGCAAGCTGCGGGCCGATCAGCCCGAGGCTCACCGGCACCAGTCCGATCGCGAGATAGACACCCGCCCCGAGAAAGGCGCCTTTGCGGGCGGCCTCGGGCGACCGTGCCGCCAGCGCCCGCGACAGGGCTTCCTGGCTGACGATCGTGCCCATCACCGGCAGCAGCCACAGCTCGGCACGGCCCGCCCAGCTCTCGCCGGGCACGGTGAGCCGCCATGCTTCGTCTGGAATGCCTGCCAAGGCGGCGCCTGGTCCGCCGCTCGCCGCGACCGCCAGGCCGAGCAGCAGCAGCATCGCTCCGATCACGATCGTGCCCTGGCCAACGTCGGTCACCACATCCCCGACCAGCCCGCCGAGCAGGGTGTACACCATCACCAGCACGCTCGCTGCCACCAGCGCCGTGGCGAAGTCGAGCGGCGAGGCGGCATCGAGGATCGCGGCGAAGGCATAGAACTGTGCCGCCGACCAGGTGATGGCGGCCAGAGCGACGACCAGCGCGGACAGCGCCTCGGTGCGCGCCCCGTAGCGCTCGCGCAGGAAGTCGGCGATGGTGATATAGCCCCCTGCGCGCAGGCGGCGGGCGATGAACAGGGCGATGGCGAGAATGCCGAGGGTGTAGGCGAATGGCTCGGCCCGTGCACCCGCGAGGCCGTTGGCGGCAACCTCGGCGGATGTGGCGAGCAGCGTTTCGGAAGCGAACCAGGTCGCAAACAGGCTCATGCCCACCGCGAAGGGCCCGAGCGTCCGCCCCGCAACGAGGTAGTCGGCGTCAGACTTCGCCCCGCGGCCGGCCCATACGGCGAGCGCGATCTGGGCGGCGACATAGGCCAGAATTAAGGCGAGCGTGGTGGTGATGGCGGCAACCCCCGGTCCGCACCGCGCCCGGCCCCCTGCCTTGCGCGGATAGAGGACCGCGCCTTAGCCAGTCCGGCGCATCACGTGCAAGAGGGCAGAAAGCCGCCAGTCAGGCACGCGCCGTGCTGGCGCGGACGCTTCAGTCAGCGATCAGCGCGAGCTCGACATTGCCGTGACCGCGGGCAACCAGCCCGAGTTCGTCGGCGGCGGCACGGCTGACGTCGATCATGCGGCCGGCGCTGAAGGGCCCGCGATCATTGATGCGGACGATCACGCTCTTGCCGTTGGCGGTGTTGGTGACGCGCACGAGGCTTCCGAAGGGCAGCGTCCGGTGGGCGGCGGTCATCGCGCCATTGTCGAAACGCTCGCCGCTGGCGGTGCGGCGACCGTTGAACCTAGCCGCATAATAGGAGGCGCTGCCCTGGCCGATCACTGTCTCCTGCGGAGCGGACGGTGCAGCCGTCTCGGGGGGAAGGGCTGCCAATCCGATCTCCGCGCCCGGCTGGACCGGAACGAGCTCGACCATGGCGGCGCTGGTGGCGGGGTCGACCGAGCCTGCCGTAACGTCGGGCGAGGCGGCGGAGGAGGCACCGAGCGGGGCGAGACCCAGCAGAACGGCAGCCAGCATGGCTTGCGCGCTCCGGCTGCCGAAGCTGCGGGCCTTGTGGCCCTGGTCGCGATTTCCCGTCCGCATGGCGGCGCAGATACAGGCATGGAAAGGCCAAGGGCAAACCAGGTTAGGATTTCGTCGCCCGGGAGCTTCGGCGCAAGCACCAGCCGAGCCTAAAATGCGACGAACCGTTGTCGCTCGCGTGTCGCGTGGTCGTCCAAGGCGGCGATTCTCACCGCTTCGACTCGCAATTCCCAAGAGGAGAGCCTGCTATCGCACAATGCAAATGGGGCCGGCATTGCTGCCGACCCCACTCTCACCGGCGTGTGGATGACCCTCGCTCGTGATGCCTCCGGCGAACCTTCGGCTTCCTTTGCGTCCGGCCATGCTTGGCGCCCGATGTCTAGCCTCTAGCTGCCTGTGCCTTGCGGCCGGCGTGCCAGAGATTTGTCACCGGCGCTCGCGCCGGCATCCGGCTTTCGCTCCGGCGGGCCTTTGCGTCACTCGTCTGGCTTGCGCCTTTCAGGTGTCGCAGCCGCGCCTTCGCTTGGCCGAGGCCTTCGTCCCTTTACCGATTTCAAGCACCGCGGCTTGGGGGCTTTCGCCGTTTCCGCTGCACTTGCCATCCGGCCAGGTTCTGGGCCTGTCCGGTTTCATCGCGTCGCTCCGACCCTTGAATTGAGCTGGCTTGCCTTTGGCCGAGGCCTTCTGCATTCCCTCTCCGGATCGGCGCGTGGACAGATGTCACCGCCATCCTCGGGATAAAAATCCCGGTAACTTCAGTGCCTTGCGGCCTTCTGTTCCGGTTGCTTCGCGTCCCGAAGACAGGTTCAAATTGCGCCTTAATCGGCGACCTGACAACATTTGACGCAGCCACTTTTCCACTTCCGGCAATTTAGCCTGTGGACACGAGTGGATAAATCAACGGCTCATCGCTTTTGCGCCAGCCGGAGGCATGCGCGGCGCGGGGCCGGCTTTATGTTGGCACGGTTACAGAGACCAAGCCGCAGCGCCTAACGCTGCGACTCGGTTTTCCCCATTCCGGATTGTCCGGATCAGGCGTCCCGATTGCGGCGCGAGAGCAGCCGCAGGCGCAAACCGTTCAGCTTGATGAAGCCTTCTGCGTCCTTCTGGTCGTAGGCTCCGGCGTCGTCTTCGAAAGTAACGTGAGCCTCGGAATAGAGCGAGTAGGGCGACTTGCGGCCCACCACGCTCGCCAGCCCCTTGTAGAGCTTCAGGCGCACGGTGCCGGTGACCTTGTCCTGGCTGTGATCGATCGCGGCTTGCAGCATCTCGCGCTCGGGCGAGAACCAGAAGCCGTTGTAGATCAGCTCCGCATAGCGCGGCATCAGCTCGTCCTTGAGGTGCGCCGCGCCGCGATCGAGGGTGATTTGCTCGATCCCGCGATGGGCGCGGGCGTAGATCTCGCCGCCCGGGGTTTCGTACATCCCGCGGCTCTTCATGCCGACGAAGCGGTTCTCGACCAGATCGAGCCGGCCGATGCCGTGCTTGCGCCCGAGTTCGTTGAGCGCGGCGAGCAGCGTGGCAGGCGACATCGCCTCGCCGTTCAGCGCAACGCCGTCACCCTTCTCGAAATCCACCGTGATGTATTCCGGCGTGTCCGGCGCGTCCTCGGGGTTGACGGTGCGCGAGTAGACGTAGTCCGGCGTTTCCTGCCACGGATCTTCCAGCACCTTGCCCTCGGACGAGGTGTGGAGAAGGTTCGCATCGGTCGAGAAGGGGCTGTCGCCGCGCTTGTCCTTGGGGACCTGGATCTGGTGCGCCTCGGCCCATGCGATCAGCGCGGTGCGGCTGGTGAGGTCCCATTCGCGCCACGGGGCAATCACCTTGATGTCGGGATCGAGCGCGTAGGCGGACAGCTCGAAACGCACCTGGTCATTGCCCTTGCCGGTCGCGCCGTGGGCGATGAAATCGGCGCCCGTCTGGTGGGCGATCTCGACGAGACGCTTGGAAATCAGCGGGCGGGCGATCGAGGTGCCGAGCAGGTAGTCGCCTTCATAGCGGGCATTGGCGCGCATCATCGGGAAGACGAAATCGCGCACGAATTCCTCGCGCAGGTCCTCGATGAAGATGTGATCGTCGGGAATGCCCATGGCGCGGGCCTTGGCGCGCGCGGGTTCGATTTCCTCGCCCTGCCCGAGATCGGCAGTGAAGGTCACGACTTCCAGCCCGCGCTCGACGCTCAGCCACTTGGCGATGACGCTGGTATCGAGACCGCCCGAATAGGCGAGGACGACTTTCTGGGGCTGGGCCATGCGGGAGGGTTCCTTGGGGACGGGATTGCGGGCGGGCCCGTATCAGGGCTGCCCCCCCGAGGCAATCCGCCAGAGGAGTAAGCGACCATCTTGCGCACTTGCCCGCCGGACCGCTTTCGCCGATGCTCCCTTGCAAGTGACGGGGGCGTGCTCGGGAGAGCAGGGATGGGGCAGGCGAAGACCACGATCACCGAGGTCGCAGCCGCGACATTCATCGCCGGCCTCGAGCCGCCCGCGCGGCGCGAGGAGGCCAGGGTGCTCGACGCGCTGTTCCGCAAGGTGACCGGCGAGGCACCGAAAATGTGGGGCGGCACCATCATCGGCTACGGCGAATACCGCACCACCTACCAGAGCGGGCGCGATGTCCACTGGATGCGTGCCGGGTTCAGCCCGCGCAAGGCCAGGCACTCGCTCTATCTCATGGGCGGCTATTGCGATGACATAGCCGCCGGGGGACGGGCCGAAATGCTGGCGCGGCTGGGCAAGCATTCCACCGGCAAGAGCTGCCTCTATCTGAACAAGCTTGCCGGCATCGATCTGGCCGTGCTCGAGGAGATCATCGCCGCCGACTGGGCAGCGATGCAGCGGATGTTCCCGCAAGCCTAGGGGTCAGATACCGGCATACCACTGGTAGCCGGCAACATCCTCCCAATAGCCGCCCTTGCCTTGCCCGATCCCGTCGAAACTGGCGACGGCCTCGATCGCCTTGACGTATTTGGCGTGCTTGTAGCCAAGCTGCCGTTCGATCCGCATCCGCAAGGGGGCGCCGTTCTTTTCGGGCAGGGGCTCGCCGTTCAGGGTATGGGCGATGATCGTCTGCGGGTGCCAGGCGTCGACCAGATCGATGCTCTCGTAATAGTCGCGCCCGTAAAGGGTGTCGGCGCAGCGGAAGACGATGAACCTCGCCGCCGCCTTCACCCTTGCCGCATCGAGCAGCGCGGAAAGCTGCGGCCCGGTCCATTCGCCGATCGCGCTCCAGCCCTCGACACAATCGTGGCGGGTGATCTGGGTGCGCTGCGGCATGGCCCTGATCTGGTCAAGAGAGAGCGAGAGCGGCTGCTCCACCAGCCCGCGCACCTCGAGCCTCCAGCCGGGAAAGCCCCTGGCGAGTTGCTCGCGGTAGAAGGGATCGTCGATGGTCACCGAGCCATTGCCGCGGAAGGTGGGGGAGCGGTCCCCGGGGGCATATTCTGGTGCGAGGCCCTGCTTGCCCGCGAGCGCGCGATGGAGGCTGCGGTGGCCGTCCTCTGCGGCGTCGAACAGGCTTTGCGTGGTCTTGCTGTCATTGATCTTCGCGCAGGCCGAGGCGCCGAGCGCGGCAATCCCTGCCAGAAGCGAGCGGCGCGGCAGGTCAGTCACGGGCAGCGCCTCCCTTTCCGCCGGTGACCATCGCTGTGACCAGTCGCGGCTGGATCAGCGCGAGCGCCAGGTGAAGGACGACAAAGCCGAAGATGGCCCAGGCAGCGACGAAGTGCAGCGAGCGTGCGCTCTGGCGTCCGCCCAGGAGGTCGATCAGCCACGGCGCGACCGCGCCGATGCCGGGGCTGATCGCAAGCCCGGTGAACAGCATCAACGGCAGCAGCACCCCGAACACCCCGCCATACAGGATCTTCTGCACCGGGCTGTAGCCTTGCCTCTCCGCGGGGACAGCGCGATGGGCCTTGAGCGAGGCTTTCACCGCCGCAAGCGTCCAGTCCTTTCGCGCCGTCATCAGATCGCGGCGGAAATGGCCATTCGCCAGCATCGCCGCCCAGATGAACAGCAGCCCGATGCCGAAAGGCCATGCCATGGTATTGTGCCAGTCACGCGCAAGGGCGAGGTTGTAGTGCTGCGGGATCGTTGCCCAGCCGGGAAAGCGGATCACGCTCAGCCAGGCATCCTTGGGATCGAAGCCGTAATCGCCCCAGTAGAGATGACGATGCGCGTTCGAGATGTTCAAGCCCGTCATGAACAGCACGACGATGACCGCCGCGTTCACCCAGTGCCAGAGCCGCGTCGAGAACGGGTGCTTCGGCGGGATGCCCTTGATCCTCATGCGCCCTCGCGCGCCAGCCAGATCACGTCGCGCGGCTGGTCCAACAGGTGCTGGCCGCTGTCGATGAACAGGGTTTGGCCGCTGGCGAGCGTGCCGCTGGCAAGGAACAGCGCCGCATCGGCGATTTCCTGCGGGCCGGTCTTGCGGCCGAGCAGGTTCATCCGGTGCGAGATCTCGGTCTCCTCCTCGCGCTGGTCATGGCTCGCCAGCACTGCGCCGGGCGCCAGGCCATAAACCCTGACGCTGGTGCCCGCATGGGCCTTGGCCAGCATCCCGATGCTTGCCGCCAGCGCGTGCTTGGACATGGTGTAGCTGAAGAAATCGGGATTGGTGTTCTCGATCTTCATGTCGGTCACATTGATCACGCTGCGCACCGCGGGGGCGCCTCCGGTCAGGGCGATGAAGGCCTGCGCGAGGCGGGCAGGGGCAAGCGCGTTGACCTGCATGGCCTCGCGGGCGGTTTCCGGGTCGAGCGCTTCCGGGCCGTCGTAATCGAAGACCGACGCCGAATTGACGAGGCAGCGCCAGCCGGGCAGCCGTGCGGCAAGAGCCGTGATCGCGGTCACGGCGGCCGCTTCGTCGGCAAGGTCGAAGCCGATCGTCTCGGCGCTGGGCAAGGTGGCCGCCACAGCTTCGGCGGCTGCGGCCGAGGCGCGGTAATGGATCACAACGTGCCAGCCGGCCTCGGCAAAGCGGCGCACGATCGCCAGCCCGATACGGGTCGCCCCGCCGGTCACGAGAACGGCGGGGCGCTTGGGGGCTGCGTTGCTGTCGGGGGAGAGGTTCATGCAGCCCCGCTAACAGGCAGGGAAGCGGGCTTCAATCGGGGAGAGGGGTTGCGCGCCGGTTCGCCTGCCTGCCCGAAGGGACGGCCTAGCGGCAGCGCAGCTCGCCGCGGTCAATCTCGCGTCCCAGGAGACCACCGCCGATCGCCCCGAGCAGGGTGCCGGCCGAGCGATCGCCGCGGGTATCGATGGTGCGGCCAAGCAGGGCACCGACGCCTGCGCCGATCACGAGGCCGGTGGTGCCGTTGTCGCGGCGGCAGTAGTAGCGGTCGCCGTCCCGCCAGATCCGGTCGCCCCGGCCGAGCCGGCGCGGCTCGAAATAGCGGCCCCGGTCGTCATAGATCCGGTCCTTGGCGCGCTTGCCCCAGGCCGGGGCGTGACGCGGCGGATCAGCCATAGCAGGCGTCGCCATCGGGAGAGTCATCGCGCCAGCGGCGATGATCAGGGCAAATTTCTTCATGGCTCTTTCTCTCGTTACGAAGGGGACTGGAGCGTCAACTTTCCTTGTTTAAGGGCGGCTTAACGCGCCCCCGAGGCAGGGCGGACATGGGCCAAGCCGCACGCCCGCCGCGCCAGGACGTTAGCGGCAGCGCGTCTCGCCGCGGTCGATTTCGCGGCCGAGAAGGCCGCCGCCGATCGCGCCGAGCAGGGTGCCGACGGTGCGGTCACCGCGGGTGTCGACCGTACGGCCGAGCAGGGCGCCGACACCCGCACCGACCAGCAGGCCGGTGGTGCCGTCGGCGCGGCGGCAGCGCCAGCGTCCGTCGTCACCGCGCCAGTAGGCGCCGCGACGGTCATCGCGCCAGCGGCGGTCATCCCAGCGTCCGCGGCGGTCGTCGCGCCAGCGGCGGCGTTCGCGCCAGTCGTCATCATCGTCGAAACTCGCGATCTGGGTGAAGGGCGAGGCCGTGTCGACATAGCCGGCAACGAGCGGCGAGCGGGCAGAGGGCAGCTCTGCCGCCTGCGCAGGGAGCGCGGCGACGAGCATCGAACCGGAGGCGGCGATCAGGGCGAGGTGCTTCATGGTCTGTGTCCTTGTGGCGGCTCCGCGGTGGAGCGACACCCTTTTCGTTCAGCTTAGGCGAACCTTGGCTGAACAAGCCTTTCAGGAAACAGCAGGATTTGTTCAGGTTGGCACTGATTCCGGTGAACCGTGGCTCAGGTGCGTTTGGCTGCAGCCTTGTCGCGCAGGGACGGGCTGAGCGCGGGGAGCGCGGCGAGGGCGGCGTAGTCCGCGGGGCTCGCCTCGCCTGCAACAAGTGCGCGGAACACCCGCGCTACGCTCCATTCGGGCTCGCCGATGGCAATGCGTTCGAGCCTGTCGCCGGCCGCGACCTCGCCGGTTTCGATCACCCGGAAATACCAGCCGCAGCGTGCGGTCTCGATGATCCGCGTCACCATATCCTTGCACCCGAAGCGGTGCTCGATCTTCCAGCACGGCGCACGCGGGCGGCTGACCTCGATCAGCGCGGTCCCGCAGCGGAAGCGGTCGCCGATGTGGACGCTCTCCTCGATCAGCCCGCGCACCGCAAGGTTCGAGCCGAAGCCGCCCGGCTCATCGAGCAGCAGGTGGTCGCCGATCTCGCCGCGCCACCAGTCGTGGTGGTCGAGCGGGTAGAGGTGGAGCGCCTGCTCCGGTCCGCCGTGAACGCGCCGGTCGGCCTGTTCGTCGGGTGCGAGGCCTTCCGCGAGCACCTGCACTGCACCCTCGCGCGGCCGCTTGGCAAAGGCGCTCAGCTCCGCGCCGTTGAAGGGGCGCGCCGTGCCGGTGCAGACGGCCTCGATGGTCCAGATGCTCATGGTTTCCTCACGGTCAGATCGATCCAGTCGCGCTGCGTGCCGTCGCTGGCCTTGCCGGCGTAGGTTTCCTGCGCCTCAACGAGGAACCCGGCAGAGTGGTAGGCCGCCAGCAGCCAGTCGGCGGAGGGGAAATTGTGCAGGCGGCCAAGCAGGTCGCGGCCTTCCGCCTCGCCGAGCTTGTAGCTGGAGAAGAACCAGCCCCCCGGCATCAGCGCGCGGTGGACGCGGGCGAGAACGTCGGGCAGCGCATTGCGGGGGCAGTGGAGCAGGCTGGCATGAGCCCAGACCCCGGCATAGGCCGCATCCGCATCGAGTTCGTGGAACGCCATCACCCGCGCGCCCACCCCGAACGCCTGATTGGCGCGGGCGACGAGCGCGGGGACGGCATCACTGGCATCGACCGCAAAGCCGCGCGCGCGGATATGCGCCGCATCGCGCCCGCCGCCGCAGCCAAGCTCCAGCACCGCCGCGCCCTTGGGCAGGCGATCCAGAAAAGCATCGAGCTGGTAGCTGTGTGCCTCGCCCGAGTGGAACACCCAGTGCGGCGCACGGGCCTGGTAGAAGGCAATGGTGTCCGGGTCGGTGCTCAAGCCTGTTCGGCAGCAGCGGCAGCAGCCGCCGCCTCCCGGTCCCGCTGGGCGCGGCTCTTCTTTTCGGCCGCGGTCTTGAGCTGGCCGCAGGCCGCATCGATGTCGCGCCCGCGCGGGGTGCGGACGGGAGCGGAGAAACCGCCCTCGAAGACGATCTCCGAGAACCGCCGGATGCGCTCCGGGGTCGAGGTCTCGTAGCCCGCGCCCGGCCAAGGGTTGAACGGGATCAGGTTGACCTTGGCGGGCAGCTTGTATTCCTTGAGCAGCCGGACAAGCTCGCGGGCGTCCTCGTCGCGGTCGTTCTTGTCCTTGATCATGACATATTCGAAGGTGATGCGCCGCGCGTTAGAGGCGCCGGGATAGTCCGCGCAGGCCTGCAGCAGATCGTCGATCCCGTATTTCTTGTTGAGCGGCACCAGCTCGTCGCGGACCTCCTTGCGGACCCCGTGCAGGCTCACCGCGAGGTTCACCCCGATCTCCTCGCCGCAGCGCTCCATCATCGGTATGACGCCGCTGGTCGAGAGCGTGATGCGCCGCTTGGAGAGGGCAAGACCGTCGCCGTCCATCACCAGCTTCAACGCATCGCGCACATGATCGAAATTGTAGAGCGGCTCGCCCATGCCCATCATCACGATGTTGGTGAGCAGGCGCCCGTCGGCGGTGTAGTGCCCGGCCTCGTCGTCCTCGTCGATGGCGTCGGCATCGGAAACCATCGTCCCGCGCGGCCATTCGCCGAGCGCGTCGCGGGCGAGCATCACCTGCCCGACGATTTCGCCGGGGGTGAGGTTGCGGACCAGCTTCATCGTGCCGGTATGGCAGAAGGAGCAGGTGAGGGTGCAGCCGACCTGCGAGGAGACGCACAAGGTGCCGCGTGTCTCGTCGGGGATGAACACCATCTCGAAATCGTGGCCGTCGGCGGTGCGCAGCAGCCACTTGCGGGTGCCGTCGACCGAATGCTGCGCCTCGACCACGTCCGGGCGGCCGATCACGAAGCGCTCGGCGAGCCAGGGGCGCATCGGCTTGGCGATGTCGGTCATCGCCTCGAAATCGGTGACGCCGCGGTGGTAGAGCCAGTGGAACACCTGCTTGGCGCGCAGCTTGGCCTGTTTCGCGTCGAGCCCCGCTTCCTCGAGCAATTCGCGGATGCGCGAGCGGGGCAGGCCGATCAGGTCGACGCGGCCGTCGGCGCGCGGCGTGATGTCGCGCGCAGCGGGGACCGGGTCGACGAGGCCCGGGATGGACATGAGTGCAGTATCGGCCATGAGTGGCGGCCCTATAGTGATACTTGGCCGGTTTGACCAGTCAGCGCCGCGCACAGCCGACGGTGGCGGCATCGATCGCGGTCGCGGCGCCTGCGAGCGGGTAGCTGTCGGTGAAGCGCCCGCCTTTGGCCGAGGTTGCCGACACGCTCATCCGGCTGCCCGAACGCAGCGCGGCAACGATGGCCGCATCCCCGCGCCCATCGGCCGCCCAGGCGTTGCGGCCCTTGGCGACGAGGTCGAAGCGCTTGCCGCCCACCGCCAGACGCACCGCGCTCTGGGCGGCGATCTCGCGCGAGAGCACCAGATGAACCGCCCCGCGCACCCCCGTGCCGGGCCACAGCGAGACCGTTGCATAGGCGGGTGAGGGCAGCGATCCCTGCGCCTTGGCGATCGCATAGCAGCGCGCCGGGCTTGCATCCTTGAACGCGGCCCAGTTCTCGTAGACGCCGAGGCTCTCGCGCGCTGCCAGCGGTGTTGCGGCGACAAGCAGCAGGAGGGACGCGATCAGCCTAGTCATAGTCGATTGCCATCACTTCCCACTCTCTCGTGCCCGAGGGAAGGCTGACCACGCGCACATCCCCGACTGCCGCACCGCGCAGCGCGCGGGCGAGCGGGGCGTTCCACCCGATCCGGCCCTTGGCAGCATCCTGTTCGTCATCGCCGACCAGTTGCACGATCTGGCGGTTGTCGTCTTCGTCCGCGATCTCGACCTTGGCGCCGAAGAACACGCGGCTCCGGTCCACCGCCGCTGCGGGGTCCACCACTCGCAGCACCTTCATCCGGCGGGCGAGGTGGGCGAGTTCGCGGTCGATCTCGCGCATTTTCTTGCGGCCGTAGAGATAGTCGCCGTTCTCCGAGCGGTCACCATTGCCCGCCGCCCAGCTCACGATCTCGACGATCGCCGGACGTTCGGTGCCGAGCAGGTAATCATAGCGCGCCTTGAGCGTCGCCATGCCCGCCGGCGTGATCGGAGGCCCCCCGGGTTTCATCGGCGGCTCAGCGCAGGAAGCTGTCGACGGTGCGCGGCATGCCGGCCTGCTCGGGATACATGTGCGAATAGGTCACGGCATTGCCGATGACGCGCATGATGTAATAGCGGGTCTCGAAATTGGCGGGGATCTTCTCGACCCAGGTCACCCAGTCGATCGCTCCGGTGCGCGGGTCGCCGTTGGCCCTCAGCCACTGGTTCACCCGTCCCGGCCCGGCATTATAGGCCCCGATCGCCAGCGGAAAGGAGCCGCCGTAATAGCTCATCATCCGGGCGAAATAGGCGTCGCCCAACTGGATGTTGTATTGCGGCGAGCCGGTGAGGTCGGCCGAGAGATACTGGATTCCCAGCTTGCCCGCCTGCTCGCGCGCGGTGCCGGGCATCAGCTGCATGATCCCGCGCGCGCCGGCGTGGCTTTCCCGGGTGATGTCGAATTCGCTCTCCTGCCGGGCAATGGCATGGACCATCACCCAGTCATTGACGACCGGCGGCGTCGTGACGACCGGGAAGCCGATGCGTTCGAGGCCTGCAAGGCCATTCTCGCCAGCCTTCATGCCCAGAACCACAGCGAGTTCGTCCAGGCCGACCTCGCGCGCCAGTTGCGCGGCCATCAGCATCTCGGTGGGGGTCTTCGCCTCGTCGCCGAGCGCCTCGAAGAAGCGCCTTTCGGTGCGCCAGTCGCGGCGGTTTTTGGCGAGCGCGCGAATGGCCTGCACGCTCGGCCGGGCCTCGAATTCGGCGCGAACGCTCTGCTCGATCGCCGGCTGTTGGAGGCTGACAAAGCGCGGCATCGGCCGGTCGAGGGCGGAGAGGGCGAGTTGGCCGTAATAGTAATCGGGCCAGCGTGCCGCCATCTCGAACCAGCGCGCAGCCCCCGCCTGATCGCCTGCCTGATGCGCGGCGCGTCCGGCCCAGAAATAGCCCTTGGCCTTGGTCAGCGGAGTCTTGGCGGCATCGCCATAGATACCGAACAGCGGTGCGGCGGCGGTGCCGTCGCCCAGATCCCACAAGGCCCGCGTGCCGCCGAGCCACATCAGGTCGGTGAGACGGTCGCGCAAGGTGAAGCTGGTCTCCGACAGGTCGGTGTCCGGCGCGAAGAGATCGCGGGTGCGCGCGGCGATATTGGCTGCATCGCGCGCGGACCCTGCCTTGGCGAGCGAGAGCAGTTCGCCAACGAAAGCTTCCGGGTCGAGCGCGGGACGGGCGAAAGCGGGGCGGGTGGCAAATACTCTTGCCGCCTCGCCGGGCTGGCCGGAGGCGCGCAGATACTTCACGAGATTGAAGACATAGCCCGGATCGGCCTCGGCTCCTGCCGGAACCGCAAGACCCGCCATCTCGGGCCGGTTGCCGCGCAGCAGCGCAAGGCGGGCGAGGGCCAGCGGGCGGTCGGCCCGATCGAGGTTGGCGAGCTGGCGTTCGGCCGCATCGGCCTTGCCCTGCCATAGCAGCGCATCGATCCGCACCGCCTGGTCATCGGGCGTGAAGTGGCCGCCATAGAGCCCTGCCAGAGCAAGCTCGCTCGCATCGCTCATCGTGCCGCCGCGCCACGCCTTGCGCGCCTCGGCAAGGGCTTCGGGCCGCCCGGCCGAGGCGAGGGCAAGGGCATAGCGGGCGCGGGCCGGATTGGTGAGCGGCGGGTGCGCGTCGAAGAACCGCAGCAGTTCGGCCTGCAAGGGAGCCTCGTTCTCCAGCGCTGCCTCGGCCCTGAGGCGCAGGATCTCGCTGCGGGGGAAGGTCGGGTTGGCAAGGACGAAGCCGGCATAGTCGGCAAAGGCGTGCGTGCGGCTCGCCTGAAGCACTTCCCAGCGCGCAATTGCGGCGTCAATGGCTCCGGGCTGGCGGGCGACGAGATCGCTGCCCGGCGCCCAGGCCTGTGCGACGGCAGGCATGGGGATGGCCGCGGCGAAACCGACGCCGGCAAGTGCAGCACAAATCCGGTAAGAATCGACAAGCTTGCGGACCATGCTGGACATAGTGCCAATCGGCTCCTTATCAGGCGCTGAACGGTGGGATAACGGGGAGAAGCCCCCTTGTTCCGATCTCTAGCGATGCAGGCAGGACAAAGGCAATGTTCAGCGGTTCCATTCCCGCTCTGGTGACTCCTTTTCGCGGCGGGGCGTTCGACGAGGCGGCCTTCCGCCGGCTGGTCGACTGGCAAATCGAGAACGGCAGCGCCGCGCTTGTCCCCTGCGGTACGACGGGCGAGGCATCGACCCTCTCCAACGCCGAGCACCACCGCGTCATCGAGGTGTGCATCGAACAGGCCGCGGGCCGCGTGCCGGTGATCGCGGGGTGCGGGTCGAACGACACGCGCAACGCGCAGCTCCACATGAACTTCGCCAAGAAGGCGGGCGCGGCGGCGGGGCTTTGCGTGGCTCCCTATTACAACCGCCCGAGCCAGCGCGGGCTGATCGCGCATTTCAGCTACCTTGCCGAAAACTGCGACCTGCCGATCGTGCTGTACAACGTGCCGGCGCGCACCGTGACCGACATTCTCGATGACACGGTGGTCGAACTGGTGCGGAAATATCCCGACCGCATCATCGCGATCAAGGACGCGAGCGGAGACCTCAGCCGGGTCGCCGATCACCGCATGGGAATCGGGCGCGAGTTCTGCCAGCTTTCGGGCAATGACGAGCTGTGGCTGCCCCATGCGGCGGCAGGCGGGCGCGGGTGCATCTCGGTGACGGCCAATGTCGCCCCCAAGCTGTGCGCCGAGTTCCACGAGGCGATTGCCGCGAACGAACTGAAGAAGGCGCGGCAGCTCAACGACCGCCTGTTCCCGCTGCACTACGCGATGTTCTCCGACGCCTCGCCGGCGCCGGTCAAATATGCGCTCTCCCGCGTCCATCAGTGGATCGAGCCGGAAGTGCGCCTGCCGCTGGTGGAGTGCTCGGACGAGGCCAAGCGCGCTGTGGACGAGGCGCTGGTATCGGCGGGGGTGCTGGAGGGCTAGACCACCTCGTCCTCGTCCAGCATCCCTTGCGCGTTGCCTGTCGGCTCGCTCGCGAGGATGGCTTCGGTGATCGAATCGATCTGCGCGCCGACGCGTTCGGGGTGGTCGATCGCGGCGATGTGGAACAGCGCGTCGCCCTGGTGCACCACGGGCAGCGTCGCATGGCCGATCACGATGCCGTCGACCGGGCTCGCCAGTTCCTGCGGCTCCTCGCCGAACAGGCCCGCGACGCGCGCGAGCACATCGCCCTTCCTCACCGGATCGCCGGATTCGCGCACCATCGTCGCCACGCCGCCGCGCGGGGCTCTGACCCAGACCGAGCGGTTGGCGCGCGCCGGAATGCCGACGGCGCTCAGGCCATCATCGGCCTCGATCATGCCGAGATGGGCGAGCACCCGCGTCACCCCTTCCACCCCGGTCTCGATCGACAGCCGGTCGAACCGCAGCGCCTCGCCCGCCTCCATCAGCAGCATGTCGACGCCCTTCTGCTGGGCAAGATCGCGCAGGCTCCCGTCGCGCAAGGGGCTCTCGATGATGACCGGCGCGCCGAAGGCCATTGCCAGCTCGACCAGCTTGCGGTTGCCCGCCGCGATGCGGATCTGGGGGAGGTTGTAGCGATGGATCGCGGCCGAGTGGATGTCGATGCCCAATGTGCAGCGCCCGACCACCTCGCGGTAGAAGATATGCGCAAGCTGTCCCGCCAGCGATCCGCCCGCGCTTCCCGGGAAGGAGCGGTTGAGATCGCGCCGGTCGGGCAGATAGCGCGAGTGGCTGATGAAGCCGAAGATATTGGCGACCGGCACCAGCAGCACCGTGCCGGCCAGTGCCGCAGGATCAAGTTCCTGCGCGAGGCGCTGGATCACTGCCGTTCCGATGATCTCGTCGCCGTGGATTGCGGCGCTGACGAACACTGCCGGGCCGGGCCGTGCGCCGTGCAGCACTCTGACGGCGAGCGAGGAGGTGGTCCCTGTCGCCATGGTCGTGATCGGAAAGGCGACATCGCGCATCGTGCCCGGCGCGATGCTTTCTCCGGCGATGATGAACGGCTCGGTAGTGGTCATGGTGGGCGAAGGCTACGCCGCGCTGGCGAAAAGCGCAAAGGGCCTCGCTTTTTGCGCCCCCAGCCACTACATCGCCGCCCCTTATGGCACGCCCCAAACCCGTCACCTTCGACAAGCTCAAGATCGTCGCCGAAAACCGCCGCGCGCGGTTCGATTACTATATCGAGGATACCTACGAGGCCGGCCTCGCGCTGCAGGGCACCGAGGTGAAGGCGCTCCGGGCGGGCGAGGCGAGCATCGCGGAAAGCTATGCCGAGGTGAAAGACGGGCAGGTGTGGCTGATCAACGCCAACATTCCGGAATACAGCCACGGCAACCGCCTCAACCACGAGCCGCGCCGCCCGCGCAAGCTGC
>VFQM010001032.1_pt1 | contig 26372 bp, 21 predicted proteins | sample 3512391 | NCBI WGS metagenome assembly VFQM01 (sample SAMN10412369, study PRJNA504923) | tailings metagenome | isolation source: Replicate 1 from Balatoc abandoned mine | place: Philippines | reverse complement strand
CCATAAATAAATTGCACGCTGTCTTCGAAAACTTTCATGGCAGGCACTTCGGCTTCAAGAGCAGGCAGTGTAATGGCTTTCCCCTTTTCTTCTACTTCCTTTGTTAACAAATTCTGTAAGGAATCAGTCAATTGCAAAGTAGACAGAAATTCATCATCCGCTTTTTGCTTTTTTACACCAAAGAGCTGATGATTTTTTGCGATAGTAGTTTTAACCACCAACTGCACCAGACTATCATTCACACGCTGGGTTGAAAAAACAAATTGCACAGGTGAGTTTTCCTGTGCAATTCCCTGTTGTGCCAGTAAACTCAGTACCAGCACCCAAATGAATTTCTTCATATTATAATAACTTAATGTCAAATTGTTTTTTGGTTGGAGGCAAGCATTGCTCGTCGTCGCAAACCATATAGTTTACATATCCTGCTACATTGGTCTTGATGCCTGGCTTCACCTTTACTACCTGTGTGTACACCACTTTACCACTGAAGAATAATACTTCCATGTCGAAAATTTTATCATTGATTTTCTCCAGCTTACCTTGTTCAGTTGGCTTTCCCTGTGGTTTTACCAATGGGTTAGGATTAAACACAATCTTGGTAGGCACAGGACCTCCAGATGGCATATGCTGAGAATACATATGCCATGGCTTTGGAATATTGGCAGTAATAACAACTTCGTAGCTGTCTGCTGTTTTTTTCTTTGCTTCAAATGTCCAAGACACAGGGTCTTTAATCTGTGCATTGATTGAACCCAGGCTCAATAAAACAACTAAAACGGTAAATAATTTTTTCATTTTCGCTTATTGAATAGACAATAATTCAAACACTTTCAATCCATCCAGGTTATGCAAACTGGGTGAAGTGGCACGTTCCGGATGCGGCATCATACCAAATACATTATTAGCCGCATTTCTGATTCCCGCAATATTTCTGGCCGCTCCGTTTGGATTGGCGTCTGCCGTAATATTACCCGCTGCATCAGAATAACGGAACAGCACCTGGTTGTTTTTTTCCAATTCATCCAGGGTAGCTTCATCTGCATGAAATCTTCCTTCACCATGTGCAATTGGAATCTGCAATGCACCTGTTGCAGGATTGGTTATATAAACGTTCTTACAGATAAATTGTTGATTGGCATTTTGTAGAAGTACCCCAGGTAAAAGGCCGCTTTCGCAAAGAATCTGAAATCCATTACAAACACCCAATACTTTTCCGCCGCGATTCGCAAAATCAATTACCGATTGCATCATCGGACTAAAACGGGCAATGGCACCGCAACGCAGGTAGTCCCCGTAAGAAAATCCGCCAGGGAGTACTATGCAATCCTCTGTTGAGAAAGCAGACAAATCCTTGTCTTTATGCCATAACATAATGACTTCCTTGTTCAGGTCGTTCTGTAATGCATCCTGCATGTCTCTGTCGCAATTAGATCCCGGGAAAACCACCACCCCTAGTTTCATGTAATTAAGATTTAGGCACAAAGGTACAATCCAGAAAGAGAAAGAATGCCTAAAATTTAACGATTTGCCAATTATTGTACATAACAGCGGCCAAAATCAACCAGAATAACAAATTGGGGAAAAGCAAACGCTTTGGAAATGAAAAACTGGCCGAAGCAAAAGGAACCACCGGCACCATACAAAGCAATGCTGCTTCAAATCCTGCATGATGAAATGCAACAGGTGCTATCGCCAGAATCAGGGTCATCACCAGCAGGGAAGACCAGTTCTTCCGCATCTGTATTACCAACCGGCTATTGAATTGCTGCCAGAAAAAAAGCCCGATAAAAAAGCTGATCAGAAATGCAGACAAAGCAATCCACTCCGACTGGGTAAGCGGAGTAAGCTGGGTGGGAATTTCCCAATCGGGCAGCCAGTTGCTGATCAAGGGCAGCTGATTCGTTAAATACAATCCGGATGCCAGAAAATAGTAAGGCAAAACCATCCCCATGATCAGGGTAAACCATTCCTGTAATTTAAAGGGCCGCATGATACCCAATGCAAACAATACAACCGAAACAACCATGACAGTAGGATGATAGCAAAGAACCATAATGGCTACCAGCAGTCCTATATTAAATAACAAGGTCTTGGGGGCTGGATTGTTGTACAGCCGGGTTAATTTGATATAAATCCAGATTAGCAGAAAATTGGCTAATAAAGCAGGAGAAATGACCGACCATTCCGGGAACAATCCTGTCAGCAACACATAGGTCATGGCAACGGTATAACTTGAGTTGGGGAACATTTTCTGTTCCGCCAGCAAAAAGTTAAGTCGCAGCGCCTGTATCATTACAATAAGAATATATACCCAAAAACCAGCGGATCCCAGCAAAGGTTTCAGATAGTGCTGCAAAAGAAACCCTAGATAACCAGTATTCACGTTAGCTTCTACCGGAACCGGTAAAAAGAATCCATGCCCATGCACCAGCAGACAAAGCAGCAGTACAAATAATATATTAATGATCGATTTGTCTCTGAATAAAAATACCACGGACGCAAGTTAATAATCTATTTTGGCAAAACAGGTGAAGCCCCTGTACATACAAGGAATAATGGCTTGTCTAGACCCTGTTTGCTTGGCATGCCTAGGCATGAAATCGTATCCTCTTTCCAAATTCTTGATGGTAGGGTTACGATCAATCTGCCCCTGAGGAGACATTGCCTGATCGGTCAACACATTATTGCGCTTCTCCTGAATATTAAATAGAAAGCGAATTTGATCTCCTGAATTCATTAAACCATATCCGATATAGTTGTCGGTATTGTCGTCGTACTGGGTTTTACGGATCACATTGCTCCACTCCATTTTTCCATCGGGCTCAAAAGAAATAATGGCAATATTGTCCGAAAAATATCGGGTAACATTATTGGGTCCCATGGAATTCAGCCCCCAGGGAGATCCCCAAGGATAAGCATTGAAGCCCGAGCCATATGGATAGTAGCCTCCGAATCCCATACCCATACCCATCCCAAATCCTGTTCCAACATAAGGGTTAAAGAAAGGACTGCGATTCATCATATCCCAGCGATTGAAATTGTTTCCTCTGGAATTCATATAGGCCGATTCTGCAATCATCATGAATCCACCGTCTCTGCGCAGGATTAGGTTCTTCAGATAAAAATCATTGAAAGCTGTTTTGGTAGACCCTTCCCCCTTTACATCTGCCCTGAATTCTTCGCTAAATACCGTTGTGGCATTCAGCAATTCGGTCCCGTTATTCTTGTCCCAAAGGGTATAATACAGGCCATCAATATTGCCTCTTTTCTGTTTACTGAAAAAGGAAGTAATCAGAATTTTCTTGTTCAGGTTATCAATCTTAATTCGGGTGTCGTCCAGAAACAGGCTTTTTACTTTTACTTCACTGATAGTGGGATTGATACTACCGAGTGTTTTAATCACCAGGCTTACCTTATTAACACTCTCATTCGCAGCCACGGAGGACTCTCGCAAGCAGACCAGATTGCCCTCATTGTCTAAACCAAATTCTCCCAGGTAGTCGTTTTTATCTGGCATGGGAACGGGTATCCTTACTTTCTCCAGCTGATTGAGTTCCTTATTGAATACACAGGAAGTAATTACGTGTTCTTTTTCGTTGCGGGTACTGATTTTAAACGCACCCAGCTTTTGCTTGTCTTCACTGTTTACAATGGTATAGATTCTGTTATTGGCAGTGTATCCCATACCAGATGTAGTATCCAGCAAGGTTACTTCTCCCATAATTTTCCCTTCTGGGCCAATTTTGGCTGCCATTACATAGTAAATATTTCTTTGCTGATACTGATAGATAAAATAGGTAAAATCGGGGTAGGCTAAAAAGTCTGTACCCAGAATTTTGGTTCTGGATGGAAGGAAATCGGCTTTTACTTTGGCATTTAATTTCATTTCTGCATCATAAACAGAAAAGAAATGGTCATCCCTTGCGTTTTTATAAATCAGGAATTTTCCTCCGATTTTACCAACTACTTCAAAATTCAACGTACGCGGGTCATCCCGGTCTGGTTCAGAATAAACAATATTCTGGGCAGATGCACAAGTTGCTAACATAGCCCATAAAAAAAACAGAAATGACCTTTTCATACGCCCTATCTTTATAGTTCAAATGTACGGTTTGTACCAATCATTTGGTTTATACAAATTACCCATACATTTGTTAAACATTGATTCAATTTAATGCTTCAACGCTTCTTTTGTGAGTAAAAATATCAACAAAGTTACCGGTGCTGGTCTCTTGATTGCTTTAGGGATTATTTACGGTGACATCGGAACTTCTCCCCTCTATGTATTTAACGCCATCATTACCAACCGAGTGATTTCGGAGGAACTGATTATTGGTGCATTGTCTTGTATTATCTGGACCATCACCTTACAGACAACTGTTAAATATGTGTTGATGATTCTGAATGCAGACAACAAGGGAGAAGGGGGCACTTTTGCCTTATATGCGTTGGTAAGACGCAGAAAAAAATGGTTGGTCATTCCTGCCATGATTGGAGGGGCAGCATTGCTGGCGGATGGCATTATTACTCCCCCTATTTCGGTAACTTCTGCCATTGAGGGCTTGAAGGAATTACCTGCGATGCGTTCTATAACAACAGACAGCATTGTTTTTATTGTAATCGGCATATTGGCACTTATCTTTTTTATGCAACAATTTGGTACGGCAAGTATTGGAAAATTGTTTGGCCCCATTATGACAATCTGGTTTACCATGCTGGCCATACTTGGACTGGCTCATATGGGAAATGAATGGTCTGTTTTTAAAGCGCTGAATCCCTATTACGGCATTAAATTACTCATTCAATATCCCAATGGGTTCTGGTTACTGGGTGCGGTTTTCCTATGTACAACCGGAGCTGAAGCATTGTACTCCGATCTAGGTCACTGCGGAAGGGGAAATATCCGCATTTCCTGGATTTATGTAAAAGCCTGTTTACTTCTCAACTATTTTGGACAAGGTGCTTTGTTGTTAAGTACACACAAAGGATTATTAGTTAATGCTACCAATAAAGCACAATTTGGCATCAATGCCTTTTATGATTTAATGCCAGAATGGTTTATTCTTTTTGGGGTAATCATTGCTACTTCGGCGGCCATTATTGCCAGCCAGGCTATGATTTCAGGTTCTTTCACCTTAATCAGTGAAGCCCTTCGATTGAATCTTTGGCCTAAAATGAAAGTCAGGTATCCTTCGGAAGAAAGAGGACAGCTTTTTGTTCCAGGCATCAATCTGATTTTGTTTCTAGGCTGCCTGGGTGTGGTATTGTATTTCAGGGAATCTTCTAGAATGGAAGCTGCTTACGGATTGGCCATCGTAGTAACTATGTTAAGCACCACCATCTTATATGCAAACTTTTTAGTCCTTAAAAGGACCGCATCTGTTTGGATTTATATATTCCTGATTTTCTATCTGATTTATGAATCTGCCTTCCTGATTGCACTAATGGAAAAATTTGTGCATGGAGGCTATGTAACTTTACTAGTGGGTGGTGCCTTATTTGCTGTGATGTATGTTTGGTACAGAAGTCGTAAAATCAAAAATCGTTACGTAGAGTTTGTACGTCTAGAGAATTATATACCTATGATTCAAGAACTGAGTAACGATAAAACCATCCCCAAATATGCAACTCACTTAGTGTATATGACCAGTGCCAATAACCACCATGAAATTGAGCACAAAATCATTTACTCCATCCTCAATAAAAAACCAAAACGAGCGGATATTTATTGGTTTGTTCACGTGGATGTATTAGACGATCCTTACACTTGTGAATACCATGTTGAGCATATTATTCCCAATGATATTATTCGCATTGAATTCAGATTGGGATTCAGGGTAGAACATCGCATTAATCTTATGTTCAGAAAAGTAGTGGAAGAATTGGTAAAGAACAAAGAAGTTAATATTACCAGCCGATACGAAAGCCTTGAGAAAAACAATATTGTGGGCGACTTTCAGTTTATCGTGATGGAAAAATACCTGAGCCAGGACAATGAATTACCGTTCTTAGAGCGCATCATTATGAAACTTTATTTCTGGCTTAAGGAAATATCGCTAAGCGAAGAAAGAGGCTTTGGTCTGGACCCCAGCAATGTTACCATTGAGAAATTCCCGTTGATTGTGGCACCTGTTTCCAAGTTGAAACTATCCCGTATCTTTCCGGAAGGGGAAGAATAAAATCAAATCATTTGGGTACCGTTCTATTGTATGTATTAGGGGGTTACTTACTTATCGTAATCATAGGATATTTCATCCAGGAAAAACTCATTTTCAAACCGGAAAAACTAGCCCCGGACTTTGAATACAAATACGACGCTCCTTTTGAAGAATTGTTTTTTGATATAGCACCCGGAGTTCGCATTAATGGTTTACATTTTTACGTTAAAGAACCCAAGGGATTAATTCTTTATTTCCATGGCAATTCAAGAAGCATCAAAGGCTGGGCAAAGTATGCCAAGGATTTTTACCGCTTTCAGTACGACGTGGTACTGGTAGATTACCGGGGGTTTGGAAAGAGTACTGGCAAAAGAAGCGAAAAGGAAATGCTGGCCGATATGCAGTTTGTGTATGATCAACTTAAACTGAAATATCCTGAACACCATATGTTGGTATATGGCAGAAGCCTGGGCAGTGGATTTGCCACCAAAATAGCCGCAGACAATTCACCGAGATACCTGATTCTAGACGCTCCTTATTATAGTTTCATTAAAGTAGCAGAAAGATTTACACCCTTTATTCCACACAAACTAACCCTGCGTTTTAAACTACAAACCGATCAGTGGATTCGCAAAGTGTACTGTCATACTTATATTATTCACGGCACCAAAGACTGGTTGATTCCCATAAAACACAGTAAAAATCTGCAACAACTGAACCCTCATAAAATCACCCTCATCAGTATTCACGGAGGAGGCCATAATAACCTGCCCTCTTTTGCAGAGTATCATAATTTTATTAGAGATATCTTAAAATATTAAGCAGGCATTCTGCTTACCTTTATGCCGTGAAAAAAATTACTTTCTTCTACTACCTTAAACTGGGGCTTCTGCTCTATGCGCTGATTGGTTCTGTATTGTTTATTCTTCAGGATCATTTACTCTTTCACCCCAAAGCCGTAGAAGCAGACAGTAGCTATGGCTTTACAGAACCTTACCAGGAGTCTGTGATACCACTGGATGCACAAACCCAGTTTCATGTAGTCCATTTTACAGTGCCGGATAGCATTCGTAAAGGTGTTGTATTATATTTTCATGGCAACCAGAAAAATATTGGTCGTTATGCCCCCTATGCGAAATTGTTTACCCGCAACAACTATGAAGTATGGATGATTGACTATCCCAAATTTGGTAAATCAACCGGCGAACTCACAGAAGAAAATTTATACGAAGGCGCTTTGCAATTATATATGCTGGCTAAGATTCGGTTTAAACCGGAACAAATTATTATCTACGGAAAATCAATCGGAACCGGCATTGCAACTCAATTGGCTTCAATCAGAGATTGTAAGGCACTAGTCCTGGAAACACCTTATTATAGTATGAAGTCATTGCTTGGGCGATATTTATTTATGTATCCTTTGCAACAACTATTGCATTTTAAATTTCCCACTGCAGACTATTTACCCAAAGTAAACGCTCCGGTTCGTATTTTTCATGGAACCGATGATGGAGTTATTCCTTATAGCAATGCAAAAAAATTAGAACCCTTATTGAAAAAAGGAGATGCATTTATTACGATTCCTGAAGGAGTACACAACAATTTAACCGTAAGCAATATTGTGCAACAGGAGCTGAATAAACTGTTGCAATAATATGTAGATTGGATTAAGTGACAATATTGTTTACTTGACTCAATTTGTATTGGCCCATTTTCTTGTTCGCACTATTAGATTTCTTTTAAAACTGCACCTTGATGGGTTACTCGTAAACTGACAGGCATGCCCACTTTCAGCGCTACGTTCGCTTTGGCATGGCTTACAGGGAAATGATAGCAAACCGGATAGTCGTATTCAGCAATATGCTCCTGAATAATATCTTCTACTTTTTTACCGAAAGGTCTTGTTGTGTCTTTGCAATCGGTGAACCCGCCGATAACCAATCCGCCTAACTGCTTCAATACGCCTGCACGTTTTAACTGAATCAACATGCGATCAACATTATAGAGATACTCTCCAACATCTTCAATAAATAAAATGGCGTCTTTCGTTTTATATAATATAGAGGAACCTGCGAGATGAGCCAGCAGCGCTAGGTTTCCGCCTACCAAAATGCCACTTGTTTTTCCGATTCGGTTTTTAGTGTAGGGCTTACAAGTATATTGATTCTTTTTTCCGATAAGCGCCTGATGGAGGGATTGCACATACGGCCCTTTGGCTCCCCCTTTATTAAAGGCATTGGCCATGGGCGCATGCAGGGAAGCTACTTTGCATTTGCTGAATAAATAGGAATGTAAAACAGTGATATCGCTAAAGCCTATAATCCACTTTGGCTGTTTGCGAAATGCTTTAAAATTCAATTGATCAATGATGCGGGTAACACCATATCCTCCTCGTCCACAAAGAATGGCTTTGATGGATGGTTCATCCAGCATGGCTTGTAATTCATCTCTTCGTTCTTCATCAGTGCCACTAAAATAATTGGAGGAATTGCTTCCAACCGTTTTACCAATCAATACTTGAAAGCCCCATTGCTGGAGGGTTTTTACGCAGGTTTTAATATTAACCGCATCCATGTATCCAGCGGGGCAAGTAATCGCAATCGTATCTCCTTTTTTTAAATTGGGCGGGATGGTAATCATAATTTATATTTCTTGTAGTTCGACTTTCTCTGGGGTTACCGTTAAGCGATGCGGCATACCCATTTTCAAGGCGAAATTATTTTTGATATGTCCAACCGGAAAATCAAAACAAACAGGATAATTGAATGACCCGATTTTTTCCTGAACAATGGTATATATATCTCTTCCAAAAGGAACGGCAGGATTGTCTACTTTAATATTGCTAAAACCTCCTAACACCAATCCGCTCAACTGATCCAACTTTCCGGAACGTAGCAAGTTACAAAACATGCGATCGATATTGTACAGTGGCTCTCCTACATCTTCCAACACCAATATTTTGCCCTTTGTTTGAATCATAGAAGCCGAACCATTCAGGTTCTCTAAAATTTTCAAATTACCTCCTATGATTTTTCCTTCCCCAACCCCCATTCTGTTTTGTGAAGCAGTGATGGTAGGATATTGCACTTTTCTACCTTCTAAAGCATCTTTGATAGAAAGGATGGTAGCTTTTTGCACTTCGTCTGCTAGGGCCCAATCTTTGGGAAAGCTCCCACACATTTTAGCATGTATACTGGCTACTCCTACCACCTGATGTAAATGACTATGCAAAACAGTGATATCGCTGAACCCAATGATCCACTTGGGATGCTTTCTGAAATTGCTGAAGTTAAGTTGATCAATGATGCGCACGGTTCCATAGCCTCCGGTTGCACAAAGAATCGCATGAATTTCAGGGCCATCCATCATGCGCTGAAAATCTGCAGCCCGTTCTGTATCGGTCCCGCCGAAAGTATGATCTGTTTTGCCAACCGTTTCTCCCAGCTGCACTTTGTATCCCCAAGATTCCAGAATGGTTTTGCAGGGTTGAATGGTTTCTTCCAATGCAAAACCCGCAGGGCAGGTAATGCCAATGGTATCACCGGGTTGCAAGTAGCGAGGTTGTTTAATTTTTTTCGCACTTCTATATCCTTGACTGGCTGCACTTGACCACAGTGGGCTACTCAGCAAGGGTATACTCATTAAGCCCAAGCCCGCCTTTTGTAAAAAAGATTTTCTTTCCATCAGGAATTTTTCTTGGTTTTGGGTTTCACTTGGGTTGTTTCTTTTTTTCTTCCCGCTGTTTTTAACGCCTGATCAATCAACATTTCAATTTGACCATTGACGCTTCTAAACTCGTCTGCCGCCCATTTTTCAAGGGCGGCGTACGATTGTTGATCTATTCTTAGTACAAAAGATTTCTTACTCAAAATCAATGATTTTATTGATGCAAGGTTCCTGTATTCACCACTGGAGACACCGATCTGTCACCACAAAGCACCACCAATAAATTACTCACCATAACAGCTTTACGTTCTTCATCTAGTTCTACAACTTGCTTTTTAGACAACATATCTAAAGCCATTTCAACCATACCTACTGCACCCTCCACAATTTTACTACGAGCAGAAACAATAGCAGTTGCTTGTTGACGCTGTAACATTGCTTGTGCAATTTCAGGTGCATACGCTAAATGGCTTATACGAGCTTCCTTAATAACAATACCAGCTTTAAGCATACGCTCATTTAATTCTGATTCTAACATCGCAATAACTTTATCTCCACCATCGCGTAAGGTAACTGCTGCATGCTCATCATCAATACTATCGTAAGGACAAGTAGAAGCCATATGTCTTAAAGCTGCTTCACTTTGATTGGTCATATAACTAGAAAAATTAACCACATCAAAACACACTTTATAGGTGTCTTCAATTTGCCATAAAATAACAGCAGCAATTTCAATAGGGTTACCCAACTTATCATTTACTTTTAACTTGGTACTTTCTAAACTCTGCAAACGCAAAGAGACTTTTTGTTTGGTATACAATGGATTTACAAAAAAAAGTCCATTGTCTTTCACTGTTCCCACATATTTCCCAAAGAAAGTGAGGACTACGCTTGTATTAGGCTGTACAACCACCAATCCCAATAACAAAAAGAAGACTACGATCAAATCAATGATTGCTCCCCAAATCAGGGCATACCTTAATCCGTCTTCCGCACCCTTTATTTGTGTCAGTGCATAAATACCCACAACCAATAAAATCGTAACCAATAACAAAACCAGGAATCCTTGGGCTGCCTTAATAGTTTTTTCCATAAAAATTATTTTGATATTAATTTGATATCAAATATACATCATATTTTGAAATTCCCAAATAAATTGGCTTTTAGTACCTTTGCTGCTTACAAACAGCCGTTTTGACTAAGAAGCAATAGAATATGAAGCAACCGAACGTAAAGCAACCAGCGCGATATTTAATTACAGCAGCCCTTCCCTATGCGAATGGGTTAAAACATATTGGTCACCTAGCTGGGGCCTATTTACCAGCAGATATCTATGTGCGCTATTTAAGAGCTCAAAAAAGAGACGTGGTATTTGTATGTGGAAGTGACGAACACGGAACAGCCATTCCTATTCAAGCCACCAAGGAAGGGACGACTGCACAGGCGATTATAGACAAATATCATCCCATCATTGAACAGAATTTCAAGGACCTGGGTATTTCCTTTGATATTTATCACCGCACCAGTTCTTCCATACACCACGAAACAGCCAGTGAATTCTTTACTGCATTAAACAGCAAGGGAGATTTAATCACCAGGGAATCAGAGCAATACTATGATGAACAAGCGCAGAGTTTTCTGGCCGACCGATACATCAAAGGAACCTGCCCTAACTGTGGCTTCACCGCTGCTTATGGCGATCAGTGCGAAAGCTGTGGCAAGAGTTTGAGCCCAGATGAATTGATCAATCCGGTGAGTACGCTTAGCGGAAATGCTCCAGTTAAAAAGACAACCAAACATTGGTACCTTCCCTTAGACAGACACGAAGATTTTTTACGCAAATGGATTTTAGAAGAGCATGCCAATGACTGGCGCTCTACGGTAGTAGGTCAGTGCAAGAGCTGGATCGATGGTGGCTTGCAACCCAGGGCCGTTACTCGAGACCTAGATTGGGGCGTTGCTGTTCCAAGTGATGTTGAAGGAAGTGCAGGCAAAGTTTTATATGTATGGTTTGATGCTCCCATTGGATACATTAGTGCCACCAAACAGTGGGCATTGAATGAAGGCAAAGACTGGAAGCCTTACTGGGAAGACAAAGAGACCAAACTGATTCATTTTATTGGCAAAGACAATATTGTTTTCCATTGCATTATTTTCCCCGTGATGTTGCAACTACACGGTAATATTTTACCGGACAATGTTCCTGCCAATGAGTTCATGAATTTAGAAGGCGATAAAATGAGTACCAGTAGAAACTGGAAACTCGAAATGGAAGATTATATCAACGACTTTATCAAGCCCGAAAACGGGGGATCACAACTAGCCGATACATTGCGCTATTACTTAACAGCTATAGCCCCCGAAAGCAAGGACAGTGAATTTACCTGGAAGGGATTTCAGGATGCCAACAACAGCGAACTGGTAAGCATCTTTGGTAATTTCATCAATCGTGCATTGGTATTGATGCACAAACTATGCAAAGGGAAAGTACCTCCTTTGCATGCCGAAGTAATGGATGAACTGGATCATGCTACCATTGCTGAGATTAAACAGACCAAAGAAAAAGTAGAAAAACTGCTGGAAGAATACAAGTTCAGGGACGCCCAATTCGAAGTTATTAACCTTGCAAGAATTGGCAACCAGTATATGCAGAAAAAAGAGCCTTGGATCATTGCGAAACAGTTGGCTGAAAATCCTTCTGCGCAACAATTGATTGACAACTGTTTGCATATCTGTTTACAGCTTACTGCAAACCTGGCGATTCTAATCAACCCATTCCTTCCCTTTACCGCTAAGAAGATTTGCTATTTATTAAAAGTGGTAGACAAAATGTTGGATTGGGAAAATGCGGGCAGCATGAAACTGGTAAGTGTAGGATATAGTTTAAGAGCACCGGAATTGTTGTTCAGAAAAATTGAAGACGAAGAAATCAGTAAGCAAATTGAAAAACTAAAAGCAGCAGCAGTGAACAAAGAAAGCATTGTACCATCCGTCAACAACACAACTCAAACCACTACAAATGTTTCATCTGCAAACGCAAGTGCTACTGCTTCTGAATCAGCAATCAACAACGAAGCTATAGCACAATCCCCTGTAAAACCAGAAATCGAATTCGACGATTTCGCCAAAATCGATTTAAAGGTGGGCACCATTGTAGCTGCAGAAAAAGTAGAGAAAGCAGACAAGCTGTTGAAATTGCAAGTAGATCTTGGCTTTGAAACCCGTACCATAGTGTCTGGTATTGCTATGCATTTTTCACCAGAAGAAATTGTGGGAAAACAAGTAACCGTAGTTTGCAATTTAGCGCCCCGAAAGATGCGTGGAATAGTAAGCAATGGCATGATCCTAATGGCAGAAGACGCCCATGGCAAATTGCATTTTGTAAATCCAGAAGACAAGATTAATTCCGGAAGTGGTGTTAATTAGTTCGCTGTTTTACTTTGCGATAAAGGAACCATGCTGTTATACCCGCCAGGAGTAAAGACCAAGCTTGAATTAAGGTTAGCAATAGCCATTCAATCAAATGCCACCCCTCACTGAAAGCTTGGAGGATTTTCCGGCCAAAGCCAGGCTGATATTGCATCGCTCGTTCTTCATTGGCTATAAAGGTTTGTTGAACCAGCGGTCTTTGGGAAAAGTGCAGGGATACATCACTGTAACGGATACGATCATTGAGTGAAAGATTGTCAATTCTAGCCCTATCGGCTTCTTCTTGTTGATATGCGTTTAATTCTGCTGCCCCCTTTTGTTTTTTAGGGGCTACGGCTCTACGTATGGTCATATGATTACTCAATACCTGAAACGAAACATCATCCAATTGAAGTACTTGATCATCTATAAAATAGGCTAATGGTATAATCTGAGCCAATACAGAATCGAAACGAATGGTTGGCACACGAATCCTCATATCATTTTGAACAGTATATTGAATCGATTCTACTGAGGAATCACTACTCAATTCGGATACAGCCCTTTGATTAATTTGGCTATTTAATTTACTATAAATGACAAACCCTCCTGCTTTCTGAACAATCTCATTAATAGCCTGCATAGTCCCTTTAACATTTTCTACGCGGAAAGTTATAGCTGAACTTCTAATGAATTTTCTGTCAGAAAAATTTCCATATGACAAAGCAGTCATCTGATTTTCTATTGAGTCTGCAATAGCGGATTCATTTGCCTCCCCAGAACTACCTTTTTCCCCGGAATGTTCACTTAAGCCTTGATTACAAGCAGACAATAAAAAGATCAACAAAAAAAAAGGATAGTTTTTTTTATATATCATTTTTCAATTGGATTAATATGAAATCTAAAATAGCCTTTCCTGTAGATGATTTAATACCGTTGAAACGGTATTTTCAATTAGTTCGTAAAAGTGAAATTTACACCATGAGTAAGAAAATAATAATCACAGGTGGCTTTTTATTGTCTTTTCTTTTTGTAACAGCACAAAAAAAGATATCCATCCAACCAATCACACAAAAAGATACCCGATACAAAGTAAGCTTTGCATGTAATTTTTTTGACAATAGCACCAATTACGAACCAATACCAGCTTCTTCTGTTTCGGATGAAAATGCAGAAAAATGGATGAGCGAACAAGTTACTCGTATCACTAGCATTGTTGGTCTTCGAAATAGATTTAGACTGGTTGCACTACAAAATTTTAACAACTGTGCTGCAGTTTGCTTCAACAACGAAACAGGTCAAGAAAGATTTATTCAGTTTGACCGACAATTTCTGGAAAATTTTCAGAAGCGTACCAACAATAAGTGGTTTGTAACAGGTGTATTGGCACATGAACTGGGTCATCATTTTAATGGGCATTCTCTTGATGGCATTGGAAGTAGACCAGACAAAGAAATTGAAGCCGACGAATTTGCAGGATTTATATTAAAAAAATTGGGAGCTAAAGAAATTGAAGCAACCTCTATATTCAGTTTTTTAAACGAAACGGATGGACCTCCCACTCATCCCATCAAATCCAAAAGGTATGAAGCGGTATCAAGAGGATGGAATAACGCTGCAGGTAATTCTATTTGGGTATCGTTGTTGTTGGAAAATGATGCAGATAAAAAAGAAATTGCCTTTGAAGCATTAATCGCCGCTAGAAATACCAATAACCCTACCCTTAAACTTGAACTCCTTAATAAGGCTTTGAATAAAGTACATGCTTATGCGGAAGCCATTAGTGAAAAGGGGATGGTTTATTTACAATTAAAAGAATACACAAAGGCAGAAAACTATTGTAGAGAAGCACTCGTGTTAGAACCATATATTGCTATACTAAGATTAAACCTAGCAGAAGTATTGATGGCACAGAAAAATGATGCAGGTGCACTTAGCTTGGTTCAGGATGCCATTTATCTAAAGCCTGTATTTCCAGAAGCCTACCACAAACGAGCACTTATTTATCTAAACCAAAAAAAATTTGCTCAGGTGACTAATGATTGCACTATTGCCCTTTTGATGAATCCGGATAACAACTTAGTTAAAGCGGATATTTTGATTACCAAAGGAATTGCGCATAAAGAAATGAAACAAGCAGAATTGGCTTCTGCTTGTTTTACTGAGGCAAAAAAATTAGACCCATTCAATAAAAGGTTGTTAGAGAATCAGTAAAGTGGTTGACTCAACCCCTATACTTTCTCAAAGCTTACACATTCTTTCAATTCTTTTTCTGTATAGGCCATATTGTATTGCTTCAACACATCATCAGGAACGCCATTCCATTGATTTGGAGCATTCCCCACATAGCCCAGATCTTTAACACCCATTTCTGTGGTGTAGAATCCTGTGGTTACAAGGTCGCGCATGGAGTTGAAAAAGGCAACCCCTTGTGCCAGTTCTTTGGGTGCTTTGTCGGGATACGCAATAGAGTCTACTACAGTTAGTTGTTGCGCTACAGTAAGGTTTACAAAAGCCTTTTCATACAATTTATAGCAATGCAGATCTAACCAACGTAAACCACCTCTTAACGGAGTCTGGTGCGAAGGCATGTCTTTTACAATGAATTCAATGAACTCCGGCACTTTGGCTTCACTGGCACTGCCACTCACTTCGTCTTTTGGAATAATTATATCTCCCAACACCGTGATGGTAGCCATTTCGTGTTCGGTAAAGAACTTAGGCTCTTTCTCTATTTTAGCCAGATAAGCTTTTTCTTCCTGCATACGATCTGCTAAAGCAGCGTCTGCAGAACTGGCAATATTCTTTTTATCAGCACTGGTGCAGGCTTCTACAAAAACACCGGCACCAACGGTACCAATCATCAGTGCTTTAATCGATTTTCTCCTGTCCATTTTATAAGTTTTGTTTTTTCATTTCATCAATAATGTATTCACTGGCTCGCATACTCAAAGCAAGTATTGTCCAGGTGATATTCTTGTCGGCCTGAGAAACAAACTGAGACCCATCTACACAGAATAAGGTTTTACAATCGTGAGCCTGACTCCATTTGTTCAGTGCAGACGTTTTTTTATCATTCCCCATTCTTACGGTTCCTGCTTCGTGAATAATATTTCCCGGATTAGACAAACCATAATTATTAGACGCATCGTCATCCGCCCCCCAGGTAATCACGGCACCCATATTGTGCATGATTTCCTTGAAAGTTTCTTTCATATGCTTGGCCTGTTTAATTTCATAATCGGAATGTCTTGTATTGAAACGCAATACAGGTATGCCCCATTTATCTACTACCGTTGGATCAATTTCACAATAGTTATTGATATCAGGAACAGACTCTCCTCTTCCTGCCATTCCCACACCTGCTCCGTAGAAAAAGCGCACATCTTCTTTTAAGGAAGCACCATATCCACCTGCTTCCTTGGTTTTACCATTCACCTGGTACTTCCCATTTAGTCCCTGCATACCCATACCAAAACCATAGGCCGGCTGACTCATACCACCCCAGTATTCAATATGATATCCTCTTGGAAAATCCAGTTTTTTATTGTCTAACCACCAAGGCGTATATACGTGCATGCCACCTACACCATCTTCGTTGTAACGCTTCCTGCCAAAGAGTTCCGGCAAAACGCCTCCCATGGCTGCACCCGTTGAATCGTGTAAATATTTACCCACAACATTACTATCGTTAGCCAATCCATTCGGATGTCTTTTCGATTTTGAATTGAGTAATAAACGAGCGGTTTCGCAGGTGCTGGCAGCCAAAATGACTACACGACCATTTACCTGATATTCCTGACCATCAACTTTGTTAACATAAGAAATTCCTGTAGCCAGCCCTTCCGCATTAGTGATGACTTCACGCGCCATGGCCTGTGTAATCACATCCACATTCCCTGTTTTTAGGGCAGGCTTTACCAATACAGATCCGGATGAAAAATCACCATACACTTTACAACTTCTGTTACATTGTGCACAGAAGAAGCAAGCGCCACGCTCTTCATTTATTTTTTTAGTTAGAATAGACAAACGAGAAGGGATCACCGGAATACCAATTCCCGTTGCAGCTTTCTTAATCATCAGTTCGTGCAAACGGGGTTTGGGTGGAGGTAAGAAAATGCCATCCGGATCATTCTCCAATCCCTCATTACTACCAAATACACCAATGAGTTTATCTATCTTATCGTAGTACGGTTTTACGTCTTCATAACCAATAGGCCAATCTTCCCCTAAACCGTCAATGCTTTTTCTTTTGAAATCCTTGGGACCAAAACGCAAAGAAATTCTTCCCCAGTGATTGGTACGTCCGCCCATCATACGGGCTCTCCACCATTCAAACTTCTGACTACCGGGAGCTTGTGTGTAAGGCTCGCCATCAATCTCCCAGCCCCAGTAACAGCCGTCAAAATCCCCAAAAGGCCTGAACTTAGTACTGGCACCTCTTCTGGGTGATTCCCATGGATTTTTTAATTGAGAAGAGTTAACAGCAGGATCATAATCTTCCCCTGCTTCCAGCAAACAAACTTTCAATCCGGCTTTAGACAATGTATAGGCAGCCATTCCACCACCCGCACCTGAACCGACAATTACCACATCGTATTGCTTCGGTTGTTTTTTAATTTGAAAATCTCCCATATCGCATTTTTAATCTTGGTCGTTAGAAGTAATCTTGATCGTTAGGACCATGAATGTAATAATTTTACAGCTAATGAAAATGCATTTTTGATGAATGCTTCCACTTATCTTACGAAGTACTCTGTTGGAAATGAACGAAGCGTTGTCATTCGTATATCTTCCGGAATATCCGTAGCAATTTGTTTGTTTGTTTTATTATCTACCCTGGTCCAGACCGGGTAACCAAAATCCTTTGAAACCATTACCAAAGCTCCGTTTACCCAGTTGTAAACATTGTAGACCCAATAATTGTGACCTTTATAATTGGTAGTGGTACAACCCAGGATTTCCGCAATACCATCTTTGTTGAAATCGTATTCTTTTTCAGATGAAAAATCAACAAAACTAAAAACGCGATACTTGTTTTGCTGACTCATTAAAAACACTTTGTAATTGAGCAATGCGGCCGATCCGTTTCCTCCAGTATAGATGCGGAACTTGATATCCGGAATTCCGTCTCTATTAAAATCAGCAATTTCAGCAGCAGGCAAAATATGCCGGAACCAAAAAGGAACCTGCAATTTTTGAACAACCTTATTTTGCTGGTACAGAATAATCTGCGAAGCTTCTGTGGTTCGTTCCAATTCCAATAAATAAATTTGATCTATTGCCAAACCTTTGATTCCCTTTATCTGAATCTGAAGTAATTTATTTTCGATGGCAGTATCTATCAACTGGCCAATTTTAGCTTTCTGGTAAACAAATGACTTACTGGTTGCAAAAAAAATAGGTTGCTGAATCTTCTTTTGCTGTCCATGAGCAAACAAAACAAGAAATGCTATACCGGAAAACAATACAATTTTTTTCATAAAAGAGGTAAGCTACAATATAAACATTGCTAATGCTTGTGCAAAAAAAATCTCCTCCGGAGCAAGTCCAAAGGAGATATTAGGGCAGGGATTAACTGCTATCGAATTAACTGCAACCCATGCTGGTACCGCAGTTCAAACACTTGTAACAGGTTCCGCTTCTGATGGTTAAATGACCACAAGTGCTACAGGCAGGTGCATCGCTCTGCATGCTCTTGGCAGCGGCATTCACTGCATCCATTCCGCTATTACCCGCAGCTGCTGTTGTGGTAGCGGCTCTTTGTAATTTAGGAGAAGCAGGACCTTCTGCAGGGCTTGCATTGGGAGAAGGAGCCGTTACTCTTACACTACTCAACTCGGGCTTTCCCAAAAAAGTAGCATCTCCCTCCTCTCCTGTATTACCTACAGTAGGTCTGTCCAATACATGAACCAAATCGGTTCTGTTCAGGTATTCGTAGCCCAATGCACGGAATACAAAGTCTACCAATGAAGTGGTGGTTTTGATATTCGGATGGTCTACCATACCAGCTGGCTCAAAGCGGGTGAAAACGAATTTATCTACAAACTCTTCCAACGGAACACCATATTGTAAACCTACTGATACCGCAATGGCAAAGCAGTTCATCAAGCTTCGAAGAGTAGAACCTTCTTTCGCAAGATCAATGAAAATTTCTCCCAATGTACCATCACTGTACTCACCGGTTCTTAAGAAAACTACCTGGCCACCAATCTTGGCTTTCTGCGTAAATCCTCTTCTTTTGGCTGGTAAAGATTTTCTTTCAACGATTCTGGATAAAGCACGCTTCAATTCTGTATCGGTTGAAGCAGTCATACGCTTGGTTACTTCTTCCAGTAACTCATCTACGGTTAGCTGACCCAAGTCAACAATAGTAGAAGCTTCAGCTACTGGTGTTTCTTCTGCAGCAGCTTCTGTGGCCGTATCTTCTGTTTTCTTTTTCTTTTCGCTCTTGTTGCTTAAAGGCTGGCTTAGTTTTGAACCATCACGGTATAAAGCATTTGCCTTAAGACCCAACTGCCAGCTCAGCATGTAGCAATCTGCAATTTCTTCTACCGTTGCTTCATGTGGCAGGTTAATGGTTTTGGAAATAGCACCGCTTAAGAATGGCTGACAAGCTGCCATCATTCTGATATGCCCGTAAGCATGAATATATCTTTCTCCCTTCTTACCACATTTATTGGCACAATCAAATACAGGCAGGTGAGCATCTTTCAGGTATGGAGCCCCTTCTACGGTCATGGTACCAGATACATAATCATTTGCTGCTTCAATTTCGTCTTCGGTAAAGCCCAATGCTTCCAGTAAATTAAAGCTCCAGTCTTCGTACTGTGCCGGACTAAAGCCCAGACGCTGCATGCACTCATCACCCAAAGTGAATCGGTTGAAGATGAAGGCAATTTCAAAAGCAGATCTGGCTGCTCCGTTTAATTTTTCAATTTCAGCAGCGGTAAATCCTTTGGCAGCCAAACTTGCATTGTTGATGAAAGGTGCATTTTCAAAGCTGGCAGCACCAACAGCATATTGTTCAATAGCCTTGGCTTCAGCATCATTATAACCTAAGTTCTTCAATGCCTGAGGAACAGATTGGTTGATGATTTTGAAATAACCACCACCGCTCAGTTTTTTGAATTTCACCAAAGCAAAATCGGGTTCAACACCTGTTGTATCACAATCCATTACCAATCCAATGGTACCGGTTGGTGCAATCACCGTTGTCTGGGCATTGCGGTAGCCGTATTTTTCTCCTAGTTGAACAGCATCATCCCAAGCACGGGTGGCTGCTTTCAACATATAATCAGGACAGTACTGCGCTTTAATCCCCTGTGGTTTAATTTCAAGACCTACATAAGCTTCTGTTGCATCGTAAGCAGCAGCGCGATGGTTGCGCATTACGCGTAACATGTCTTCCTTGTTTTCTTCATACTTATCAAAAGTGCCAAGAAAGGAAGCCATTTCCGCAGAAGTTTTGTAAGCAACCCCGGTCATGATGGCCGAGATAGCGCCTGCAATACCTCTTGCTTCTTCGCTATCATAGGCAATACCGCTTACCATTAGCATAGAACCTAGGTTGGCAAAGCCAAGACCCAGTGTTCTGTAATCGTAAGACAATTGAGCTACTTCTTTAGATGGGAACTGTGCCATCAATACGGAAATCTCCAACACAGTCGTCCACAAACGGGTAGTATATTCAAATCCTTCTACATCAAAAATATTGGTATCATCATTGTGAAACTTGCGAAGGTTGATAGAAGCAAGGTTACATGCTGTATTGTCTAAGAACATGTATTCTGAACAAGGGTTGGATGCATTGATGCGACCACCTTTTGGACAGGTATGCCATTCGTTGATAGTGGTATCGTACTGGGTACCAGGATCTGCACAACGCCAAGCTGCATAGGCAATTTTATCCCAAACTTCTCTGGAAGGGATTTTCTTCATGACTCTGCCATCGGTTCTGGCTTTCAATTCCCAGTCTCTTCCTTCTTCCAAAGCATGGAAGAATTCGTTGGGTATTCTTACTGAGTTATTAGAGTTCTGACCAGATACGGTTGCATACGCTTCTCCTTCGTATCCGTTATCGTAACCAGCAGCAACCAGGGCTGCTACTTTCTTCTCTTCCTCCACTTTCCAGTTAATAAACTCCATGATTTCCGGATGATCCAAATCCAAACAAACCATTTTGGCCGCACGGCGGGTTGTACCACCACTCTTGATAGCACCAGCTGCACGATCTCCAATTTTCAGGAAGCTCATTAAACCACTGGAAGTACCTCCCCCACTTAATTTCTCACCACTTCCACGAATCTGTGAGAAATTGGTACCAACGCCTGAACCATATTTAAAAATTCTGGCTTCACGGGTCCACAAGTCCATGATACCACCTTCGTTCACCAAATCATCGCTTACACTTAAAATAAAACATGCATGCGGCTGAGGACGCTCATATGCATTGGTTGATTTCTTTAACTTACCGTCTTGGGGATCTATATAATAATGACCCTGCGGCTTACCTGTAATGCCATACACTTCATGCAATCCAGTATTGAACCACTGTGGAGAATTGGGAACACAGGCCTGATTCAGAATGCTATATGCCAATTCATCATAGAATACCTGTGCATCTTTTTCACTGGCAAAATAACCATAGCGCTCACCCCATACTCTCCAGCAATGAGCCATTCTATGAGCTACCTGCTTCACACTGGTTTCTCTGCCCAAAGAACCATCGGGTTGTGGCACACCTGCCTTCCTGAAATATTTCTGAGCTAGAATATCTGTAGCAATCTGGCTCCACTGCTTGGGAACCTCTACATTATTCATTTCAAAAACTTTTTCACCGTTTGGATTTTTAATTACGCTGTCGCGGTAATCGTATTGAAACATATCGTATGGGCTTACACCATCTTTGGTGAAGCGGCGGCTGAATTGCAAGCCTTTGGGAGTGCGTGGATTAGGCATATTGAAATTGTGGTTTAAGATGTAATTAACAGTTTTCCCAAAACCGTGTTAAATCGGTCGGTTGACGAAAATATCCTTCCATTTTCAAAATTCAATAGTGGAAATATGCACAGCTTGTGGATAAGGAAGGTGGATAATTTCAGAGCTCAAATCCACATTGAATTTCCCTGATTATACACAGGTGTCAATAAGATTTTTAGGTAATATTGCAGAAATGAAAGGTTGATGCTTTTTACCCAAAAAGTTAAACAAGCTGTCATTTTCCTCCCCCCAAGATTGGCAACCGCATTTAAAATGCTTTAAACGAAAACTTTTCTGCATTTTTGTACCACCATCCTATAAGAATGAAGCAAAACATTTATCATCAATTCATTACCAAAAAAAGTTCGGGGAAAAAGTCCTTTGCCGTGCTGATTGACCCTGATAAGGTAAATGCCAAAAGCATTACGGAATTGGTAAAATTGTCGATTGAAGCAAAAGTGGATTATTTCTTTGTGGGCGGCAGCCTGGTTATTTCTCATCATTTAGATGAATGCATCCAGCAAATAAAAGCCGCCTGTTCCATACCCGTCATCTTATTCCCTGGCTCTCCCTCACAGGTGAGCAAATATGCAGACGCATTGTTGTACTTGTCCTTGATTTCCGGAAGGAATCCTGAATTGCTTATTGGACAGCATGTGATTTCTGCACCTTTTGTTAAAAAGTCCGGTCTGGAAATCATGCCTACCGGTTACATGGTAATTGATGGTGGTGCTCCTACCACGGTAAGTTATATCTCCAATGCCTCTCCTATTCCAGCTGATAAAAGCGAAATTGCCATGTGCACTGCCATGGCAGGCGAAATGCTGGGTATGAAATTGATTTATATGGATGCAGGTAGTGGCGCAAGACGACCCATTACAGAACATATGATTGAAAAAGTTGCTCAGCATATTGATGTTCCACTGATTATTGGAGGAGGCATTGTTGACCCAGAGAAAGCCTATCTGAACTGCAAGGCGGGTGCCGATATAATTGTGGTTGGCAATGCCATAGAAAAAGATTTCTCTCTGATTTCCGAAATCAGTGCTGCCATCCACTCTGTTGCCAATGTTAATGCGGGTTAATTCAGCATGAGCAGTCTTTTCCCCATTGTAAATGAACCCCAACAACTATTGCCCTACGATGGTCTGGCCATTTATTATGGCAGTATTTTTTCATTTGCAGAAATACAGGAATTCAAAAAATTGCTTCTGGATGAAATTGCCTGGGAGAACGATCAGATTCGCATGTTCGGTAAAGAAATTATTACGAAAAGAAAAGTGGCCTGGTATGGAGACCGTCCTTTTATATACCGGTATTCCAACAGTTCAAAAACAGCTTTGCCGTTTACGAACACCTTAAATAGCATAAGACATACCATTGAATCCATTTCCGGAGAAAATTATAATTCCTGTTTACTGAATCTGTACCATAACGGTGAAGAATCGATGGGTTGGCATAGTGACAATGAAAAAGAATTAAAAAAACATGGGGCCATTGCCTCTGTTAGTTTTGGCGCTGCAAGAAGATTCTGTTTTAAACACAGAAACACCCAGGAAAAAAAAGAAATTGAACTTGAAAATGGAAGCCTGCTCGTAATGAAAGGCAGTGTACAGGACCACTGGTTACACCAGTTACCTCCGGCCAGAAGAATAAAAGAGAACAGAATCAACCTAACTTTTCGAAGCATCGTATCATGAAGTCATCCCTGAACGTATTCAAAAAATTCTGGAAGAACCTGGGACCGGGGTTGGTTACCGGATCCAGCGATGATGATCCCTCTGGCATAGCCACTTATTCTCAGGCAGGTGCACAATTTGGACTAGGGACACTTTGGGCGGCTTTATTAACTTTCCCCATGATGGCTGCTGTTCAAGAAATGTGTGGTCGCATTGGGTTGGTTACTCAGAAGGGGCTCACAGGAACATTGAAAGAGCATTATTCCAAACCCGTTTTGTATGGAGTTGTATTGCTAAGTTTCCCTGCTATCATTTTAAATATTGGTGCCAATATTGCGGGCATGGGCGCCGTAGGCAACTTATTGTTCCCATCCATTGACGCCAATTTTTTCAGCGTCAGCTTTACAATGATATTGCTGGTGTTGATTATTTATCTGCCTTACGAAAAAATCGCCTCCGTACTAAAGTATCTCTGTCTTGTTTTGCTGTTTTATATCATTGTCCCCTTCCTGTATAAACAGGATATCAAAGCTATTTTAAAGAGCACTTTTTTGCCAGAGATTCAATTCAACAAAGAATACCTGGCCATGTTGGTTGCCATTTTAGGCACCACCATTTCACCCTATTTGTTTTTCTGGCAGGCAACCATGTCCATTGAAGATCTAAAACATCGAAAACAAAAGCTGGTCGTGAACAAGAAAGTGATTGCAGCCATGAGGCAAGACATAGACACAGGCATGCTGTTTTCTAATATTGTGATGTACTTTATTATTTTAACAACTGGAACCGTTTTATTCAATGCAGGCATTCATCAGATAGATACGGTAGAAGACGCAGCCAAAGCATTGAAACCATTAGCCGGCGATGCTGCTTATATTTTGTTTGCATTGGGTATTATTGGCACTGGATTCTTGGCGATACCAGTATTAAGCGGAGCCCTTTCCTACATGATTACAGAAATATTCAATTGGGAAAACGGACTGGATAAAAAATTCCACGAAGCCAAAGCATTTTATTCCATCATAACACTCTCACTGCTTTTAGGTCTTGGTATCAACTATTTAGGTATCTCTCCCATCAATGCGCTGATTTATTCAGCCATTTTATATGGCCTTACAGCTCCAGTACTGATAGCCGTAATCCTACATATATCGAACAATAAAAAAATCATGGGGCGATATAAAAATGGACTTTGGAGTAATGTTTTGGGTCTGCTTGCTTTTGTACTAATGTTGCTTGCTGCTGTTGGCTTATTCCTTTTTCAATAACTTTAAATTGCTGTATCTTTAAGCAGAGGGTAGCTAATTGCCCTGACACTATGTTTTTAAAGTCCTTGCAGCTAATTATTGCGTTAACGCTTCTCTGCACCAACAGTTTTTCTCAACTGACCGAACAGGAAGGTTATGTTCCAGTTACCGGTGGAAAAATCTGGTACCGTGTAATTGGAAAAGGGAAAGGTATACCACTCCTATTAACCCACGGCGGCCCGGGAGGAACCAGCCGTTCTTTTTATCAATTTGTTTCTTTAGGAAAAGACCGACCCATCATTTTGTTTGATCAACTCGGCAGTGGAAGATCAGGATACCATACCGATACCAGCTTATTAAAAGTTCCTTTTTTCGTTGAACAGGTGAAAGCATTGGTAGCGCATTTATCGCTGGATTCCTTTTACCTGCATGGCCATTCCTGGGGCACTGCTCTGGCCCTGGAATATTATTTAAAATATCCTAAAGGCATTAAAGCCATTATTTTCAATAGCCCTTACTTCAGTACAGAAGTCTGGAAAAAAGATGCGGATACTTTAATCAAAACCCTACCCGTTTCTGTACAAAAAGCCATTGCGGAGGGAGAAAGAACCGGAGATTTCAGCGCTGAAGCTTACCAGCAGGCCAACACCGTTTTTGCCAAAAACTTTGGCGTTCGCAATACCAGATTAACCAGTCCCTGGGATACTGCAAACGCACCCAGTAATGGCTTCATTTATAATTACATGTGGGGTCCCACAGAATTTACTGCAACCGGCACTTTAAAAAACTATGACAGAATTGGCAGCCTATCTTCCATTACTGTACCTACTCTTTTTATTACGGGTGAATATGACGAAGCAAGACCGGCTACTGTTGCCCGATTAAGCAAGCTGGTGAAGCAAAGTAAGTTCGGAATAATAAAAGGGGCAGGACATGGCACCATGCACGACAATCGTGCAGAGAACATTCGTTTTATAACATCCTTTTTACAATCTTTAGAAAAAACTAATCCAAGATCAAAATGAAAATTTTAGTCCCCACTGATTTTTCAGACAATTCCAAAGCTGCCCTTTATTTCGCAGCCAGTCTGGCCAAACAGATTCCCAACACAGCAGTCGTATTTTATTCTGCAGTTACTTTAATGCAGCCGGATTCCTGGAATCTTTCCTTTTACCAGGAATATGAAAAAGAGGAGAAAAAAAGATTAACACAGTCACTGGAAAAATGGG
>VFQM010001031.1_pt1 | contig 26394 bp, 30 predicted proteins | sample 3512391 | NCBI WGS metagenome assembly VFQM01 (sample SAMN10412369, study PRJNA504923) | tailings metagenome | isolation source: Replicate 1 from Balatoc abandoned mine | place: Philippines | reverse complement strand
TGATCCAGGTCGTGCTGGGCTGATTCCACATTACTCTCGACTCTTCGCTCTTAACTCTCGACTCCAAAAATGTATTCCGACCGCGTTCTCTCCGGCATGCGCCCCACCGGGCGCCTGCACCTGGGCCACTACCATGGCGTCCTGAAAAACTGGCTGCGCCTGCAGAACGAATACCAGTGCCTGTTCTTCGTCGCCGACTGGCACGCGCTGACCACGCATTACGACACGCCGCAGGTGATCGAGGATAACGCCCGCGACATGGTGGTCGACTGGCTCGCCGCGGGGATCGATCCGGCGCAGGCCACGCTGTTCGTGCAGTCGCGCGTGATCGAGCATGCCGAGCTGCATCTCTTGCTGTCGATGATGACGCCGCTCGGCTGGCTGGAACGCGTGCCCACCTACAAGGACCAGCAGGAAAAGCTGGCCAGCAAGGACCTCTCGACCTACGGTTTCCTCGGCTATCCGCTGCTGATGAGCGCCGACATCCTGATCTACCGCGCCAACCGGGTGCCGGTTGGCGAGGACCAGATCCCGCACATCGAATTCACCCGCGAACTGGCGCGCCGTTTCAACCACATGTATGGCCGCGAGGCGGGATTCGAGGACAAGGCGCGCGCTGCGGTCAAGAAGCTCGGCTCGAAGAAGGCCCGCTTGTACGAGGAATGCCGCACCGCCTATCAGGAGCAGGGCGACGAGGAGGCGCTGGAATCCGCCCAGGCGCTGTTGAACGACGCCCAGAACCTGTCGATGAACGACCGCGAACGGCTGTTCGGCTACCTGGAAGGCTCCGGCAAGATGATCCTCGCCGAGCCCGATGCGCTCTTGACCGAGGCGTCGAAAATGCCGGGACTGGACGGGCAGAAGATGTCCAAGTCCTACGGCAATACCATTGCCCTGCGCGAAGACCCCGAGACCGTCACCAAGAAAATCCGCACCATGCCGACCGACCCCGCGCGCGTGCGCCGCACCGATCCGGGCAATCCGGCCAACTGCCCGGTGTGGCAGTTTCACCAGGTGTATTCCGACGACGCGACCCGCCAATGGGTCACCGCGGGGTGCACCAGCGCCGGCATCGGCTGCCTCGAGTGCAAGCAGCCGGTGATCGACGCCGTGCTCGCCGAGCTCGCGCCGATCCGCGAACGTGCGCAGTATTACGAGGACAACCCCGACCAGGTGCGCAACATCCTCGCCGACGGCTGCGAGAAAGCGCAGGAACTGGCGCGGGATACGATGCGCGACGTGCGCGAGGCGATGGGGCTGACGTTCGGCTAGAAAAGGGCGCTGCGCCGGCTCAGCTGTTGTCCGTTCCCGGTTTCATGGTACGCAGTTTCTTGGTTTCGCCCCGCCGCTGCTTGCTATCCAGGCGCCGCTTTTTGGAAGCCAGCGTCGGCCGGGTGGGGCGGCGCGGCGTCTCCACTTCGCAGGCTGCGCGGATCAGCGCGAGCAGCCGTTGCAGCGCATCGTCGCGGTTGCGCCGCTGGCTGCGGTAGCGTTCGGCCGAGAGGATCAGCACGCCGTCGTGGGTGAGGCGGCTGCCGGCCAGGGCGATCAGGCGCGCACGCACCGCGTCGGGCAGCGAAGGCGAGCGGGCGACGTCGAAGCGCAGCTGCACGGCGCTCGACACCTTGTTGACGTTCTGTCCGCCGGGGCCCGAGGCGCGCACGAAATCCTCCTGGATTTCCCGCTCGTCGAGTTCGATCCGGGCGTTGACCCGGATCATGCGCAGGGCCGTGCGGCTACCACTTCACCACATGCACGTTGGCGAGCGTGCGCCCGAGGAAGCGCTCGCCGATGGTCTGGAATCTGAGCGGCACGTCGGTGACGTAAAAGTCGTAGCGCGGCCGGGCCGGGCCGGGGTTGGCCAGCTGCTTGTCGGCCAGCACCGCGGCGACCTGCTCGGCCATGGCTTCGGCGGAGTCGACCAGCGCGACCCCGTCGCCGACCACCTGGCGCAGCAGCGGCTTCAAGAGCGGGTAATGGGTGCAGCCCAGCACCAGGGTGTCGATATGCTCGGTCAGCAGCGGCTTCATGTATTCCTGCGCGGTCAGCCGGGTGACTTCGTGGTCGAGCCAGCCCTCCTCCACCAGCGGAACGAACAGCGCGCAGGCCTGCGAATGGATGCGCGAATCCGGCGCGTAGTCGTGGATGGCGCGCGCGTAGGCGTTGCTGTTGATGGTGGTGGGGGTGCCGATGACGCCGATCTTCCTGCCGCCGCGCGCCGACACCGCGCCGGCGTCGATGACGTCGAGCACCGGCACCGGCGACAGGTCCTTGACCACCTGCGCGGCTACCGCGGCCATGGTGTTGCAGGCGATGACCAGCAGCTTGACGTCCTTTTCCAGCAAAAACTGCGCGATCTGGGTGGTGAAGTGGGCGATGGTCTCGACCGACTTCACGCCGTAGGGGACGCGCGCGGTGTCGCCGAAATAAACGATGTTCTCGTAGGGCAGGCGCTCCATCAGGGCACGCACCACCGTCAGCCCGCCGATGCCGGAATCGAATACGCCGATGGGGGAGTGTGCATGCGTGGACATGGGTGGCAGGATGGCGGGATGACTAAAGACCGCATTTTACCTTCAGGGCCGTCTGCGGCGGCATCCGGCATGAGCGGCTGCGGCTGCGATTCGGTGCGCGCCGCGGCGCCGCCCGCCCCGGCTTACCGGCGCGCGCTGTGGATCGCGCTGGTGCTGAATGCACTGATGTTCGGCGTCGAGATCGTTGCCAGCTTTGCGGCGCAGTCGGTGTCGCTGCTGGCCGATGCGATCGATTTTCTGGGCGACGCCGGCAACTACGGCGTCGCCCTGTTCGTGCTCGGGCTGGCGCCGGTGTGGCGTTCGCGCACCGCGCTGTGGAAGGGCTGGCTGATGGTCGGCTACGGCGTGTTCGTGCTCGGCAAAGCGGCCTGGCAGTGGTCGGCGGGCATCGTGCCGGAGCCGGTCGTCATGGGCTGGGTGAGCCTCCTGGCGCTGGCGGTCAACCTCGGCGTGGCGGGATTGTTGTTTGCCCACCGCCAGGGCGACGCGCAGGCGCGCTCGGTGTGGCTGTGCTCGCGCAACGACGCGCTCGGCAACCTGGCGGTGATGGCGGCGGCGGCCGGGGTGTGGGCGACCGCGCGCGGCTGGCCGGACATCGCGGTGGCGCTGGTGCTGGCCGGGCTGGCGCTGAGTTCGGGCGCGTCGGTGATTCGCCATGCGCGGGATGAGCTGCGCGCGGGCTTGTAGGAGCGTCCTGTTTATTGCGCAGCGTGCTGGCGTTCCAGGGCCCAGGCCACGTGCTCGCGCACCAGTTCGGACGGGTGCTGCAGGCGTGCGCCAAGCGCCGCCTGAATTTCAGGCGAGGGCGGCGCGTTGCCCAGCGCCACCGCGATATTGCGCAGCCAGCGCGCGTGGCCGATGCGGCGGATCGGCGAACCGGCCAGCCGCTCGTTGAAGTCCGTTTCGCTCCAGGCGAACAAATCCACCAGTTGCGCACTGTCGAGCCGGTTCCGCACGCCAAAGTCCGGCAGAGCGGCGGTCTGCGCGAAGCGGTTCCACGGGCACGCCAGCTGGCAGTCGTCGCAGCCGTAGATGCGGTTGCCCAGCAGTGGGCGCAAATCCAGCGGAATGCTGCCCTTGAGCTCGATGGTGAGGTAGGAAATGCAGCGCCGCGCGTCGAGCGTGTAGGGGGCGACGATGGCCTGCGTCGGGCAGACCTCGAGGCAGGCCTGGCAGGACCCGCAGTGGGCGGTTTCGGGCGCGTCCACCGGCAGCGGCAGGTCGGTGTAGATCTCGCCGAGAAAAAACCACGATCCGTGCTGCCGGTTCAGGAGCAGGGTGTGCTTGCCGCGCCAGCCGAGGCCGGACTTGCGGGCAAGCTCCACTTCCAGCACCGGCGCGCTGTCGGTGAAGACGCGGAAACGGTGTTCGCCGATTTCCGCGCCGATTTTTTCGGCCAGGCTTTGCAGGCGGTTGCGCAAGACTTTATGGTAGTCGCGCCCGAGCGCGTAGCGGGAGACGTAGGCAGCGGCGGCGTCATCCAGCACCGCATGCGGGTCGGCAGCGGCGGGCGGAAAATAATCCAGCCGCGCGCTGATGATGCGGACGGTGCCGGGCACCAGTTCGGCCGGCCGGCTGCGCTTGACGCCGTGTGCCGCCATATAATCCATCTCGCCATGAAAACCCCGATCCAGCCACGCCTGCAAGCCCGCTTCGGCGGCACTCAACTCGCCGTCGGCAATGCCCACTGCGGCAAAGCCGAGCTCGCGCCCCCATTGTTTGATTTGCTGCGCCAGCCGGCTTAAATCCTGTTCATGCATAAACACGATGATACCGTGCGATGCCGCTGCCATCTGGCCGACGAGGCTGCGACGCTGGCCTTCGGCGCGCGGCTGGCGCGGGAACTGACGCCCGGACTGACGTTCTACCTCGAAGGCGATCTGGGGGCGGGCAAGACGACCCTGGTGCGCGGGCTGTTGCGCGCGCTGGGCCACGGCGGGCGGGTGAAAAGCCCGACCTATACCCTGGTGGAAACCTATAGCCTGCCCGCATTTGAGCTGTATCATTTCGACCTGTATCGTTTGCACGACCCGCGCGAATGGCTGGACGCCGGGTTTCGCGATGTCAGCGGCGGCCAGGCGGTGAGCCTCATCGAATGGCCGGAGAAGGCTGACGGCTGGCTGCCGCCGCCGGACGTGGTGGTCCGCCTGCGGATCGACGACGACAGCCGCGATGCCGAATGCGAAGCCGCCAGCCCGCGCGGCGCCCGTTATCTGGAGGCATGTTGCACGCCCTGCTGAAAACTTTCCTGTTGTGCGGTTTGCTGGCGTCGGGCTGGGCCCAGGCGCTGCAACTGTCCGCCACGCGCCTGTGGCCGTCGCCCGATTACACGCGGATCACGCTGGAGGCGGCGCAACCGGTCGCGCACAAATACTTCGCGCTGTCGAACCCCGAGCGGCTGGTGATCGACCTCGAGGGGGTGGAGGCGGGCGCCGCGCTCGACGCGCTGGCGGGACAGCTGACCGCGGAGGACCCCTATATCGGCGCCATTCGCGTGGGAATGAATCGTCCCGGGGTGATGCGCCTGGTGCTGGATCTGAAAACCGCCGTCAAACCCTCGGTGTTCCAGTTGCCGCCGCTGGGGCAATACGGCCACCGGCTGGTGGTGGACCTGTATCCGGTTCAGGCAGGCCCGGCGCAGACCGCCGATAGCGCGGCGAATCCGGCCGCGCCGCCGCAAGCCGGCGTGGCCGAACAAGCCAGGCCTGCCAAGCCGGCCGCGCCGCAATACGCGCGGCTGATTACGGTGGCGATCGATGCCGGCCACGGCGGCGAAGACCCCGGCGCGCTCGGCGCCAGCGGCTCGCGCGAGAAGGACATCACGCTGGCGCTGGCGAAAAAGCTCAAGCAGAAAATCGACGCCCAGGAAAACATGCGCGCCGTGCTGATCCGCGACGGCGACTACTTCGTGCCGCTGGCGCAGCGGGTCACCAAGGCGCGCGCGGTGAAGGCCGACCTGTTCATGTCGATCCACGCCGACGCCTTCATCAAGCCGCACGCGCGCGGCTCGTCGGTATTCGCGCTGTCGGAGAACGGGGCGACCTCGGTCGCGGCGCGCTGGCTGGCCAAGAAGGAAAACGAGGCGGATCTGGTGGGCGGCATCAACATCGACGTCAAGGATCCTTTTCTCAAGCGCACCCTGATCGACCTGTCGCAGACCGCCACCATCAACGACAGCCTGAAGCTGGGGCGCGCGGTACTGAAGGAGATCGGCGGCGTCAACACGCTACACAAGGCACACGTCGAGCAGGCCGGGTTCGCCGTGCTGAAGGCGCCGGATATTCCGTCGATCCTGATCGAGACCGCGTTCATTTCCAACCCGGAAGAAGAGAAGCGCCTCAACGACTCCGCCTACCAGGATCGACTGGTCGACGCCATCGTCGTCGGCGTCAAGGATTACTTCGACAAGCACCCGCTGACCGCGCCGTCGCGGCTGACGCGCAATCCATGACCGGCAGCCTGCTGGGCGCGGCGGCTCCGGGATTCGAGCGGCCGCTGGAAGTGCTCGAAGCCTGCCATGGCCGCATCGCCAAACAGTGCGACACCCTGGAAAAAATACTGGCGCATCTGCCGGCGCACGGCGCCGACGCGCAGGCGCAGCAGGCCGCGCGTGCGGTGCTGGCTTACTTCGACACCGCCGCGGTGCACCATCACGACGACGAGGAGCGCAACCTGTTTCCGCTGCTGGAACGGGCGGGCGCGCCCGGCGCCTGCGATCTGGTCGAAACCCTGACGCTGGAACACGACGAACTGGCCCTGCTGTGGCGGCGCCTGAGCCCTGCCTTGCGGCAGCTCGGAGCGGGCGCGGCGAACGCGCTGGACGCGGCGCTGGCGCGCCGTTTCATTGCCCTCAATCGCAGCCATCTCGAATTCGAGAACACCCATGTGCTGCCGCTGGCGCGGCAAGCGCTCGGCGCCGCCGATGTCGAACGCCTGGGCCGCGCCATGGCGGCGCGGCGCGGCGTGCCGTTCGCGGGGCGGCCATGAGCATCCGCGTCCTGCCCGATGTGCTGATTTCGCAAATCGCCGCCGGCGAGGTGGTCGAACGCCCCGCAGCGGCGCTGAAGGAGATCCTGGAAAACAGCCTCGATGCCGGTGCCAGCGAAATTCAGGTCGAACTGGAGCAGGGCGGCATCAAGCGCATTCGCGTCAGCGACAACGGCATGGGCATCGCGCGCGACGATCTGGCGCTTGCCCTGACGCGCCATGCCACCAGCAAGATCGCCAGCCTCGCCGACCTCGAACGGGTGGCGAGCCTGGGATTTCGCGGCGAGGCGCTGGCGTCGATTGCCGCCATCGCGCGGTTGCAGCTGACCAGCCGCAGCGTCGATGCGGCGCACGCCTGGACGCTGCAGGCCGAAGGCGGACTGCTTGCCGCGCCCGCACCGGCGGCGCGCGCCGGCGGCACCACGATCGATATCCAGGATCTGTTTTTCAATACGCCGGCACGGCGCAAGTTTCTCAAAACCGACGCCACCGAATACGCCCACTGCGCCGAAACCGTGCGCCGCCTGGCGCTGGCGCAGCCGCAGACGGCATTCACGCTGACGCACAATGGCCGCGTGCAGCTGCGCCTGAATGCCGAGCCGGCCGCTGCGCGGGTACGCCATGTGCTGGGCGACGCCTTCGGGCAGAACGCCATTGCGGTCGAAGCGGCGGCGGGCGCCCTCAGGCTGAACGGCTGGGTGATCCGCCCCAGCGCCGCCACCGCCGGCCGCGACAGCCAGCACGTATTCGTCAATGGCCGCTACGTGCGCGACAAGCTGATCGTCCACGCGCTGAAGGAAGCCTACCGCGACGTGCTGCATCATCAGTTGAACCCGGCGTACTGCCTGTTCATCGAACTGCCGCCGGAAACGGTGGACGTCAACGTGCATCCGGCCAAGACCGAAATCCGTTTCCGCGACAGCCGCGGCGTGCACCAGTTCCTGTATCACGCGGTCGAGCGCCTGCTGGGGGCGCCGGTGGCGGCCGGCGAGGTGCCCGCCGCCCCTGCGCCCGCATCCAGGCTGCCAGCCCATGGCGCGCCGCAGCAGGCGGCGATGCCGCTGCAGGTGGCCGAGGCGATGGCGTTTTACGCCCCCCTGGAGCGGGGTTCAGGGTTCGGACAGGGTTCGGTGGGGCTGGCCGCGCCTGCGGCGCAGGCTTTGCCCGAAGCGGGCGCACACGACGCGCCGCCGCTCGGTTATGCGCTGGCGCAGCTGCACGGCGTCTATGTGCTGGCGCAGAACGCGCAGGGACTGGTGCTGGTCGACATGCACGCCGCGCACGAACGGGTGGTGTATGAAAAGCTCAAGAATGCGCTCGACCGCCGCGCGGTGCCGGCGCAAACCCTGCTGATTCCACTGGTGCTCACGGTCGACGCGCGCGACGTCGCGGAAATCGGCCCGCATCTGGAGGCGCTTGCCGGCATCGGTTTCGAGTTGTCGGTCACCTCGCCGGCCTCGGTGGCGGTGCGCTCGGTGCCGTGGCTCCTGAAGGATGCCGATCCGGTCGAGCTGACCCGCGCGGTGCTGGCCGAAGTCGCCGAATTCGGCGTGGCGCGCCTGCTGGCCGAACGCCGCAACGAACTGCTGGCGACCCTGGCCTGCCACGGCGCGGTGCGTGCCAACCGGCATCTGACGCTGCCCGAAATGAATGCGCTGCTGCGCGAGATGGAGGCCACCGAGCGGGCCGGGCAGTGCAACCACGGCCGTCCCACCTGGTTCCAGATCAGCCTCAAGGAACTCGACGCCATGTTCATGCGCGGGCGCTGATTTTGCGGCCGGCACTTTTATATATAAGCTTTGCCTGATTAACCAGGCTAAGCGAGGCCATCATGAACGAACGCAAAACCATACCCATCCAGGACGTCAACGAGGCCAGCAGCTGCGCCAGCGCCGAACCCTATGCGCTGATGGTGCTGGGCGATTCCATGCTGCCGGAATTCGAAGAAGGCGAAATCATCGTCGTCGAACCGTCCGGCCTGGTCAAGGACGGCTCCTACGTGGTGGCCTACGTGAACGACGAATACATCTTTCGCCAGCTGGTGAAGCACGACGACGGCTGGATGCTGAAACCGCTCAACCCGCTGTACGAGAACATCCCGGTGCCCGATGTCGACGTGGCCAAGGGGGTGGTGATCATGAAGAAGCGGCCGGGCAAGCGCAGCGAGCAGAAGCGTTACATCTGAGCATGCCGGCGATCGATTAAATTTATTGAAGTGGTCATTAAACATTCGAATAAAATGGTTGACTAATATACTCAGGTATATAGACTGAAGGTGCAGTTCAACCCTTCACCTTCATTAAAGGAGAAAGCCATGAGTGGATTGATCGCCAATTTCCCGAGCGACGGCATCGTGACCGTCAACCGCGTGGTTCTGAAGCCGGAATACACAGTGGACGACTTGCAGGAGCGCGTGGCGTTTCTGTGCGAAAACGTCAAGACCTATCACTCCGACACCGGTTTTGTGGGAGGCTTTGTCGCACTGAACTCCGGCCAGGTGTCGAACGAAGGCTCGACCATCGGCCAGGCGGTCGAAAGTCCGATGAAGGGCAAGGAAGCGCTGATCGTGACCTTCTGGACCGACTTCGAAAACCACGAAAAATCGCACCGCTCCGAAACCTTCCAGCCGCTGTTCCGCAAAGCGCTGGAACTGTGCGAAAACGGCAACGAGGAAATCGCCTACGAAATGCTGTGGTCCGGCAAGGCTTACGGCCCCGACGAGATCGCTGCGGCACGCCAGGCCAAGGCACAGTACGCCGCCGCCTGATTCCGGCGGCTCCGATGGAAACGGCGGGACTTCCCGCCGTTTTTCATGGGCGCGTTCCGGGGACGCAAGCCCTTCGATATTGCGTGCCGCCTGCCCGACTGCGGCATAATCGACCGCCATGCCTGAGTATCTGCCTCCCGCCATTTTCCTCATGGGCCCGACCGCTGCCGGCAAGACCGCGCTTGCGGTCAGCCTGCTCGAACGCTTTCCGCTCGAAATCATCAGCGTCGATTCGGCGCTGGTGTACCGCGGCATGGACATCGGCACGGCCAAGCCCGATGCCGCCACCCTGGCGCGCGCACCGCATCATCTGCTGGACATCCGCGACCCCGCCGAAGCCTATTCGGCGGCGGCGTTCTGCGCCGATGCGCGGCGGCTGATGGCCGACATCGCCGCGCGCGGCAGGGTGCCGCTGCTGGTGGGCGGCACCATGCTGTATTTCCGCGCGCTGCTGCAGGGGCTGGACGATCTGCCGCGCGCCGACCCGGCGCTGCGGCAACAACTGGAGGCGGCAGCGGCGGCGCGCGGTTGGCCCGAGCTGCACGCCGAACTGGCAAAGGTCGATCCGCTCACCGCGGCGCGGCTGGCGCCGAACGATTCGCAGCGCATCGGGCGCGCACTGGAGGTTTTTCGGCTTAGCGGGGCGCCGATGTCGGCGCTGCTCGACAAGCCGCGAACCGCGTTGCCGTACCGCGTGCTGCAACTCGCCCTGATCCCGTCCGACCGTGCCGCGCTGCATCGGCGCATCGCCGCGCGTTTCGACGCCATGCTTGCCGCCGGCCTGCTCGACGAAGTCGAAACCCTGCGCCGCTCCGATGCGCTCAGCGCCGACCTGCCCGCCATGCGCGCGGTCGGCTACCGCCAGGCGTGGGCCTATCTCGACGGCGCAATCGACCTGGCCGCGTTGCGCGAACAGGGCATCGCCGCCACCCGTCAGCTGGCCAAGCGCCAGCTGACCTGGCTGCGCTCGTGGCCCGATGCGGTGGAACTGGACTGTCTCGCGGACGACCTCGAGGCGCAGGCGCTGGCGCGGGTGGCCGCGCACCTGCAGACGCAATAGCGGCCCGTTACGCCTTGTCCACGGCGTCCACTGTGGCGCGGGCCTGCCCGCGATGGAAGCGGATGCCGATCGAGTCGCCCGCATCGAGCGTCGCGGCATCCTGCACGATGGCGCCGTTTTCCCGCTGGACGATGCTGTAGCCGCGCGCCAGCACGCCTTCCGGATTGAGGTGGGCGAGACTGCTGGCCAAGCCCGCCAGCGTGAGCCGGCGCCGCACCCGGCCGCTCTCCACCGCGCGCCGCGCGCGCGCGTCGAGCGCGTCGAGCCGCTGCTGTTCGCGCCGGATAGCATGCAGCGGCGTCACCAGCCGTTGATTCAGCCGTGCGATCCACAGCTGTTCGTGCGTCAGGCGGGTGCGGACGGCGCGGTGCAGGCGCTGCGCCAACGGGTTCAATGCGAGCTGCTGGCGGCGCAGCTGTTCGGCCGGATGGAGCAGCCGCCGCGCCAGGTAGTCCAGCCGCTGCATTTCGCCGTGCTGCCTGCGGGCGAGATGGTGGCAGAGCTGGCGTGCCAGGTGGTCCAGCTGCTGCCGCAGTTCCTGGCGCAGCGGGCTGGCCAGTTCGGCGGCCGCAGTGGGCGTGGGCGCGCGCAGGTCGGCGGCAAAGTCGGCCAGGGTGAAATCGGTTTCGTGGCCGACCCCGCTCACCACCGGCATCGGGCTGGCGGCAATCGCACGCGCCACCGCTTCGTCGTTGAATGCCCACAAATCCTCCAGCGAACCGCCGCCGCGGCACACCAGCAGCACGTCGCACTCGGCGCGTCCGGCGGCGGTGCGGATGGCGGCGGCAATCTGCGCGCCGGCGCCGGCGCCCTGCACCGGGGTGGGGTAGAGGATCACCGGCAGGCCCGGCATGCGGCGCGCCAGCGCGGTCAGCACGTCGTGCAGCGCCGCCGCCTGCGGCGAAGTGACGATGCCGAGGCAATGCGGAAAGCGCGGCAGGGCGCGCTTTTTCGCCGGATCGAACAGGCCTTCTGCTTCGAGTCTGGCCTTGAGTTTGAGGAAGGCTTCATACAGCCGGCCGGCACCGGCGCGGCGGATCGACTCGGCGCCCAGCTGGAATTCGCCGCGCGCCTCGTACAGCGAGGGCAGGGCGCGCAACTCGACATGGTCGCCGTTGGCGGGGGTGAAATCGGCAAACTGGTTGCGGCCGCGAAACATCACACAGCGCACCTGCGCGTTCGCATCCTTGAGGGAAAAGTACCAATGGCCCGACGCGGCGCGGGTGAAGTTGGAAACCTCGCCTTCCACCCACAGCAGCGGCAATTGCGATTCCAGCGCGCGGCGCGCCATGCGGTTGAGCTCGCTCACGGTGAGCACGGGCAGTTCCGCGGCGCCCGGGGAGTCTTCGATCCAGTCCATGGCGCGCAGGATAGCGGGTTCATGCCGGCACGGTTCATGCACAGCCGGCAAATTCCTATAAAAAAATGTTTAAAACCCTATTGACGATAGTTGTGTTTTTGTAACTCATTGATATAAAACGACTAAGCGGATTGGTTACTTTTTGTGCCAAAACGCTTTTCCCTTTGTGGGCGGGTGTTTAGGGGAGCTGACGGGGAGTTCCTCACAGACTTATCCACATCAATTGTGGAGAACTCGGATCGGCGCGCCAAAAACGCCGCCCATGCAATGAGGGCTTGCCGAACCCTGCGCGCGGGCGCTACATTTCGCCTGTTGTTTTATTGGGAGTGGTATCCAGTGCTTGCCATCATCGAGGCGGCCGGTTGGCCGGTCTGGCCGTTGATTCTGGCGTCGGTCGTCGCCGTCGCCATCATTATCGAACGCGCCTACAGTTTGCGTACCCAGGAAGTGGCGCCCGCCAGCCTGCTGCTGGAAACGATCAAGGTCTATCAGGAACGCGGCGCGACGCAGGAACTGGTCGCCCGGCTGGCAGACGGCTCCCCGCTGGGGCGAATCTTCGCCACCGCGCTGAAGAACGCCCACAACTCGCGCGAAGTGATGAAGGAATCCATCGAGGAGTCCGGACGTGCCGTCACCCACGAACTCGACCGTTTCCTGACCTCGCTCGGCACCATCGCCAGCATGGCGCCGCTGCTCGGCCTGTTCGGCACGGTTGTCGGCATGATCGAAATCTTCGGCGCGCAAACCGCATCCGGCACCAATCCCGGCCAGTTGGCGCACGGCATTTCGATTGCGCTGTACAACACGGCATTCGGCCTGATCGTGGCGATTCCGGCGATGATTTTCTACCGCTACTTCCGCGCCAAGGTGGAGTCCCTGGTGGTGGACATGGAGCAGCAGGCGATCAAGCTGGTGGAAATCGTCCACGGCGAACGGAAGTAAGGCCGTCATGAATTTTCGCAGAGGCCGCCGCGAGGATTATCCGGAAATCAACCTGATTCCGTTCATCGACATCCTGCTCGTCATTGTGATTTTCCTGGCGGTGACCACCACCTATGCGCGCTTTGCCGAACTCAAGATCAACCTGCCCACCAGCAGCGCTGCGCAAACGCCCAACCCGCCCAGGCAGATCGAAGTGGCGGTGGCCGAAAACGGCCGCTACCAGATCGACAGCACCGCGGTCGGCGAGGCCTCGATCGACGAACTGGCCGCTGCGCTGAAAAAAGCCGCCGCCGGCCGGAGCGAGCCGGTGGTGGTGATCAACGCCGATGCGCGGGCCGCGCATCAGTCGGTGGTGAACGTGATGGAAGCGGCACGCCGGGTGGGGCTGACCCGCATCACCTTCGCTACCCAGACCGCCCCCTAGGCGGCCGCATCCATGTTCTCTCTTCAGCATGTCTGGGCGCGCACCGGCGTGCTCACGGTGCTGCTCTCCCCCCTCGCCGCGCTGTTTGCCGCCGTCTCCGGGGCGCGCCGGCTGGCGTATCGCCGCGGCTGGCTGACCCCGGTTGCGGTGGGGGTGCCGGTGCTCATCGTCGGCAACATCACCGCTGGCGGCAGCGGCAAAACCCCGCTGACGATCTGGCTGGTGAACCGGCTGCGCGCGCGCGGGCATCGTCCGGGCGTGGTCAGCCGCGGTTATGGAGGCGCGGCGCGCGGCTGCGTCGAGGTGCGGGCCGACAGTCCGCCGGCGGAAGTCGGCGACGAGCCCCTGCTGATCCATCTCAAGACCGCGGCGCCGGTGGTGGTTGGGCGCGACCGGGTGGCGGCGGCGCGCACCTTGCTGGCGCGCCATCCGGGGGTGGACGTGATCGTCGCCGACGATGGCCTGCAGCACTACCGCCTGCATCGCGACGTCGAACTGGCGGTGATCGATGCGGCGAGCGGGCTGGGCAACGGCTGGCCGCTGCCGGCAGGCCCCTTGCGCGAGCCGCGGAGCCGATTGCGCAGCGTGGATGCGGTGATCCAGGTGGTACGCGGCGGAGCCGAGCCGCCAAAATTCGGTGGAGCATGGCGCGCCGACTATCGTGCCGGCCTGGCCTATCGTCTGCGCGCGCCGCTGGAAAAAAGAGCGCTCAGCGAACTGCCGCCGCGCGACTGGCTCGCCGTCACCGGCATCGGCCGCCCGCAGGGATTTTTTGCCATGCTCGACGCGCATGGCATCCGCTTCAGCCCGCGCGCTTTCGCCGATCATCACGCCTTTCAGCCGCAGGACCTGCCTGCCGGCGCGGCCGTGCTGATGACGGAGAAAGACGCGGTAAAATGTCGCGCATTTGCAGGGGTGGACTGGTGGGCGGTGGAACTCGACGTCGCCCCGGAATCCGGATTTATCGACTGGCTGGACGCACGCATCGAACAATAAAGATACCGGCGCATGCGCATCAAGGGAGGAGGTATGAGGATGCAATCATCCGACTGGGGCGACCGCCGTCATCCCTGCCGCTGGATGGCCGAGACCGGGGAGGCCGGTTTCTGGGTGCCCGACCGGTCCGAAATCGTCACCCAGTTCTTCACCCGCTACCTGTTCTTTTCGCTGGCGGTCGTCTATTTCTCCACCCTGGAAAGCGTCCCCCCGGTGCTGTTCAGCATCGAGCAGCTGCTGATCGCGCTCGGCGCTTATTTCTTCCTCAACAGCTGGTTCTTCCACCAGGCGCTGCGCGGCACCACGCTGCTGAAGATCCGCAGCGCCATGAGCGCCGATCTGCTGATCGTCGCCCTGTGCGTGATTCACGATCCCAACCCGATCCCGCCGTCCGCGCTGGCATTTTTGATGGTGCTGCTGGGCAATGGCATGCGCTACGGCATGCGCCTGTTCAGCGAGGTGCTGGGCGGCATTTTTCTCGGCATGGCGATCTCCTTTGCCTTGCGCTATCACCTGGGCGGATTCGAGGTCAGTGCGGGCGACGTGTTCTTCGGCGTGTTCTGGGTCACCCTGGCCTTGTACGCCTACATCCTGATGGGGCGCATCGAGGGGCAGCGGCGCCAGCTCGATTACCGCAGCCGCTTCGATGCGCTGACCGGACTGCTCAACCGCCATGGCCTGCTTGCCGCGGCAGACAGCATCTTCGACAAGGCGAATGCGCCCAGTCCGGCCACCGTTTTGTTTGCCGACCTGAACCAGTTCAAGTCGGTCAACGACCGCTATGGCCACGGCGCGGGCGACCGCGTGCTGGCCGAGTTCGCGCAGATATTCAGCGAATCGGCCGATACGGACGTGTGCGGACGCTGGGGCGGCGACGAATTTGTTGCTATCCTGCCGCTGCGCGAGGCCGCCGCCGTCCGCCAGATTTTCGAGCGCATCGAAGTGCGCACCGCAGCCTGGAGCCGCAGCAACGGCCTGCCGATGGCGGTGAGCTTGGGTGTCAGCCACGCCCCGCGCGACGGCCACGACCTGGTGACGCTGCTGTCGGTCGCCGACATCCACCTTTATCAAAGCAAGTCGCAACAGCCCGAAACGGCCGGCGCGCCTCCGAACTACAGGACTCTTATCGATGAACCCGAAGCTTCTTGAAATTCTTGTGTGCCCGGTCTGCAAAGGCCCGCTCGAATGGAAGAAATCCGCGCACGAACTGGTGTGCCGTGCGTGCCGCCTCGCCTATCCCATCCGCGACGACATTCCGGTGATGCTGCCGGAGGAAGCGCGTCCGCTGGAGCCAGACGAAATCCACGGCAAATAACGACAAGCTTCCATGCATTTCCGCGTCGTCATTCCCGCGCGCTATGCGTCGAGCCGTCTGCCGGGCAAGCCGCTGGCGGACATCGGCGGCCGCCCCATGGTGCTGCACGTGCTGGAGCGTGCCTTGCAGGCGGGCGCCGAATCGGTGGTGGTCGCCACCGACGACGCGCGCGTGCAACAGGCGGTCGAGGCAGCCGGCTACCAGGCCTTGATGACCTCGCCGGCGCACTGCTCGGGCACCGAGCGCCTGGTCGAGGTCGCCGAAACCCTGGGCTGGCCCGACGATACCCTGGTGGTCAACGTGCAGGGCGACGAGCCGCTGATCGACCCGGCGCTGATCCGCGAAGCCGTGCGCCAACTGGTGCTGCACGGCGACGCAGCGATGGCGACGCTGGCGCATCCGATCCACGACCACGCCGACTTCGTCAATCCCAATGTCGTCAAAGTGGTCGCTGACGAAGCCGGCTATGCGCTGTATTTCAGCCGCGCACCGATTCCCTGGCCGCGCGACGCGTTTGCCGCATACGATCCGGCATGGGCTTCGGCCCGTGGTGGGCAGCAGACGATGCCGCACGAACTCGGCGCGCTGCGCCACATCGGCCTGTACGCCTACCGCGCCGGTTTCCTGCGCACCTATGCCGGCCTCGCCAGTTCGCCGCTGGAGCGCTACGAGATGCTCGAACAGTTGCGGGTGCTGTGGCACGGCCACCGCATCAGCCTCGGCATCACGCCCGTCGCGCCGGCGCCGGGGGTCGATACGCCGGAGGATCTGGAGCGGGTCCGCGCGCTGTTTGCGGCTGCATAGCAGCCTCTTGAATCCGTCAATAAAATTTTTTAAGTTTTGCTTGACTCTCGCTTGGCTTAGGCTAGCGCGGTTTGGCACATTCAGATATCCATATCTAAGGGAGATTAAGCAATGCGTTTGATTCTGTTGGGCGGCCCCGGCGCGGGCAAGGGCACGCAAGCCAATTACATCAAGGAAAAATACGGCATTCCGCAGATCTCCACCGGCGACATGCTGCGCGCCCAGATCAAGGCCGGCAGCGAACTCGGCATGAAGGCCAAGGCCATCATGGACGCCGGCGGCCTGGTTTCCGACGACATCATCATCGGCATGGTGAAAGCCCGCCTGACCGAAGCCGACTGCAAGAACGGCTACCTGTTCGACGGCTTCCCGCGCACCATCCCGCAGGCCGAGGCGATGAAGGCCGCCGGCGTGCCGATCGACTACGTGGTCGAGATCGACGTCGCCGACGAGGAGATCGTCAAGCGCATGTCGGGCCGCCGCGTGCACGTGGCGTCGGGCCGCACCTACCACGTCGTGTTCAATCCGCCCAAGGTGGCCGGCAAGGACGACGTCACCGGCGAGGACCTGATCCAGCGCGACGACGACCAGGAAGAAACCGTGAAGAAGCGTCTCGACGTCTACCACGCGCAGACCGAGCCGCTGGTGAAGTACTACGGCGACTGGGCGGCGTGCGGCGAAGCCGGCGCCCCCAAATACGTCAAGATCGCCGGCGTCGGCAAGGTCGAAGGCATCCGCGATGCCATCTTCGCCGCGCTCGGCTGACCGAACCGGGCCGACCGCACCGATGCCGCAGCAGATCCCCCCGCCGACCGACACCGAACGCTGGATCGTCTCCAGCGCGGTGAAGGAGCGTTACGGCAGGGAAGTCGAGATCCAGGATGTCGAGACCGAAATCCGTCTGCACATCGACGACCGCGAACTGACGCTGTGTCCGGGTTTTTACTGGAACGAGCACGGCTGTCATTTCGTGCTGTCGAAAACCGGCGACTCGCGCTACCGCAGCATGTTCTTCTATCGCATCCGCGATCGCTTTTCCACCGGGCGCGAGGAATACGACGACATCGGCGACTGCGTCACCACGCTGCTGAAAATGCAGGCCGACGAGGAAGCCAGGCGCCTGGCCGAGGGCGAAGCGTCCGGCAAGAGTTGAGTGGAAAAGCCGGCTGCTGTGCTGGCTTTTTTATTTGGAACAAAAACCTGTCCAATACGTTGATACTGAATTGAGGAAAACACCATGGCGAAGAAAATGAACGCCTTTTACGCGCAGTCCGGCGGCGTCACTGCGGTCATCAATGCCTCGGCCTGCGGCGTGATCGAAACCGCGCGCAAGCACAAGGACAAGATCGGCAAGGTCTACGCCGGCCGCAACGGCATCATCGGCGCGCTCACCGAGGATCTCATCGACACCGGCAAGGAATCCGCCGCCGCCATCGCCGCGCTGCGTTCCACGCCGTCGGGCGCGTTCGGCTCCTGCCGCTTCAAGCTGAAGTCGCTGGAAGCCAACAAGCGCGAATACGAGCGCCTGATCGAGGTGTTCAAGGCGCACAACATCGGCTACTTCTTCTACAACGGCGGCGGCGACTCGGCCGACACCTGCTTCAAGGTGAGCCAGCTGTCCGAGCAGATGGGCTACCCGATCCAGGCCATCCACGTGCCGAAGACGGTCGACAACGACCTGCCGATCACCGACTGCTGCCCCGGCTTCGGCTCGGTCGCCAAGTACATCGCGGTGTCCACGCTGGAAGCCAGCTACGACGTGCGCTCGATGGCCAAGACCTCGACCAAGGTGTTCGTGCTCGAAGTGATGGGCCGCCACGCCGGCTGGATCGCCGCCGCCGGCGGCCTGGTCGAGGACCACGGCATTCCGGTCGTCATCCTGTTCCCCGAGATCGAATTCGACCAGAAGAAATTCCTTGCCCGCGTCGACAAGCTGGTGAAGGAGCACGGCTACTGCACCGTGGTGGTGTCCGAAGGATGCCACTATCCGGACGGCAAGTTCCTCGCCGAGCAGGGCACCCGCGACGCCTTCGGCCACGCGCAACTGGGCGGCGCCGCCCCGGTGGTCGCCAACATGATCAAGGATGCGCTCGGCCACAAGTTCCACTGGGCGGTCGCCGACTACCTGCAGCGCGCCGCGCGCCACATCGCCTCCAAGACCGACGTCAAGCAGGCCTACGAGCTGGGCAAGAAGGCGGTCGAACTCGCGATCAAGGGCCACAACTCGGTGATGCCGACGGTCGACCGCCTCTCCGACGCGCCCTACAAGTACAAGATCGGCATGGCCGACCTGAAGGACGTTGCCAACGTCGAGAAATTCATGCCGCGCGACTTCATCACCAAGGACGGCTTCGGCATCACGCCCAAGTGCAAGCGCTACCTGACGCCGCTGATCCAGGGTGAGGACTATCCGAAGTACAAGGACGGCCTGCCGGTGTACGTGACGCTGAAGAACGTCGCGGTGGCGAAGAAGCTGGCGGCGTTCAAGCTCTGACAGGCGGTGAGGAGGGGGGTGAGGCGTAGCCAGCGTTGCCGCGGCATGCGCCTCACGCCTAACCCCTCACCCACAAACATGACACTCGACCGCGCCAAACAGCTGCTCAAAGTACAAGCCGACTTCGGTGGCTTCTACAACGGCAATTCAGCCAAGCTGATCTTGTCCGAGGTGCAGCGCGAGCACGGGCAGGCAGCGGTCGATCAACTGATCGTCGAGCTGCAGCTCGACCGGGTGTTCGGGTTCGAGCCGGGCACGCGTTTCGAGGGTGGCCTGGCAATGGGCAAGTGAGTGAAACGGCAGCGCGAGCTGCCGTTTTGTTTTGTGTAATTAAGCCATAGGGAGGAAAAGCAATGCAGATGGAATTGGTGTGGATTTTGGCCAGCGCAATACTGGCCTTGCTGTATGGGGTGGTATCGATCGGCTGGATCCTGAAGAAGCCCGCCGGCAATGCGCGCATGCAGGAAATCGCGCTGGCGGTTCAGCAGGGGGCGCAGGCGTACCTGAACCGCCAGTACACCACCATCGGCATGGTGGGCGCGGCGCTGTTTGTGGCCTTGTGGCTGGCGCTTGGCAGCCACACCGCGATCGGCTTCCTGATCGGCGCGGTGCTTTCCGGCGCGGCGGGCTACATCGGCATGAACGTGTCGGTGCGCGCCAACGTGCGCACCGCCGAAGCGGCCTCGCATGGCCTGAACGCCGCACTGAACGTCGCCTTCAAGGGCGGCGCCATCACCGGCATGCTGGTGGTGGGGCTGGGCCTGCTGGGCGTGGCCGGCTACTACGCCGTGCTGACCATGATGGGATCGAGCAGCGAAGAAGCGATCCATGCGCTGGTCGGACTCGGCTTCGGCGGCTCGCTGATCTCCATCTTCGCGCGTCTCGGCGGCGGCATCTTCACCAAGGGCGCCGACGTCGGCGCCGACCTGGTGGGCAAGGTCGAGGCGGGGATTCCCGAGGACGACCCGCGCAACCCGGCGGTCATCGCCGACAACGTCGGCGACAACGTCGGCGACTGCGCGGGCATGGCGGCCGACCTCTTCGAGACCTACGCGGTGACCCTGATCGCCACCATGCTGCTCGGCGTGCTGATGGCGAGCCAGGCCGGCAGCGGCGCGGTGATCTATCCGCTGGTGCTGGGCGCGGTGTCGATCGTCGCCTCCATCGTCGGCTCCTTCTTCGTCAAGGCGCGCGAGGGCGGCAAGATCATGAATGCGCTGTATCGCGGCCTCGCCGTGGCGGGCGGCTTGAGCCTGATCGCCTTCTACCCGGTGACGACGATGATGTTCGGCGACGGCCTGGCGATGAACGACGGCTCGGTGATCCCGGCGCTGAACCTGTATTACGCCGCGCTGATCGGCCTCGGCCTCACCGCCGCGATGGTCGTCATCACCGAGTACTACACCGCCACCGAGTACGCTCCGGTGCGCCACATCGCGCAGGCGTCGACCACCGGCCACGGCACCAACATCATCGCCGGCCTCGGCGTGTCGATGAAGTCCACCGCGGCGCCGGTGCTGGCGGTGTGCCTGGCGATCTGGGGTTCGTACGAACTGGCCGGCCTGTACGGCATCGCAGTCGCCGCCACCGCCATGCTGTCGATGACCGGCATCATCGTCGCGCTCGACGCCTACGGCCCGGTCACCGACAACGCCGGCGGCATTGCCGAAATGGCCGAGCTGCCGAGCGCGATCCGCGACATCACCGACCCGCTCGACGCGGTCGGCAACACCACCAAGGCCGTCACCAAGGGCTACGCCATCGGCTCGGCGGGCCTCGCCGCGCTGGTGCTGTTCGCCGACTTCACCCATGCGCTGGAAGCCAAGACCGGCGGCGTCACCATGTTCGACCTGTCCGACCACATGGTCATCATCGGCCTCTTCATCGGCGGCATGGTGCCCTATCTGTTCGGCGCCATGGGCATGGAAGCGGTGGGACGCGCCGCCGGCTCGGTGGTGGTCGAAGTGCGCCGCCAGTTCAAGGAAATCCCCGGCATCATGGCGGGCACCGCCAAGCCGGATTACTCCAAGGCGGTGGACATGCTGACCAAGGCAGCGATCAAGGAAATGATCGTGCCGTCGCTGCTGCCGGTGCTGGTCCCGGTGCTGGTCGGCCTGATCCTCGGGCCGAAAGCGCTCGGCGGCGTGCTGCTCGGCACCATCATCACCGGCATCTTCGTGGCGATCTCGATGACCACCGGCGGCGGCGCCTGGGACAACGCCAAGAAGTACATCGAGGAAGGCAACCACGGCGGCAAGGGCTCCGAGGCGCACAAGGCCGCCGTCACCGGCGACACCGTGGGCGACCCCTACAAGGACACCGCCGGCCCGGCCGTCAACCCGCTGATCAAGATCATCAACATCGTGGCGCTGCTGATCGTTCCGCTGATTGTCTGACCCATCGGGCTTCACCCTTGGCCGCCCTGCGCGATATAGTGCAGGGCGGTTTTGTTTTGGGCGGGAACCCGCGCGCGTTTCGACCGCCTGAGAGCAAGCCCCCTTTGGAGAACCCGGTTTGAAACCATTGCGCACGAAACAGTTGATCGCGGCCTGTGCCCTCGCCCTGCCCATGATCGCCCACGCCGGCGGCATCGACCGCCTGAAGGCCTTTATCGCTGGCGCCAGGACCGCCGAGGCCGACTTCAGCCAGACCGTCGCCGACAAGTCCGGCCGCGTCACCCAGCAGGCCAGCGGCAAAATGGCGTTCGCCCGCCCCGGCAAGTTCCGCTGGGATTACAGCACGCCGTACGAGCAGGCGATCGTCGGCGACGGCAGCAGGCTGTGGCTGTACGATGCCGACCTCGACCAGGTCACGGTCAAGCCGCTCGGCGACGTTATCGCCGGAACGCCCGCCGCGCTGCTGGCCGGCGACGACGCCATCGAAAAATACTTCAGCCTGAAAGACGCGGGGCGGAGCGGCGGCCTGGAATGGCTGGAAGCCACCCCCAAAAACCGCGACACCACCTTCGAACGCATCCGCATGGGCTTCAAGGGCGACGTGCTGGTGCAGATGGAACTGTTCGACTATTTCGGCCAGCGCACCACGCTCAAGCTGTCGCGCTTTGCGCGCAACCCGTCCATCGCGCCGTCGCGCTTCACCTTCACCCCGCCGAAAGGCGCCGACATCATCGGCGAGTAGGAGGGGCGCCCTCGCCCCGATTTTCGTACTCTCGCAACCACCACGGCATCGCGGCGAGGGCGCCGCTCCTACAACGGCGGCCTGGTTCTAACGGATAATCGGCAGCAATGTCCACCCAAGACCTTTTCCAATCCGACACCCCCGAGCCCGCGCGCGACGACCCGCGCGCCCCGCTGGCCGAGCGCCTGCGCCCGCGCACGCTGGCCGACGTCGTTGGCCAGACCCATCTGCTCGGCCCCGGCAAGCCGCTCAGGCTCGCCTTCGATTCCGGCAAGCTGCATTCGATGATCCTGTGGGGGCCGCCCGGCGTCGGCAAGACCACGCTCGCGCGGCTCACCGCGCAGGCCTTCGGCGCCGACTTCATCGCCATCTCCGCGGTGCTCTCCGGCGTCAAGGACATCCGCGAGGCGGTCGAGCGCGCGCGCATGAACCAGGGCATCGGCCGCGCCACCATCCTCTTCGTCGACGAAGTCCACCGCTTCAACAAGTCGCAGCAGGACGCCTTCCTGCCGCACGTCGAATCCGGGCTGTTCACCTTCATCGGCGCCACCACCGAGAACCCCTCGTTCGAGGTCGTCGGCGCGCTGCTGTCGCGCGCCCAGGTCTACGTGCTGAAGTCGCTCACCCCCGACGAGCTCGGCCAGCTGATGCAGCGTGCGCTGGCCGAACTGCCGCACCTGAAGCTCGCCGAGGGCGTCGACAAGCTCCTGGCCGCCTACGCCGACGGCGACGCCCGCAAATTGCTCAACCTGCTGGAACAGCTCGACACCGCCGCGCGCACCGCCAAGGTGGAGGAAGTCGACGCCGCCTTCGTTGAAAACGCGCTGGCGCAGTCGCTGCGCCGCTTCGACAAGGGCGGCGAGGCCTTCTACGACCAGATTTCCGCGCTGCACAAAAGCGTGCGCGGCTCGGACCCCGACGCCTCGCTCTACTGGCTGGTGCGCATGCTCGACGGCGGCGCCGACCCGCGCTACCTCGGCCGCCGCCTGATCCGCATGGCGAGCGAAGACATCGGCCTGGCCGACCCGCGCGCGCTGCGGCTGGCATTGGACGCGGTCGAAACCTACGAGAGACTGGGTTCCCCTGAAGGCGAACTCGCGCTCGCCCAGGCCTGCCTCTATATGGCCTGCGCGCCCAAGAGCAACGCCGCCTACGTCGCCTACAACGCGGCGCGCGCCTTCGTGCAGTCCAACCCCTCCAACGACGTTCCCATCCACCTGCGCAACGCCCCCACCAAGCTGATGAAGGAACTCGGCTACGGCCGCGCCTACCGCTACGCCCACGACGAGCCCGAGGCCTACGCCGCCGGCGAGCGCTACTTCCCCGACGACCTCCAGGAGCAGCAGTTCTACACGCCTACTCCGCGCGGACTCGAAGGCAAGATCGCCGACAAGCTCGCGCATCTGAAGAGGCTGGATGAGGAGGCGGGGAAGGGGTGAGCCGCTCGCCGGCGCGGTCAGGCAGGGGCCGCTTCGGCAACGGCCTTCGACAAGCCTGTCCTGAGCAAAGGTTGGCTCTTCCGCCACGCCAGTTTCGCCGTCATTGCGAGCACCCCGAAGGGGCATAAACCCAGCGAAGCAATCCAGAACGCCACGTCCCTGCCAGCTCTATGCTCTTCAGGGTGCCCGATATGACGGCCCGCCGCCTCCTTGCCAAAAGTCCATAAATGGACTATTTTTCCAGTACCCGTTCATTTCAACACTGGCATGGAGCGCGACTCGCAAACCACAGCACACGCCGTCAAGGCCCAAGCCAAGCCGAGCAGCCGCGACCTGTCGGCCGCCGGCCTGCGCACCTTCTTCAACATCGCACGCGATTGGGGGCTCAACACCGACGAGCAGATGGTGCTGCTGGGCACCCCTGGCCGCTCGACCTTCTTCAAGTGGAAATCCGCGCCCGAGCGCGCCGACCTCAAGCGCGATACCCTCGAGCGCCTGTCCTACATCCTGGGCATCTACAAGGCGCTGCAGGTGCTGTTGCCCGCCACGGCAGCGGCCGATGCCTGGGTGAAAAAGCCCAATACCGCGCCGCTCTTCGGCGGCAGCAGCGCGCTCGAGCGCATGCTCGGCGGCAACGTCGCCGACCTGCTGGCCGTGCGCCAGTATCTCGATGCCCGCCGCGGTGGCTGGGCTTGAGCTACCCCGCCACGCGCTTGAACTGGAACCCGGCCTGGCGCGTCATCCCGAGTCGCTTTCCTTCCATCGGCCTGTTCGAGCGCGTCGCCCGCCCCGAGGATTTCGACGCCCTCTACGCGCTGGAGGCCATGACCAACGACCGCATCCGCGAGGAGGTCGGCGAGATCAGCCTGGTTCCCCCCGAAGAGCGCTTGTTCGGCCCCGGCAGCACCTGCATCATGGCCGCCTTCACCCATCTCAACCCGCAGGGCAGCCGCTTCAGCGACGGCACCTATGGCGTGTTCTATTGCGCGCGTAGGCAGGACACCGCCATCGCCGAAACCCGCTATCACGCGGCCCTGTTCATGGCGGCCACCCGCGAGCCGCCGATGCGGCTGCAGATGCGGCTCTACACCGTGGAAGCGAAGGGCGAGGTGGCCGATTTGCGTGAGGCAAGCCAGGCCGATCCGCGCATCGTCGATCCCGACGACTACGGCCATGCCCAAGGCATCGGGCGAAAACTCAGGTCCGACGGGATACGCGGCATTCTTTACCCCTCGGTGCGGCACCCCTCCGGCGAATGCCTGGCTGCCTTCAGCACGGCATTGTTGAAAAACTGCCTGCATGCCGCCTATCTCGAATACAACTGGAACGGCCAGGGCATCGATGCGGTGTTCGAGGTGAATCAGTTGCTGTAACGCGAAAGAAAGATCGCCGAGAAGCGGGCATGGCTGCAAAAGCTGGATGAGTAGGCGCCTAATCGCGGAGGGAGTTGTTCACCCACATTTCCGCAATATGTAAAGGAAACTGGGGTATTCTTTACACGTCATTAAGATCGTGTAAAAAAAGCGGGCTTTTCTTTACCTATGTCGGACCAACTGAAACCCTTGCCGGTGCCGAGCAGTATTGAACTGGAGACCCCCACGGTGCTGCGGTTGGCGGCGCGTGCGCATCGCGCACTGGCGGAGTTGAAAGGGGCAGCGGCGACGATTCCCAACGAAGCGATCCTGATCGACACCCTGGCTTTGCAGGAAGCCAAGGATTCGTCGGAGATCGAGGACATCATCACCACGGAAGACCAGCTGTTTCAGGGTGATGTCGTCTCGGGGCAATTTCCCAGTGCGGCAGCAAAGGAAGTTCACCATTACGCGGCCGCGCTCAAAATCGGCCTCGCGCACGTGCGGGAACAAGGATTCCTCAGGCTGGACGACGTGCTCGAAATCCAGGCGGCGCTGGAGCAAAACCGTGCCGGCCTGCGCACGCTGCCGGGAACCGTGCTGAAGAATCAGAATACTGGGGAAGTCGTTTATCAACCGCCGCAAGACCCCGCCGAGATCGAACGGCTGATGGCAAATTTTCTGGAGCACTTTCATCGTGACGAGCCGGGCGACCCCGACCCCTTAGTCCGCATGGCTGTGCTGCATTACCAGTTCGAGAGCATCCACCCCTTTTACGACGGCAACGGGCGTACCGGCCGGATTCTCAATCTGCTCCACCTGGTGATGCACGGCTTGCTGGATGTGCCTGTGCTTTATCTCAGCCGCTACATCGTGCGTCACAAGCCGGATTACTACCGGGGGTTGCAGGCGGTGAGAGAGCAAGATGCCTGGGAGGCGTGGGTGCTCTATATGCTCAGCGCGGTGGAGGAAACCTCACGCGAGACGCTGACCAAGGTGCGCGGTATCCGTGAGCTGATGCAGACGACGAAACAACGGCTGCGGAGCGATCTGCCCAAGCTCTACAGTCAGGACCTGCTGAATAACCTGTTTCGTCATCCCTATACCAAGTCCGAGTTCATCGAGCGCGACCTCGGCGTGTCGAGGCCTACGGCCGTTAAATACCTTGAGGCTTTGAAGGCGGCAGGATTGGTACGCAAGGCGAAACTGAGGCGAACGAATTTCTACATCAACGAACCGCTCTTCGAGTTGCTGAGCCGATGAGGCCCGCAACGCCGGGCTGGCTTTCGTTTATTCGATAAAGACTTAAGAACCGTATCGGCGGTACATCCATCTGGATATGCGAAGATTCGGCTGATAACAAAAAGGGGATGTCTTGGCGCCTCAGCCAGAACAACAAGCGAGGGGAAATATCGATGTGCTGCTGGCGGCGGCAGGCTGGCACGTCTGCGACGCCTTCGCTGCCAACATTCACGCCGCGTGCGGCGTCGCCATCCGCAGATTCCCGCTGCCCGGCTACGGCTTCGCCGACTATCTGCTGTATGTGGACGGCAAGGCCGCAGGCGTAATCGAAGCCAAGAAGGAAGGCGTCACTCTCACCGGCGTCGAAACCCATCGTGGTGGTCGGGTTTTGTCGCGCAGCACGAATCCAATGACATCTTTCCATTGCTAGTCATGCCTAATTCAAAAGACACCTACAGTCGGCCCTCTGATGCCCCGAGTTGCGTCGTCCGGGAGGACACCATCGAATACGGCTTCATCGGCAAACTCCAAAGCCTCAAG
>VFQM010001026.1_pt1 | contig 26532 bp, 27 predicted proteins | sample 3512391 | NCBI WGS metagenome assembly VFQM01 (sample SAMN10412369, study PRJNA504923) | tailings metagenome | isolation source: Replicate 1 from Balatoc abandoned mine | place: Philippines | reverse complement strand
TTCCTGGTGGTCGGCTTCCCCGCCGGGATCGCCAAGATGCCCTTGAACCTCACCCTGCTGAAGTCCTGCGACATTTGCGGCGTGTTCTGGGGCGCCTTCACCGCGCGCGACCCGCAGGGCTTCCACGCGCAGGTGAACGAGTTGTTCGACCTGATGAAGGCCGGCAAGATCGACCCGCTGGTTTCCGAGACCTTCCCCCTCGAGCGCGCCGGCGATGCCATCGCCAAGCTCGAGGCGCGCGAGGCGGTCGGCAAGCTCGTGGTGACGATGGACTGATGATCCGGAGCGGGCCGGTTGGCGCTTGAAGGCGCGGCCCGCCCGCTCTATCGCTCCCGCTGGATCGTATCCGAAGGGACACACATCACATGACCGATTTCAAGGACCGCGAACGCGCCGAGGAAGCCAAGTTCGCGCTCGACAACGAGACCGCCTTCCGCATTGCCGCCCGCCGCAACCGCCTGCTCGGCGAGTGGGCAGCCGGGCTGATGAAGCTCACGCCGGAGGAAACCGACGCCTACAAAAAGGCCGTCGTTCAGGCCGACTTCGAGGAATCGGGTGACGAGGATGTTGTGCGCAAGCTGCTCGGCGATCTGACCGCGGCGCAGACCGACATCAGCGAGGCCGATATCCGCGCCAAGCTCGAGGAAACGACCATCGAGGCACGCCGCCAGCTGATGGGCGAGGCCTGATCCATGCCGATGTCCGCGCGCGAGATCGAGGATGCGATTGTCGCCGCCCTGCCCGGCGCGGTAGTCGAACTGCGGGACCTTGCGGGCGATGACGACCACTGGGCGGCGACTGTCACTGCCCCGCAATTTGCCGGATTGAGCCGCGTGGCCCAGCACAAGCTGGTCTACGCCGCTTTCGGCGGGCGCATGGGCGGCGAGCTCCACGCCTTGCAAGTCACCACCGTGGTCCCCAAGTAGCCTTCCATCAAACACACACCCAGTCAGGGGCGCTTACCATCATGTCCGACGTCAACGCGCGCATTTCCGATCTCGTCACCAGCAATGATGTGGTGCTGTTCATGAAGGGCACCCCGCTCTTCCCGCAATGCGGCTTCTCCAGCCGTGCGGTGGCGATCCTCGAACATTGCGGCGTCGCCTATGAAAGCGTCGACGTGCTGCAGGACATGGAAGTGCGCCAGGGGATCAAGAGCTTCTCCGACTGGCCGACCATCCCGCAACTCTATGTGAAGGGCGAATTTGTCGGCGGCAGCGACATCATGATGGAGATGTTCGAAGCGGGCGAACTCCAGCAGCTCCTCGAAGAAAGCGGCGTCGCGAAGGTTTGATGTTACGCAGCCCGTCTAGGCTGCAAAAACCTCGCTCATGCGCCCTTCGGGCGCGTCGCTGCGGGCGGCCGGTCGGCCTTGCGGTCGCCAAAGCGCCCGATAGCAGCGCTACTTTTCAATTTGGCGCCAATCGGCCCGAAGGGCCGCAAGCGCGACTGCGCGCCGCGCCTCATGGCGCGAAAGCCAAGGCGGACGGAGGTCCGCAGCCCGGCGCCTGAGGCTTAAAACAAAAAACGCCCGAAGGGCCGCAAGCGCGACCGCGCGCCCGGAGGGGTGGCCCCGCAGGGGCCGGGCCCCCGAAGGAAAGCCAAGGCGGACGGACGTCCGCCGCCCGGCGCCTGAGGCCAACAAAAAAGCGCCCCGCAGGACCAGTGCGGAGCGCTTTTTCATTTTTCGCGGTTGGCGCAACCCGGAGACCAGGAAGGGTTGCGCCGCGCGTCGAAGACCATTTGGACCGCTGCCAACTATGCACATGGCGTGCCAAACCCAAAAAAACACGTATTTCCGCCATTTTTCCCGCGCCGCCCGGGCACTCAGCGGGCGGCTTTGTAAAACAATCCGACACCCCCTCATCAAAGCGGCAGGAGCCCGCCTCGCCTCTTGGCAAGCGCGTGCCGCGCGGCCATTCTTTGCCGCAATGAGCACCGAGACCCCCAGCGATTCTGGCCGCACTTCCGATCCCGTGGGCATTCCCGCCGCCACCATCATCATCTTCCGCCACGCCCCCGAAGGCGGCGCGCCCGAGGTGCTGATGACCGTGCGCTCGCGCAACATGACCTTTGCCGGCGGCATGGCGGTGTTCCCCGGCGGGCGGGTCGATCCCGAGGACCATGCTCTGGCCGAGGCACTGGCGGCAGAGCACGGCCTTGCCACGGACGAGGCCGCCCACCAGATCGCCGCGGTGCGCGAGACGCTCGAGGAGACCGGCCTCGCGCTCGGGCTTGCCGGCGAGATCAATGTCGCCAATGCCGCGGCAGCGCGCACCATGCTCGCCCAGAGCGGCGCGCTGGCCCCGGTGCTGGAGGCTTTCGGCTGGCGGCTCGACCTTGCCCAGATCACGCCCTTTGCCCGCTGGTTCCCCAAGAACGAGGCGATCACCCGGGTCTATGACACGCGCTTCTACCTCGCCGATCTCGGCACCGGAGCGGTCGACGTGTCGATCGACCATGCCGAGAACACCCACCTGTTCTGGACCACGGCGCAAGGCGCGCTCGATGCGGCCGAGCGGGGTGAGATCAAGCTGATCTTCCCGACCCGCCGCAACCTCGAACGCCTCGCCCTGTTCGCCAGCTATGCCGAAGCCCGCGCACAGGCCGAAGCGATTCCCGTGAAGACGATCATGCCGCAGGTGGTCGAGCAGGACGGCAAGCCGTGGCTGACGATCCTCGCCGATGCGGGCTATCCGGTGACCGGCGAGCCGCTCGAAACAGTCGCGCGCGGGTAAGGACGGCCCCGGCCGGCACGCGCCCAAAGTGTGGTATTATCAATACACGGCGCAACATCCCTGCGCCGTTAACGAACAGAAGCGCGAATTTCGTTGACCTCACCGCCTCGGGGCGCAAGGTTCTGTCCGGACCCATCGCGTGCACGGGGTCGTGCGCGGACAGGGTTCGCACGGAAAGCCGGGCTGCGCCTGCGGGCCGGGCCCTCCGCGCAAGCATCACATCAACGCCGCGCGGCGTCCTGTCTCGGGAGGGAGGCAACCGCCGCGTGACCGCCAACCGCTGCTCCGTCCGGGCAAAGGCCCGCGCGTGGGGTCGCGTTGCATGAACAACAAGAAGGTCGAAAACGATGCGAAAGATCACTGAAGCCCGCGGGTCGGGTGCCCTTCACTCCGGCTCGCGCCTTGCCATTGGCGCGGCCCTGGTCGCCGCGCTCGGCGTTGTCCCGGCCCATGCTGCCGAGGCTGCCGAAGCGACCGATGCGACGGGGGCCGAAGTCTCCGTCACCGCCCTCGCCGCCGCGCAGGCGAGCGCGGCCGAAGTCGCGGATGATGTCGTCGACAGCGGCGATGTGCTGATCGTCACCGGCACCCGGCGCTCCAACCGCACCGTTGCCGACAGCCCGGTGCCGATCGATGTGATCCCCGCCGAACAGCTCCAGCAATCCGGCCTCGTCGAGACCGCCCGCCTGCTGCGCGATCTCGTGCCTTCGCTGAACTTCCCCCAGCCCTCGATCACCGACGGCACCGACGCGATCCGCCCGGCGACGCTGCGCGGTCTCGGCCCCGACCAGACGCTGGTGCTGATCAATGGCAAGCGCCGCCACGTCGCCGCGCTGCTCAATCTCAACGGCTCGGTCGGGCGCGGCTCGACCGCGGTCGACCTCAACCAGATCCCCGCCTCCTCGATCGGCCGCGTCGAAGTGCTGCGCGATGGCGCCGCGGCGCAATATGGCTCGGACGCGATCGCGGGGGTGATCAACTTCCAGCTCAACGACGCGCGCGAGGGCGGCCGCTTCTTCGTCAACTATGGCGGCTTCAACACCCGCATCCAGGGCGTGCAGGAAGTCACAGGCGTCAACGGCACGGCGGGAGCTGTCCCGACCCTCACCCCCGACGGCGTGCTCCAGCTCAACACCACCGGCCGCGATCTCAAGGTCACCGATGGCGAGGTTCTGACCGTGTCGGGCAATATCGGCCTGCCGCTCGGGGCGGAAGGCTTCCTCAACATCACAGCCGAATATCGCGACCGCAACGACACCAACCGCGCCGGCTACGATCCGCGGCGCAACTATGCCCAGACCGGCGCGCTCGACGCGCGCGAGCTGACGCTTGACCGCCGCTATCACCGCTATGGCGACCCGCGCACCGAGGACCTCAACATCGTCGTCAACATGGGCATCCCGCTTGACGAGCAGGTCGAGTTCTACGCTTTCGGCAGCTACGGCACGCGCGATGCGGAATCCGCCGGTTTCTACCGCCGCGCCGCGGACAACCGCAACGTCACCGCCATCTATCCCGACGGCTTCCTCCCGCTGATCAACACCGACACCACCGACTTTGCCATGGTCGGCGGGCTGAAGGGCGACTTCGGCGGCTGGAACTGGGACCTCTCGATGTCCTATGGCGACAACGAGACCGAGTTCTTCATCTCCCAGACGCTCAACGCCTCGCTCGGCGCGGCCAGCCCGACCGGCTTCGATGCCGGCGCGATCGCCTATAGCCAGCTCATGGCCAACCTCGACATCAGCCGCGAGATCGAGGTGTCCGGGATCGAGGCGCTGAGCCTGTCCGTCGGCACCGAGTGGCGGCGCGAGGAATACCAGATCACCGAGGGCGAGCCCGACAGCTACCGCGCCGGCCCGGTGCGGGTGGGCGCCAACAACCCCTTCATCACCGGCGCGGGCGCGACTGCCTTTGCCGCACCGGGGGCGCAGGTCTTCCCGGGCTTCCAGCCGGTGATCGGCGGGATCGACGTCACCAACCCCAACTCCCGCGAGAACGTCTCGCTCTATGCCGAGCTCGATGCCGACATCACCTCGGGCTGGAACGTGCAGGTTGCGGGCCGCTTCGAGGACTACAGCGACTTCGGCTCGACCCTCAACGGCAAGGTCGCCAGCCGGCTCGAGCTGATCGACGGCTTCGCGCTGCGCGGCGCGCTCTCGACCGGCTTCCGCGCCCCCTCGCTCCAGCAGCAGTTCTTCGCGGCGGCCGCGACGAACAATATCGGGGGCGTGCTGGTCGATGCGGTGACGCTGCCGGTCAACAACCCGGTCGCCGTGGCGCTCGGCGCGAGCCCGCTCAAGGCCGAGAAGTCGTTCTCGTGGTCGGCGGGCGGGGTGTTCGATCTGGTCGACGGACTCAACGTCACCTTCGATTACTACCAGATCGACATCGACGACCGCATCGTGCTGACCGACAACCTCTCGGCCAGCCGCGATGCGACCGGCGCGCCGACCGGCACCAACCCGGGCCGCGGGATCGCGCAGATCCTCAATGATGCAGGCTTCACCAGCATCTCGGCGGCGCGGTTCTTCTTCAACGGGATCGACACCCGCACCCGCGGCTTCGATGCCATTGCCACCTATCGCACCACGCTCGGCGATCTGGGTTCGCTGTCGCTGATGGCGGGCTACAACTGGAACGACATCGACATCACCGGCCGGCGCACCACGCCGGGCAGCCTTGCACAGGTGCCGGGGATCGATCTGTTCGGCCGGCTCGAATCCCTGCGCATTGAGCGCGGGCAGCCCAAGGACCGCATCAATCTGGGCGCCGACTGGGAATGGGGCTGGCTGAGCACCACGGTCCGCGCCAACCGCTTCGGCGAGGTCTTCTCTGCCGGGGCAACCCCGATCAACGATCTGCTGCTGAAGCCGCGCTGGATCACCGATCTGGAAATCCGCCTCCGCCCTGAAGGCACCTTTGCTGACGGGCTGGAACTGGCGATCGGGGCGAACAACCTGTTCGACCAGTATCCGACCGTGAACCCTGTCGGCCGCGCCACCGATCCGGTGACCGGCCAGCCGGGCAACCTGTCGGTCAACAACTACTTCCTGCCGTTCTCGTCCTTCTCGCCTTTCGGCTTCAACGGACGCTTCCTCTACGGCCGGATCAGCTTCGCCTTCTGAGGCGCAACAGGGCGCGGCGCGCGGCGGCGGTTCGCCTGCCGCGCGCCGCCGCCATGCCTCAGGGCGCGAGCGCCTTCACCGTCTCGGCAAAGGGCGCCTGGTCGATCACGATCGCGCCCGCCCGCGGCCGGTCGAGATCGAGGATCACGCCGAAAGCGAGCGCGATCAGAAGATAGAGCGTGGTCGATGCGACGCGGTGGCGCACCCGCGCTCCGGCCAGCGCATAGCCGAGCATCACCGCCGAGATCACCGCATAGGCGGCCAGCAGCCACAGCACCCGTTCGGGCAGATGCGCGTGGGACAGCGCCTGCCGCCGCACCGCGGTATCCTCGACCTTGTCATAGGCCGCCGCCAGCGCGACCGCGTGCGGCCCGGGCGCGCCCTGTGCCAGCACCGCGCGCACCTGGCGCGCGACCGGCGCACGCAAGGCCGCCGCTGCGCGCTCGGCCCGCGCCCGCTCGGGCCCGTCGGCAAGCTCGGCCGCGGTCAGGCGGGCTGCGGCATAGCGCGCCAGATCGGCCTTGAGCGGCGCCGCCTGTGCCGGCGGCAGTCCTTCGGCCAGCATCGCCAGATAGCCGACTGCGCTGGTCTCCTGGAGCATCAGGTCGCGGCGGTCCTCGAGCCGGCCGAGCGCCATCGAGAAGGAAAAGCCCATCAGCAGCGCCAGCAGGCCGAGCACGCCGGAGAGGATGAACCCCTCGTCGCTGCCAGCGCTGTCATCGTCGCTGTCCTGCGGCCGCAGGCGGGCGTGGAGGCGCATCCCCGCCTCGTGCCCGAGCAGCATCGCGGCCATGAGCAGCGGCACCACCACAACCAGCGACCATGACCAGAAGCCGTCCACGATGTCCCCCCATGATGCGGTGGCGCGCCCGGCAGGACTCGAACCTGCTGCCTCAAGATTAGAAGTTGCACCGCCTAGTTTCCATACGCCCCACGATATAGCAAAAACAGCGCATTAGCGTTTCATGCGTGCCATAGGCTTGCATCTTACCTCGCGCCCTGTTACCTATCGCGTTACCTATTGCCCTTCAGGTAACAGGCGAGCCGAGCGGATGGCTGCAACCGCCCACCCGGCTCTAATCACCGCACGCTGACTAGGAGCGCACAATGACCACCGAAATTACTAGCACGGAAACCGCAACCGCCAAGTGGGCCGAGACCTTCGCCCGACTGGAAGAAGCAGAGGTGACCTATCAGGAAGTCTACGCCGCCTGCGAACCGCTTTTCCGGTTGCAGGACGCATTCGAAGCACGCCACGGACTGATCTGCCCTGGTGGCGGTCGAAATGGAACTCCGGGCTATTTCGAGAAGCGGAGGGCACTGCTTGCGGCGCACCCGCATTATGCGGTTCCTGAGGCGGTATCGGACAATGTTGAAAAACTCTGTGAGGCCGTCTGCGACATCCAAACCGAATTGATGATGCTGCCCTCTCCTGACCTGAAGGCACTCAAGTGGAAGATCGACCATACGCACAACCAGTGCTGGGAAGACCACTACGTCGCTCAAATGAAGGCCGATATCGAAACACTGATGGTGGCGGCGTAGCCGATGCTGACGGACACGAAAGTCGCTTCGATCAAGCCGCCCGAGAGCGGACAGGTCGAATATCCCGATGCCAAGGTGACGGGGCTGCGGCTTCGTGTCGGCGCTGGTGGCGCGAAGACTTGGACCCTGCGCAGGCGCGTGGGGTCCAAAGTCATCAATCGCAAGATTGGCACCTATCCCGCCAAAAGCCTCGCCAAGGCGCGGGAAACGGCCCTAGGGATGATCGAGGCGCTAGAAGCGTCCGGCACTACCGAACCGCTCGACAGGACGTTCAAGCAGGCCGCACAACGCTGGATAGAGGACAGGAAGCGCCCGAACCTAATCACCCGCCAGCTAGAGCTTCACGTTTACCCCGCTTGGGGCGAGCGCAAGCTGATCGAAATCAAGCGCGCCGATGTGCGCGAACTTATCCGAGGGCTAGAGGGCGAGGTTCTGCCTAACCGCGTTCTGGCGACCCTCAAGAGCATTTTCACCCATGCCGTAAAGCAGGATTGGCTAGAGCATTCGCCAGCCGATCATATCGACAAGCCGAAAGCCGAGGCCGCGCGGGAGAGGGTGCTGTCTATGGACGAACTCGCCCGCGTGTGGCGCGCGGCGGGCCTGCTTGGCTATCCGGCGGGGCCGTGGGCGCGGGTGCTGATGCTGACAGGGCAGCGCCGCAGCGAAGTCGCGGGGATGCGCTGGGCCGATCTGGACCTAGACGCTGGCACGTGGACGCTGACCGCCTCGCACACAAAGGCCAAGCGGGCGCACCTTGTCCCCCTGCCCGCTGCGGCGCTGGCGATTATCCGCGATCTGCCCCGCATCGGTGACTATGTGTTCGGGACAAGTGCCAACACCCCGATGCGAGGCTTTGCGCGCGAGAAAGCGCAACTCGACACTTGGCTAGAGAGCAAGGGCGAGGGGCTTGCCGAGGCATGGCGCTTCCATGATCTGCGGCGGTCTGCGGCAACGCATATGGTGCGCCTTGGCATTCCCGAACTGGTTGTCTCCCGCGTCCTAAACCACACTGTGACGGGCGTAACGGGCAAGCACTACGCCCTGCACTCTTACACGGCTGAAAAGCGCCATGCGCTGGACACGTGGGCGGCTGAGATTGACCGCGCGGTAAATGGCGAGCGCGGAGGCAACGTGGTGCAGTTGGGGCGCGGCTGATGGTCCGGCATAAGAAGCGCCAGCGCGGCGATGGGATAACTGAGCGGGAAATCACACACCGCACGGCAGAAACCCCTGCCGAGGCGTTGGCGGCGCTAGATGAGACAGACAGCGCCATTGCCGCCCCGCTCGAACCGCTCCGTAATCGGATTGCGGCTGCGGCGCTGGCCTATCGGAACTGGCGGGCCGAAAATCCGAACGCTGATCGTGGGCGCGAAACCGTCCCCGACCTCCTGTTGCAGGTTCAATATGCGGGCGAGGATATGGAGCGTGCCCTGTCTGGCGGCGATGCCGAGCGCGCGGCTGCAATTGCGGCTGGTGCAGGCGAATTGCTGGCGCTGCTTTGGTTCAAGCACAATTGGCAGGCTGACAGCTTGCGAGGCCGTAAGGTTGGCAGGGGGCTTTCCGAGGCCGCAGAAAAGACAAGCCTCGCGCACCGTCCGCTTAGGGAGCGCCGCCTCGCAAGGATGCGTGAACTGCTTGCCGAGGGCCATAAGATCGAGAACGCAGCGCGCTATTGCGAGGCCGAGGGGCTTGGGGGCTGGCAGGCCATACGGCGGCAATGGAATAGATGGAAAGAAAAGCCGGACACCTAGGCCACTGTCCGACCCCGTAAGGAATAGAACGGCTCCATAGAAACAATGGAGCAAGGCCCATGCACTTCCTGTCCCCCAAGGCAGTTTGCAACAAGATTGCCCTTTCCCGCACCACGCTGGACCGCATGGTTGCGGACGGGAAATTCCCGCCCCCGATCAAGTTGACGGAGCGCCGCCTCGCCTATGATGCGCGAGCGGTTGAAGCTTGGATGATGGAAAGGCTGGAGACCGCCTGATGCAGAAACGCCGCCCCGTGGACGGGAGCGGCGTGGTTCTGCTTGGCCGCTTGAACTACCCTCTCTCTACCGAAAAACCCCCCGAACCGCAACCGGACAGTGTGCATCAACTGCGCGCCCTGCGGCTGATTGCCTCGCATCATGTGCGCCCCGCCCTCGCCCTTGCGTTGGCGGCGCTCGCCTATGGGGAGCCGCGCTAATGGCTGACGTTATCGCCTTCCCCAAAACCCCGATCCGCGCGCTTGTCGTGATCCCCGCCGCCGCGCCTCATTTGGACCTCTGCCGCGTTGTTCCCGGCGGTTACGGCTTCGAGGGGCCGACGCACTACCGAGGGCGGCTAGAAACCGTCCTGCGCCGCCTGCACTCGGAAGGACGGGGCCTGCCCATCGCTGTGCACGCCGAATGCCGCAGGAGGGCCGGACAATGAACGCGCCCGCGAATATCGACCCTTTGCGCACCATCCTGGGCGATCTGCCGCCGGACGAATACGAGCGCCGCGCCAAGCTGATGGCCTATCGCAATGCCGCGTCTGGCATGATTGCGCAGACCCAAAGCAGCACAGCCCGCACGCTCGCCTTCATGGCCTGCGATTGGATTGCGCCCTTCCTGTTTGACCGCGCCGTGCCGGTTGAATTTCTCGACCGCCTCACTGTGCTGGTGTCCCGGCTGCTCAAGACAGCAATCAGCGCCGAGGAAATCGACCGCCTGTTGCAGGAGGCCGAGCGCAATGACTAGCGAACCGCAGACCTCTTACGAGGACGATTATCTGGCGATGCTTGCCGAGGATGACGCGCGGCGCTGGAGCGTGCGCGAGGCCGAGCAAACGGCGGATGATAGCGCCCCGATGATTGCCGCAACGCCCTTCGCGTTGCCCGATCCGGCGAGCATCCCCCGGCGGCGCTTCCTTATCGGCAAGTGGCTGCTGCGCGGCGAGGTGACTGCAATCCTCGCCCCCGGCGGAAGCGGCAAAACAACCTTTGAAACGGCGCTGGCCCTGTCCCTTGCAACGGGCGTGGACACCTTCAACCGGGGCCTGCCCGAGGGCGCGCTGCGCGTGTGGTGCTGGAACCTAGAGGACGACCTAGCGGAGCTGCAACGGCAGTTTGCCGCCGCGACAATCCAGCACGGCTTCGGCGGCGCTGACATTGCCGACCGCCTGTTTGTGGACGGTCTGGACCACACCCTTTGCACAGCAATCGAGACCGAAAACGGCGCGCAACTGGTGGAGCCTGTTTACGAGGCGCTGGCAGCGGAACTGAAGCGCCGCGCGATCGACGTTCTGATGATCGATCCCTTCGTTTCCAGCCATGCCATTGGCGAGAACGACAACCGCGCAATTGATGCGGTAGCGAAGGCGTGGAAGCGCGTTGCCCAAGACTGCGGGGCCGCGATTGTGCTGGTGCACCACACCCGCAAGACCGGCGGCAACGCTGTAACCGTGGAGGACGCGCGCGGGGCCTCGGCATTGCTTGGCGCGGTGCGCGTTGCCCTCACGCTCAACCAGATGCGCGAGGATGAGGCTTCGCGGTTCGGTATCGCTGATGATGCCGAGCGCCGCAGTCTGGTGCGCGTGGACACCGGCAAGAGCAACCGCTCACCAGCCGAGGCCGCATTCTGGTTCAAGCTGGTGTCTGTGGACCTCGGCAACGGCGATGGCCTGCACCCCGGCGATAGCGTGGGCGTGGCGATCAAGTGGACCCCGCCCGATCCCTTTGACGGGCTATCGGTGCGCGACCTCTACAACGTGCAACAGGCCATCGCGGCAGGCGATTGGGCGCAAAGCGTGCAAGCGTCCAACTGGGCCGGACACGCGGTTGCCGAGGCGCTGGGGCTGGATGCCAGCAACAAGCAGGACAAGGCCCGCATCGGCGCTTTGCTGCGCGACTGGATCAAGTCCGGCGCGCTGCTGATTGAACCCCGCCACGACAGCAAGAAGGGGCGCGAAAGGCCCTTTGTCGTGGTGGGCAATCCCGTTGATCCAGCCTCTCTCCCCACTTTGAAAAGTGAGGTGGGGAAAGGTGGGGAAGCGGGGAAATCCTAAGCCTCAAACCCTTCCCCACCCCACCCCCTTTATAGGGGTGGGAAGTGGGGTGGGGTGGAAGGCCGACCGCCGGACAAGGTGGGGAACGCCTGACTACCTAAAGGCCACACTATGACGAACGAACTACAGCACGATTGGACCGCAACGCATCCGCGCAAAGACAGCGGGGACGGCCAAAGGCTGGAGCCTTCCACTGGCGGACCGAACGGGGCCGCAACAATCCACATCCACAAAATAGAACATGGGGGTCAATGATGACCGAGCATTGGAAGCATAAAGAGCAATCCCGCCACAAGCGCGGTTACGGCAGCGCATGGGACAAGCTGCGCAAGGTGATCATCGCACGCGATCTGGGCCTTTGCCAGATGTGCCAAGCCGAGGGCCGCACCACACCCGGCAATCATGTGGACCACATCAAGCCCAAGGCACAGGGCGGGACGGATGATCCCGGCAACCTGAGGCTGTTGTGCAAGCCCTGTCACTCGCGCGCTTCGAATGAGCAACGCGGCTTCAGGGTCAAGCGGACCATTGGCGAGGATGGGTGGCCGATATGAGCAACGCCAACAAAGCCGTCCGCGCAGTCATCGAGCGCGCCTTGTCCGACCTAGTGGCAATCGGCCTTACGCCTGAAGGGGCGGCGGAACTGCTGGCAGTGCAAGGCATCATCAGGCTGGATTGCCCCGAGCAACTGGCAGGCATCGCCTTGCTTGCCCACGAGAGCGCGGAAGGCTTCGCCAATCGGGAGAGCCTGCACTGACCCCCCGGCTATCGATTCTTCAGGGCCGCTCGCCTTCAGGACCGATCGAGCAAACGAATGTTAGCGCAACTACAGTTTTTTTCGCCCGCGCGGGCGCGCGCGAGGCACCAGCAAGGAAACCAGCTATGAATGACGAACAGGAAACCGCCTCGCTGGCGAGAATCGACGCAATCCGGCGGGTGTATCGCCGCGCGGCTGAGAAGTGTGCGCAGCACGGCGCTACGGTCGAGGAAACGGCAATCGCCATGATCTTTGCCGCCTTCGATGTGGGCGAGGTTCACGCAGGCGCGGGGATGGCGGCAATCGAATGGCTGCGCACCGGCTGCGATACGCTGGAGCGGGCGCTGATCGATGCACCCGAGGCGGAATAGACTTGCATTTTGCAGGATTTATGGCTAAGATTCAGCGTCTTTCATGTGCTGCCTGCGGGATGCTTGCGAGCCATGATGAACGGAGCGCCGCCCGTATAGGCGCACCGCCCGCAGGGGGAGCCTGCTGGCAACCTTGGAATTGCTGCGCAGGAGAGCTGCGCGCAGCCAAGCCACACCCCACACTTTCCCGAAGGCATCGCCGCGCGTGCGGCGCACACAAGGATTCTACCCATGAATATTGAAGAAATTGGCGCGCTTGTCGCCGAACAGGGCACCGCGCTGGCGGATTACGTGGCCAAGCAACAGGCCGAGGTTGCCGATCTGAAGGCAACCGTGCGGGCGCTTGAAGCCAAGGCGGCGCGCCCCGGCGCTGGCCGCAGCGACCTCTCCGAAGCCACCAAGCAGGCCGAGCGTTCGGGCTGGACGGACACCAAGGGCAACCCCGTGCGGGTGCTTACCAAGTCCGACCGGATGGCGACCGAGGAGCCGGAAATCGGCCTGGGCGACTTTGTGCGCTCGATTGTCACGGGCCCGCGCAACGACGCCGAGGCCAAGGCGCTTGGCGGCGCTGTTGGCGCGTCCGGCGGCTTCACTGTCCCGACCCCGCTTGCCTCGCAATTCATCGACCGCCTGCGCTCGCGTTCGGTTGCGATTGCAGCGGGCGCTGTGACCGTGCCAATGGATAGCGCAACGCTCCAGATGGTGCGCGTTGCGAGCGATCCTACCTGCGAATGGCGGGCTGAGAATGCGGCTATCGCGGAAGGCGACCCGGTGTTCGAGCGGGTGCTGTTTACTGCCAAGACGCTGGCAGGCCGCGTCCCTATGTCCCGCGAACTGTTTGACGACAGCTTGAACGTGGGCGCTGCGGTGGAGCGGGCGTTTACCGGCGCAATGGGCCTCGCGCTCGACCGTGCTGCGATCTACGGCCCCGGCACTGGCAATCAGCCTTTGGGCGTCGTCAACACCTCTGGCATTGGGACCGTGGCGATGGCGACCAATGGCGCGGCGCTGACGAACCACGACAAAATTCTTGATGCGATCCTTGCGCTCAAGAATGCCGACGCTGCGGACGCGACTGCGATGATTGCCGCGCCCCGCACCGAAATCGGGCTGGCGAAGCTGAAGGATGTGGACGGCAACCCGCTGCGCGTGCCTGAACTTGTCTCGCGTGTGCCGCTGCTCTCGACCACCAGTGCGCCGATCAATGAAACGCAGGGCACCTCTACGGATTGCTCCAGCATCGTGATTGGCGACTTCCGTGACCTGCTTATCGGGATGCGGCAGTCTCTGGAAATCCGCATCTTCGACCAGCCTCTTGCAGGCACCGGGCAGCTTCTGGCGGTGGCGTGGCTGCGCGCCGATGTGCAGCTCGCTCGCCCCGCGAGCTTCTGCCGACTGACGGGCATTCGTCCGTAATGCGTTCCGCGCGTCTTCTTATCCATGAGGCGCGCTAGGCCAGCGGGCGGTGCCGAAATAACACCCGTCGCGCGCGGGGAGGGGTCTTTGTCCACCTCTCCCCGGCGCTTCCTCTTTAGAAAGATAGGCTAATGGCAGGTTCCGTAATCGGCTCGCTCCGCGTCAATCTCGGGATCGACTCGGCACAATTCACCAAGGGCGTTGCAAGCGCGCAATCCAAGATGAAGGGCATGGCGAGCGCCATGAATATCGGCGCGGCTGCAATTGCGGGCCTAGGCGTTGCTTTCGCCAACCTTGCGCGCCAATCGATCAATACGGCAGACGAAATCAGCAAGTCTGCCGTGAAAATCGGCATCGGGACTGAGGAACTTTCCCGCCTGCGCTATGCTGCCGACCTGTCTGGCGTGTCATTCGAGGGGCTGGAAAAGTCCCTGCTTGTCCTGAACCGTAATATGGCGGGCATTGGGGGCGAGAGTGCCAAGGTGACGGCAGCATTTGCGCAAATGGGTATCAGCACGCGAAACGCAGACGGCTCGCTGAAATCCAGCACACAGGTGCTTAAGGAAATGGCGGACGTATTCGCCAAGATGCCGGATGGCGCGCAAAAGTCTGCGCTGGCGATGGCAACCCTCGGTAAGTCCGGCGCGGATATGATCCCGCTCCTAAACGGCGGCTCTGACGCGCTGCAACAGCTTACTGACGAGGCCGATCAATTCGGTATCGTGATCGATGCCGAAACGGGCCGCAAGGCCGAGGCATTCAATGACAATCTAACTCGCCTTCAGGGTGTAATGGGCGCGCTTGCGGTTAAGGTATCTGCCGAACTGCTGCCCGCTCTTGTCGATCTGACTGACTTTGTGGTGCGCAACACGGGCGCGGTAGTCTGGATGGCCGAACAGGTGCGCAAGGCTTCGCTGGTGTTCGGCGTCCTTTGGGGCAAAGTGGTCGATCTGGCGAACGCGATTTACAGGTATCTTGGCCCCGCGCTTGAATGGGCCGCGAAGGGCTTGCGGGCGCTTGGTCTTGGCGGGCCTTCCGGCGGCAATTCGGCGCTAGAGGTTTTCGACAACATCCGACGCGATGCGCGTGCGGCAGCGCCGCCCCTGCAAGCTGTTGGCGCGTCCGCCGAGGTTGCAGGCGCGCGCCTTAGCGGCTTGGGGCGGGAGACGCGTGGCACTTCTAGCGCCCTGCGGGACATGAACCGCGAGGCCGAGGAAAGCGCCCGCAAGCTGCAAAGCCTGATGGACAGGCTTTTCCCTGCCGAGGCCAAGGCGCGCAAGCTGCGCGAGGAACTGGCGCTGATTGACGGGCTTCCCGAGGAACGGCAGGCCGAGGCCCGCTTCAGGCTTGGCACCGAAGGGCTAGGCAAGGCGACTGTTTCGCCTTGGCTGTCCGAGGATAGCCCGCTGGTGGATGCGCGGCAGGCTATCGAAGAAACCAACGCGGCGCTTGCCAAGGACGCTGAAATCCAGACCGTGCGGGTTGCCCAAAGCTACGCCGATATGGCCCGTAATGTGACCTCTAGCCTTCAGGGCCTCGCCAATAGCATCAAGTCCGGCGGGTTCCTGGGCATCCTGTCCGGTGTGCTGGATGTGTTCAGTCAATTTGCGGGCGCGGGCGTGTTCGGCAAGGGCCTCGCCTCGCGCTTCAATGCGAATATCCCCGGTTATGCCAATGGCACGAACTACGCGCGCGGCGGCTGGTCGATTGTTGGCGAGCGCGGGCCGGAACTGGTCAATATGAACCGAGGGGCGCAAGTGATCCCGAACCACAAGCTGGGCGGCGGTCAAACCGTAGTGGTCAATAACAGCGCCCTTGCGGACGTTTACGTTGATGGGCGGATTTACCGTTCCGCCCCGGCTGTTGCCACCGCTGGCGCGCTTCAGGGGCAGGCAATGGCTGCTCGCAGCGCGAGAAGGAGAGTGCGATGATGACACGCGAAGAAGAGATTGCCGAGCAAAACGAGGCGATCCGCGCCATTGCCTCGGGCCTGATGGCGCTCATTGACGAGTTGCATGAGGCGGGCAGTCTAGACCGTGACGCAGTGGCGGACAGGTTGTCTCGCGCTCGCAATGGGGACGGTTCGCCCATGCCGCTGGTTGAGCAAATGGCCTCCCGAATCCGGCTGGGGCAATTCGCCAGCACCATTATGCGAGATCATCTAGGCGTGATCGAAGGCGGGAAGGCGGATTAGGTGGGTTACCTATGCGTTACCTGAGAGATTGAGGTAACGTCAAAAATTACACTAAGCCTTTGAAAATATGGCGCGCCCGGCAGGACTCGAACCTGCTGCCTCAAGATTAGAAGTCTCGCGCTCTATCCAGATGAGCTACGGGCGCGCAGCCGTGCCCGCCAATAGCGCGCTTTGCGCTCCAAGGGAAACAGGCTAACCGTGCCGGCGATGGAAAACCCCGCTTCGCCCCAGCCGCCCCGCGATCCCGCCGCCGCATTCGACCGCGATCCCGCCGACGGGATCGTGGCGACGTCCCATGCCCCGGTGACATTCCGCTATTATGATCTGGTGATGGCGGCGTTTGTCGCGATCCTGCTGCTCTCGAACATCATCGGCGCAGCCAAGCTGACCTTCGTCGATGTGCCGTTCTGGCCCCGCGGCTGGTGGCCCGCGCCCGACGGCACCTTCATCTATGGCGCGGGGATCCTGTTCTTCCCGCTGGGCTATGTGATCGGCGACGTGCTGACCGAGATCTACGGCTTTGCCAAGGCGCGGCGGGTGATCTGGGTGGGGACGGCGGCGATGCTGTTCCTTGCCTTCATGTCCTATGTCGTCACCGCCCTGCCCCCCTTCGGCGGGTGGGAATGCGCGGCGAGCGGTTTCGGCGGCGAGCGCCCGCTTACCTCGACCGCCGACGCGGCTATATCCGGCGGCGCGATCTGCCAGAGCACCTATGAAAGCGTGTTCGGCAGCACGTGGCGCATCGTCGTCGCCTCGATCACCGCCTTCTGGGCGGGCGAGTTCGTCAATTCCTTCGTGATGGCCAAGATGAAGGTCTGGACCCGCGGCCGCGCACTGTGGAGCCGCACGATCGGCTCGACCTTCGTCGGGCAAGGCGTCGACAGCCTGATCTTCTACCCCGTCGCCTTCTACGGCATCTGGACGACCGAGGCGGTGCTCACGGTGATGGTCACCAACTGGGCGCTCAAGGTGGTGTGGGAAGCGGTGCTGACACCGGTGACCTATGTGGTGGTGAACCGCCTGAAGAGGGCCGAGGGCGTCGACCTCTTCGACATCGACACCGATTTCTCGCCGTTCGGGAGCGAGAAGGCGAAGGCGTGATTGCGGACACCTTCGGTGGCGCAGACCTGCCGCGGGGCGGGCGGCTCGCAGCGCGCGTCAGCGCGACATAAGGCTACAGCACGATCTCCGGCACCACATCGACCCGCCAGCCGAGGCCGAGCCGCCCCGCGAGGAGCTTCATGTCCTTCTCGGTCGGCTGGCCAAACAGCGCCGCGTGGCTCTGCGCCAGTTGCAGCACCAGCGTGTTGCCCTCGATGGTCAGCCGGCTGACCTCGAGCGAGCGCGCCGATTGCCCGCCCAGGCGCCGGGCGAGCCGCAGCGCGAGGCCCCATCGCACCGCTTCTTCCAAAGCCTCCTCGCTGGCGAGGGCGCGCACCTCGGGCGGGAGCGCGAGCTGGTTGCCATTGGCCGCGATCGCCGCTGCCAGCATCGCGCGGCCCTTGCCGTCGATCCCCACCCAGCGCTTGTGCAGCGCCCAGTTGATCGCCTGGGGCAGGCGGATGTTCGGCTCGATCTGCATCCCGGCAAGGCCGAGCATGATCGCCGCCATCCGCAGTCGCTCCGAACCGTGCTCGCGCGCGGGCGCGGCGTCGAGGGTCCATGCCGCCATGCGGGTCGCCAGCGTCGGCTGCGTGCCGCGCCCGTTGGCAAAAACCGCGACACCCGCAAGCAGCGGATCCTGCGCGCGGGTATGCGCCGGCAGACCGTCATAGAGCAGCCCCTCGCGCAGCCCCCAGGACGAGAACACCACCTTTTCGGGTGCCAGCCGCACCAGCAGCGCCTGAAGCAGCACGGCGGCATCGGGCAGCTTCTCGGCGCGCATGGTGGAAATCCGCTCGCGGCCCCTGAGCACCTCGCTCTCGCTCGCCGAGAGGGTCGCGGCGAGGGCCGTGGCGGCGGCCGCGTCGATCTCGAATCCGTGGGGATCGCTCAGGGGCCAGCCCTTCGCCGCCATCGCATAGACCGCCATCGCCCGCCATGTTCCGCCGACCAGATAGAGCGCGCCGTTCTCGGCCGGGGGATCGCCCGAGAGATCCCAACCGGCCTTGCGGATCGCCTTGTCGAGCGACTTGCGCATCTGCGCGCGGTTGCCCTTGCGGTGATCGGGCAGGCGCAGCGTGCCGAGCGGGAGCGTGCTCGCCCCCTCGGTCGTGCCATCCGCGACGCGCACCAGTTCGAGGCTGCCGCCGCCAAGGTCGGCGACGATCCCGCGCGCATCGGGGAAGGCGCCGAGCACGCCGTGAGCGCTCAGCAAGGCCTCCTCCTCGCCCGAAAGCACGCGCGGGCTTAAACCGATGCCGCGCAACTGCGCGACGAATTCGGGGCCGTTCGCGGCATCGCGCACCGCAGCGGTGGCGACCGTGTCGACATCCCTGATCCCGAGATCCTCGAGCAGCAGCGCAAACCGCCGCAGCCCGCGCATCGCCAGAGCGATCGCCTCGTCGGCCAGCCGGCCCGTCGCGGCGATCTCGCGCCCCAGCTTGGCCGTGACCTTCTCGTTGAGCAGCACGGTAGGCGCGCGCATGGTGCCGCCATAGACCACCAGACGCACGGTGTTCGAGCCGATGTCGATGATTGCCCGCTCGCCCATGCTGCCGCCGAGCGCCGCCTCGCGGCCCTCGCGCCGCCACTTCCAGATCATGTCACCGCCCCCCGGCGCAAGGTGAGCTTCGGGACCGCGCCCGCCTCCAGCGACCCGCCCCGCCCCGACAGCGAGGGGTTGGTCATGAAATAGCGGTGGCAGTTGAACGGCCGGCTGCCCGGCTCGACCTCGACCCGGCTGTAACTGCCGTCGGGGTGGAGCCACCAGCTCTGATCGGTATCGAGCATATTGGCGAGCAGCACCTGCTGGAGCACCTGGTCATGCACCGTGCGGTTGATGATCGGGATCAGCGTCTCGACCCGGCGATCAAGGTTGCGGCCCATCATGTCGGCCGAGGCGATGAACACCGAGGCATGGGGACTGGGCAGCGGATGGCCGCCCGCAAAGGCATAGATGCGGCTGTGTTCGAGGAAGCGGCCGATGATCGATTTGACGCGGATGTTCTCCGAGAGCCCGGCGATCCCGGGCCGCAGACAGCAGATGCCGCGCACCACCAGTTCCACCTGCACGCCGGCCTCGCTCGCCGCATAGAGCCGCTCGATCACGCTTTCGTCGGTGATCTGGTTGCACTTCATCCAGATCGCCGCCGGCTTGCCCGCCTTGGCGTTGGCGATTTCGTTGTCGATCCTTGCGTAGATCTCCTCGCGCAGATCGATGGGGGCGATGTGGATGCGCTCGAGCGCGTGGGGCTCGACATAGCCGGTGACGAAGTTGAACATCTTGGCGACATCGCGCCCCAGCTTGGGATCGGCGGTGAAGAAACTGAGATCGGTGTAAACCCGCGCGGTGACGGGATGGTAATTGCCGGTCCCGAGGTGGCAATAGGTGCGGAAGGTGTCGCCCTCGCGCCGCACCACCATCGCGACCTTGGCGTGGGTCTTCCAGTCGGTGAAGCCGTAGATCACCTGCACCCCGGCGCGCTCGAGCTTGCTTGCCCACTTGATGTTCTGTTCTTCATCGAAGCGGGCCTTCAGCTCGACCACCGCAGTGACCGACTTGCCCGCCTCGGCCGCCTCGATCAGCGCATTGATTACCGCCGACTGCGAGCCTGCGCGGTAGAGCGTCTGCTTGATCGCCACGACATCGGGATCGGCGGCGGCCTGCCGGATGAAATCAACCACCACCTCGAAGCTTTCATAGGGGTGGTGGACGATGATGTCCTTCTCGCGGATGGCAGAGAAGGCATCGCCGTCATGCTCGCGGATGCGCTCGGGAAAGCGCGGGGAATAGGCCTCGAACTTGAGCTCGGGCCGGTCCTCACGCACGATCTCGGCGAGGCCGTCGATCCCGATCATGCCGTCGGTCTTGATCAGCGCGGCCTCGTTGATGCCGAGCTGGTCGAGCAGCAGGGCCTCGGCGGCCGGATCGAAATCCTCGTCGATCTCGAGCTGGATCACCTGCCCGCGCCGGCGCCGCTGGATCGCGCTGCGGAAGGTCCGCACCAGATCCTCGGCCTCCTCGGCGATCTCGATATCGCTGTCGCGCAGCACGCGGAACAGCCCGTCGCCCTCGATCGTGAAGCCGGGGAACAGCGCATCGGCATAGCGCTGGATCAGCCGCGCGATCGAGATGTAGAGCGCGCCGTTGGCCCCCGTCACCGCATCCGGCACCCGCACAAAACGCGGCAGCGCGCTCGGGATCAGCACCATTTCGATGAGCTGTTCGCCAGTGGCATTGCGGGTCAGGGTGAACAGCAGGCCCAGCCCCTCGTTCTGGACAAAGGGAAAGGGGTGTGCGGGATCGAGCGCCTGCGGGGTGATGATCGGCAGGATCTCGTTGAGGAAATAGGTCTTGAGCCAGCGGTGCGCCTCGGGGCTGACGCGTTCCTCGTCGGCGACGTGGATGTCGGCCCCGGCAAGCCCGGTGCGCAAGTCCCGCCAGATCGCCTGCTGCATCCCGCTCAGCTCGGCCAGCTTCTCGCGGATGGCGGCGAGCTGCTGCGCGGAGCTGCGCCCGTCGATCGAGGGCGTATCGAAGCCGCGCTGCACCTGCCCGACCAGCCCTGCGACGCGGATCATCATGAACTCGTCGAGATTGCTGCCCGAAATCGACAGGAAGCGGAGGCGTTCGAGCAGCGGATAGGCCGCGTTGCAGGCCTCGGCCAGCACGCGCTGGTTGAACTGGAGCCACGAAAGCTCGCGGTTGAAATAGCGGGATTCGTCCGGGCCGAGCGCGGCCATCGGGGTGCTTGTCGCGGGGTCCGTGCTGGTGGGTGACGTGCTCATGGCTATCCTGTTTCCGCATCGCGCAGACCCGGGCCGCGCGGTCCCCTTGCACGCGCCTGTGTTCGCTTGGCCCTGCGGTGTAAATCAGGAATGGCCGCTTGTCACACGGATGTCATGGCAAAGCTTGCGCTTCGCACCGCAGGCTCAGACCAGTGCGCGGCTGTCCGAAATCGCCGTGATGCCGCGCTTGCCACTGGCATCGCGGCCGAGCTGCACGATCACGTCGATCACGCTTGCGGCATAGGCGATGGTGTCGGCGCGGGTGAGGCCGATCCCCGTCTGCATCACCATCAGCGAAAGCTGTTCGAGCGCGCCGCGCAGGGAGTTGGCGTGGATCGTCGAGAAGCTGCCGGGGTGGCCGGTGTTGATCGCGCGCAGGAAGCTGACGCTCTCCGCGCCGCGCAGTTCGCCCAGCACGATGCGGTCGGGGCGCAGGCGCAGGGCGGCCTGGAGCAATTCGTTGGCGGTGACCTTGGCCTCGCCCAGCTCGCCCTTGACCGCGACGAGGCCGACAGCATTGGCGCCCGGGAACTTCAGCTCGGGCGTATCCTCGACCAGCACCACGCGCTCCTCGGGGGGGATCTCGCCGAGCATGGCGTTGAGGAAGGTGGTCTTGCCGGTGCTTGTGCCGCCGGAGATGAGGATCGTGCGCCGCGCCCGGATCGCGGCGCGCAGGTAGGCGATCGGCTCTGCCTGCGGATCGGGCATCTGCGCCTCGGCCGCGCCCGCCAGCGGCCCGGTGTCATAGGCATCGAGCGGCAGGTCAAGGCGGCGGTGGCGGCGGATCGCCATCACCCAATGGCGGCGCGAGGCGGGCGGCCCGCAGAACTGCACGCGCGCGCCATCGGGCAGCGTCGCGCCGAGCAAGGGATGCTCGCGGTTGATCCCCTGATGCGAGACGCGGGCGACCTGCTCGGCAAGGCGCTGCACCAGCCGGTCGTCGATTTCGGGGGTGTCGATGCGCTGCATCCCCGGAGTGGCGGCATCCTCGATCCACACCTCGCCCGGGCGGTTGACCATGATCTCGGTCACGGTGTCGCGCTCCAGCCAGCGGCGGAAGGGCGCGAGATAGGCGTCGAGATAGACGCTGCGCTCGGGCGAGAGCGGCACGGCGGCCCCCTCCCCCTCGCCCAGCCGATGGATGTCCGCGCTCATGCCCTGCGTCAGCCGCCGACCGCGCTGAAATCGAGATCGCGCGCGGTGAAGACGCGGATCGGCTCGCCCATGCGCACGCGGATCGTGGGGCTGATCTGGCCGTTCGACTGCACCGCCGAATTGGCCGCGCCTTGCGCGCCGCCCGCGACGATCACGCCGCCGATCCCGCCGGTCGCCACCGCGCCAAGGCCGCCGACGACCGAGAGCAGCAGCCCCGAGCCGAAGCGCTTGAAGAAGTGGGTGTTGACGTCGCCCTCGAGCCCCGTCGCCCCGTCGAAGCCGACTGCGGGCGAGGCGAGGCTGACCGAGACGCCGTCGGGCCGGATCAGCCGCGTCCAGATCACATAGGCGCGGCGCTGGCCCTGCTGCACGCCCGCCTGATACTGCCCGATCAGGCGCGAGGAGCGCGGGATCAGCACGCGCTTGCCATCGAAGCTGCGCACGTCCTGGCTCACCACCGCGCGGACATAGCCCGGCACGTCGGTGTTGATCGCGGTCTCGAGGATCGCGGGGATGAGCGTGCCCTCGGTCACGGTGGCCGAGGGGTTGGTCATGGCGCGGGCCTGTGCCGGCCCGCCGCCGACCCCGCCGACGCGGCTGGCAAAATCCGCCGCACCGCCCGAGCCGGAGGGCGCGTTCGGCATGCCGGGCGGCGGGGCCGAGGGCGCCTCGCCTGCCCGCAAGCCGCGCACGGTGCTCGCGTCGAACACCAGTTGCGGGCTGCCATAGGGGTTGATCTCTGCCCCCGGCAGTATGCCGGGGTTGCCGGAATAGACCGGCACGGGGGCGGGATCGACCGGCGGCACGACCGGCACGGCACCCGGGACCTGCGCCGGATCGGTGATCGGCTGGACGACCACCGGCGCTGCGGCTTGCGGGGGCGCGACGGCGGGGTTGCCGATGCCTTGCGGCTCGCCGGTGCGGGCCGCGTTCATCGCCCAGAAGGTCACCGCCCCGAGCAGGCCGACGACCGCGACGCCCGCCGCAAGCTGCAAGCCGTCACCCTTGGCCTTGCGGTCGGTGACAGCCGGGAAGGCAGCGCGGCTGGCGAGGTCGATGATCTCGGCGGATTCCCGCTCGCGCGGATCGATATCCTCGCCCGCCACGCCCTTCCCCGGCGGCAAACCCTTTGCAAGGCGCATCAGTCGGACTCCGTTCCAGAGGCATTGCGGCCCAGCCCGGCGCTGCGTGCCGCAGGCGGGGTCGGGCCGGTATTGGTGAGCGTTGCGACATCGCGGCCCGAGCGCAGGACAATCCTTGCGGGCACGCCGTCGACCACCACGGTATCGCCGCGGGTGGTGTAATTGACCGGCCCCTCGGTGCCCTCGTCATCGGTGATGAGGATCGCCGGGATCGCCGTGCCCGCAGGCCAGGTGAGGAACACCGCGTTGCCATCGTCATAGGCGCGGACCGGGAGCAGGCCGGCGGCACCGGCGCTGGCCCAGGCGAAGTTGAGGGTGGCCGGGTCCGGGCCGCCGCCGTTCGCGGAGGCGGTGGCGGCGCGCAGGGCCTGCGCCTCGGCCTCGGCAGCGGCGGCGAGGCGGGCTTCCTCGGCGGCTTTCTCGAGCTCGGGATAGCGGAATTGCAGAACGTAAAGCGCTGGATTCCTTGGGCTTGCCACCAGATCGAAGAGGTAGGTGCGCTTGTCGGTCACCACCGTCATATTGGTCCGGGCGGACGGTTCGAGCGGCTTCACGAAAAGGATCGACTGGGCCTTGTTGGGCTGCACCTGCCATGCCGCCGAATCCCCGATCGCGACGTTCTCGATCACCTCGTCAGGGGCGAACTTGATGGTCGTCTGGACCTTCACCATGCCATCGATGCGGACCACGGCGTTCTCGTTGAAAACCAGCGTTTTCAGCCGGTTGTCCTGCGCCGAGACGGGCGCGGCCAGAGCAAGGGCGAGGCTCGCGAGGAGCGCGGCGCGGGTCATTGGAAGGTCTCCGGAGGGGTCGTCGTCTTCGACAGGGGGGCAGCAGAAGCAGCGGAGCGGAAGCGGTTGCCGATGCCGCGGGTGCGCGATGCGGCAGCGCCGAGCGGGGCCAGAGCGCCGCCCCCCTCGCTGCCCATGATCACCCGTGTTTCACGTGAAACAGTGCCCGCAGGGGCCGTGTCATTGGCCGCAAACCCGCTCTGAAGCGGGGCAAGATCGACCCTGCGGGCGGCAAGGCCGGGGCTGGAAGGCACCAGCCCGGCGGTCCGCGCCGCCCCGGCAAGCAGCGGCGGCGGCGGCACCGGCACGGCGCGCGGACCATCGCCCGCCCGCTCGCGCTCGCGGGACGAGGGCACCAGCCCGAACACCTGCCAGCCCGCCACCATGGTCGCCGAGACCTTGAGCGCCAGCAGCATTAGCGCCACATGCACCGCGCCGATCACGAAGAAGGCCATCGCCGCCTGCTGGTCGATCTGCCCGGGCGCCTTGACCAGCGCCGCCAGCACCGGCACCGACATCTCGAGCATGATCGACCCGCCCAGCACCGCAAACAGCGGCGCCAGCGCCATCATCGTCAGCCCCTTGAGCCAGCCGGTGAACAGCCCGCGCGTCCCCTCGAACAGCGCCAGCACCACGAAGATCGGGCCGACCGCGAGCAGCAGCGCCAGCGCGATCCGCGCCGTCACCAGCAAGCCGACCGTGCCGAGCAACAGCAGCATCGCCCCGATCCACATCATGCCGGGCGGCGAGAAGGCGCTGATGTCCTTGGTATCCCCGCTCGCCTGCTGGATGCTGAGGAACACCACATCGAGCTTCTGCGCGAACACCCCCGTCGCGCTTTCCCCGCGCACGCCCGTCAGAATGCCCGCGATCTGGTCCGGCCCGCCGATGAAGATGTTGTAGAACACGCTCGAGAAGGCGACGAAGCTGGTGGCGAAGGTCAGCACCAGCCCCAGCGTCATCATCTTGGGCACCAGCGCCCGCACCGACAGGTTCGAGCGGCCCAGCATCAGCGAGATGCCGAAGAAGCCGACATAGAGCCCGAGCAGGATGGTCAGCGCAAAGGCGAGTTCGCCGCCGCTGCCGAACAGGCGGTTGAAGGCCTGCTCCGAGACCCCGCTGGCGATGCAATCGACCGCCGAGAGCGCCGCCGAGACGCCCGTGCCCATCGCCTGGGTGGCGGTATCGCAGGCCGTGCTCATTCGGCTGCCTGCCACATGGCGGCGTCATCCGCGTCGCCCGGAGCCTCGGGCCAGACCTTGCCGGTCAGCGCCGGGAACCATGCGGCAGGCGCATCGCCCACCGCCTCGCGCAGAACGTCGAGCCGGCGCACCGCGCTCTCGCGTCCGGACAGGATCGTCAGCACCTCGGGCGCGCCCGACAGGTCGAGCCGCACCACGACGCTCGCATCGGGCTGGCGCACAAGGAAGGCGCGGCTGTGGGCGGGCAGCGAGCGGATCAGCGCGAATTCATGCGCGGTGAGCCCGAAGCCGTCGCAATAATCCTCGGGCCGGGCGCGGCTGTTCGGCATGAACACCATCGTCGCGGTCTGCTCGACCAGCGCGGTCGAAATCCGGCTGTCGAGCGCATCGCGGGCCGACTGGGTGGCAAAGCCGACCAGCGCATTGCGCTTTCTGAGGGTCTTGAGCCAGTCGCGGATGCGCGCTGCGAACACCTCGTCATCGAGCGCCTTCCAGCCCTCGTCGATCAGGATCATGGTCGGCTGCCCGTCCAGCCGCTCCTCGATGCGGTGGAACAGATACATCATCGTCGGCGTACGCAGGCGCGGGTTTTCGAGCAGCGCGGTCATGTCGAAGCCCATGACGCGGGTTTCGAGATCGAGCCGGTCGCGGGCATTGTCGAACAGCCAGGCGTGCTCGCCGCCCTCTTGTCCATTGGCTCCGATCCACGCAGCCAGCCGGTCGGCAAGATCGCCCGGCGTCGGGCGGCGGGTGCCGGACAGCAGCTCCTTGAAGTGGCGTAGGCGCCGCAGCGAGGGATCATTGGCATAGGTCGCATCGACCGCCGCGCTGATGGTCGAGAACTCCTCCGGCCCCTCGGCCCCCAGCAACACCGCAAGCCAGTCGCGCAGGAAGGCGCGGTTGGCGGGCGTATCGGGCAGGGAGAGCGGGTTGAAGCCGGTGGGCGTGCCCGGGCTGATGCGGTCATAGCGTCCGCCGATGCCGCGAATGAACAGCTCGGCGCCGCGATCCTTGTCGAACAGGATGGTGCGCGGGCGGAACTTCTGCGCCTGTGCGGCGAGGAAGTTCATCACCACGGTCTTGCCCGAACCGCTCGGGCCGATGACGCTGAAATTGCCGAGATCGCCGTGGTGGAAGTTGAAGAAGAACGGCGTGGCGCTGGTCGTCTCCAGCAG
>VFQM010001025.1_pt1 | contig 26545 bp, 24 predicted proteins | sample 3512391 | NCBI WGS metagenome assembly VFQM01 (sample SAMN10412369, study PRJNA504923) | tailings metagenome | isolation source: Replicate 1 from Balatoc abandoned mine | place: Philippines | reverse complement strand
TGTGCTTCCGCTAATTTTTGATTTAAAATTTCATAGGCACTTAAGCTGTCTATCTCCTGATTGTATTTGGCAACCAGTTTACTCTTTGCATTGATGGCATTAATTTCTGCATCAGACAAAATATCCATCCTGCTTTGCGGTGGATTCAACAAAGTATGAACCAGGGGTGTAGGGATACCTTTTTCATTTAATAAAGTAACCAATGCTTCTCCTATTCCCAATTGGGTCAGGAGTTCATCTACCTCGTAAAATTCAGACTCTGGAAAATTCTCTGCTGCCTGCTTGATGGTTTTCCTATCCGCTGCTGTAAATGCTCTTAATGCATGTTGAACTTTTAATCCCAGCTGACTCAAAATAGAAGGGGGAATATCTTGCGGATTCTGTGTACAGAAGAATATGCCAACGCCTTTAGAACGAATTAATTTAATTACGGTTTCCAGCTGTTGCAACAATGCATCAGAAGCTTCCTGAAAAATCAAATGCGCTTCATCTATGAACAATACCAGCTTGGGTTTATCCAAATCGCCTTCTTCCGGACAGCTGGCATAGAGTTCTGCCAGCAACTGCAACATAAATGTAGAAAACAATTTGGGCTTGTCCTGCATATCAGTAACCCGAAGAATATTGATCATCCCTCTCCCTTCTTCATTTATGCGCATTAAATCGTCAACTTCAAAACTTTTCTCTCCAAAAAATATATCTGCCCCCTGCTGTTGCAACTCAATTACTTTTCTAAGAATCGTTCCCGTAGAAGTAGTGGAAATTTTCCCATAGTCTTTTTCCATTTCTGCCTTTCCTTCATTCCCAATAAACTGAAGCACTTTAATAAAATCCTTCAAATCCAGCAAAGGCATGGCTGTATCATCGCAGTATTTAAAAATCATTGATACCAATCCACCCTGTGTATCATTCAGTCCAAGAATTTTACTGAGTAACACTGGACCAAACTCAGAAACGGTAGCTCGTAATCTTACTCCATGATTGCCTGTCAAGGTCAGCAATTCAACTGGATAGGCAGTGGGCTTCCAAGACAGATTCATTTTAGCAATCCTTTCCTGAATTTTATCATTCAACATTCCTTCTGCAGCAATACCACTCAGGTCGCCTTTGATATCCATGAGCATCACTGGCACACTATTATCGCTTAAACATTCACTAATTAGTTGTAGCGTTTTGGTCTTACCGGTTCCTGTTGCACCTGCAATCAATCCATGACGGTTTAGGGTTTTTAAGGGTAAATACACATTGGTTTCAGGTACGGTATCACCGTTTAAAATACCACAACCTATTTTTACAAATTCACCCTTAAACTGATAGCCTTTTTGCATTACTTCGGTAAACAACTGTGCATTACTCATACCAATGATTTGCTGTAAAATAGCCAATGCCAGAGTGGGTTCAAAATAAATTTTATCAGCTACCGCCACATTGTTATTTTCATTCAAAGAATTCCTTATGTTTCGTAATATCTTTAATTCATACTGGTTAATCTACAAATTTGTAGGATTCATTTGTATTGTTTTAGGCGGATGGGGATTTTTCAGTTCATTACTAAGTGAAGAATATACCCTACACCTGCCAGTGAAGCAAAAATTAAGTATTCAGAAACCTCAGACCTTACTTCGTTTTAACAGGGCAACACTTATGACACAAGAGACTGTTTTAGAAATCAAAAATCCTAGTGTGATGCAACGTTTATTTTGGCCCAATCTGAATGCATTTGAACCACTTGTCTGGCTAGTTGTCTTTATTGCAGGAATAACGGCCCTTAAATTATTCATGGGATTGGGCAATACTTTAGAAGTATTTGAATCCAATCTGAAATGGCTGAAGTTGATGTGGGGGAGTTGTATTATTTGCTTTTTCGTTTTTTACATCAGCAACTATTTTATCAACACACAGGTTGAGGCCTTAACAAACGGTCAAATTGAGTTTAACCGATATGGAAATAATCATTCGCGGGATATTGTTTGGATTGGCATTCTTTTTGGGCTTCTTCATCGTTTTTATGAAAAAGCAGTGGAATTGAAAAAAAGCATGAGCTAAGTTGTATTTTTGCCCAATGAATAAATGGTGGGTGATAGGAGGATTGGGACTGGCTGTTGCCTTTAGCGTCGGCTTTAATCCCACCACACCCATAAAAACCAAAGCCCAGTTAGGCAAAAAGCTTTTTTCTGACCCAATACTTTCCAAAGACAATAGCATCAGTTGCGCCAGTTGTCATATTCCCGCCTATGGTTTTGCAGATACCTTGGCCATCAGTTTAGGTGTTGGGGCTACGCCGGGCAGTCGAAACGCACCAACGGTGATGAATCTCAGAGGACATGATCCCTTTTTCTGGGATGGCAGGGCGGCAACCCTGGAAACTCAGGCAATCATGCCTATTGAGAACCCCGTAGAAATGAATTTGCCCATTAAGGAAGCTGTTAAAAGATTAAATGAAAGCAAAACATACCGGTCTCTTTTTCTGGCTATTTTCAAACAAACTCCCAATGCTAAAAATCTGGGCCAGGCATTGGCAGCTTTTCAGAACACCCTGGAAACCGATGAGTCCGACTTCGATATGGATCAGATGAGTGAATCTGCAGAAAGAGGCCGTCAATTATTTGTAAGCGATAAAACCAAATGCTTTGATTGTCATAACGGAACAGATTTTACCAATGATGAATTTAAGAATATTGGACTTTATGACGGAGTAACATTGCTAGATGAGGGACGATATACCATAACTAAAAACAAGGAAGATCTGGGTAAATTTAAAACGCCGGGGCTTCGAAATGTAGCTGTTACTGCACCCTATATGCACAACGGAATGTTTAAAACTTTAGAAGAAGTAGTTGAGTACTATGACAACCCATACAAATTTGTTCCCAAACCCATCAATATAGACAGTACTTTAAGAGAGCCTCTGAACCTGAGTCAGCAAGACAAAATTGATCTGGTAAATTTCTTAAAAGCCCTTACCGATAAGCAGTTTATAAAAAAGTAGTGGATTATATTTAACAAAAGATTGCAGCCCCTCTAAGAGATAATTTTCGTAAATTATTGTTATTTCACTCAAAATAATTCCGATGGAAGATAAAAGACAGTACAAAATTCTACTTTGCGAAGACGATACAAACCTGGGTATGGTTTTGAAAAACTACCTGGAACTGAATGAATACGAAGTTACTTTGGAGCGTGACGGCAGGTTGGGTCTGGCCGCATTTCAGCGCGAGAAATTCGATATCTGCTTATTAGATGTAATGATGCCCAATATGGATGGATTTACATTGGCCGAAGAAATCAGGGATATTGATCCTGATGTGCCTTTGTTTTTCCTAAGTGCCAAAACCATGAAAGACGATATTATTCAGGGATACAAACTAGGTGCTGATGATTATATCACCAAACCTTTCGACAGTGAAGTACTATTATTGAAAATAAAAGCCATCCTGAAAAGAAACGAGGAAGAAAATAAAATCAATGACAATGTTGAATTTGATTTAGGCACTTATCATTTTAATCCAAAGCTCAGAGAATTAAAAAATGGTGCTACCATGCAAACCCTTTCTCCCAAAGAGAATGAACTTTTAAAAATGCTGGCCGAACACAAAAATGATTTATTGCCCCGTGAAAGAGCATTGAAAAAAATATGGGGCAGTGATACTTATTTCAATGGAAGAAGCATGGACGTTTATATTGCCAAACTCCGCAAGTATTTAAAAGAAGACAGCAATATTGAAATTGTCAATATTCATGGAAATGGCTTCAGACTGGTTGCCCCATAGTAGATTTTAAAAAATAAGGGATGCCTTAACTGAAAAGTTCCCCTGCCTCTCCTCTTTTCATAACAATCCCCAGGTGATTATAGGCTTTTAAAGTAGCTTCTCTTCCCCTGGGGGTTCTTTGTAAAAAGCCTTCCTGAATTAAAAAAGGTTCATACACTTCTTCAATGGTGCCTGGCTCTTCGCCTACTGCAGTTGCAATGGTAGTAATCCCCACAGGACCTCCTTTGAACTTATTGATAATGGCAGATAAAATACGGTTGTCCATTTCATCCAATCCATGCGCATCTACATTCAATGCTTTCAATGCATGCTGTGTAATGCCCAAATCAATTTTTCCATCGTTTAATACTTGTGCAAAATCCCTCACTCTTCTGAGCAATCCATTGGCAATTCTGGGGGTTCCCCTGCTCCTGCCTGCAATTTCAGCTGCTGCATCAATGGTGATTTGAGTACCCAATATGGATGCACTTCTCTCAATAATTTTTTGCAAAACAGTAGCCCCATAATATTCAAGTCGCGATTTAATTCCGAATCTAGAAAGCAGGGGTGCCGTTAATAAACCACTGCGGGTGGTTGCCCCTACCAGCGTAAAGGGATTCAGATTGATCTGAATGCTTCTGGCATTTGGACCAGAATCAATCATAATATCTATTTTGAAATCTTCCATTGCCGAATACAGATACTCTTCAACTACCGTACTCAGTCTATGAATTTCATCTATAAAAAGTACATCATTGGGTTGCAAATTGGTCAACAGTCCAGCCAGGTCACCGGGTTTTTCAATGACCGGCCCTGAAGTTTCTTTGATGCTTACCCCCAATTCATTGGCAACAATCCTGCTCAAAGTAGTTTTACCCAAGCCGGGGGGACCGTGAAATAAAATATGGTCCAGCGCTTCTCCCCTGATTTTAGCGGCTTTAATAAAAATCACCAGATTCTCAATCAACTGGGGTTGCCCGGAAAATTCGTCGATTTCCTTGGGTCGAATGGTATTCTCAAACTCCCTTTCAGAAGCATTTAATCCATTCAAATCGCTATTCAGATTATTATTTGACATAACTCTTCAAAAGTACAAATAAAGCAGTCCTTATCTTTGATAAAATTAAAGCAAGGTGCAAAGAAAAGCGTTGGTATTAGGAGCAAGTGGATTAACAGGATCTTATTTGCTTGAAATGCTGTTAGAGTCAGACTTATACAGTCAGGTTACTATTTACGTTCGCAAGCCATTGGGGAGGGTACACCCTAAATTGATAGAGCAGCTGGTAAACTTTGCCACCATTGAATCCTGGACAGAAGCGGACGATGTTTATTGCTGTTTAGGGGCAACCATCAAAACCGTAAAAACCAGGGAAGCATTTACACTGATTGATTTACATGCCCCATTGCATATTGCAAAACTACAGTTGTACGCAGGCAGTAAACGTTTGCTGGTGATTACAGCAGCCGGAGCCAATCCTAAATCAAGTGTGTTTTACAACCGTACCAAGGGAAAATTAGAAGAAGCACTAAAACAACTCAACTACAGCTCCATTTATATTTTCCAACCTTCTTTTATTCTTGGACCCAGAAAAGAATCGAGATGGCTGGAAGAGCTGGGAATTTTCTTTGCTTTAAAAGCCATGCCCATTATGAAAGGCCGATTTAAAAAATATATGCCCGTGCATGCTAAAGCCATTGCCAGAAGTATGCTATATTTTGCAGGACATTCCAAAACAGGGATTCATACCATACCATCCCATATCATCAAACAATGGGAAAAACCTGATTTTACGCCAACTATCTTATAAGGAGAAGTTTATTGAGCCCATTGAAGTAAATTCAATAAAACATCTGGATCAGGGCAATTATGTAAATACTTTTCTCTATCCCTTAAACTACAAACACCTGGATAGTCTCCCTTTTTACCCTCCATATCTAGGATTATTTGAAAATGCAAATGGGGTGGCCATTGACCATTCTCATTGGGTTCACCAAAATGTGCAAATACTTTTCCTGCCGAAATAAAATCGCCTTCCTTCAAATTGGTAATATCACGTAAAGAAAGGTGTCCATACAATGTATAGAATTGTACGCCAGCAAGTTGATGTTCCAAAATAATGGTTGCGCCATAATCACCATAGGCATCATTTAATGCAAAGCTATGCACAGCAGCATCCAAGGGGGCTGCCACAGGAGTGCCCGCTTTACCCCAGATATCTACACCCAAGTGAACGCATCTTGCATCGGCCGGGTCAACTCCATCAAAAACCCTACTCCTGGCATAAACGGTTCGGTGTTCATTGTAACCACCAATTCCATAAGTTGCAGCATGATCTTTTAGCTGTTGATTCACATAGGCTGAGAATGTAATTGTGTCTTCAATTAAAGCGGTTGTTAAGGCCGTATTCCTTTCTGTAAAATCCAATGACAATAGTTTATGCTTAGCGGGTATAAACGGGACTATGGGTTCAATTGCCAACACTGTTTGCTGACTCAACCAGAAATAAAAACTTTCTGTGTGCATATGCTAATTATTTCAATTGCTTTAAAACTTCTTCTATGGCTTTATCTAACTGCGGATCGCGTTTATTGATTTTGTCCTGAAAATTCAATGGCACAAATATATCAGGCTCTACTCCTGTTAACTCAAGATCTTTTCCATCTAAACTATAACAACCCCAGCTGGGTAGTCTTACAAAAGAGCCATCAACCAATCCTGCACCACTGGTAAATATAATCCAGCGATAGGTGGGCATTCCAATTACTTTACCCAGCTTCAAAGCCTTGAATCCTGCAGCCGTCATTTCTGCATCACTTAAAGACTGTTCATTAATCAATAAAACAATGGGCTTATCGGATGGACCAAAATTGGATTGAGGAGTTAATTTCCCTTCTCGGTATTTCCAGCGCAAATAGGTTTTCTGACTTAAAAACTTCAGCACTTCATCGTGCACATTACCTCCGGTATTGTAGCGTAAATCCAGAATCAATCCCTCTTTCTGATACAAATCCTGTGTCATATCAATCAGGAATTGCTCTAATTCTCTTGTGCCCATATCTTTCATATGATGATAGGCAATTCGTTGCTTGGTTCTCGCATTTACCTCTTCCTGATTGGCTTTACTCCATTCATTGTATAATTCAGGAGCCACTGATCTTTGCGGATGGATATTTACAGCAATGGTTTTCCCTTTTCTATCAAAAACCAAATTGATTTCTCTGTCAAAACTAGCTTTACTAAAATAACTGTTCCTGTCTTTGGCCATATCAACTGCTTCGTTGTTCACTTTAATTAAAACATCGCCAGGTTGTATATCCATGCTTTTTTTATCGGCTTGTGAATTGGCAATGATTCTTTTTACCACATAAGGCTGATCATTGTCAAATACAATCCCTGTTTCCATGGTACGATTCACCAAACGAATGGATTCCTCTTCACCGCTTGAACTAAAACCTTGGTGCGATGAATTCAACTCGCCCAACATATCATTTAGCAATACCCTTAAATCGGCTCTGGTATTTAAGTATGGCAAATAGGAAGCATATTTTTTCTTCGTTTCGGGCCAGTTGATTCCATGAAATTGCTCATCATAAAAATTTTGTTCTACCTGCGCCCAGGTTTCCTGAAAAATCTGTTCAAACTCGCCCTGCAGGCTTCTTTGAAAACTTTGTGAAATGGTTACCGCATCTGCCTTATTGCCATCCAAGTTCAATTTATAAAGGGTGCCATTCCCCAATAACATCAATTTCTCTCCTGCTTCAGCAAACTCAATACTATTCGCATCAATGCCTGCAATTTTTTCAGTCTTGGGATTTTCAAAGGGATCAATCACAGTTTTCCAAAGCGAAGGCTTCCCTTCTGCATGATCACTCAGATAGAGTACAGAAGTTTTGTCTCCCTTTTGCAAAACTGTCAGCAAATACTGAGAACCAAAAGTAGGACCTACCTGATCCAGACGCTCCATCAACCCTGTAAAGTCAATAGACACAGAAACAGTTTTAGCAGAATCTTTTTTGGCAGGCTTAAAGAGCTCATCAAATTTATCGGAACGATAGGGGTCATCTAATTTCTCTAAAGGCATTTTAAAAATTCTTGGATTATTCATGCCAAATGGATAGGCAGGCCTGGTTCTGTTACTAATAAAATAAATAGACTTACCGTCCGGACTCCATACCGGATCTGCTTCTGATACGCCCGTATTGGTTAAGTTATAAGTTTTGTTTTGAGCAATATGGTGAATAAAAATATCCTGTTCAAAGTTGCGTACTGCAGTAAACAAAACATATTCATCATTCGGAGAAAAGCCAGGACTTGAATTTTGCATAGCCCATATTTCTTCTTTTGCAATGGTTTTGCTTTCAAAGGTTTTGGTGTCCATTAAAACCACTTCGTCTCTGCCGCTCAGGTAAACCATTTTAGATCTGGACTTGTTCAATACAAGAGAACGATTGTCTTTATTGGACTGAGTAATTTTTTTAGGAGAAGCTGATCCATTTGCAGCTACAGAAAAAATATTCAGGTAACCGCCTGCGGTTTCATTATAAAGCAAGGTTTGATTGTCCGACAACCATTTAACTTCTCTGGCTCTTTCGGTATTGTTGCGCTGTATTTGCTTAATGAATTTCCCGTCTGCATCACTAACAAACAATTCACCTCTGGAAACAAAAGCCAGTTTTTTCCCATCCGGGGAAAGATCAAAGGCCGAAATTTTTCCTCGTACCTCATATTCTTTTTGTGCTGGTAATACCTGATTTCTATATAGTTGAATATTCAAAGGCTTTGCCTTCTTACCAACAACATCATACAACCACAATTGATAATCTTTTTCAAAAACAACACTGGATCCGTTAGCACTTACCATCGGTGTTTTAATAGAAGTGGCAAACTGCGTAAGTGCCATTTTCTTTCCTTTATCGAGACTATACAAATTGTATTCTCCATTCGCTTCATCAGAAATAAAATAAATATTGCCCTTCTGGTCAATCGTAGTAGCAAAATCCTTGCCTTCCCAAGTGGTATGCTTCTGGTATTGCTTTGTTTTTAAATTATAGGATTGAATATCCGGATTAAAGGGACCCTTGTATCTTTTTCTGGCTACCTGATTATTACTTTCCCAGGTATCATTAAAATAAATATCCCCTGAAACAGGATGCTCGGCAATCAGATGATCCATCAGGAAATAATGATCACCAAACAATTTTTTAGGCGTCCCCCCATTAATAGATACCGTATATGCTGAAGCAATCCCATAACGATTAGAAGTGAAATAAATGGTCTTACTATCCCAGCTAAAATTGGCAACCTGATCAGATGCACTGTGAAAAGTCAGTTGTTTCACATCACCACCTGCCAGTGGCATTATATAGATATCGGCATTGCCCATTTGCTCTCCAGTAAACGCCAGCCATTTACCATCTGGCGAAATACGGGGTGTGGTTTCATATCCCTGCATGGCAGTTAAGCGGGTAGCCTGGCCATCCTGAACCGATGCCTTCCAGAGATCTCCTTCAAAACTAAATACAACGGTTTGCGCATCTGGTGTTAAAACCGGGTGCGATAAAAAACGCGGTGATACAGTTTGTGCAAAAAGGGTTTGAACTGTAAAGCCCAGTAGGACTGCTATTATCCTGATACTCATAAAATAAAATTGAATATTGAAAGTAAGTGTATTTGTATAACAAAAAAAGCCACCCATATAAATGGATGGCTTTTAATATACTCAGGTTACCGTTTATCTTAACATGCCCTTTGGCACTTCTTTCTCCAATAAATGTTTATAAATAAACTTGGTTTTCAGGTTATTGAAATGGTTTCCCTTGGCACCACCCCATCCATGTCTGCCGCCAGGATATAGCATGAATTCAAAATCCTTGCCCTTATCCTGTAAAGCACTGGCCAGCTGAATACTGTTCTGCATATGCACATTATCGTCCATAGTACCGTGAACCAGCTGTAAGGTTCCTTTAAACTTGTCAATATGACTTAATACACTGCTACTCTTGTATCCATCCGGATTTTCTGCAGGTGTGTCCATGAACTTCTCTGTATAGTGACTATCGTATAAACTCCAGTCTACCACAGATCCTCCAGCCATTGCATGGGTAAATACAGATGAACCATAGGTTAAAGCATAAGCACTCATATACCCACCGTAGCTAAATCCAGTGATGGCAATTTTGGTTGGATCTGCAAAGCCTTTTTGAATAAACCATTTAGCCATTTGCATATAATCCTGCATTTCCCAGAATCCTAAGTTACGGTGCATATAATTCACGCCCGCCTTACCAAAATGTCCACTAGCACGATGATCAAATTTCACATGAATCAATCCTTCCTGTGCATACATTTCACGGGTTGCATTCCAGGACCATCTGTCCCAGGTATTGCCAGCATTGGGGCCACCATAAATATCTACCAACATAGGATACTTCTTATTGGGATCCATATTGGCTGGCCAGGTTACTTGGGCAGGCAATTCAAACAAACCATCAGCGCTTTTAATGTGAATGAATTCTGTTTTCGCAATCTGGTACTCGCCCATGGCTGATCCTTTTGCATCACCCAGTTCGCGGACGATTTTACCCTTATTGTCTACCAGACTCATTTTAAAAGGAGTGGTAGTATTACTGTAAGTAGTAACAAAGTATTTGCCATTCGGAGAAAGTCTTACCTGTGTATGATCATACTCACCAAATGTCAAACGCTTTAAATCTGCACCGTTTAATTTAACACTGTATAGATCTATACGTGCAGTATTCTCCTTTCCTCTGGCCGTAAAATACACCAATCCGTTTTTCTCGTCAATCAACTCTGTGCTCAATACGGTAAAATCTCCTGATGTGATTGGATTGATTAAGCTGCCATCATTGTTGTGCAGGTATAAATGGTTCCAGCCGGTTTTATCGCTCTCCAGAATAAATGCAGGCTTGGATTTCAAGAAGGTAAAACGCTGACCCGCTCTGTCTTCCAGATCCACCCATGTTTTCTGTTGTTCTTCGTACATGATTTTTTTGCCTCCAGAACCTGGATTTACATCAAAGATTTTCAGATGATCTTGTCCTCTGTTGATCCATTGCACCAACAAACTGCTACCATCCATTCTCCAAACAGGCCAACCAAAGTATTGGTCTTCTTTGGGATTAAAATCGGCCCAAGTGGTATTGCCTCCGTCAGCAGACACAAATCCTAATTTAACTTCCGGATTTTTATCGCCTGGTTTAGGATAACGGGTCTCTTCAATGAAACCATGTTGTCCTTCGCTGCTATAGATTGGGAACATCGGCACCATGCTCTCGTCAAAATGCATATAGGCCAATTGCTTACTATTGGGATTCCACCAGAAAGCACGATAACGGGTTCCTCTACCAAAAATCTCTTCCCAGTATACCCAGCTTGCATACCCATTCAAAGAAGTGCTTGAACCTGTAGTGGTTAAACGGGTTTCTTTGGCGCTAGGAATATGGTAAGTATATAAGTCGTTAGATTTTGTGTACGCGATATAAGCGCTGTCGGGTGAAAAAGTTGGATTTTTTTCTTCCGCAGCATCAAAAGTAATTTGCTTCTCAACGTCTCCGTCCTTGTAAAACAAATCTCCTTTTTTTACAGAGACAGATTTTGCAGGAGGAGCAGCCCCTTTCATCTGATCCGGCGTTGCCAGTATCAGCTTGCCTGTTTTTACTTCCATCACATAGTTTTTGCTGGCCGAATCTGGATGTATTTTCTGATTCAGAATTACGCGGTCGTCATCCAGCCATTTCATGAAACGAGGAAGAGGATTCTGAAAATTTTCAGGCAACTTATTGGCCATCAGATCAGCTTTACTGATCATTTTGTTCTGTGCCATGGAAGGAACTGCCAGCAGCAGCATCCCCATGGAAAAAATATATTTATTCATGGAACAATTTTTGAACCGTGAATATAATAAATAAGCAGGAAGCGGGTAAGGAATGAATTAAAATGCCTCGTTGAGTCTGATATAATAGGCGCCACCTTCGGTGCCATTTCTGGCATAATCCAAACGGAGAATCATTCTGTTTTTCTTGTTCACCACAAAACGAAGCCCCATACCACCCGCTTTTAGCAGATTGGAAGTAGAATAATTTCCGATAGAACCATCAATAAAGCCGGCCGAACCAAAGGCTGCACCAGATATCCATTTCCAGATGGGAAAGCGGTACTCTGCCTGTAATGCAGTAGAAGACTTATCTCTGAAACGCCCGGTAAAATACCCACGCATCAGTACGGAACCACCTACACGGGGCAACTCCCGAACAGGAACATTTCCCGTTGTATGAATACTATTTAATTGAAAAGCCAGCGTGCTATTAGGACTCAAAGGAAAATATTTCCGTAGGTCCAGGAACCAGGTATTAAAATCAAAAGGATTATTCTTAAATGAAATATTGCGGGCATAATAGAATTCAGCATAACTACCACTATGAGCGCTGAATGGAAAATCTCGACCTTCATACAAGATAGCGGGTCCAATCCCCAAAGTCTTACTACCATTGATGCCGGGAACATTTTGCTCTGATGGTTTCAAAGGTCTTTTATTCACTACCTGGTACACATCGTTGTAATCCAATTTTAAACCTGCATACCATTTATTTTTTAATAAACGATAGGTTCTGGATTCCAGAAAAATACGGCTATAGTCTTGAGGCAAATAATCAGCTTCTGCAACCGTATTATTGCCAATGCCCCAAAAACGATCGTTGTAGGTACTATATCCAGCAGATCCTCTATAAACAAATCTTTCTCCTCTGGTAAAAACCTGCCAGGTTCCCTTCACTTCAATCTGCCCCTTGGTACTATACGTAAACTGTCCATGCAAATAAGATCCCCTTGCCTCACTGTCCTTTTCCTTAGCATTAAAAAAATACTCCAGTGCACCTCCAATCCTGACACCAGTTTCCGGAGTAGAAGTTAAAATAGGAATGGGAACTATTCTCAGATTCATTAATGGCAAGGAGTCAGGATTAATAAAATTCCTGAATGTCTTTTTGGGTGATGGCACTTCAGCTTCTTGTGCCTTTGCACCAACGTTAATTGCGAGGGCAAGGCCCAGAAAAATTTTATACAACGACATTGATCATTCTCCCTTTTACAAAAATGAATTTCTTAACCGGTTTTCCTTCCAGCCATTTCTGTACCAGCTCGTTGGCCAGCACTTCTTTTTGAGCTTCTTCCGATTCCATTTCAAGGGGAAGCGTAATATTGGTTCTTACCCTTCCATTAATGCTTACTGGATAGTCTTTAGAAGATTCCTGCACATAAGATGCATTAAACACAGGGAACGTTGCATCCAACACGGAGCCTTCATTGCCAATTAAATGCCAAAGCTCTTCACTAATATGAGGTGCATATGGCGTAAGCAAAATCAACACTTGCTCTAAAATTTCTTTCTTATTGCATTTGAGATCGGCCAATTCATTCACACAAATCATGAAGGTACTTACGGCCGTATTAAAACTAAAGCGTTCCGTATCTTCCTGAATTTTCAAGATGGTTTTGTGCAGTACTTTTAGTTCTGCGGGATTGGGACTGTCTGTGTTCCAGACTTTTCCTTTCAACTCATCATAAAATAAACGCCAGAGTTTTTTCAGGAAACGGTGAACCCCTTCAATCCCCTTGGTATCCCAAGGCTTGCTCTGATCAACAGGACCTAAGAACATTTCATACATACGAAAAGTATCTGCGCCATATTTTTCTACCAACACATCCGGATTAACGGTATTGAACTTACTCTTCGACATTTTTTCTACTTCTGCTCCGCAGAGGTATTTGCCGTTTTCCAATACAAATGTGGCGTTGGCATACTCCCCATTTCTCCATGCTTTAAACGAATCGATATCCAATTCAAATCCATCCACAAAGTTTACATCTACGTGCAATGGAATGGTTTCGTATTGATCAATTAATCCGGCAGAAATAAATTCACTGGGGTTCTGTTTGTTTCGATACACAAACCTTGAACTACCTTGAATCATTCCCTGATTCAATAATTTTCTAAAAGGCTCATCAAATCCAATATGACCTAAATCGAACAATACTTTGGTCCACATTCTGCTATACAACAAGTGCCCTACTGCATGCTCGGTTCCTCCTATATACAGGTCTACCTGATTCCAATAATCACTTACTTTTCTTTCACAAAAAGAGTCATTGTTATGCGGATCCATATAGCGCAGGAAGTACCAGCTACTACCCGCATAACCCGGCATGGTATTGGTTTCGAGTGCCCCACCTGGAACAATGGAATCAAACTGATGAATCCATTCTGGAATATTGGCCAGCGGTCCTTCTCCCTCCGGACCTGGTGCGTAACTATCCACCTGCGGCAATGTTAATGGCAGCTTAGATTCATCCAAAGGGTAAGCAATTCCATCCTTCCAAATAATTGGGAAAGGTTCTCCCCAGTAGCGTTGTCTGCTAAAGGCCGCATCGCGCATTTTATAATTGACTTTGCGTTTGCCAATACCCATTTCTACCAACTTGTCAATCACAATGGCAATCGCATCTTTTAAAATAATTCCGTCTAAAAACTCAGAATTACTCAAAGCCACTTCTTTGGTGGAATTGGCTTCTTCTCCATTGAAATGTTCTCCAATAATATTGGTGATGGGAATATTAAAATGCTTCGCAAATTTGAAATCTCTTTCGTCTCCACAAGGCACCGCCATGATGGCTCCGGTTCCATAACCCGCCAATACGTACTCTGAAATCCAGATGGGAATTCTTCTTTGGTTAAAAGGATTCAATGCATAAGCGCCGGTGAAGCAACCGGTAATTTTCTTCTCTGCCTGACGCTCTCTGTCACTGCGGCTTTTTACATAAGCAATGTAGGCTTCAACTGCATCTTTTTGTTCAGGTGTGGTTATCTGATTAATTAATTCGTGCTCTGGTGCCACCACCATAAAGTCAACACCGAAAATAGTATCCGGTCTTGTGGTGTACACTTTTAGTTTGCCGCCAGCAGCATGGTCTGCAATGGCAAAATCAATTTCTGCCCCATAGGATTTTCCAATCCAATTGGTTTGCATTTCGCGCATTGCTTCGCTGAATTCAATTTGATCAAGCCCTTCAATTAAACGGTCTGCATATTCAGTAATGCGTAAGTACCATTGACGCAATTTTTTCTTAACAACCGGATGACCACCCCGCTCACTTAATCCATTCACCACTTCATCGTTGGCCAATACTGTACCCAGGGCCTCACACCAGTTTACCTCTCCGTAACCGCAGAAAGCCAAACGGTACTGCATTAAAATATCCTGCTGCTCCTTTTCTGAAAATGCTTTCCACTCTGCAGCGGTAAAAGACAATTGATCATTGGCAGGACATGGATGCAAATCGTTTCCTTCTTTTTCAAAAGATGCAACAAGTTCTGCAATGGGCGCAGCTTTTTGAAGCTGGCGGTTAAAAAAAGAATTGAACAACTGCAGAAAAATCCACTGTGTCCATTTATGGTAATCCGGTTCACAGGTTCTTACTTCCCTGCTCCAGTCATAGGAGAATCCAATATTGTCTAATTGCTTTCTGAAATTGTTAATATTTTGCACCGTACTCACGGCAGGATGTACGCCGTGCTCAATAGCATACTGTTCAGCAGGCAATCCAAAAGCATCATATCCCATAGGATGCAACACATTGAACCCCTTTAGTCTTTTATAGCGACTGAAAATATCAGATGCAATGTATCCTAAAGGATGCCCCACATGCAATCCTGCTCCACTTGGATAAGGGAACATGTCCAGTACATAATACTTGGGTTTATTGCTGTTATTGGGAACCGTGTATGCCCCAGATTGTTTCCAGGATTCCTGCCATTTTTGTTCAATCGCTCTGAATTGATAGTCCATCTTGCCTGCCCTTTTTATTTATTTGCGTTTCTTTAACGCCTGCCGAGAAATATTCGCTTATTTTCAAGGCAGGTTTAAGGGTGCAAATGTAAGTCATTAGCTGTCAAAACCCTACATTTGTAACGTTTGAAAGCAGACCACCGCTGACCAGCAGCGGTTAAAAAAGGAATACTATATGGCGCAGGCAGGAAAAGCATCACTCAAGCGGGGAAAACCCAATTATATCTATACCGTTGTAGGCGTGGCCCTGGTTTTATTAATCATGGGAATCATGGGCTGGTTCTTTCTGAATCTGAACGCAGTTGGCAATACCTTCAAGGAAGATATTCGCTTAAGTGCTTATATGCGTACCCTGAACAAGGATACCATTGCACAAATTCAACAATACATTGCTGCTAAACCTTACGCTAAAAACGTTGTGTATGTAGACAAGAATACAGCCAAGGAAATTTGGAACAAGGAAAACAATGAGGACTGGGCCAAAATTTTAGATGTAAACCCTTTGCCGGAGAGCATTGACTTTTATGCAAAAGCTGAATATGTAAACAAAGACAGTCTGGCCGTCATCAGCGCTGATTTAATGGCAGCGTATGGCAATCAAATTACTGATTTACAATACCCGAAAAGTTTGGTTACCAGTTTAAATGAAAGAGCTTCCAAAATCGGACTCATCTTTTTAGTAGTAGCCATTACCCTCTGTGTAATTGTGATTGTAAGTATTGACAATACGATTCGTTTGGCCATGTTCAGCAATCGATTTTTAATTAAGACGATGCAGATGGTGGGAGCAACACAGTCTTTTATTGCCCGACCACTCAATATTCGCGCTGTTATTAATGGACTCATTAGTTCGGGTATTGCGATTGTATTAATGTTCTCATTAATTGGCTGGGCAGAAGCACAGTTTCCTCAATTAAAAGCCATCCGAAATACCAATCATACTTTACTCCTATTTGGGGGATTAATTATATTAGGTGTGGGTATTTCGGTATTAAGCACGCATAGAAGTGTGTTGAAATACTTGAAAATGAAACTAGACGATTTATATTAGTCAATATTAGCAATCCGATTTAAAAAACGATAAATATTTAAAATGAGCACTACCAATAAAACCACCCCACTATTTTCAAAAGAAAATTTCATATTAATGCTAGTTGGTGGACTAGTGATTGCATTGGGTATGTTTTTAATGAGTGGAGGCAAGAGCGCAGACCCCAATATATTTTCAAATAACGAAGTATACAGCAGTACCCGCATTACCATTGCGCCTATTTTGATTGTAGTTGGCTTGTTAATTGAAGTATACGCCATCTTTAAGAAGCCAAAGACTGCAGCTTAAAAAGTTCTAAACTATTTTGAACGCTGAATTGTACAGGAGATAATTGCGTTGGTGATTTTTTTAACCCCTTTTGGGTCATTCAATACAAAATATTTGCTCCACTTTTTAGACATAAAATTGATAGCAGTATGTTCCTCAATATATTTATCAGTTAACAATATAAAAGGTTCAACAGGTTGTTTGTTATAATCTAAATACCCCCCATCAATGAAATTTTTTTTGCCGAGAAAATCAATGCCGATGTGAAAAATCATATTACTGACATTAATTCGGGTACCGCTTAAATCAATAATTGTTTTCTTTGACCTAGGAACTACTTTGCAAATAATTACAGTATCAATGATGTCTGATCCCGGTAAATTCCCCAAAGCTACGTTGTCATAAATATGAATTCTCAAATAGCTTTCATAAGTTGTTTTTTGATGCTTAATTTGAATTTGATTCAATACCCCCTTTTTATCATTATTATTTATCAAAACTGCAACTTGTGACCCATATTGATTGATACAAAAATTTTTACTAAAATCATTGTAGAAACCAAGATTTTCAAATTGAGGCAATAAGGTATAATTTCTCACATAAACATCCGGTAAAATAGTTGGCTTTTCTTCAAGCAAAACTCGCTTTGTGAAACTAAAACTTTTAGGGTCAATTATGGTGTCTTTGAAACCTATACAAGAGATTTTTATAGAATCATTAGGTATGAAGGGTAATACAATTTTGCCTTGATCATTAGAATATGAACCAACTTTGCGATTTAGATACACTGCACTTGCCAAATCTATTGGTTTGTTAATCTTATTGAATACTTGAAAAACTATTGTATCATTCAGATATTTTTTTTCAAGTAATGGAAATTTAGGGTTTGATTTACAACTATTTAAAATCAATAATGAAAAAAGACATACGAAATATTTATACATAATTAATTATTGACTGACAAACCAAAAATTGAACTAAATACAACCAACCAATTCATCATAATAGCTCTCTTCTGTTACAACCCAAAAAAAATAACTACGATAATAGTGTCTAATATATGCACACTGACCATCTGAAATGGCAACACTAAGATAGGTTTCTCTACCAAACATTCTTGCTTCACTTGAAATTGGATAAGTTGTAAAAAGCAATAAGGCTAAAGAAATTGAAATGAGTTTTTGTTTCATAAAGTATTTTTTTTGAAAGTGTACATCTTAATAATTAATAAAACTAAAACTCCATCAAACTGCCTACAAATTTCATGAAACCCATGTTTTTCTCCATGAAGCCCCTCAAATAAATAAAAAATCATTCAATTTTCTGACTTTGTACTTTGTTTTGCCATTTGCAGCTCTTAATCTATATTTAGACCAAGAAACACTGATATATTGATACTATGACTTATTTAGAAGCCGTCATAATCGCGATTATTGAAGGCGTTACCGAATTCCTTCCGATTTCATCTACTGGCCATATGATTATTGCCAGTTCATTCATGGGCATCGCAAAAGATGATTTCACTAAATTGTTTGAAGTAGCGATTCAGTTAGGTGCTATATGTTCGGTAGTGATATTATTCAGGGGTAAATTCTTCCCACTCAATCGTTGGCAATTTTATTTAAAATTGATTATCGCGGTTCTACCTGCGCTGATTTTGGGTGCTTTGTTTTCTGACACGATAGATGCTTTATTAGAAAGCCCCATGGTGGTTTCTATTACCATGGTATTGGGTGGTGTGGCCTTGATTTTCATAGATTCTTTTTTCAAAAACCCTACTATTTCAGTAGATGAACAGGTGACCAATAAAAAAGCATTCATCATTGGCTTCTGGCAATGTGTGGCCATGATTCCTGGCGTTAGTAGAAGCGCTGCTAGTATTATTGGCGGGATGCAACAGGGATTAACCAGAAAACTATCTGCTGAATTTTCTTTCTTCTTAGCAGTACCTACCATGGCAGCGGCAACAGGGTATAAATTATTAAAAGCCTATACAGAAACCCCTGATTTAATTTTCACCAGAAACAATATGATTTTATTAGGTCTCGGAAATGTAGTTGCTTTTCTTGTAGCACTATTGGCCATTAAATTTTTCATCACTTATTTACAGAAATACGGCTTTAAATTATTTGGCTGGTACAGGGTTATTGTTGGTTTAATTTTAATTATCCTTATCTTAACAGGTCACCTGAAATAAACACCATGTCTGTTACTACAGCCAGTAAAAAAGTCATCAATGGTTGGGCAATGTACGATTGGGGCAATAGTGCTTACAATCTAGTTATCACTTCCACCATTTTTCCCGCTTATTACGAAGCCGTTACCGGAGACGGCAACGATCAAACCCTGAATGACACTGTTACGCTTTTTGGGAGAGAATTTATAAACACAGCGCTATACAATTATGCATTAGCCATTGCATTTATTGTGGTTGCTTTATTGTCTCCCATTCTTTCATCCATTGCCGACTACAAAGGAAATAAAAAACAGTTCCTTTTTTTCTTTTGCACCCTCGGTAGTGCAGCATGCGCTGCCTTGTATTTTTATGACAAGACCAATTTGGCATTTGGTCTGGCTTGTTTAATTATTGCCTGCATAGGTTTTTGGAGTAGTCTTGTTTTTTATAACTCCTTTCTGCCAGAAATTGCTGCCCCTGAAGACAGAGACAAAGTAAGTGCCAAGGGATTTGCCATGGGTTATATCGGTAGTATGATATTACAAGTCATCTGTTTTGTATTTGTGTTATCTCCGGATTCATTCGGCATCACGGTAGGCAAAGCCTCACAGTTTTCATTTTTATTGGTGGGTATCTGGTGGTGGGGATTTGGACAGCTGGCTTTAAAAAGACTGCCAAAATCTGTTCCTGCCGGCGGAACCAAATCAAACAAAGAAGTTTTAGCTGGGGGCTATAAAGAATTGAATAAGGTCTGGAAACAAATACAATCCATGCCAGTACTGAAAAGATTTTTATTTTCTTTCTTCTTTTACAATATGGGCGTTCAGACAGTAATGCTGGTAGCTACTTTATATGGCAAGAGCGAACTGAATATCCCTACCATGAATTTAATCATCGCCATTTTGATTATTCAGTTTATTGCCATACCTGGTGCTTATACCATTGCATGGTTATCTAAGATTACCAGCAATTTCAAAGCATTGATGATTACCATTGCCTTCTGGATTCTGCTTTGCATAATAGGTTATACTTTACCCAGAAACGGGATTTATGAATTTTATGGATTGGCCGTATTGGTTGGATTTGTGATGGGAGGCATACAGGCACTCAGTAGAAGCACTTATGCCAAACTGATGCCAGAGACCACAGACACTACATCTTATTTTAGTTTTTACGATGTAACCGAAAAGATTTCGATTGTGGTGGGCATGTTTAGTTTTGGCTATATCAACGAACTTTCCGGCTCTCAACGCAATTCTGTATTGGTATTGGTTATATTTTTTGTGATTGGATTGTTGATTCTGTTTTCTGGCGCTAAATTGCAGTCTAAACAGAAGGCTCATGAAACTGCATAGTATCAACCATAGTTATTTCAAGTTAGATGGCGGAGCCATGTATGGAGTTGTTCCCAAATCATTGTGGAATAAACTCAATCCTGCCGACGAAAACAATCTTTGCAATTGGGCTTTGCGCAGTTTAGTTATTGAAGACGAAGGACGATTGATATTGATTGATACGGGCATCGGCTTTAAACAGGATGCCAAATTTTTTGGACACTATGGAATGTCTGATACAAAGCAGATGGATGAAGCTTTGGGACAAATTGGATTTACCAGAAACGATATTACAGATGTTTTTCATACCCACCTGCATTTTGATCATTGTGGAGGCAGCATAGAAAAGCAAGGAGATAAGTTGGTTACGGCATTTCCCAATGCTACTTATTGGAGTAACCCCTTGCATTGGGATTGGGCGGTAAATCCCAACGACAGAGAAAAAGCATCCTTCTTAAAAGAAAATATTTTACCCATTCAGGAAAGCGGACAATTAAAAATGATTGATGCGCCAACCAACGAATTTACCAACGATGGTTTATTAGAATCGGTTCCGTTTACAAAAAACTTTAGTATCCGTTTTGTAAATGGTCATACCAAAAGCATGATGTTGCCGCAGATTGAATACAAGGGAAAGACCATCGTTTACATGGCAGATTTATTACCCTCCGCTTCGCATATCCCCTTGCCCTATGTAATGGGCTATGATATGTTTCCACTGACTACCTTAAAAGAGAAAAAATCCTTTTTGGCCGAAGCTGTTAATAACGACTATATTCTATTTTTTGAACACGACCCTAGTATTGAGTGCTGCACCTTGCAGCAAACAGAAAAGGGTGTCAGAATGAAAGAAGCGATTCATTTAGCAGACCTTTAATAGCGTGCAATTATCTTTCAGAAATCATTGAACTGAAGGGGTATCGTAAATTCTTGTACCCCATCATATCTACTTTTACGCTACCCACAACAATGGGGCTTTCAATACGCAAGGGTACATGATTGGCATCATCGCTTACCCAAACCGTCATTTTCTCCCCCCCTTCAAACAATGTACCTTTTACCAATAGGGGTTTGAACTTGATGGCTCTGAATTTACCAAACCTGGTTTTAATGGTTTCTTTACCCAGATACTTTATATAAAGGTTGAAGATTTCATTATCCAGAAACATGGTAAAGGGAATTTTATCCTCAGGCTTATACTTTTCAAAATTGATATTCCTGGCATAATAAATGGCACTTAAAACGTCCTGTATACAGTTGGGAACTTTCACTGTGCCTTTTTCACTGGTGGCTGTATTGGCTTGCCGGTTAAAGCTTACATTTTCATTGATCTTATATCCACCTTCATTTACATTTCGGATAAACTTAATAGGCTGTAAATTATTGGTATCAATATAACTTTCATACTTGTCTCTTACCTTGAAAATCCAGTCGTATCTTGAGTTAGAGGTTCCTTCTCCAATTAAATGATAAACAGGTTCATTGTTTAATTTTTCCGCATTCACTGAAAAAGTAGCAGTACCAGCATTCACATATAATCCAATCACGTTATAAAAAACGGTAAAAGAGATTTGCTCTCCTGACTGAAATGCATAATTGCGAATACCACAGAATTCATCTCCCGCTGTTAAGGGTCGAGAAAGCAGTATTAATAATAAAACTACCAGTGTTTTTTTCAGCACGTCTATTTGTTTCTAAAAATTCTTAGTCCTAATATAAACAAAGTCCCGAGAATTGCAGGCAAGATTAAGTTAATTAACCAGATACCCGCAGCGGTGGCAATAATTCCAAATGAATTGTTGCTTAACAAGCCAAACAACAACAAACTTACTTTTCCTCGGAAGCCTAATTCAGCCAAAGCCATGGATGGAATTACTGCCAATACCGTAAGCATAACACCTACCATGGCAAATGCATCCAGCCAATACAGGTTTATACCAAATACCTGAAACAACAAAAGATATTGAAGCAGAAAAACCAGATATCTTCCCAATGAAAGAGACAGCAATCTTACTAATTCATCCACTTTAACTGACTCCAGTTTCTCTATGAAAAAACGATATTTAGCTACCCAAGGAATTCTTTCCAATAGTTGAATGATTCCCGATAATTTAAAATAGGAAAGTGTAAATAGCAAAATGCCTGCACCAATAACATAAATAAATCCATCCAGCCAAAAAACAGAAAGCCCCTCTATCTGACAATCATCACTGAGAATATACCAACGCATATACAGCATTGATAAAGTACCCATTAAAAAAGTAACAATGATTTGTGCCATGCTACCTGTTATAGAAAGAACGGCACCTCTTATCTTATTGCCATCTTTTAAATAAGCAGCTCTGGCAGCTGGTTCACCAATCCGATTGATGGTATTGAAGCCCATTGCCTGACCGGCAAGTATAGCTTTAAAAGATTGAAAAAAAGAAATGGTCTCAATGCTAATTACCTGAAGTTGCCATTTGCGGGCTTCTATTCCCCAGTTCATCAGCATAAGAAACAGTACAATAACAATTTTCCAGTTTTGCGGGCCATTCAAAGCATCTAGAATAATCTGCCAAGATTGCTGTAAATCTGTTTGTGTTTTTAGCTGTTTATAAATTGCCCAACTAAGCCATATAAATAAAATGGGCCCGACAAGATAATTCAGCAAATTTTTGGTTCGTTTCGTCAATCCTTCGTTTTTGTAAAGTTAAGGATGTAAGTCATTTATTATTTATCCCTATTTTCACAAAGCAATGAAATACGATTCAGTCATTTTAGGAATTGATCCGGGTACACAAATTTTAGGTTATGCTTTATTGGGTATTCAAAAAGGTAAACCATCCTTGATTCGTATGGATACGTTGAAACTTACCAAGGAAAAAGATATCTATGCCCGACTGGAAATAATTTACAGAACCATTACCGATTTAATAAAGCAATACAAACCCGATAGTTTTGCCATTGAAGCCCCGTTTTTTGGGAAGAACGTACAAAGTATGTTAAAGCTTGGAAGAGCTCAGGGTGTAGCTATTGCTGCTTCCATGCAATCCCAGATTCAGGTTACAGAATATGCTCCTAAAAAAGTAAAACAATCTATTACTGGAAATGGTAATGCAGACAAGGATCAGGTCTGGAAAATGTTACAGCTCACTTTAAATATTGAAAAGAAACCCGCTTCATTTGATGCAACGGATGCTTTAGCGGTTGCACTCTGCCATTTTTATCAAAGCAGCAGTCCTTTGGCCACAAAGAGCAAAGCGTTAAAAGGATGGGATGATTTTCTCAATAAAAATCCTGATAGAGTTAGAAAATAATCGCCGGGAAAAATACCACAATACAGATTGAAATTTAGGGCAAGACTACTGTAAAGCAGCCAGTATTTTTTGCTGCGTCAGGCTCAGCTCTTCTGGTGTCATTTTCAGTTTTCCCCTGGTGAAATTTAAATCATCGGCACTGTTGATGGGAACAAGATGCAGATGTGCGTGCGGCACTTCTAATCCCACCACACTAATACCACAACGATTGCAGGGAAATACATTTTCAATTGCTTTTGCAATGGGTTTGGCAAAAAGCAAGATTTCAGACAAATAATCATCCGATAAATCAAAGAATCGATCGGTCTCTGTTTTGGGTATCACCAATACATGACCTTCCACCAATGGAAAAATATCCAGGAAGGCAAAAAACCGATCGTTCTCTGCTATTTTGTAAGAAGGAATTTCTCCCGCGATGATTTTGGAAAAAATAGTCATCTATACAATTTATACCGTAATATCTTCAACCTTAAATTTAATTATGCCGGTTGGCGCCTGCACTTCAGCCACTTCCCCTTTCACTTTACCCAGCAAGCCCTTCCCGATTGGAGAAGAAGCAGATATCTTTCCCAGTTTCAGATCGGCTTCTTTTTCACCTACAATCTGATAAGTCACCGTCTTCTTGGTAGCCATATTGGTAATGGTTACTTTGGTCAGGATGGTCACTTTACTGGTATCAATGGTACTGGTATCTACAATTTTAGCATTGGCAATAGCCCCTTCCAATTGTTTAATTTTGGCTTCTAACATGCCTTGCGCCTCTTTAGCCGCATCATACTCTGCATTTTCTTTTAAATCACCTTTCTCTCTGGCTTCAGCAATTGCTTTGGAAGCCGCAGGACGGTCAACAGATTTCATTTTCTGCAATTCCTCGCGCATCTTATCGAAAGTCTCTTTCGTAACATACATGTTGGTTTCACTCATAGTTCCGGCTTTAGGATTGGTAAAAAAAAATACAACGCCACATTTGACTGCGACGTTGCATAAATACAAAGGTAAGAAAATAATCCTATTCTATCGAATATGGTTTTCTGATAAAAATTTGGTGAATTAAAAAAAATGTATACTTTTACTGTGTACTATTACACTAATACACTATTCATGATTCATTTTAACAATGTCAGTTTTGGGTACACTAAACAAAAAACGCTGTACGCAAATATTCAGCTGGAATTAAAGTCTGGCAGTGTTTACGGTTTATTGGGCAAAAATGGTGCGGGCAAATCCACCTTGTTAAAGTTAATGGCAGGATTGGTGCATCCACAAAAAGGTCTATTAACCGTATGCAATGCCAATCCCATGAAAAGAGAACCTGATTTCCTGAATCAGGTATTTTTTATACCAGAAGAAATTAATACGCCGAATATCCATGTGCTTGATTTTGCTGAAGAGCAAGTGCCATTTTATCCACGGTTCAATCAAATACAGTTTTTGGATTATCTAAAGGAATTAGATGTGCCTATGACCAAGCTAAATAAAATGAGTTTTGGTCAAAAGAAAAAAGTATGGATTGCCCTAGGTATGGCATCTAATGCATCACTCATCATTTTGGATGAGCCCACAAATGGTCTGGATATTCCTTCAAAACGAATACTAAGAAAACTGATCGCCTCCATTGTAAATGAAGATAATTGCATCATCATCAGTACGCATCAAGTAAAAGATTTAGACAGCTTAATTGATCAGATTATTCTGGTAGATAATGGTGAAATTATTGTGAATACAGATACCAATACAATCATAGAGAAAATTATCTTTCAGCATAGCAATCGGCAAGAAATATGCAATAGCTGGATTTATCACGAAACAAGCTTAGCCGGACACCTTTTTGTTAAGAAAAGAGAAATGGAAGAAGAAGTCTCTAAACTAGATCTGGAATTATTCTTTAATGCAGGCATTACAAATAAAATTGCGATTAAGGAACTTTTTAATCAGAAATCATGAACAACCACTTTAGTTTAAAAAGGGCATTGCTTTTGCTTAGAAAAAACTTTAAAGAGAGCGGAAGTAGCTATTTACTTATGTTCCTGGCAGGATTTGGAATTTTATTTCTATCCTATGGATTACTAATTGTTGCCAGTTTCCACAGTATGTTTCCTACAGGTGATAGAAAAATGATTTTCGTTATTGGTCTCCTTTTAGGCGGGACATTATTTTCCTCCAGCCATTATGGTTTTTTTAAATCGGAGGCAAAAACCATTCAGTTTTTGTTATTACCAGCCACGGCAGGAGAAAAATTATTAGTGGGCTTTGTTTTAACACAAATCATGTATTTAATTATTTACTTGAGCATATTTACGGGAATTGATTGGCTTATGTGTTTGACTTATAACGAATTCGTAGCTATTCCTAATTGGATTATAGAACAGGAAAAGCATTATTACCAAGGCAAGCCAATCTTTCAGTCTGACACTATTCTATTTAAAGAAATAGTGATTCTATATTTTATCACTACCTCTATTGCTCACTTGGGCTCACTTAGTTTTATTCGTAATGCCTATGTAAAAACAGCCATCCTGTTTGTTATTTCATTTATTGGTATAATTTACCTGAATAATAAAATGCTGGTAATGTTAATACCTGAAGAAATTATGCCCCATGGCAAATATTTCACAGACTCCTTCCGAATAGGACCACTACAACAACCAACTGGGATTGTAACTCTACCGGAATCATGGCAGATTCGCATCACATGGTTCCTTCCAATTTTTCTGTATGGCAGTTGTTGGATAATGAGTTATTATAAGTTAAAGGAAAAACAGATTTAAACACCCCAACCCCATGATCTTCCATTCAAATAAAGCCAT
>VFQM010001024.1_pt1 | contig 26557 bp, 18 predicted proteins | sample 3512391 | NCBI WGS metagenome assembly VFQM01 (sample SAMN10412369, study PRJNA504923) | tailings metagenome | isolation source: Replicate 1 from Balatoc abandoned mine | place: Philippines | reverse complement strand
CGAACTTGGCCTTCCAGGCGTAGTAGCTCGGCTCGCTGAAGCCATGCTTCCTGCATAGCTCCTTGACCGGCAGCCCGGCATCAGCCTCACGCAGGAAGCCAATGATCTGTTCCTCGGTGTATCGCTTCTTCATCGGTCCGATCTCCATTTCGGGTTGATCGGACTCTAGAACTATCTGCTACGAATCCCCGGAGGCAGCGCAAGCCCGTCGTGCACCACGATGCGGTGCCCTACGCCGAGGGCATCCAGCATTGAAACCATGGACACGAACGTCACGTGCGTGCCAGTGGCGTCCATGACCGCCATCTGTCCGACGCCGTTCAGGCCGTGCATTGCGGAGCCCACCATGGACCTGTACTTCTTCTCCCACTCGCCGTCCTTGAGCAGCAGTTCGAATGCTGACTTCCCTTCCGGATCTCGAGGACCCCAGTATCTAAACTGAGCCAGGGTCGGGCGCTCGTGCGCAGGTAGGAGGATGGGGACCTCAATGCCATCGTCAATCTTTGAGCCTGACGACCACCATGCCCCCATCGTCAACAAGTACGCTTCTCGTACGGAAAGCCCTTGCTTGAGGAACTTCGAGTGACCGATTGCTAGATGGCGCTTGTCTTCGTCGTTCAAGTGAATGCCGGGCGAGGGCACTTCTCCCCTAAGGTACGCACTGTTCACACGGCCCAGCCGACTCACCTTTCTAGGCTGTCGTGACTTGCCCTTGCCGCCGCTTCGGCAGTAAGCCGGCAGGATCGAGTTCTTGCCTGACGCGTGAGCTAGCACGCGATGGACTGCGTCGTAGATTTCGACCGGCTCACGTCCGACTTCTTGAGCGCGCTCCTTGACAAGCCGTGCAAGTTCATCGGCCTCAAAGGCGTCTTCTCGGTGCTCGTCGACGTACTTGCAAATTGGCTCGGCCCACGCCCAGCGCTCATCGCGAAACTGCAGGACGGCACAGTCTGTCCGCGCCCGCTTCTTCTTCATCGGTCTTTCGCGCCTTGGGTACCTCTGACGAATCTGTTCGTCGCTCAGGCCCGCAATCGGATGCGGCATGATGCTAGTGATGACGATGTCCCCGATGTCCTGTAAGGCCTCGAACTCGGAGAGCGAGCGCTTCCTCGGTCCCCTGTAGTAGCGGGGAGCAGGCTGGTCCTTTTGCCATGTCGGAATTTCGATAGTGAACAGCTGATCGGCCAGCGCGTTCTTCCATAGAACTCGGTGGAGCCCTGTGATCGGCGAGTCGGCGCCAACGCCCTTGATCACGCCATGAAGGGGAATCGTCATAGCCTGCCTGCTCGGCGGAGCTTGGCTACCCAATAGCGGAACTGACAGTAGCTCGGCCTGTCTCTCGGCGGCACAAGTACAACGTCAATGCCGGCAGCTTCCGCACAAGAGCGACTGGTCGCGTAGTAGCTCGCGGAGTGCACGAGGTATGCCTCGCGCAGAGTCGACTCACGAAGCTTGGTTGCAACAGTCCTGGCGATTCGATCGATGTCGACTGAGGTCATCTTGAAGTGGCTCACAGTCCCACATCGTCTTGGCCGACTGCGACTAGCAGTCTTGTTTGGATTGCTCATGGGACGACCTCTCCAAACAGTTCGCGGGTCAGTGCATCTGCGATCTTCCTGCCGCCAAGGGCTAGCGGGATGCCCATCTGAATTGGCAACGTAATGTCGAATTCGATGCGCCTGTGCCATGTCAAGTGACGCCAGACCAGATTTGCATCCATGGGGTTGAGGTCCAGGGCGGCGCCCGTGCGATCGATCCCTCGACTGATCGAGGTCAGCGTCGCCGCATCAATGAATCGCTCTCTGAACTCCGAAAGCATCGCCTTGTCCTGGAGGCGCTCTGGGAGCCTGGCTCCGCTGGAAAGCAGTTCAAGGTTGCCGCCAGTGCTATGCCCGAGCAAGGACCGGTCTACGACCTTGTGGGTGGCGCCGTAGTCGGTCATGCAGACTTGTTCCATTGCCAGCCTCTCGTTGATTCGATCGGTCGGCTCCGACGACAGGATCAGTTCGTGCGGCTTGAGCGCGATGCCCGCGATGCCATAGCCCGTAGCTCGCTTGACTGTGGCAGCTATGTCGATGGTTGCAACGTACGGTGCATCGCTGCCGACCTCCCTGCCATGGTCGACACCGAGTTCTTGTGAGATGGCAATCAGCCCTCTGCAGCAGCTCCAGCCTTGTTGCGACGGCGCGTAGTCTGCTAGCGGGTGAGGGTGCGGTTGAGGCCAGAGCGGGAACTGCTCTCTGACATCCAGCGCTCCGAGATATATGCACAACAGCCCGACATGCCACTCGACCTGCGCAAGGAAGTGGCTTGCGCGGCGGTATCCGGGCATGGGGTCGACCACCTGGTTGCCACGCCCTGACACGTTCTTTCGATGTATCCAAAGCCACGGCAAGTACGCGTCGCCATGACCCTGTCCGCGGCCGGCCGCGATTCGATCGTCCAGTACCTTCCAGGTAACGACCGCCATCGCAAATTGCATCGCGCCGCTGCTTCCAACCAGGACCGGTGACCACGTCGTCCACCCTCCACCTTTGGCAGCAGCAGCGATTGCGATGATGAACAGCCCAAGACAAGCTAGGGTCGGCCACCAACCTCGAATGTTGATCATCTCGGCTCTCCTTCTAGTTGTGCGCCATGCAAGCCACGGAGCGCTTTGCGCTTGCATGCTCGCGTCGGGATTGAGCACGGGAGGACGGCTCCTACCCGTGCGTCTAGAACGGCTAGCGCTTACGTGTGCGGGAGTAGCGAGGTAGAGATTCGAGCGTTGGTTCGATCAGGCTCTTGAGCGATGCAGACTTGCCTACGTTTGTTCGGCTGACCCACAGGAACAGTTCTTTGCTCGTAGGTCTTTGGGCCTTGAGGAGAGCAGGCAATGCATCAGCGTCGGCTCTGCGCGCCTCGATCGCCTCAGTCGCACGCCGCGCAAAGTCCTCCGGCGCCGGTGCCTTCATGTAAGCGTGGGTCTCGACGTGCATCAACAGCGTCCTCGGGCATTGCCCGATGAATAGCCGCTCCTGATAGCAGGGCAACATCGACGACTCCGAGCCTGCCGGCCTGGAGGAAAGGATGAGACCGAACATCTTTGTCGGCACCGGGGGCCATTCGTAGGCGTGCGCCATGGCTGCCGCTGCCCAGGCTAGGAGCTCTGACCGCTCCGCTGGGTATTCTTCGTCGTTGAACATGAGGTCCTCCGGCGCGCGGCTAAGGTGCCGCGCGCTTACATCAACTGCGATGGATCTGCGGAGGCTTGACAAGACGCCCTGCGATGCGGACACTGCAGGGAAGCGTTCCAAACTTGATTCGTCAAGTCGCGCCGAAGCCGCCTGCTGAAACAGGCGGCTTTCTTTTTTCCGCGCCGATAGTCAGGCAGGTTGCGCCTGCCGGGGCACCTCCTCTACGTAGAGGGCTGGGATGCCAGGCTGCGGCGCGTGGACAAAGCTCAGCTCTTCGGCGGACCCCACGACTCCTGGCTTCAGGCCCAGGAGGACTGAGATCTCATGGCTCTGACCACGCAAGCCGACCTTCCGGCCTGCAAGGATCTGGTACGTCAATTGCGCCGAGACGCCGCGGCGCCGCGCCCACTCGCTCACCGAGATGCCTCGGCGGCGAAACTCTGCGCGAACGTCTTCAACAGTACAAACGTGTACGATGTTGGGCACGATGGTCAAGGATGTTCAGAAACAGTCGATCGATGTTCATATTAGTGAACATCATAGCGATCGGCGCGCCGAGGTCAACCCCCGCACGTTTGGGCAACGCTTGCGGCAGGAGCGCGATCGTCTGGGGTTAAGCCAAACCGACTTCGCCGAACGGGGTGGAGTTCGCCGGACTACACAGCACATCTATGAGAGCGACACCCGCGTGCCCGATCTGAACTACCTGGAACGAGTCCAGGAGGCTGGCGCCGACCTCGCATACCTAGTCTTGGGGGTGCGTCTACCAGCCGGCCGCCAGGACACACTCACGCTGAGCTATACGGCTCTCTCAAACATCTACCGCGTCGTGGATGAGTTTTGCCGCGACGATGATGGGAACCCACTTCCGCTGGACAGCCGGCTGCGCTTCTTTCAGTTGCTCTGCGCCTCCCTCAAGGATCGAGGCAGCAGCGATGCGGAAGTAGATTCACTTCGATCTGAGTTGGCTCGATTCACCGGAACATGAAAGCGCTCGACTTGGTATACCCGTGGCTGCGAGTCTTTAGCCAGTCGATGAGGACGATCAGCGAGAAGCGCGACCGGTTCTGGTCTGGCGTCTGGTGGACCGAGTGGCGCCGCCGGCGACAAGAAGATCGTATGGCTGAGGTACTCGCAGAGGCAGGCGAGGACTCGATGGCTGCGCGCACGGTCACCGAACGCCATCGATGGCTGGAACGGGGTGTCAAGTACTGGCGCCCATCGCCGCCACTCGTGACTGCTGCGTTGGAAGCGAGCGAACGTGCCGGAGTACCCAGGAGAGATCTTCGACTACTGGCGCTGAATCGTGACCTTCGCCAGGTAGGCGAAGACGTGAAGGTACGCCGAGCCTGGTGGGCGCCCGCGCTTGCCTACAGCGCCCTGATCCTCATCTTGTGCCACTGGGCACTGCTGTCCGCGCTGGTGGTGTTCTCGCCAGCAATGTGGATTGCCAAGCTCATTGGCGTCGCTGCGATTTCCTTTTTCTACTGGTTCCTTTGGCCAGGATTTGGGCTCTACACCACGAGGGCGTACGCTGCCGTCAAGCGCTCGGGAACCGCTGTAGAAGACGCTGCAAGGGCTGCCATGCCTTCCAAGGCAATGGTTGTGCCGCTAAAGGCTCAGCGTAAGTGACTTTGAGCAGCATCGCGTAGCCGGCGTCGAGATCACCAGCGCAAGTCTCTTGCCGGATGAACCGTACACAGGCTTCCAAAGTTCATACCCCAGCCGCCCCGAAGCCCTCCTGATCCACGAATCGCCCGAACTTGCGCAGCGCAGGCAAGAGAGCGTCATCGGCAAACGCACACCCGGTATCCCCGGGATCGGTTTGGCGCTCTTTGTTGGCGGCCTCTGGAAGATGACCGCCGCCGGACGACACGACGACCAACAAATCAGCATAGCCCGGTTGCCAAGCACCGGCATCTGGAAACACCTCGCGCAGGCTGGCCAGAATTTGCATGCCTGCGAAGTCGAGGTCACCGAAGAACCGAACCGGCAGCTTGGATCGCCCGAACAGCCAGGTGCCAATGGCCTCAAGGCCCGATGCAGACGAAGGGTCAAGCGTCAACGCATCGGCGTGCGTTGCTCGGAGGTAAATGCGGCAACCGCTGCGATGACGCAGCCGCTTAGCGCTTCCCTTGAAGCCAGCGGCGTAGATCAACAGGCTATGCCGCCAGTCCGCACGACGCGCATCCGCCATCCGCTCAAACGTGACGAGATTTTCTATGAATAGCGCCTCGTCGAAGGCCGCCGGAACGTCAAACAGTAACTGAATCGGGGCTTCCCAAAACTGCCCAGGCGAAGCGCCCAACAGCCGCAACAGCTCGTCGCGGCTGTCGAGCACCTTTGAGCGGCCGTGGAATACGCGCGCTGACAGCTCGCGCAGCGGCAGCGATAGACCCGACTGACAGAGCTCTCGCAACGCCAAGAGGCTGTGCATCGCTTCGTCGGGGTGCAAAGTCGCCATCGCAGCGACAGGGCTGCGACTCAGGTAGTCGAGCAGCGCTCGCTTGCGCCCGCCTTCGTCGTCGGGCCAATGCAGTTGCAGATGCGCCGTGAGGCGGCGCTGCCAGCTGTCGGCAAGGCGCTGGTACCCGGCCCACTTTGCCAATGCGTCGAAATCGACCAGCTCCAGTTGAGGTTTGCGATCAACAAATCCAGCGAACTCTCGCTCACGAGCCAATAGCAGCCGAATCCAACCTGTGCTCGCAAGCTCCCTTAGCATCAGTTCCACCCGGGCCACCGCCTCAGCGTGGACCTGGCCGTATATCTCAGGCAACTCCCGTTGGTCCAACCTCAAGCGAACGGAGCGCTGGCCATCCGACCGCTCAGATTTGGACAACAGACGAGCGGCGATGCGCAGCAGCATCGGATCTCGCGGCGGAGCGAGGCTGTCAGATGTCTCCGACTCGCGGGCGCGCCCCTCAGTCATTGCCAGGCGTCACCGGAGGTGCCACATCAGTGCCATCCACCTGCCCCTGGCCGCGTTGCACGGCTGCGTAAGCCATCCGCGCCGACTCTCGAGCCTGTTCGGCATGTGCAGCCCAGAGTCGGGCTAATGGTTCACGCTTGATCGTCTTCTCCTGCACTTCGCTGACGAACAGTTCTGCGCCGTCTCGTGACGCCAGCACCTTGGAGAAGGTGAATTCCTTGTCGAACTCCGGCTTGACGGCCCCCGACTTCGACGTTGGCATCGCCACGATCAACTGCAATCCTAGGCTGCGCGACAGGAACTGCAGCACGCTGCGGGACCGCGACTCGTCCATCTTAGAAAAGGCTTCGTCCGACAGCATTAGGCGCAGCGCTGGTGCGCCCCGGCGATCGCGCCCGAAGTGGCCCAATGCGTGCGCCAGTACCGCTGAGCGGATGACGTAGAACGGCGTCTCCAGCTCTCCACCAGAACCAGTACCCCAGGTTGATAGCTTGGTTTGGCCCACCGGGCTGTGGCGAACGATGTCGTACCGGCGGTAGTTGCGGTAGTCGGCCAGTTCTTTCAAGGCACGCTCCGATGAGCCTTGGTCGTTGGCAAGCAGCAGGCGGCGGATCTCTTGCGCTGTTTGCCGATGGTCGTCAGTCAGCCGGGGAGAGTCGAAAATCGAACCAGTGTCCTTCTCCAGGCTGTCCACCAAGCCTTCCATCGCTTCGAAGAACTCGAAGACCTTCTGAAGCCGGGGAACCCACGCCCACTCCAGTTCGAAAGTGTCTGTGCCGAACTGAATGTTCTTCAACTCGCGGTTGAGCTTCTGCAAGGTCGAGGCGCCCTGACGAACCTCGTCTCGCACCTTGAAGCAGAAGCTCGTGGTGAATACCGCGTTGAAGCTTGACTCGGCCTCCCTCAACTTCGCGAGGTTCTCCGCCAGTCCTATCGATCGCTGGCGACGGACCTGCTCACCGACCACATACCGCAGCCCGACAATCGGCGGCAACAACTCTTCCATGCGCTCAAAGCTCTTCGGCGGGTCAGCGTACAGGAATCGCTCTTGGTCACTGCGCGCACCAACCAAGTAGGCCTGAACGCTAGACGACACTTCGCGCAGCGAAGTTGGCAGACGATCAACCAGAACTGCCGCTCGGTGCCGCAACGCGTCCAGCGTCACATCAGCGCTCTCGGCAAGATTTCTTGCCTCGTCTTGCAACTGGGCCTCGGTTGCGAGTTCAGGTGCGCCGCTGACGAATCGGCTGGCCCACACCAGAGAGTTCGTGCGATCGACCTGCAGGCCAGGAAGGCGGTCAAGGAGGCCCTTCTCGCGCGAACCGAGATCCTTCAAGGTCTTGTTGTTCTCGCCCACCTGCAGCATCTCGGCGTCGTAATCGCCCTTCGCCTTGGTTATGCGATCTTCGATCTGCAGGCGCTCCGTCTCCAAGCCTTCGATCGCCGACAAGTCCAGTGCGGCAAGCGAGTTGGCAGCATGGGCATACTGCAGCTGACTGGCCAGCACCGCATCCATCAGCGGCGCCAATGGCGTGAACACAGCGCCGCTGAACATGCGCGCGACAGCGTTCAGCGACTTCTGCAAGCTGCCAATCCTGTGAATATCGCCGGCAATGCGTGCCAGCTCCTGCTCACACCACGCCATGCGCCGCTTGCGCGTGGCTTCACCAAAGGCCAGTTCGGAGTCAGGCGCACGACAAGAGAACATGCCGTAGCCGCGGCTGCCGATTCCTTCCTCCATCAGGCCTTGCGGTGTGCGCGCAAGCTCGTCCTCTGAGTCAACCTTGCGTACCTTGCCGTACTGGGCCAGCAGGAAGGCTTTCGCCACAGGGTGCGTGCAGACGAGCTCGTGCATCACTGCGCGCGCCTCCAACGCCCGGCCGCGGGTGTCTTCAATCGCCTTACTGCCCTGCACGACCTTGGGTGAGCGGACGGGGAACCTCCTTTTGACCAGTCGCGTGCATGGGGCTTCGAACCCGGCCTCCACGATCAATGCAAAGCGGTCTCCACCCATGTAGCCTTCGATCGCGTTCTGCCATGTACTGCCCGGCTTGGGTTCGACGAGTTGCGACAGGATGTGCGGTCGCGCCTCGGGAAGTTCGCGTTCGATAAAGTCAATGGCAGCGCGCACGTCGTTCGAGGCGGGTGAGCGGCCCGACTGAAGTTGCCGCAGCTCCGCATCGCGCTGAGCCCTCTCGTCCTCGAGGCGAGCGAGCTGTTGACTAACAGCAGTCAAGGCCGAGACGACGGCGCCCGAAAGCGCTTCGTCGTGGCCGCGAATGCCGTGCTCCAAGCGGCCCAGGTCGCCGTCAAAACTCTCCAGGTCGAAGGCGGGGAACACCGCGTCCAGCCTGGCTTCCTGCCTGAGCGTCTCGTGCAATTCGGACCATGGCCGAAGCACGGCCCGAGCCGCTGGCCGCAGCGCTGCGACCGCCCCATCGAGTGCAGGCGCTTCAGCGAGATCCAGGGCCAGCAGACGCTCCAGTTGCGTCACCATGCTGGACAGGCCTTGCGCGGCCTGTCCAACGGCCACCCAATGGCGACGGAACTGGTCCTGCAGCGTACGAACTTCACTCTCCAGCGCCGCCTTGCGCTGTGCCACGTCGCTGGCCGCGAGCTTGGCCTTGACGCCGTCCAACTGTTCGCCCAACTGGGCCTGGACTTCGCGGAGGTTCTGAAGCCTCTCGGCGAGCAGTTGATTGCGCTTGTGCTGAAACGCCATCTGCCTCCGGACGGACTCGAGCTCACTTTCAGCTTCGTCCAGTGCCCGAATCCCGTACGCCATGCTGTGCACGACGAATCGACGTGATTCATCAACGACGCGCGTGGCGGCGGCCTCAACCGCCTCCAGCCGTTCGATGTTTTGCTGCAACCTCTCGGCCTCTGCCTTTAGGCCAGCCATCGAGCGCATCAACTCGCGCATCTTGTCCAGGTCGCGGCTGAAGTCGTGTGCATCGAGAATCTCGTCGCGTACGAGGTCGTTGACATTGCCAAGCTCCTTGTAGGCCATCGCCTTCACGATGGACTTCGCAGCGCGGAACGCCTCTGCCTCAGACACGGCCGTCTTTCCCATCATCGCGCCGTACAGGTGCGTGAGGTAGCTGCTCTTGTCTTCAAAGCGTTGCACTACCTCGGGCCCAACGCGGAGTTGGTGCTGCAGGTGCAGGTAGAGGTCCTTCACGGGCACGGGCGCCGGCTGGATTCCGTCCGCGGTCCGCAGCATCAGGTTTGGCAATCCCAGGGCGCGACGCACGATGAAGAACAGGCTGCGTGCAAGCACAGCCTTGGCTGCGTCCTCGTGGGCCTCGACGCCGACCAACACCGTGAACGGTTGCTCCTGTTCGCCCAATCCGTCAGAAGAGTCGAACACCAACGCTACGTAACTGGTCGAACGCTTTCGAAGGAAGACTCCGTCGGCCTGCTGGCCAAGCGCATAAGCCGCCAGCGACCGCGGCTCCTTGCCACCGCGCCGGCTCTGCGTGGACTCATCCTGGCCAATGTTGAACTGCACCAGATGATGATGCGCGGCAGTCAGAAGGGTCTGGATCGAATCCAGGAGGGTCGACTTTCCCGAGCCAGACTCGCCGGTCAACAACACCGTGTCGGCGAACTGCCACTCCCTGGCCTCCAGTGAGCCCCATTGCCAGGTGATGAGCTTGGCGATCTTCATAGCAGTCGACCCTGGGCCGGGTCTGAAGCGGGGCCAGAGGGTTCGCCTGCTGACGGTGCCTGCTGTGCGGATGGCTGTGAATCCGCAGCATGTGAATGTCTCGCCGTTCGCCCACTAGCCGCCTGAGCTGCGACAGCCAGCGAGTCTTCCAGCGCCTCGTCGCTGACGTAGCTCATCACCGGTCGCAGTACGCTGAGCAGCATTTCCATGCTGCCCGCCCCCTCGCCGTCGTTGAAGCGCACGACGCGGTGCTTGCGCAGATCGCGCAGCAGCGAAAGGCGATCTGCCACTGACGAAGGCAGCTGGTGTGCCAGCAGGGATACCACCGCCTGCGACAACTCCTCTAGGCTGATCACGAGGACTTCGTTGACAAGCTCCCGCTTGCCTGTAAGCGCCTCCGTGTACAGAAAGCGCAAGGCAATTGCCGCGGCAACGAAGTCGCGCGAAAGACGAGTCTTCAGTCGCTTCACTCCGTCGTCGTCGCCGTCTCCGCCCTCGCCGGGCGGATAGAGACGAAAGATGGTCGCATCGGCATCGTGTGTGAGCACGAATCCGATGGCGGCGAAGTACTCACGAAGCAACTGTTCGCACTGCGCCGCGTCGTCGTAAAGGTCGGCCTCCGGACGGGAAAAGTCACGCCACATCACGCCAGACGCCAGCAGCCGTCCTGCGAGCTCGGCAAACCGGGCGGGCTTGACGTTGCCTGCGCCTTCGGTCCTCAGCCTCTCTTCGAGTACCTGCTGGAGTGACTGCAACATAGGTGCTAGCCGATCAGCATTGGCCTCGAGCCAGCGCCGAAAGATCGGCCTCCAACTCAAAGTCGTCAGCGGAAAAGAATGGCGTCTCGAATACCTCGGTCTTCTTGCGAGCCTTTAAGAAGCGCCGGCCTTCGGTAGAACGCGCTGCGCCCACCGCGTGCAGAACGCGCACGGCCTCGCTGGCATTGGTGATCGGAAGCTCGTGCAAGGACACCCGCCCCTCACGCAGGTGTGGCAGCAGACCGGCGAGCACTTCTTGGTCGCTGAACGCGAACGCTTCGGCTTCGGCTCGACGCATCGCGGCGTCGATGCGACTCGCCTCATCGACAATCAACGGCGCGAGCGAGCCATGTTGCACCTCGCGGTCTCGCACCGTCCAGCGTAGGGCAGCACCGGGCAGCCTGATCTCGGCCGTCCCTAGTCGTAAGGCCATGGCGTCGAGAAGATCGTCACGAGCAGGCCCCGGCTGTTCCTTGAGCAGACTCATTGCTCGGCCCAGCGGCGAGCTCGCGCTGTAGTCCAACGACAGCGCCTGCCGCAGCAAGCTTGTGAACCGGCGCACGTAATTGTTCATTTCCGATCGCAGCATCGGCAGCTTCAGATTGCAGGCCGCCTCGACCATGCTCTCCATGCGGTCGCAAAGCCACAGAGTGGGGCTGCGCAGTTGCACCTGCGCTTCGAGCCACGATGCGCGCTGTAGGAGATTGGCATCCACGCCCCGGCGAATCTCCTCCGGCATGATTCGGATCTGGTCCAGCAGTTCGACAATCTGCCCGCGATGCCGCTCTGCCGAGTCCGCCACCAGGCGCACCGCGTATTCCTTCGCAAAGCGCTTCTCGATGAACTCGTTGAACTCGCTCCAGGCAACTTTCTGCTCCAAGGCCTCTCTCGTCAGACTCTGGATCAACATCCGGAAGTACTCGATGTCGTCCTGCAGGTCCTGCACCACACGGGCGGCGAAATCGTATCCATCCAGCAATTCGTCAACATCGTGGCTGGCCCCGAATGCCGCCAGCGCCTTCTTTGCAGATCTCATGTTGCGCTGCCGGGTGCGGGCACTCGAGTTGTCGAGGCTGGACAGGACCTCCGACACCTCCTTGCCAGCACGAGTCATCTTCAGCGTTGGCTTGAGGTCGATGGGGTCCTTGTAGTCCTCGATCCAGCCATGCTCCTTCAGCTTACGCAGCAACTCGCCCGCATACGTGCGTTCCTCTTCGGCCGAGACGGTGCGCCCGAGCTCGAAGACGACCGCTCTGAGAGATGGATCGGCAAGGACCTGGAACACGAGGGTCAACACGAGGTCTCGTGTCAGCGCCTCGGAGTAATCGGCATTGGGACCTTGCACGCGGTCGTACAGGCTGCGCAGCACTGCGGCGCAGCATTCCCTGTCCGAGTGGGTAAGCGGACGGAAGAACTGTTCGCGCTTTCCACTAAAGAATGAGTTCGCCATGTTCTGTGAGCTGTAGCTAGGCTGACTTCGGCGTATCGCCCCGAAGGGCCACGTAGATGATTGTCGTTTCCGTTCCTGATGTTCCGCATTGACGAGTCAGTCAACCTCCAGGCGCAATCCCGCTCCCGCGACTGGCAATACCAGCCAGATCTCCTCGACAGGCAATCCGCTTGCTGCTTGAAGCAAGTCCCGATATGCAGCAAGCTGTCCGGCATAGGTTGTGACAAGGCCGCCCCACTGATCTCGCCCTTGAGGCGTCGACTTGTGATCCATCAGGATCCAGCCAGTGACAGTGCGCAACACCAGATCTGTGCGACCTTGAATCTGCTGCCTTTCTGTAGTGGGGTTTGCAACGGGAAGCTCGATGGCGGGGATGGCGTCTGGCCATCGATTAGCGAGCCATGTGCGCAGGGCGCCCAGTTGGTGATGGAGCGCTGCAGCGTCCACGCAATCTGCGGCTTGCATCCGCTTCAGGATCGCTGCCACATCGGTCAAGTCGAGCGGCCTCAAAGGCGTCACCAGATCGGCAGCAATGCAGGCGTGGATGGCCTCGCCAAGGCGCGAGCGGTCATCCGAAGAGCCAGTGTCTATGCGTCGTCCGATCGGTACGGTCTCGACGATGCGCGCGGTAGCGCCAGTCAACGATGACGGGCTCACCTTCAGCGGTGGTCGCACAAGCGGTTTGTCGAAGTGTTCGAACCACGACAGCTCGTCGTCGCCTCCCGCCACAGCCTCGAACAACACCCCTGCTGCAAGCTCCCAGCGCTCAAACGGGACGTCGGTGCCGCCGGGCAGCGCGATGATGCTTTGGTCCCCTTTGGGCAAGATATCGCCGAGGGCGACCGAGTCCATCCACTCGCCGGTCTGTTTCTTGGCCTGCCGCGCAAGGACCAAGAGGTCGCGTGCGCGGGTCATGCTGACGTAGAGGAGGCGCTTGTTCTCTTCGGCGGCATCGGCATGCGCCGCTTGCCCCACCGGCAGGGAGGTGATCTCGTCGGCGATCGCCACCTTCTTCTGCGCTCCAAAAGCCCATGGCCAGTAGCGCACAAACCGGCGGTGCAGCGGGCGATCGACGTCGAACGTGGCGAGTGATTCCGTCTGAACTCCCCATAGTCTGTCCTTGACATCGCTCGCCAGATCGCAGAGCACCACGACCGGCCATTCAAGGCCCTTGGCTGCGTGATGTGTCATCACCTGCACGGCATCCACTGCGGGCAGTGCCTTCGTGTCGAGCTCGTTGGCCTGCAGATCCTGCAGCCAGAGCAGCAGGCCCGACAGCGACGCGGCGTCCCGGCCAGAGATGCACTCGTCTTCGTACTGCTGAGCCAACCCGATTACTCGGTCGAGATTGGCCAGACGCACCCGGGCACGGTCAGCGCCTTGCTGCCACTGCACCACCCGGCGCGCGAGCCCGCAACGTGCGATCACAAGCTCCACGGCCTCTCTGGGCGTCAAAACTGCCGCCTGGCCACGCAAGCTGCGAAGCGTTTCCACGATGACGTGTGGCTCATACCCGGCTGACGCGCGCTCCTTCCACTCCCCATGTGCCTCGCCTGCGGCGAGCCACGCCAGCCTGTCAACAAGCCAGGACTCAGGCGTGGCGCAATCGGCCAGCGAAACGATCTCCGCCGTCGCGAGCGTGTCGCCGTCGTCGTTCAGGCGCCGAATGCACGCCAGGGCGAGCACCACCTCTGGCTCGCCGAGCAGGCCTGGTTGCTGCGTGGCACTGGCGATGCCGGCGACTTCAAGCGCGGCTGCGATGTCCTTCACCGTGTCGTTGGCGCGCGCAAGGATCGCAATGTCGGCCGCACGCACCGCTCGAAGCTGCTCGCTCTTCGGATCCATGATCCGGGTGCTAGAAGCCAGAAGCCGCTGGATGCCAGCCGCGAGAGCCTGGTTGCGGGTCTCGGCGTTGGAGCCTTCAATCAACCAGTCCGCGATCGCGACGGTCCCGTCAAACTCCGGCCGCTTTGGAGACAGCGTTACCTCGTTCGCGGCCAAACCCTCGAACCGGGGCGCGAAGACATGGTTCACGAACTCGACCAAGGCTGGCCGCGACCGCCATGAGTGCGCGAGAACCTCTTTCGTGCCGCCCAGCTTGGGCAGAGCCTGGATCACGGACCGCATCAGCGCCGTGTCGCTGCCACGAAAGCCGTAGATCGCCTGCTTGATGTCACCCACCCACACGACCTGCCTGGCGTAGCGCGCAAGCTTGAGAAACAGCGCCAGCTGGATCGGGCTCGTGTCCTGAAACTCGTCCACCATCAGCAAATCGAGTTCTTCGCCAAGCGTGCTCGCCACGAAGGGATGGTCCAGCACGTCGAGCAGCAGGCGCTCCTGGTCCGTGAAATCGAGCGCGCCGATCTGGCGCTTGGCGCTCGCGTAAGCGTCGAGCGTGTCAGCCGCCAGCGCGAACATCAGCTCAAGGTAGCGTCGCAAGTCAGCGTGCAACCCAGAGTGGCAGGCCAGCATCGCGGCAGCTTCCATCACCGGCTCGGCCAGCGTCTTGACTTTGGCAGAGCCGCACACCGTCAGCTTGTTCCAGGCTGACCACGCGAGCGTGTCCTGCGCCAGGTCTCGCTGCGCGGAGACCAGCAGGTCGAGATACTCCTTTGTGTTCTTTTGCGCGTTGTCCTGCAGCGACTGGGTCACGCCGGGAATCGCCGCTGCCAGCGCGGCGGCCAGGCGTGCATCGAGATCCATCTTGGCGGGCGCCGGAAAGTGTGCGAGCAGGTTGTCGGCGTTGGCCGTGCCGAATCCGCGCAGCAACTCTGCATCGATCGCGTTCGCGCGCGCCTGGTCGACGAGCTTGCCCAGCGCGTCCTGCCAAGGTGGCTTGCCGCCGCGTGGATCCGCGTCCAACGAAAGCCGGCGTGCCACCTGCAGCAACTCCGACAGTGCGTGCCCCTCGATAACCGTGTCGACAGCCTCGCGCAGCAAATGGCTGGCCCGGGCCTCGTCCAGCACACGCTGTTCTGTCGGCAAGCCCGCTTCGAACGCAAAGCGCTGCAACAGGCCGCCGCACACACTGTTGACCGTGCCGATGCACGCCGACCCCAGGGCATCGGCGCGCGTGAACTCGCCTTGGCTGATCAGAAAACCACGCACCCGCTCGCGCAGCTCGGTGGCGGCGCGCTTGGTGAATGTCGTCGCCAGGACGCCTGCAGGGCGAACGCGACCCGCCTGCAGTTCAGCCAATAACAGCTCGGTCAGCCGGTAGGTCTTGCCGCTGCCGGCACCGGCGCTGATGAAGCGGATGTGGGCGCTCATCGGCCAGGCTCCCAGCCCGCAAGGTGGCCGTAGGGGTTGTAGCGTGCGTCGAGCGGCTCGATGACCATCGCGTCCGCTGGTGGCGCCGATTCATCGGTGGCCTCAGTGCCGTCGAGCACCAGTTCGACGGCGCCCCTGTCGATTTGCTCCCTGCGCCAGCGCCAGGTGGCCTTGGCCTGTTCCCACAGCGCTGCGGTGGCGCCCTCCGCCTGCGACACGGGCCGCGCATCGGGAAACAAGTTCTCAGCCGGCGTGAGCAGGTCGCCTTCGCGCAGGATGTAGTAACCCACGGCCGGCCAGCGCTTGGAGGCCCGCTCCTGCAGAAACGCATACACCGCCAACTGCAGATGCGAGCCCTGCTCGAGGACCTTACGGTACTTCGACGTTCCGGCCCATTTCATGTCGATCACCGCCTCGCGGCTGCCGCCAAACGACAGCAATAAATCGGTGCTGCCGTGCAGCAGGCCGAGTGCAGTCTCTGCCTCGAACTCCTTCTCGGATTCGACCCGCTCGACCTTCGCGGTTTGCAGGTGCGTGTGCAGTCGCAGCAACGATGCCCGGAACCTCAACCGAAAGCCTTCCAGCTCAGATCGCTTGCCAGGCATTCGCAGCACGGCGCCCTCTTCGTCGACGATGGCATCGAGGTTCTGATCGAACCAATGCGCGACCTGTTCCATCGTCCACCCCAGACTGCCCGCGAGCCCATACAAGCGCTCGACGGCACGGTGCGCCAGTTGACCCAGCAGGCGGAAGTCGTTCGGCATGTTTAGCAGCGCCGAAGCCTGCAGGCGTGCCGGGTATCGCAACAGCCACTGGTACGGGTTGAAGAGCAGCGGCTGCAGGCTGCTGTATGAAACCTTGGCCGGCCACGGAACCACCGTGCCCCCAGGCAGCTGCCACCAACGGCGCAACGCCGGCAGCGTCTCGTGCTTGACCGGGGTGATCCCGTCCGCGGGCCCCGCCGCCAGCGCGCTCTCCACGGGCTCAATGGGCACGTTCTTGTCGAGGAGCCCCTCGACCAGCAGCCAGACCGGATGCACCTCCTGCCCCGGTGGCGGCAGCACGAGCGTGAGCCGCTCCCTCGCCAGCAGCAGGGGCCGCAGCGTACCCCGCGCCTGGCGCTCCAGCAGCGACGGAACCTCGGGCAACTCCACCCCGGCTGCACGCAGCGATTCGATCTCACTCTTGGACCAGACATACGGCGCCGGGATCGGCCCATCGGCCAGTTGCCACCAAGTAACCGCGTCGAACGGCTCCACCACCGCGACGGGGTCCGTGACGCTGGGTAAGGCGCCCGCCTGTGCATCCAGCAGCGGGTTGCCGCTGCCTCGCCCGCTGGCCTGCGCGACCAGCTTGTTAAGCATCTCGGGGCCAATCCGGTCATCGCCCTGAGCCATCAAGGCCTGCAGCGCCAGGCGCAGCGCCGACGCTTGGACGTGCCCAGCGTGCCAGGCCGAACGGCGCGCAAGGTCTTCGTCCAGCAGCCGGTTGCTGAAGAACGTGGCCAGACGTTCGGCACGCTCCAACGCCGACGACAGCGGTGCCCTTTCTGCGGGGTCAAACCGCTCGTGCTCAATCCAGAAGGTCACGTCGGCCATCACGCGTGCGCCGCGCTCACCCAGATCGGCGGAAATCTGGTCCAGAAGCTCCTGCCAGCCCTTACCGCCGATGCCCGGCGCATCGGCAAGCCGTTCGGCAATACGCCGTCGGGCCATCGGGTGGATCGGGTGCAGCGGGTGCGTCAGAAACTGGAGCAGCGCGGAGAAGTCCAGCGGCTCCCAAAGCAGCTGCATCGCCAGGGGCACCAACTGCAGCGCCGGCCGCAGCGTACTCGCGCCGGCCAGCCCAAGGCGTGGCCGGTCAGCAGCAACCAGGGCGGCATCCAGGAGCGAACCCCCGCTGGGCGCCACGACCACATGCGACGGACGGCCTTGGCGCATCTGCATCGCCTGCCACTGCGCCGCGCCAAGACCGGTCTCGGCACGAACGACGCGCAGCGTTCCATCGCCACGCCATGCCAGCCGCGAGGGGCGCTCGCCATCACGCGCCTGGCAGAGCGCGTCCTGCAGATCGCGAAGCATCGTTCCCGAACGCCCCGCAGGCTCGACCATGCTGGCATCAACCACAGGCAGGTGGTTCAGAACCCTGCGCCACGCGAGGGGAAAGTCAGCGAGCGGATCGAGAAGCTCGATGCGTTCGATCTGTGGGCGGCGATGCTGCAGCGCGCTCGCCACATCAGCCAGTCGCTGCCCCAGGCCCGGCGTGACCGCACTTGAAGCCAGGGCTTCAACCGCCACCATGTCGGCCAGCCTATTCCCGGCACTTGCACCGCCTCCGGCCGCAAGCGTGCCATTCCAGCCGTGCTCGAACCACAGGTCGCGCCACCCCAGCAAGGTGGCGGCGCTGCCCAGCTCATCTGCCTCAAAGCTCCGCGCGTAGAACCGCGGCGCCGTCATGGCCGCACGAAGGCACTGCCGCATCTGGACCACGCGCTCGGACTGTGAGATGGGTGCGCGCAGCAAGCCGAGATGGGTTTCGAGCACATTCAACAGCCCGAGCGGCCCCAGGGCCGAGCTACCGACTGCAGCGTGGAAATGCACCCCCGCTCCGCTGTCCATCGAGAGCCCGAAACGAATGTGCTGCATGTGGTTGACCTGTGATGGACTGGATCTGTCTGCCCGCGCTGTCAATGCAGCAACGCGCCTGGCGGGATCTCGATGAACGCGGACCCTGCGGGGCCCTTATCGGCCTTGCTTGCGTCGGGCGCATGGGTGGGGCTGCGCCAGCCCGAAGCCGTCAGCGCCGCAATCTGGTCGCACTTGAGCAGATCGGCTTCTGCCAGGTTGCCGTTGCTGACGGACTCAGCCCTAAGTCCCGACGCGCCCGAACCAGCGAACTGGACAAGACGTTGCCGGTGCGTAACCGCGACGACGAGGTTCTGGTCTTCTTCCAGCGCTGCGAGCGCAGCGGCAAGGCGATTGGCGAAGTGCCGCCACTCGCGGCCAAGCGCTTGCGGCGATGGAGCAAACTCCTGCAAGGATGTGTTCATCACGGCGATTCTTCTCTCAGCAGGTCTTGGAACGCCTTCAGCGTAGCGAGTCAGTAGCTCAAATACTGACCCTGCGAGCGTCGACTGCGTCCACTTCGGGGTCGCTTGGTCCGGTGCGGAGGCGGGACAGGGAGCGCTTCTTCCGCACACAAGCTGCCACCCGGGGCCAGCGTCATTGGTTGGGGCCTGAGAACCCACCTGCAGCGCTCTGCACAGACAAATGCAGGCGAAGTTCGTCAACCATCGCTTGTGGAACCGGAAGGTCTGTTGCCATTCGCTCAATCTCCCAGGCGCTGGCCTTCAGGACGCGCGCCATCGACTCTTCGGCTCCCATAACGATGCCGAACCATCGCTCTCTGTCCATCACGACACGGAAGAGCTTTTCGTCCTGACATCCCTCGACGTAGGGCAAGTAAACCCGAATCGACTGACCCGAGCGCTCGGCCTTCGCACCGAGGCGGTCAATGCGCCCCGTGCGCTGCTCCAAGGAACTGGGATTCCAGTCCAGATCATGGTGAATGACGTGGCGGCAACTCAGGTGCAGGTCCACGCCCTCAGCCATGACGCTGCTCGCTATCAGGATCTCAGGGTAGAAGGGTGTATTGAAGGTCAACATGATCCGCTCTCGGGTCTCGTCCCGAGTCTTGCCGTAGACCCGTCGGACGTTCGCCACCAACTGGTAACGCTCACCTTCGCTGGCCTCATCGTCGGCGAACGACTTCGAAATTTCAGGGCCGGCATGTGTACCCGTCTGCAGCGATTGCAGCGCCTCTAGGTAAGCGAGCCGGTCGCGGGCCCCTGATCGCTTCGCCAGGAAGTTCAGGAACTGCCCAATGACTTCCCTCAGACTCATGCCAGACGAGTCCTTGCGGTTGAAAAGGTCTGCGACCCAGCTCTCTGGAACATCACGTGCGGAGAGACCGCCGAAGCGAACCAGGAATGTGGGCGTACGCAGAAATCTGAGGACGACCTCCAGTGTCGCGTTGCCGATTTCGGTACCGAGAAGCACGCCGTACTGTCCAAGCATCTCGTCAAGAATCGCTGCAACCTCACGAGCGGCTGGTCGATCGCGGTCAAAGCTGTCCGCGACTCTGCGCAGTTCCGACTGCACATCAGCAGGTGAGCATGCGAGTTGCGCGCATGCGCGATCTTCAATCTCCTTTAGCATCGCTTCAGACAGGTAGCGATGAAGGGCACTGCCGGTCTGTCTGTAGTGGCAGAAGATGAGGACCTTCTCTCCCGTGCGCCACAAAGCCATGGCCAGCTCGACCGTCGCGTTCACTTTGGGGTGAAGATCACGCCCGCGCGAACGCAAGGCTTGGGCGGCAGTCCTCAACTGCGCTTCGTACCACTCCCCGCGAGCGCTCGCGATGCTGCCCTGGGCTTCAAGCGTCTGCCGATCAGACGCCTCTTCGCGATGGGTATCTAGCAAGGCTTCGTAGCTGGAGGCGATCCCGTCTGCAAAAACACTGCGACATTCGCGCAAGGTCGTGATCCTGGCGGCCAAAAGGAACGGCAGCGCATTCTGTCCAGAAACCCGCAACCCTCCGCTGGCGGCCTTTGCATCACGTCCCCGCTCGTCACCACACTCCTGGAGAATTGCAGCGCCTTCGATGCGCACTCTTCTCGGAACACTGTCGAATGGCATCGGCAGGAATGGAGAACGCGAATTTCGAAGGACCCACGGTCTCAGGCGTTCTTCCGCCGCTCGGATGGCTCCTCGCGCATTCCGGAACGCCAGCATCACGCCGCGCAGTCGCTCGTTTGCGACAGCCAGGCACTCAGGGTCTTGGCCGTTGCTGGCTGTCGTCCACCACAGAGCGCCGAAGTCACGCTTGGCCTCGTCGACATCCGAAGGCACCAAGCGCTTCCAGCCACTTTCCAGGCGCTCCGTGGCCATCTGCATCGCGTCGAGCTTCTGATGCAACTCGACGAGACGCTCCTTAAATGCTTCTCGTCGTATGCCCGGCGCTCTGGTCCCTCGCCAATTGATTGCGCCAAAGCGTGTCAGGACGTTCCGCAGTTCTGCGTGTCCCAGTTGGAAAGGGGTGGCCGTGAGAAACAGCATCCGATCGAAGCGCTCGGCAAGTTGCCCACCAGCGGCATCCAGGTCATCCCGCGTTTCAGACAGCAGCGTGGCAAGCTGGGTTCCCGCATTGCGCACGCGATGGGCCTCATCGAGCACCAGGAGTGGTAGCGAGAGGTGCATACGCTTAAGCGTCGCGCGCCAGATTCCGGGCAGGACTCCGGTGTCGGCACGATCCAAAGCGTCACGTGCCTGCCGAATTCGCTCCTTCAGATGGGCCGACTTGCGCTCGGGGATGACCGCAACGACGCGATCAAAAACCTCTGACAGGTCGACCTCTCCTAGAGCGTCAAGAAATACCTTCGGCACGGGGTCGTCGTCAGCCTCTGCAAGCTCACCTGCCCTGACCAATATGCGCTTCCAGTCCTCGGCTCGGGCTTCCAGGAGCTTGTGGAACAGTTGGTAGCGCTCATCGACGTTCTTCGTTTGCTTGAGAACCAGTGGCGCAAAGCGAGCCAAGCGCTGGCGTAGGCTGACGACACCATGACGCCCTTTGATGGAAGCTTGAAGTACCGCAAGCTTGACCCACTTGTCGGCGAGCTTTCGATTGAGCGCTCCGTGCGCAAGCACTATGACTGTGGCACGGATCGAAGCGGGGTCGTCCAGCAGCTTGAGGAGTTCGACCCCGGTCTCAGCCCTGCGCACGCGGAACCGCTCGCGATCACAGTCGCTTCGCAGGCACGAGACCCTGAAGGTCTCGCTATCGCGCTCCCACTTGCCGACCACGCCCCCAGGCACCATGACCACCACCGGGCGGGATGGATCCTGTACGACGTGCGCCGCGGCCACCGCCAACGCTACGAACGTCTTGCCCATGCCAACCTCATCGCCGAGGATCACACCGGGCTGTTCGACGAAGCGCTCAAGGATTGCTTGGGCCGACACGGTCTGCCGCAACGCATCTGCTGCAGAAAGATGACCCTCGACATGGAGGTTCAAGGAGTCAGGCAGCCTCAACTGTGACCTCCTTTCCTGCTTCGGCCACAAAGGATTGCATCGATAAGGAACATGTGGGAAGGGCCTGCACCAAGCACGCCCGCAAGTCTTCGACGAAGTCGGTCATCAGCGCCAAGGACTCAGGCTGCACGGGGTGGTTGCCGACACCCTGCAGCTTCACTTGACTCAGCTCGCGCCACATCTCGCACAACAAGAAAACCCGTTCGTCAGGGAGATCTGGATCACTCTGCCGTTCAATGGCTTTCAGTACGGCCTTGGCGCCGACTGGTCCATTGACCCGCCATGCCATCGCAGAGGCAGACAGCACAGGCTGCTCCAGTCTCTCCCGAAGTTGGCGCAGAGCCCAACAAGCACGCTGCACGCGCTTCACCAGAAAGCCGCTGGTGTCTACCTTGGCATGCGGGTCGACCAACTCGACGGCCTCCTCGACTTCAGCATCGTCGTCATCAGGCTGGCGGCGTAGCCAAGCCCGCAGCGCCTCATGCAACGGCCGTGCGGAACTCAACAGGTCCAGCAGCGCAGCCAGGGACAGACCTTGAAGCTCAGTTGGTGCTGGCAGGGCATCGGCAGAGATCACATTGACTGGCCAATCGGCCACAGGATCGGCATCGTCCCATTGCACGTTCAATGTCGACGGCGGAGGTCCCTCGCGCTTGACGCTCAGTTCGACTGACTCCGGCTGTCCTCGCGATTGCCAGTCATCGCTGGCAAGCACAGCGGCCTGCTCATAACGCACAACCCAGGCGCCCTCGGGGGCCATGCCTGCAAACCGCAACGTGAGCTCGTAGCCGTTGGGGCCTGCGCCTTTCAGCGCCGCCTCCGCGAAGAACGACGGTAGCGGTGGAGGTGAGCGGCCATCCTCCGCATCAGGGTCGAACGCTGGATCGAAGTCAATGTCGCTGGGCTCGTCTACGGCCGCGCCACCTCTGAGCTGCCTGGCTTCCAACAGCCTTCGCGCACTGTCCCCAGCTGGCCCGCGCAAGAAGTACAAGACATTTGCTTCAAAGTTGCGCGCGTAAGGACTGAGTCCCATGCCAGCCGAAGTGAAGTTGCTGGAGCCAACGACCAACGCTGCCCACGTCTCGTGCGAGAGGGCCAGCGCCTTGGCATGCAACGGCCGGCGGTCTCGTCCAAAGTCTGTGGGGACGTCCGCCACCCGAACTGGGTGGAGTTCGGTCATAGCTCCGGCGCGCCCCTTTGGTGTCGCACTGAGGATGTGCCGCGGCACCTCCAAACGCCAACGCTTCGACTCCGGTGCCTCTTCCCCGGCCACGTGCAGGTGCAGCTGGGCAGATCCCCTCTGCTTCATCATTCCCCAGAGCGTTCGCTCCGGCCCGGTTTCGCGCAACTTGGGATCGAAGAACGGCGACACCACATGAGCTTCGCCAGGGGGAGCGCCATCCGGGAGGATCTGACGAAGTTGCTCGAACAAATTCGGGCGTCCAGGACCCACCAGAAGCACGCGCCGCTGGAGGCCCTTGCCCGGCGACGCATGTCGTGGGAGCCGCTGGTCCACCCATTCGAGGAGTTGTTCTGCACGCTGACGGGCAGGTCCCGTCGTCAGCGAGAGCAGTTCTCGCAAGAAGGCCAGCAATGGGTCGAGCAGCCCCCGGTCCGCAAACGCGTCACCGAACTCAAGCGGTGCAACGCACTCCTGATTCCGGCGGTAGCCTTCGTTCGACAGGTTGGCGGAACCCACGATCACGCGTACGTGATTGGTCCACGCCATCAAGCTAATCTTTGCGTGCATCACGCCGGAAGCCGGCCGCGCTGCCAGCAAGTCCCAACGCAAACTGCGGCGTCCACCGCAGTGATGAATGTCGGCCACCACCGCAGCGCACAGCAATGCTGCCAACTTCTCTTCGCGCTCTATGCGGTACAGGGCGCCGTCTCGGGCCGGGTCGCTCTGCACCCCTGCAAAGCGCGCCAAGCACTCCTCCTCGAACAACGCCGTGTCGAGCGTGAACGTGGTGGCCAAGACGCCAATCGCGGCACCAGCGCCCTCGGGTGGATCCCACAATGTCAGCAGCCTCCGCTGTGTGACATCGGCCTTCTTTGAGCGCGCCATCAGACTGAATCCGAAGGCATTGCAATGCGCCCCAGGTCACGGGCAAACGACCAGATCGGCTTGGTACGGTACGCCTGCACATAGGTTAGTGGCTGCGGCGCGAACTCGGCTACCGTGTACGCAGGTCGAATGGCGACGCGCCCATCGCCGAAGGTATCAAACCAAGCCCGTTTTCCGTTCGGCGGCTTGGCCTTCTGAATCTTTCCGTGATGCTCAAGCAGGTGCTCCGCAAACGAGGCTGGACTGGTGACTTCCCCCACCCATGCGAAGGCGCGCTCGGCGCGTATTCGCAGGCCAGGGTCTACCTCCCCGAGCTCATGAACCGCCTCGCGATACGCGGAAAAGCAATCCTTGCTGGCCAGCTTGAGCACGCCGCCCTGACCGAGCCAAGCTGCATCGACGGGTGTGCGCTCCTGGGTCATCCTGAAGCGAGCCTCATCGAAGGAGTCCGTCAACAACCGAGCAAGCCGCTCGAAATGTCGAATCGTCTTAAGCAGTTGCTGCATCGGCATGCTCGTGTGTGGAGCCAACCACGCTTGGTAAGCCGCCTCCGATCCACCCGAGGCCAGCCACGCCTCCTGCCCCGGCTGCGACGTCAGGTGCAGGGCGTACTCGCCCCGCAGAGCATCGTTGTGCATCAATGCCGTCCAGAGCGCATTACGCTCTTGCAGTCCTGGTTCGTGCGGATTCAGATGACTTGTGATCAGCCCTCGCAGTGGCGCACCCGGGTCTCGCATGTGACCGGCTTCCAAGCCAATTCGAACGGCACGTTCTATGGCACGCCGGAACTCGCCGCCAGGCCCGTGACCTTCAAGAAAGCCCGTCAAACCTTGATCGGCCTGCCAGGCGGATAGCACGCGATAACCGTGCTCCAGTGGGTGCCCCTCGATGTCGAAAAGCCCGGCCTTCACGCCCAGCACGCGGTAAATGCCATGAAAGCCGAACACTGTCGGCGTCTTCAGGTACGTGCGCATGCACACAACATCGCCAGCGTCCAGAGTGGACAGTACCTTGTCCCGGCCGGGGACTCCCTGCAGCGAAGGCTTACCGCGCAGCTGTCGCACTAGTGACTCCACCACAAGCCACTCGTAGACCAACCATGCCGGAAGCAGCTTTCCGTCGCCAGCTGCCACCAGTTCATTGCTGCAGGCTGCCATTCCAACCAATGCCAACGTCAGGTAGCGAGGCTTGGTCTGGCGCTCACGTACTCCAGGCGCCAAGCGCACTCCGAGTGCGTCGGCGATCGCATAGAGCCCCAACGGGTCGAGGCTGCCTTCCGCCTGCTCTGGTGGATCAAACTGACTCAGGAATGGGAGGATCGACTCGTCGCTCATAAAGGCATCGTCGGGCGTTGGTTAACACTGGTCCTTGTCGACATAGTTGTCTCTCCAGATGTTCACCTCAGGAATCGCAAGTTTGGGCTGCGGCAACGCCTTCACGACCTTGCCAACCTCAAGTCGGCTCAATCCGTAGGCGACCGACAGTCTGTCGTACTCAGTCTCGGCAACGCCATCGGCAACCAAGTCGTCTGGCACACCCATCAACCAGCACTCCGCCTTCAGCCATGTGTAGCCGGGCATGGACGAGAGCCGCGGCTCCAACTCCTGGTAGTACCCCATTCTTACCCCACCTCCGCACATGAAGAAGGGAACGTTGACCAAGCTCGATTGCGGCAGCAGGTTGTCCTTCCAGGTGCGCCACAGCGTCTTGCCCTGCACTTGGGCAAGAACGCGGAGCTTGAAGAAGTTTTCGTCGGGCGTCTTGACCAACTCCCGAAACTTCACGTCGACCCCGTCGAAGTAGTTCAAGAAACTCTCGGGTGTCGACAACTGGTGATCGGTGATCAACTTGGACGCCAACAGGTGGTCAATCAGGACCCGTGACGCTCCAGCCTGGGTCAGAACCTTGGTCCACCAGTTCACCCGATGTCGATGCAGATTGCTCACCCCGTTGGGCTCCACAACGGAGGTGTAGAACTCGAAGTCCCATCGCCCTCCCTTGCCCTGCTTGACACGAAAGAGCGATGAGTCAACGGTGCCCGACCCTACATCGGCCATCAGGTAGATGTTTGGCGCCTGCTTGTCGAAACTGTTCGACGCCACAAACCCATAGATCTGCGCGGCAATCTCAGGAACCACGGTGACTTCCACACTCGCCGCAGTCTCGTTGAGCGCAGCGTCGGCACCCAGGAAAGTCTGGATAGCGGCATCCGTTACTTCCGCAGGTTCACCGGCAACGGCCCAAGCGGCGAGGCCCAGTCGCTCGAAGAGCTTTGAGAGCGGTGTCTGATGGTGCTGGGCTGTGGGAAGGCCCACAGCCAGCTTCCAGGCGATTGCTGTGCGCTGATAGGCCGCCGCGTGTTCAGTCAGGAGCCAACCGCGGGCCCGACGGATGATCAGTGCCAAAAACGCCACAACCCGCTGCTGAAGGATCGAATCTTCTGGGTTTGCCAATAGGGACAGCTTCAGATCTCGGTAGGTGTGTGTTCCTGCCTCGAGGGAGAAGACCCTGCCTGTCTGGCACAGCCTTGATGGAAGCAAGAACTTCGCGATCCCCTCTGCCTTGCAGAAAGGGACGGCGAAGGCCTTTCCGAGAGCCGAGTCGCCGATGACCACTTTCACACACGAAGTGCCGAAGTCCAGGCCAAGCACCACCTCACGCGCATCGCCGGGCTTGCCAAGAAGGATCTGCGTCGCCCGCCCAGCGGTCTCGACCTGGGGCAGCAACGGAGCGCCTTTGATGTCCCGCATGCTGATTGCACATGCTGCGTGCTTCGAAACCGAGACCGCCACGGGAGGCGGCGCCACTGGCGGCACGGCAGGCGGTGTTCTAACGGCCGATGGCGCGCGCGGCGCCGGTGGTGTACCAGGTTTCGCAGCCGGCCCGCCCGGTGCGGCCGACTTCTGATTCTCCCCGCGCCGGTTCGTCAATGGAAGCGAACTGCCGTACGTCACTGTCACGCGCTTTCGCGCTTCTTCGCGTTGATGACGCTTCGGACTCGGCGTCAGAAGCTCCGCAAAGGACTCAGGCGCGGCCGGCGGAGCCGCCTTAGGCGGGCTGGACTGGGCTACGGTCGTTGGTTCCTCCCTCCTGATTAGCGATGAAGTTCAGCAACCCTGATTCCGCGCTCTGGGCGCTGCGGTG
>VFQM010001023.1_pt1 | contig 26564 bp, 26 predicted proteins | sample 3512391 | NCBI WGS metagenome assembly VFQM01 (sample SAMN10412369, study PRJNA504923) | tailings metagenome | isolation source: Replicate 1 from Balatoc abandoned mine | place: Philippines | reverse complement strand
ACCGGCGCCGCAGATTCCTTAGCGTATATCGGGGCCCGTTCTATGTCGTGACCCCATAACTGCGCTTCCGCTGCCGTTGTCCACCCTGATCGTCTTGGGGTAGCCGATCTTTCGGCACGCCCGGTCCAGCGTCGCGACGACGTCCTCGCCACGGTAGCTGAACCGCGGATCGACCACCGGCGATAGCCGGGAGTAGGTACCGACTACCGTCAGTATGCGCAGCTTCGCCTTCACCAGCCGCTTGGGCGTCTTGTTGCGCAGCTGCAAGCCCAGCTCCCTGTAAAGCCGATAGACCTTCTTGGCGTTCACGACCCAGCCCTCCCCGGCGCAGGATGTGATAGGCACGACGATAGCCGTAGCGGACGTGTGTCGCGCAGATCTCCTTGATGCGTTTTTTTTCGGATAAGCCGGATCGGTGCGGCGGAACTGATAGTGGTAACTGGGAGTGTCGAACGGCAGAACCCGGCAGGCCCTCCGGATCGACACGCCCCAGTCCAACAGCATACTTTCGACCAGCTCGCGCTTCCGATCCGGCCTTAAAGCGCTGGCTGCGCTGCGCTTCGCCGCCCTTCGGGTCGTTTGATGACGTCCTGCAGCATCTCGCGATCGAACGTCAGATCGGCGACGATCTTCTTGAGCCGGCTGTTCTCGTCCTCCAGCTCGCGCAGCCGCCGCATCTCCGATGGCATCAGCCCCGCGTATTTCTTCTTCCAGTTGAAGTAGGCCGCCTGGCTGATCCCAACCTTGCGGCAGATCTCAGTCACCGGCGTTCCGTCCTCGCCCTCTTTGATGACGAACGCCTTCTGCGGATCCGTGAACGTCGATGCCTTCATGCCGTAACTCCTCGTCCAGCCAAGGATGTCTACAGCGGAAAACTCCAGACCCGAGTGGTCCAAGATTGGGTAGCAGTGCATTGAGAGAAGATCCTTCAAGGCTGCGTTGTCCAGCATCATCGGCCAGCAGTCGCTTGAGCTTCGCGTTCTCGCTCTCGATCTCCCGCAAACGCCAGGCCTAGGATACCAACAGCCCGCCATACTTGGCCTTCCAGTTGTAGATCGTCGCTTTAGACACCCCGTGTCGACGGGCCAGATCAGCGGTCCTCGCGCCCGCCTCATCCTCCTTCGGCACGCCAACGATCTGCTCCTCGGTAAACCTCTTACGCTTCATCGTCCGTCATCCCTCCACGCCACGCCCTAATCGCTCGTGGAGGAAAATCAGGGGGTCACGTCTCGGCGGATCAGAGCCGGACGCGGCACCACACCACGCGCGCTGATCACGGCCGCGATCCCCGCTGCGCGGTTGAACCCCTATATGGATGCTTTCTGCAGGCGGCTCCTCGAACAGCGGAAGGCCAAGAAGGTGGTACTGATCGCCGTGGCACGGAAGCTGGACATCCTCGCCCACACGCTTATCAGTTAAGATCGACCCTGGCGGCGAAAGTCATCTTTACCTTCAAGACAGATGTTTTCTCTTAAACAGAAATGATAAACGTTTTTCAAATCTGGAAGCCACTTCGCAAGGTTTTCTTTAGCGTCAATGGTAATAAAGGATAAAGTGCGTCACAGTAGCATTGCAAAATCAGTCTCACTTGATTGTTGCTCCACCCATCCTTCAATTGAAAAGTTAGATTAAAACTCGAATAAAGCCTCCACTCCAACAGTGCGGCCGGGCATTAACGGAGTGAAGGTTCCTTGCGTCGGGTTCGGCCCGAAGGGGCGGCGCACACCGGTCGAATTCGGTCCGCCAAAGGGCACCTGAGTATCGCCGCCTTCCTGTACCTGATCGAGCAAGTTGCGACCGTACACCGAAAGCGACAGGCCATCGATCGGCGTGTTCCACGTAATGTTCGCCTCGAGGTTCGATAGATCGTTCAGCCATCCGAGGTTATCGTCGGTGTAGGCCGCCTTGTCGCGGTACTGGTAGTTCACGCGGGTCAGGATGTTGCTGCTGCCCAGATCCCACTCATGGATCAGGCCCGCGCCGACCGTGATCGGGGGAACACGCGGCAGGCTAAGCGCGAGGTCGATGTCATTGATCAGGGCGTCACCCGAGATGTCAAACAAGACCTTGTCATATTCGGCATCGATAATTCCGATATTGGCTGTGAATGCGAGGCTTTCCGAAACTCTCATGCGGGCTTCAGCTTCAAAGCCGAGGATCGTCGCATCGGCAGTATTGAGGATGTTCTGAACAATTCCCGCCCCAGGATCGGCCAGATTAACTTCGCGCTGCATGTTGCTGACTTTTGTGACATAGGCCGCTGCATTGAGCGTAAACGATCGGTCGGCAGTCTGGAATTTGCCGCCGACCTCGAAGTTATCGACCTTCTCCTCGTCGAAACCAAGCAGTCCAGTTTGGTCGAAAGCCCGATTGAACACCTCGACGCTTGTAATCCGAAAATTGTATCCGCCGGAACGGAAGCCTCGGCTCCAGTGGCCATAAATCTGGCTATCGGCGAATTCGTATTGCAGACCGAATTTGGGCGAGACGTTGCGGAATCGGATGCGATCGGTAAAGCCGTCGCGCTCGGTCGCCGGGTCGAACGGCGTGGTGCCTGTAGGGCAAGTTGCCTGGACAAACGAACAGGGCGTGCGGGGTAGGATATAGGTCACCCCAGCATCCTTGGTTTCCTGATTCCAGCGTATGCCCGCAATCAGCGACAGGTTGTCGATGAATTCCCACTGGGCATTCGCGAATACACCGATCACTTCATGATTCTGTGCTCCTCCCCCGAAAAATACGGGAGGTTGGAACGCAGGTGGCAGATCACGACGAAGTGCGCGGGTCTCAGTGTAGGCGAGATCCTGCTCGAACCAGAACCCACCTATGGTAAGATCAAGACGATCTAGCGAAATGGCGTAGCGCAATTCGTTCGAGAATTGTTCCTGCTCAGTTTCGGTTTCCGAGTGGAACAGAAATCGCGGCGTTGCGTCGATATCGCCGAGGGTAGTCGAGTCATATTTGCGATAGCCGAATACGTTGGTTAGCGTGCCGGCACCGATATCGATCGTCGCGGTCAGCGATCCGGTCCAGATCTCGTTCGAATAATTGCCCGGCTCGTCGATCGAGAAATCGAATGAATTGCGGTCGAAGAGTGCCCGGTTCTGCGACGAGGGGCCATCGCCGTCACTTTCGAAATAATCGAGCTTGCCCAGCAGGGTCAGACCACCGATACGCGCTTCGAGCGCGCCGCGCAGGATTTTGGTTTCCGCTGCACCATGGTTCGAGTTGTCGAACAGGTTGCGGAAGTAGCCTTCGTCCTTGTTGTAATAAGCGCCGACCTTGAACAGCAGCACGTCCTCGACGATCGGTCCGCTGATGACGCCACTAACCGTGTAGTTCGCGCCGCCGCGCCCGCCATCGAGCGCCGGGCCGTCGATCGCCGCGCGGAACTTGCCGCGGAAGTCCTCGGTCGGGTTGCCGGTGTTGATCACCACCGCGCCGCCGGTGACGTTGCGGCCGAACAGCACGCCCTGCGGACCGCGCAGGATTTCGACGCTTTCAAGGTCGAACAGGTCGAATACCACGCCGCCGTTGATACCGAGATACACGCCGTCGACGAACACGCCCACGGTCGGGTCGATCGAGGGGATCGACGAGTTGATACCAAGGCCGCGAATCGTAAAGTTGGCAGTACCGCGAGTTGTGCCCACGTCATCAAGGCTTACCGTGGGCGCCTGGAACGAAAGGCCCGAGATGTCGCGGATCTTGAAGGCTTCGAGCGTGCCGGCGTTAAATGCGGTCACCGCCAGCGGCACATCCTGCACGTTTTCGGCGTCCTTGGTCTTGGTGCCGGTGACGAGGATTTCGTTGATGCTGTCGAGCGTGCTAGCACTTGACGCCTGTTCAGATGGGACGACTTCTTGAGAGAGGGCTTTGAATGGCATTAAGGCAGCCACCCCCAGAAGAAGCCCGGCTCTGCCAATTCTAAAGGTTCCGGTCATTAGCGCATTGTTCTTTGCCATCCAACCCTCTCAAATATTTAATTTTTGGGAGCGAAGGTCACCTGCCGCCGTGGTAGCCGTGCCTTCCCTTTTTATGCTTCCAAAATTGGGGCAGCCGTTAGGCTGCCCCCCAGTGTGGAGAGAGGCAATATGAACACATTCCAATCGCCTCTACCATTGTTTGTCGCACCACTTTGCCATTTCGTAAAGCCCTTTATCATTTTGCCTTGCGGCTGTGGAGCGACCCTGTTCAATACTGCTGCTCTGGGACATGGAGGACAAGTCCGTCGAGCCGACCATCTAGTGTAATCTGGCAGGCCAGCCGGCTTTCCGCTGTGGTCCCCTCTGCAAACTGAAGCAGATCGGCTTCCATGCTGTCATCGGCGAGCCGTCCGACCCTCTCGATCCAGGAGCGATCGACATGAACGTGGCATGTGGCGCAAGCGCATTGGCCGCCACAATCGCCGTCAATGCCGGGAACATCGTTGAACAACGCGGCCTCGCGCGCCGTCAGCCCCGAGTCAATTTCGACCGGAATCTGGCTCCCGTCGTGAGCAACAAAAGTGACCTTGATCATGGAATCGGAACTTTCCTTTGGCGTGCAAATCAATGAGCGTGAAGTTTGACTGGCAGGCGGGTAATGCCACGGACGAGATTGGACAGTAGCCGCTCTGGCTCGCCAACAACCTCGACAAATTTGTAGCGCTTGTGGATTTCCTCCCAGATGATCCGCAATTGCAATTCGGCCAGGCGGTTGCCCATGCAACGGTGGATGCCATAGCCGAACGAAAGGTGCTGACGCGGGTTCTTCCGGTCGATGATGAACTCCTCGGGCCGGTATATCGCCGTTTCGTCGCGGTTGCCCGAGAGGTACCACATCACGACTTTGTCACCCTTGGCGATACGCTTGCCGCGGATTTCGCTATCCTCCAGCGCAGTCCGGCGCATGTGGGTGAGCGGGGTCTGCCAGCGGATGATCTCCGGCACCATGCTGCCGATCAGGGTCGGATCGCCACGCAGCTTGTCGTACTGATCCGGATGCCGGTTCAGCGCCAGGACACCGCCGCTGATCGAATTGCGGGTGGTATCGTTTCCACCCACGATCAGTAGCAGCAGGTTACCGAGAAACTCAAGGAACGGCATATCACGCGTGGCGGGCGAATTGGCCATCATCGAGATCAGGTCGTTGCCACCCGGCTGGTCGATCCGCTGATCCCATAGCCCCTTGAAATACATCGCGCACTCGATCAACTCGGTTCGGCGCTGCTCGATCGAATCGATTACCCCCGCGCCCGGTATGGCGGTCGTGACATCGGACCAACGGGTCAGCCGAGCTCGTTCTTCCCAGGGAAAATCGAACAGGGTGGCGAGCGTCATTGTGGTCAATTCCACCGAAACGCTTTTCACCCAGTCGATCTCCTCGCCAACCGGCAGAGAATCCAGAATTTCGCCGGCGCGCTCGCGGATCACAGGTTCGAGCAGCAGCAGGTTCGATGGCGCCACTGCCGGCGTCACTGCCTTGCGCTGTTCATCGTGCTTGGGTTGATCCATTGCAATGAACATCTCGAGCTCGAGACTCGCCTGGTCGCCGTGCATGTCCTGAATCGCGATCCCACCCAGCTTGGCTTCGGAGGAATAGACCTTGTGGTTGGTGTCGACCGCCATGATGTCGTCGTGTTTAGTGATCGACCAGTAGGGTCCGTAGGCGCTTTCCGCGCAATAATGGACCGGATCCTCGCGCCGCAGCCGCTCGAAGAAGGCTCCGATCTTGTCGCTCTGGAACAGGCTTGGGCGGGAAACGTCGATTTCCGCAAGCGGGATTCCGGCAACGAACCGCGACAATTCCGCGCTATCCCGATCGGGACTTATCGTCAGTGTGGTCATGGCCGCCTCTTTCACCTCGGTCTGCGCCGGGGAAGGTAGAGACAAATGGCAAGTCGGTCAATAAATAGGATCAGATTAATATGCAAGATTCCCAGTTTGAGCGATCTCATGCGTGGAGATTGACAGAATTTTGTTAAATTCTTATCAGAATATCATGCGCTCAGATCACGCCTCCCCTCACCATCCGTCCGCTGCCGCAAGCTTGGGCCGGGCCAAGGCCAAGCGCGCCTTGGTGCTGGCGCGCGAGATTGTGGAGGATATCGAGAGCAACGCCCGAGGACCGGGCGACCGGCTGCTTCACGAGGATGCCATGCTGGCGCGCTACGACGTGGCGCGCGCGACGCTGCGCGAAGCGCTGCGTTTTCTCGAACTCCAGGGTGTGATCCATCTCACCAAGGGTCGGGGTGGTGGACCGGTCGTCGCCCGGCCCCAGACCGCCGATTTCGCCAGCTCGATGGCGCTGATCCTGCAATTCATGGACGCGGACCTCCAGGCGCTGCTCGAATTGCGCGAAGCGATTGCCCCGACAGTAGCGGCAAGGGCCGCGCAAATGGCCACCTCCGCAGATCTTGCCGCGCTCGAGGGTTGCCTGGCGCAGCTCGAGCGCGAACGCGAAAGTCCGCAATTCGAAGAAACCAACCGGCGATTTCACGACCTGCTGGGCTGGGCCAGCGGGAACCCGACCTTTGGTCTGTTGATTTCCGCTCTGCACCTACTGACCCGCAGCATGTCGGTGGGCCTGGGCTATTCGGCCCAGGAGCGCGACACCCAGTTGCGGTGCCTGGGGCGTGTGCTTCATGCCGTGCGGATGCGTGACGTGGCCGGCGCGCGGCGCCAGATGGACCGGCTGATTGCCGGATCGACCCAATACCTGGCCGAACGCAGTCCCGAACTGCTCGCCCAAAAGGTCCGCTGGGGGAACGCAAACCGGGAAACCTGAAAGGGAGAAAAACGATGGCCCTGAACAGCCGCATCTGCCAAATGCTGAAGATCGAGTACCCGATTGTCCTGGCGGGGATGGGCGGGGCCAGCGTGCCGGCGCTGGCGGCCGCGGTTTCGAATGCTGGCGGGCTTGGCGTCCTGGGTGCGGCAGCCTGCGCGCCCGAGCGTCTGCGAGACTGGATTCGCCAGACCCGAAAACTGACCGACAAGCCCTTCGGGGTCGATACCCTGCTGCCGGCCTCGGTACGCCGGGGCAAGGCCCCGCAGAGCGGCGCAGCGCCGGTCGATCCGATGGCGCTGGCGGTCGAATACCGCCAGTTTGCCGCAGATTTCATGGCCAGCGAAGGTTTGGCCAATGCCGATGGTGAGGCGGCGAGGCGGGCGATTGGCGGACGCGATGCCGAGGGCGGGCCGCCGCTTTTCTCGAAAGAGTTCTTCGAAGCCCAGATGGAAGTGGTGATCGAGGAAAAGGTCCCGGTCTATGCCGCGGGCCTTGGCAACCCCGGTCCGTGGATGGACCGGCTCCACGCCAATGGAACGGTCGTCATGGCGGTAGTCGGCAAGGTCCAGCACGCGCGGCAGGTGGTCGAAAGCGGGATCGACGTGATCGTCGCCCAGGGCCACGACGGCGGCGGACACAATTCGCCGATCGGGACCATTTCGCTGATCCCGCAGGTGGTCGACGCGGTGGGCGACCGGGTGCCAGTTCTGGGCGCGGGCGGCATTTCCGACGGGCGCGGTGTGGCCGCTGCGTTCATGCTCGGCGCTGAAGGCGCGTGGGTCGGCACGGCGTTCCTTGCCACCGAAGAGGCGGGGATCGAGGATTTCCAGAAAGAGGCAATCGTCGAGGGCGGCGATGCCGATACTGTGGTCAGCCGGTCGATCACCGGCAAGCCCGCGCGGATGATCCGCAACAAGTGGGCCGACGCCTGGGTCGCGGCCGGCAAGGAACCCTTGCCGATGCCGTACCAGTCGATGATCGCCGGTCCGGTCATGGCAGCCGGCATCGCCGCCAGGCGCAAGGACATTCTGCCCGGCTTTGCCGGACAGGGCATTGGTCTGATCCATGCCGTGCGTCCCGCTGCCGCAGTCCTGGCGGATCTCGTTGCCGACACCGAGAGCGCGCTCGCGCTGGCCAGCCGCTTTCGCTGATCGGGGCGAGGCGCGTGAACGGATTTTCCGACAAGGCCGCGATCACCGGGATCGGCGAGACCGATTTCGTCAAGGGCACCGAACGCAGCGCGGTCGACATGATGCTCGAAGCCTCGCACCGGGCGATCGCCGACGCGGGGCTCAAGCCGGGCGACATCGACGGCATGGTTCCGCCGCCGATCTACACGACCTCCGAGGAACTGGCCGCCAACCTGGGGATCGACGTGCTGCGTTATGCCGCGACGGTCCACATGGGCGGTGCCAGTCCGACCACGGCGCTGCAGAACGCGGCCATGGCGATCGCGGCGGGCCTGTGCGATCATGTTCTTGTGACGCTTGGCTGGAACGGGTTTTCCGCGCTGCGCCCCAAACCCGGCGCGCCGCCGACCCGGTCGATGAACATGACCACGCTGACCAATACGATCCAGGGCTATTACATTCCCTATGGCGTATTTCTGCCGGTGCAGATGTATGCCTGGTTGGCGACCCGGCACTCGCGGCTTTTCGGGGTTGGCGAAGAAGCTATGGGCGCGGTGGCGCTGGCCTGTCGCAAGCATGCCCAGCTCAACCCCAAGGCCTTCACCCATGGCCGCCCGCTCGACTGGGATACTTACGTGTCATCGCGCTGGATATCGGAACCGTTCCGGCTTTACGACTGTTGCCTTGAAACCGACGGAGCCTGCGCGGTGGTGGTTTCCCGGATCGACCGCGCCCGTGACATGCCCCACGTGCCGGTGACGATTGCCGGGGCGGCGGAAGGACACCCCTATCCGGCCGACGATATTCCCTCGCGTCCCGATCCGTTCAAGATCGGGCTGTCCCACGCTGCTCCCAAAGCTTTCGAGATGGCCGGAGTGACCCGCGAGGACATGGACTTTCTGCAGATCTACGATTGTTTCACCTATGTCGTCCTGCTGCAGCTGGAGGCACTGGGTTACTGCGAGCCGGGCGGGCAGCTCGATTTCGTTCGTGGCGGGCAGATCGAACTTGGCGGGCGCTACCCGCTTAATACTCATGGCGGGCTGCTCAGCGAGGCGCATGTCTGGGGCCTCAACCATGTGGTCGAGGCGGTCCGGCAGCTGCGCCACGATTGCGGCGACCGGCAGGTCGAAAACGCCAGGACCGGCTTGGTCACCGGCTGGGGCGATCTGGGCGATGGCAGTGTCGCCATCCTGCGGAGATTCTCATGAGCGATAACGCCGACCTTCCTCCCAAGCAGCGGCCCGAAGCGCAGGTCCGGCCGGCCAAGCCGCGTCCGCGCCCGCAGGACCCGATCGAGCAGGAATTCTGGCAGCGCTGCCAGGATGGCCGATTGCATTTCCAGCGCTGTAGCTCCTGCGGCACCTGGCGCCACTTGCCGCGTTACATGTGCGCGCGTTGCAGCTCGCCCGAATTCGCCTGGCAGCCCAGCTCGGGCACGGGCGCGCTGTTTTCGTGGACTATCACGCACCAGGCGCTGCATCCCGCGTTTACCGACGAGATTCCGTTCATCGCGGTTGTCGTCGAGCTGGCGGAGGGGGTCCGCATGGTCAGCCTGCTGATCGACTGCGCCCTGGACAAGGTCGAAATCGACATGCCAGTCGAACTGGCCTTCGAGCCCTTGGGCGACGATTTCCAGCTGCCAGTGTTCCGCCCGGCGGCGAAAGGAGGGCGCAGGCCATGAACCTTGACTATGGCCCCGAATACGAGCGCTTCCGCGCCGAAGTGCGGGATTTCCTGGATCGCAACGGGCAGCTTGCGCCGGACTCGGCGAACCGCGCAGCGCGGCCTTCGGCCGAGGCGGTCGCCTGGCAGAACCTGCTGCTGGAACATGGTTATACCGCGCGGACCATTCCGCGCGAATATGGCGGCTACGGCGCCGAACCAGACATCCTCAAGGCGCGGATCATCGCCGAGGAATTCGCCCGTGCGGGTGTGCCGGGGGGACTGTCGAACCAAGGCATCTCGATGCTGGTTCCAACCCTGCTCGAACTTGGCACCGAAGAGCAGAAGCGCCGCTGGATCGAACCGACGCTGCGCGGCGAGGTAGTCTGGTGCCAGGGCTACTCCGAACCCGGTGCTGGTTCGGATCTGGCCAGTCTGCGCACCAGCGCCCGCGAGGAAAACGGGCATTTCGTGATCAACGGCCAGAAGATCTGGACCAGCACGGCGCGCGAGGCCGACATGATCTTCTGCCTGGTGCGAACAGAGTCCGACGCGCCAAAGCACGCAGGCATCTCCTATCTGATCTTTCCGATGGACCTGCCGGGGATCGAGGTTCGCCCGCTCAAGACGATGACCGGGCACGCCGAATTCAACGAGACGTTCTTCACCGACGTGCGGGTGCCGGTCGATCAGATCGTCGGCCTGCGCGGCCAGGGCTGGTTCGTCGCCAATGCGACGCTCGGTCATGAGCGCGGCATGCTGGGCGATCCCGATGCCTTGGAAAACCGGTTGCTAGCGCTGATCCGACTGATGCAGGGGGAGCAGGTAGGATCGGCCCGCGCGATCGACAATCCGGTGCTGCGCGACCGATTGATCGCCCTCCAGGCCGAAGTCGCGGCGATGAAATACAACGGGATGCGCGTGCTTTCCGGCCAGATCAAGGGCGAGCCGGGAGGCATGCCCAAGCTGATCGTCAAGCTCCAGAGCTGCGAACTGGCGCACCAGATTTCGGCCCTTGCAATCGACGCGATGGGTGAAATGGGCATCCTCTATGCGGATAGCCCGCGCCAGCGCGAAGGCGGCACCTGGCAATGGAACTACATGTTCCAGCTGGGTCTCATCATTGGCGGCGGCACCGCGCAGATCCAGAAGAACATCATTGCCGAACGCGGGCTGAACATGCCGCGCGAGCCGCGCCTGGCGCAAGAAGCCTCGTCCGGCAGAAAGGAAGAGGCCTGATGGATTTTGGTCTTTCCCCCGAACAGGAAATGCTCCGGGACACAGTCGGGCGCTGCCTTGCGGAAACCTGCCCGCTCGATCACGTCCGTGCCTGCGCGGATTCGGGCAGCGCGGCCAGCGATCGGGTCATGGCCGCGCTCGCTGATATCGGCCTGACCGGGCTGATGGTACCCGAGGCGCATGGCGGCCTGGGGATGACCCTGCTCGATGCGGCGGTGGTTGCCGAGCAGCTCGGCCGGGCAGTGGCCCCTGCCTCGTTCCTAGCCCGGAGCGTACTCGCCCCGCTGGCGCTGGTGCTGGCCGGTTCGCCCGCGCAGCAGGCCCAATGGCTGCCCCGGATTGCGACCGGCGAAGTGCAGTTCGGCGTTGCCATCGCCAGTATCGTAGAGGAGCGCGACGGCGCGAAGTCCCGCGCAGAATCCGCCGGGCTGACCGGCACCGCGCTCTTCGCACTCGATTTTGCCGACGCGGACCATTTCATTGTGGTCGACGAATCGGGGCGGCTGCATCTGCTTGACGCCGCTGCGAACGGAGTCGAGCGGATTGCCCTGCACACCATCGACGCCACCCGCAGCGTCGGCGAGCTGCGGTTGAGCGGTGCGGCGGCCGAACCGCTCGCCGGCGACGGCGGCGTTGCGGCGCGACGGCTGGTTGACGCCGGACGGATCCTGCTTGCCGCGGACAGCCTGGGCGCGGGAGAGGTGATGATCGAAAAGGCGGTGGCCTATGCCGGGGAGCGCGAACAGTTCGGGCGGGTCATCGGTAGCTTCCAGGCGGTCAAGCACATGTGCGCTGAAATGGCCGCGCGGCATGAGCCATGCCGGGCGCTGGTGTGGTATGCCGCGCACGCGTTCGACGCCGTCCCTGGTGAGGCGGCGCTGATGGCTTGCCACGCCAAGTCGCACACCGGCGAAGTCCACCGTTTCGTGGCGCGAACCGCAATCGAGGTGCACGGCGGCATGGGCTTTACCGACCTGCTGGGACTGCATTTCTGGTTCAAGCGGATCGGGTTCGACCGCCAGGTCCTGGGCGGACCGGAGCGGGTCAGGGATGTTGCGGCGCAGCTGCAGGGATTGACGGCGACGACACAGTAGGGCCGACCGGGAGAGAAGACTATGACCGAGTGGAATTTCGGCGACATTCTGGATGCCATCGAACTGGTGCTTCCGCCTGATGCCCCGGCATTGATCCACGGCGACAGGCGTATCACCTGGCCGAAAATGGGCGCTCGGTCCAATAATCTGGCCCGCGCGCTGCGCGACCGGGGGGTCGAGCCTGGGGCCAAGGTGGCCTTCTACATGCGCAACCGGCCCGAATATGGCGAGGCGATGGCCGCCTGCTTCAAGGCCCGGCTGACCCACGTCAATATCAACTACCGCTACAAGCCGGACGAGGTCCATTACATCTTCGACGATTCCGATGCCGAGGTGATCGTTTACAGCGGCGAATTCCGCGAATGCATCGACGAGTTGAAAGAACGGCTCGGCAAGGTCCGGATCTTTGTCGAAATCGGCGATCCGGCGGCAATCGCGCCATTTGCAGAACCCTATGAGGCGCTGGCGACGCATGGCGACGGTTCGCCGCTCGGCATGACCCGTTCGCCCGACGATCTGCTGTTCATCTACACCGGCGGTACCACCGGCATGCCCAAGGGAGTGATGTGGCGCCATCATGACCTGCGCCAGGCGCAACTCGATTCCGCCAGCCTGCTTGGTCCGGAGCCGCAGAACATGGCGGAAGCCGTCGCGATGCTGGCCGCAGAAGGGCCGGGCCGGGTGTTTCTTCCGGCCTGTCCGATGATGCATGGAACCGGTCTTCTCTCTGCCCTGGGCACCATGATGACCGGTGGCTGCATCGTCACGCTCGACAGCCCGTCGTTCGATGCCGAAGAGTTGTGGCACGCGGTCGAAAAGCACCGCGTGCAATCAATTGCCATTGTGGGCGATGCCTTTGCCAAGCCGATGCTCGCTGCGCTCGACAACGATCCAGGGCGCTACGATACTTCGAGCCTGATCTCGATCGTCTCTTCTGGCGTCATGTGGAGCCGCGAGGTCAAGGAAGGGCTGGTTCGGCACATTCGCCAAGTCGCGCTGATGGATGCCTTCGGTGCATCCGAGGGGCTCGGCTATGGCCTTTCAGTGACAACTGCGCTGGGTTCCGTCCAGACCGCGAAATTCGTGATCGGCGAGCATTGCGACGTGTTCGACGAAAACGACGCCAAGGTGATAGCTGGCAGTGGAGTCCCCGGATTCATTGCCCGCAAAGGCGCCATTCCGGTGGGCTATTACAAGGACCCCGAAAAGTCCACGAAGACGTTCCGGACCATTGCCGGTGTGCGCTACTCGATCCCCGGTGATTGGTGCCAGGTGGAGGCCGATGGCAGCCTGACCCTGCTGGGGCGGGGCAGCGTCTGCATCAACACCGCCGGGGAAAAGGTCTATCCCGAAGAAGTCGAGGAGGCGCTCAAGACCCATCCCTCGGTGGCCGATGCCCTGGTGGTTGGCGTGCCCGACGAGAAATGGGGCCAGGCAGTGACCGGCGTCGTGGTCCTGGAAGGCAGCGCCGAGTTCGACGAGGCCGCCCTCAAGGCCCATGTCCGCCAGCAACTGGCCGGTTACAAGACTCCAAAGGCGGTCTTCCTGGCCGGGGTTGCGCTGCGCGCATCGAATGGCAAGGCCGACTATGCCGCCGTTCGGGCCTTCGCAATGAGCCAGGGCGCCGCGACGTGACCGGTACGCCTGGCGGCGATTGCGAGGCGCTGATCGTCGGCGCCGGGATCAGCGGACTCTATCTGCTCCACCGTCTTCGCGAGGCCGGCATCGACGCCAGGCTTATCGATGCGGCCGAAGCGCCGAGCGGCATCTGGTACTGGAATTGCTATCCCGGCGCGCGGGTCGATTCGCAGGTGCCGCTGTACGAACTGTCGCTGCCCGAACTGTGGCGCGACTGGACCTGGAGCGAACGCTTTCCCGGATGGCGCGAGTTGCGCGCCTATTTCCGTCAAGTCTGTGACCGTCTTGCGCTCTGGCCCCACATGGCCATGGGAACCCGCATGACCGGCGCTGCGTGGGACGAAGACCGGCGCAAGTGGCGGGTCGCGACCGGCTCGGGCGAAACGATCACCGCGCGCTATCTGCTGCCCTGCCTCGGCTTTGCGGCCAAGGCCCATGTGCCCGAAATCGCCGGACTGGAAAGCTTTGCGGGCGAATGGCACCATACGGGCCATTGGTCGCGGCACGGGTTGTCTATGGCCGGGCGCAAGGTGGCAATCATCGGCCCCGGTGCCAGCGGAGTAAAGGTGGCGCAGGAAGCGGCAGCCGCGGCGGCACAACTCACCCTGCCGCAGCGCACGCCGATCCTCGCTCTGCCGATGCGGCAGGAGGTGCTGACGGCGGAACAGCAGGAGCAGGAGAAAGCCGATTACCCGGCGCTTTATGCAGGCCGCCTGCTGACTAGAGGCGGATTCGATATGAACGGTGTCGAGACCTCCGCGCTCGACGTCGACGAAGCAGAACGCCGCTCCCTGTTCGAAAGGCAATGGCAGGCCGGTGGCTTGCGGTTCTGGTATGCCAATTTCGCCGACCTTCTGACCGACGAACGGGCCAACCGTCACGCCTACGATTTCTGGCGCGACAAGACCCGGGCGCGGATCGCTGATCCGGCTTTGCACGAGTCCCTGGCGCCGAGGGAGCCGCCACATCCCTTCGGGACCAAGCGACCTTCGCTGGAGCAGAACTATTACGAGATTTTCTCGCAGCAGAATGTTTCGCTCGTCGATCTCAAGCAGGCTCCGATCGAAGGCATCGTGCCAGAGGGCATCCTCACCGCACAGGGCCTGGTCGAATGCGACCTGATCGTGTTTGCCACCGGCTTCGATGCCGGCAGCGGCGGGTTGACGCAAATAGAGATCAGGGGCCGGGACGACCGCAGCCTTGCAGATGCCTGGGGCGATGGGGTGGCTGCCTATCTTGGCTCCGCCGTCCATGGCTTTCCCAACCTGGCCTACCTTTACGGACCGCTCAGTCCCTCGGGCTTTTCCAACGGTCCGACCGCGGCGGAAATCCAGGGCGACTGGATGCGGGACTTCCTGGTGAAGCTGCGCGACGACGGTCTGACGCGATTTGAAGCGGAAGCCGAAGGGGAGCGCGAATGGACCGCAAGCGTTGCCGCGATCGGGGCCATGACGCTCTTTCCCCGGGCCAAGTCCTGGTACATGGGCGACAACATTCCAGGCAAGCCGCGGCAGCTGATAAACTACCCGAGCGTGGTGGGTTACTTGAACATCATAAGCGACGTGGCGGCGTACGGATACCGGGGCTTCACGCTGACATGAACGGGGAATCGCAACCTATGGAATCGGCTGCATCCGATATCATGCCTGAATGGGCGCCGGACCCGACGGTTCTGCCAGGCTGGTTTGCCGAGGCCCTGGCTGTTCCGCGCGAGGAAGGTTTCGTCACGGTTGACGGCGTGCGGATGCATTACTTCCGCTGGGGGAATCCGGCCGCGCCGCCGGTGCTGATGACACACGGATTCCTTTCGCACGCGCGCTGCTTCGCCTTCATTGCACCGTTTCTTGCGGGCGATTGCCATCTGGTCGCCTATGACCTTTCCGGGATGGGCGACAGCGAGGTGCGCCCGGACTGCGACATGACGGCGCGCGGCCGTGAAATGATCGGGATTGCTAAAGCCTTGGGCCTTTTCGGCCATGCCCGTAAGCCGATCGTCGTTGCTCACAGTTTCGGTTCTGCCGTTGCGCTACGGGCGCTTGAACTCGCGCCGGACGCCTTCGGCGGGGCAGCTATCTGCGACATGATGATCCTGCGCCCCTCGGCGCTGGAAAAATACTGGAGCATGGGCCGGACCAGCCCCGGCTCGGGCGATCCCAACCGCCCTCATCGCCGCTATCCCGATTTCCCGAGCGCCCGCAAAAGGTATGTGTTGTCCCCGCCCCAGCCGGTGGGTGAACCGTTTCTCATGGATTACATGGCTTACCATGCCCTTTGCCGCGAAGGGACCGATTGGACCTGGAAGTTCTCTCCAGCCGTGTTCAAGCGCGATAATTCTCATCGCCTGTGGCTCGAGATCGGTCCGCGTGTGGTTGCCGCACCCGGCAGAAAGGCGATTATCCACGGCGAGGAGAGCCAGCTGTTTACGCCGGATTCGCGCCGTTATCTCGATGAACTGGGAGGAGGCAGCATCCCGGTCATCGCGGTTCCAGAAGCGCGGCATCACCTGATGCTCGACCAGCCATTGGCTTTCGCGGCGGCCTTGCGCGTTGTCCTTGAAGAATGGTCAAAGAGTGACTGACCGTGGTGCGCGCCAATTCCATCGGATACGCCGAGACCGACAGGTGGCGGCCGGATTTGCCCGGTCGGTCGCACATCGAGGCGCGCAGCTTCAGCAACAGCCAGCGAGGCCAGCATGACCGCTTCTGACCAAGCTCCAGAACCCAAACCCGCAGCGACGGTGCTGCTGGTCCGCGACCAGCCCGAATTCCAGGTCCTGATGGTCAAGCGTCACCACCAGATCGATTTTGCGTCGGGGGCTCTGGTTTTCCCCGGTGGCAAGACACATGGCGGCGACGCCGACGAGCGCTGGACGAGTCACGCGATCGGCTGGGACGAGCTGGACCCGGTTCAACGGACCTTGCGGGTCGGGGCGATCCGCGAGGCGTTCGAGGAAACCGGGATTCTGTTGGCGCAAACCGCCCAGGGCGCTCCGTTCGAGGACCCGTGTGACGTGGCGTTGCGAAGCGCGGTCGATGCTGGCGAAATCACGTTCATCGATGTCGTTCGCCAACTGGATGTCCGCCTCAGGCTGGACGAACTTGCCATCTTTGCCCGGTGGATTACCCCGACCATCATGCCCAAGCGGTTCGACACCTGGTTTTATGCCATGAGCGCGCCGCCGGGACAGGTCGCGGCATGTGATGGACGCGAAACCGTCGACGCGGAATGGATCGCGCCGTCCGAGGCCATCCGTTTGGCGGCGTCGGGTGAGCGGACCATCATTTTTCCCACCCTGATGAACCTGAAGCTGCTCGCCGAGGCAGAGAACGCCCAGGATTGCCTCTTACGCGCACGCAAGCGCAGGCTGGTGACAGTGCTGCCAGAGGTTTCGGTCGAGAACGGAGAACGCGTCCTGGTACTGCCGCCCGACGCTGGCTACGGACCGGTCTCGCAGCCGCTGAGGTTGTTGGGTGCCTGATTCTGGAGGGACTTTGCCCTGTTGTCTTTCAAGCTCAGCCTTTGCTCGTTGCCCGGTTTTCAATCTTCAAGATTAGAGGACATTGTCGCGAGCATTTCTCGTAACATAGCCACCTGGTCTTCGCCAATGCCGGCCAGAACCCGATCATAAGTCCTGTCGGCTTCCATTCGCAACGATGGTAGAAGTTCGAACGTTTTGGGTAGCAGATGGAGCTCCCAGATTCTGCGGTTCCCTTCGGCGGAACGGCGTTCGACGAATGCAGCGTTCTCAAGTTGGTCGATCACATGGCCGACGCTGGCTCGTTCCATTTCGAGGTGTTTCGCTAGCTCTGTCTGGGTGAGGCCGGGGGTCCGGTATATGTAACCAAGCGCGCGCCATTGGGTGCGGGAGAGGCCGAATTTGGCGGTGCTTGCGTCGAACAGCTTGCGCAACTTGCGCGACACTTCCTCAAGCAAGAAGACGAGCTCGTCGGCCTCGGTCAGATACCCCTTGCCTGGCGCTGTTTTCAGCATGGTTGCGAACCCTAATGCAAACGCGGATGCATGAAAAGCGTTTACTGTAAGTTATTTTACAGTAAGAGGTGAGCATGTCTTCCATCCTGACACTCAGTGGGCATGCCGGTCAAACGATAGCGGCCAACGCCGATGGCCCAAAAGCGGGACTGCCGGTCATTCTTGCCCATGGCGGCGGGCAGACCCGGCGGGCCTGGAAGAAGATTTCGACCCTGCTCGCCGGTCATGGCTTTCGCGCCATCGCAATCGACCTGCGCGGTCATGGCGATAGCGATTGGGCCAGCGACGGAGCCTATGACATTGCCGACTTCGCCAGCGATCTCCTCGCCATCGCCGCCGGGTTGGACCGCAAGCCCGGGCTGATCGGCGCGTCGCTGGGCGGTCTCGCCGGGATTGTCGCCGAAGGGCAGCTTGCGCCGGGCAGTTTCGCATCGCTCACGCTGGTCGACATTACCCCGCAGATGGAAGCAACCGGCGTTGCGCGGGTTGTCGGCTTCATGGCCGCCCATGCGCGCGAGGGCTTTGCCTCCGCGGACGAAGCCGCGCGCATCATTTCCGAATATTTGCCGCATCGCCCAAGTCGAAAGGCATCAGCGGGCCTTGCCCACTACCTCCGCCAGAAGCCCGACGGGCGCTACTACTGGCACTGGGATCCCGCCTTTATCGATGGAGTGATGCGACGCCGTGCGCAGAACGGCGATCTGGGCGATCACGGGCGGAGCGAACTCAGCAACGCCGCCATGAACCTCGCGCTTCCGGTTCATCTGGTCAGGGGCGGTTCGAGCGATCTTGTCTCGCCTGAAGCCGTGGCCCATTTCCGCAAACTGGTCCCGCATGCTGCCTATAGCGACATTGCCGATGCCACGCACATGGTCGTGGGCGACCAGAACGATGTCTTCGGCGCGGCGATTGCCGACTTCCTGATCCGCACCCATGCAGCGAGCGGTGCAAGATGACCGAGAGCACCGCGAAACCCGAACTCGCCGAACTGCGAAAGATGCTCCACATCGCGCCGTTTCACCGCTGGCTCTGTCTCGACATTGTCGATCTGACCGAGCGTGAACTGATCCTCGAAATGCCGTGGCGGGACGAGATCGTCTCCAACCCCATGATCGGGTCGGCGCATGGCGGCATCTTGTCGGCATTGATCGACCTGACGGGTCTCTACACCGTCAACGCGCTTGGCGGCACCGCGCGGGCGACCGCGGACCTTCGCGTCGATTTTCATCGTCCTGCAACCTCCGGGCCGCTGCGCGCGATTGGAAGTGTGGTCAAACTGGGCAAGCAGTTGAGCGTCGCGGAAACCAGAATCGAGGATACAGCGCAGCAACTGCTCGCAAGTGGCAGGGGGGCCTATGTTGGCTGATTCGGCAATTCTGGACGATATCCATGCGTCTTCATTTCCGACGAAACCATTCGACTGCGATGATTATAGCAGCCGCAAATGCGCATGCTCCGGCAAGCGTTGGCTGCCCCTCCAGTAGAATGGCTGCCGCGATAACAAGGGCAGCAGAAATGACATGATGACCAGCGAGGGGGCGCTGGCGACTGCCGCTGGCCAGGAACTGTAGATCCCGGCGGTCGAGGCTGATCGGCAATCGGCCCGACCGCACGATCTTCTCCAGCGCCAACACCAGTTCGGGAGCATTCAGCGCCGCCCGCCCCAGAAGCGCGGCCGTGCGACGCGCCTTGTCACGCAGTTCTCCAAATCCGGCGCGTTCGCGAAGCAATTGCCTAGCGATCGGGGCCAGTTCCGCGCCGATGTCGAACCGGGGGTCGATGCGCCGCACGAATCCTTCCGCCGTAAGCAGCGTGCGCAACATCAACGCGAGGTCTGGAGGTAGCGACAGCTCGAACTCCCGCAACAGGCGGAACACGTCGGCGAACACCTCGCCGAGATCGATCTGGTCAAGCACCGACGCCTTGAACCGATCAATCAGTCCCGCAAGTGCACGGGCGAGTGCTTCGCGATCGACGGCAGGATCGCCGGCCCAACGCAGGAGAATGCGTGCCAGAGTGGCCGTGTCTTCACCCGCGATCGCGAGCGAAAGGTCTACGAGTTCGTCGCGGCGATGAGGCAGCAGTGTCCCGACGGCGCCGAAGTCAATGAAGACGACGGTGCCGTCCGTTCTGATCAGTATGTTGCCGGGATGGGGATCCGCATGGAAGCGACCGTTGATCACGATCATTTGCAAGACGGCCTGGGCGTAGGTTCGCGCCACTTGCGCCATGTCGATGCCCGCGGCGCGCAGCTGCTCCAGCTCGGTCGCAGGCAAGCCATCGACCCGCTCCTGAATATTGATGCTCCTTCCGGTGGCCTCCCAATCAAAGCGGGCCGTCTCCACGCCGAAACCGGCCAGGAATGCGCCAATCTCGTCGCTGGCGTTCCCTTCCGCTGAAAGATCCATCTCGCGGTCCAGGCTCTCGGCAAAGAACCGCAGAAGTTCATCGGGTCGCTGGCGGGCGATCGCGGGATTGACCCGCTGCGCCAGACGGGCAAGCCGCCGGAGCAGACGAAGGTCGGCGTCCACGATCTCCTCGATACCGGGACGCCTGATCTTGATGATTACAGGAGCGCCATCCCTGCGCACTGCGGCGTGGACCTGCGCGATGGACCCTGCAGCAAGCGGCATCTCGTCTAAGTACTCGAAACAGTCGGAGACCGGCGCGCCCAATGCCGCTTCAAGCGAATGCTGAACTTCGGCAAATGGCACGGCCGGGACTCGATCTTGCAGAGTCGCGAGCGCAGTGGTCCATTCGGGTGGGAGCATGTCGCTCCGCATTGCCAGAACCTGGCCGAACTTGACTGCGACAGGGCCGATCTCGCGCAGTGCAGAAACGACCGCGTCGGGTCGCGGAGGAGCCACATCCCCGCGGCTCCGCCCAATCCCGAGACTTGCCGAAAGGCCGTTCAGACCGTGTCTTCCAAGAATGCCGATCACCTGCGCCAGACGGCGACTATCGCTCAATGTCGGAACAGGCGGGTTAGGCATCTGCGAACAGTCCACGTGCGTTTGCACTCATGATCGCCAACACGTCGGCCAAAGCCTTTTTCTGTGCTGGCGACACCCCTGCCCATAGTCTCTCGTGTGTTTGATCCGCGGCGCGCCTGAGCTCGGGCAGGATCGCCTCCACTTTGTTGGTGAGATCGAGTTGCCACGCCCGGCCATCACTTACGTCGCGGCGGCGGATGATGTATCCTTGCTCGCATAAGGCCGTGACCGCGAGACCCACCGTCGCTGATTCAAGTTCGAGCTGTTTGGCAATATCCGACTGGTTCAGTGACGGCTCCTTAATGAGCTGTGCCAGCACCCTCCATTGGGTGCGATGGAGCCCAATTGGTTGAGTACGTTCGTCGAACGCTCTTCGTGCTGCCCGGCTTATCTCGTCCATCAGGAAAATGGCGCGATCGTCATCGCTGACGACGTTTTGGAGATTGGGGCTGGCGGTCTTCTCATTCATCACCGTCGGCTACCTCTGCGTTAAAATTAGTAAAGGGCTTTTATATTTTTCCAGAAGGCCTATGTGGCTAAGCAGCATCGTATGCATGGCTATGGAGCGCACAGACATATGGCCGACGACATGGGGCAGGCAACCCTTCAGGAAGCTATCGAGGAGAACGAGAAGCCCAATGCGCTGTCCAATCCCAAGGTGCGGCGCGGCTTAATAACTGCCGCTCTCTTCGTGATAATCGCTGCAGGCATTTGGTACTATCGACACGAAAGCTTTGGGAAGTATCAGCAGTCAACCGACAACGCCTATATCGCAGCTGACAGCGTCGTGGTTTCGTCGAAAGTTGCTGGCTATGTCGACCACGTATTTGTCACTGAAAACCAGTCCGTAAAGGAAGGCGACTCGCTCGCTCAGCTCGACGTTCGCGACTATCGTGCTCAGTCAAACCAGGTGGCGGCGCAGATAGCCGCAACTTTGGCAGGCGCAGACACGGTTCGCGCCCAGCAGCGCGAACAGGATGCCGCGATCGCTCAGGCGCGTGCGCAGCTGGAGGCCGCGACGGTGCAGGCAGCGCTGGCTCGGGAACAGGTCAGCCGCTATAGCCCGCTTGCCGCGAGCGGGGCGGAACCGCGCGAGAAGCTCGAACAATTACAAACACAGGCCCGCGAAGCGCAAGCGCAAGTCGCGTCTGCAAGGGCCGGGCTTCTGGCAGCGCAAAGGCGACAAGGCACTCTGGGCAAGCAAATTCAGCAGGCCGATTCACAGGCAAATGCAGCACGCGCCCAGCTTGAGGCCGCACGTCTCAACCTGTCCGCGACGACGCTGCGCGCCAGCATCACGGGGCGGGTAGGCGATTTGACCGTGCGCCCAGGGCAATACGTGCAGCCAGGACAACGGCTCATGAGCGTGGTGCCGACTGACCGAATCTATGTCACAGCGAACTTCAAGGAAACCCAGCTCGGCCTGATCCGGCAGGGACAGCCGGTCACGCTTGAGGTTGACGCACTTCCCGATCTCGAACTCGAAGGGCGGGTTGAAAGCATTGCGCCCGGGACGGGTGCCGAATTCTCGGTCTTGCCGCCTCAGAACGCCACAGGCAATTTCACGAAGATCGTCCAGCGGATCCCTGTTCGCATCGCGATAACGGCCACGCCCGAAATCCGCCGCTTGCTGGTACCGGGAATGTCTGTGGAGGCGACGGTCGACACACGCGGCGCGAAGGGCGAACTCACTGCGCTCAGCGCGCGGGCGCGCTGACATACCATGGCAGCGGCATCTCCGACACGGATTACCGGTTCCACCGAGCGTGCCGACGCAGCTGCATGGATTGCGGTCGCTGCTGGCGCGCTCGGTGCGATGCTTGCTACGCTTGATATCTCGATCGTCAATTCCGCACTGCCAACAATTCAGGGCGAGATCGGTGCGTCCGGAACCGAGGGCACTTGGATCGCGACCGCCTTTCTGGTCGCCGAGATCATCATTATTCCGCTTAGCGCCTGGTTGGAGAGGCTTTTTGGACTTCGCACACTGCTGATCATCGCGGTAAGTTCATTCACTGCGTTCTCCGTACTTTGCGGCATCGCAACAGATCTAACCACAATGATCATCGGGCGCGTGGGCCAGGGCTTCACGGGCGGCGCGCTCATCCCGACGGCAATGACCATCGTTGCCAAACGATTACCGCCATCGCAGCAGCCGATCGGCATGGCCTTGTTCGGGATGACAGTCATCCTCGGCCCGGTCATGGGGCCGCTGGTCGGAGGGTGGCTGACCGAGAATCTTAGCTGGCACTATGCATTCTTCGTCAATGTCCCGATCTGCGCTTTGCTCCTGCTGCTCCTTTTCATCGGTTTGCCGCACGAAAGGCCGAACTGGGTCTATCTGCGCGAGGCTGATTGGGCGGGCATTCTGGGGATGATCCTAGGCTTGGGCGGCCTGACCGTCGTACTGGAAGAAGGTCACCGCGAAGAGTGGTTTGAATCGGCGCTGATCCTTCAACTCACGATTGTCACTGTGATCGGTTTCGCGCTGCTGACCTACGGCCAGCTTTACGCGCGGAAGCCGGTGCTGAAGCTTCGCCTGATGTTGAGCCGACAATTCGCCAGCGTGGTTGTCATGGCCCTGGCGCTTGGCATGGTGATGTACGGGTCCACTTATGTGATCCCTCAGTTTCTGACGATCATCTCGGATTATAATGCCTTGCAGACCGGGCTGGTGATTTTCTGGATGGGCGTGCCTGCCTTCCTTCTGATGCCCATTCTTCCGCTCATGATCCGCAAGATTCATATTCGCGTCGCCGTTGGAGCAGGCATGCTGATAATGGCGGCGAGCTGCATCGTCTCAATTAGCCTGACCGCAGAATCCGGTGGAGGCGTTTTCACCGAAAGCCAGTTCCTGAGGGGCATCGGAATGATCCTTACGATGATGTTTCTGAACCAGGCTACCGTCGCGTCCGTTGCAAAAGAAGACGCAGGCGACGCTTCGGGCATCTTCAATGCCGCACGCAACCTTGGCGGCTCATTCGCGCTCGCAGGGCTGGCATCGTTCCAGGACCAACGGCTGTGGCATCACAGCAGGCGCATGGAAGAGGCCCTCAATGCGAACAGCGGGCGGTTGCAGGACTATCTTGATCAACTTGCAGGCCCGCTGGGCGGCCCACAAGCGGCAATGCAGATGCTATCAGGAACCATCCAGCGCGAGGCGTTCGTAATGACCTACAACGACGTATTCTTCGCCATGGGCACGATTACGCTCGCAACCGTTCCACTCGTGATGTTCCTGCGCCCCTTGCCAAAGAACGTTTCACTTTCGATGCACTGAGACATTTCATGAACAGAACGTCCTTGCTCATGTCCACCGTAGTGCTTTTGGGCGCTTGCACCGTCGGGCCCGATTACGATGGACCTCCAACGGTCCGCACGGTCGGGGTTGATGGCTTTGCGCGCGCGGGCCTCGAGGTGGATGCGCAAGCTCCGTCTGTCAGCGAGTGGTGGGTGTTGCTGGGTGACCCGGTACTGAACGACCTTGAGGCGCGTGCGTTGGCCGGAAATCCCGGGATCGCCGCGGCCCGTGCGCGCATTGAACAAGCGCGGGCTTCGCTGCGGCAGGAAAGCGCAAATCGGCTACCCTCGTTCGCGACGCAGGCTACTACGATACAGGCACGAGTGCCTGGCTTGGACTTGCAGAGCGGTCCGCCGGCCGGGACGCCGGGGGCACCCGGACAGAATGGTGAGCGTGACACTTTGAGCGTCTACAATGTGGGGCTTAATGCAAACTGGGAGATTGACTTCGCAGGAGGGCAGAAGAGGCGCATCGAAGCCGCCAATGCGCAGGCTGCCGCAAGCGTGGCAAACGTGCAAGATGCGCAAGTTCAGCTGGCGGCTGAAGTCGCGCGGGCTTACGTCGGTCTCAGGGAGGCACAGGCGCGTCTCGATCTTGTCGAGCATCAGCGTCAGTTGCAGCAGCAGACCCTCGAGCTCACTTATCAGAGGTACACGCAGGGCGCTCTGGCTCTTTTTCCCGTGGGCAACGCCAACGCGGAACTCGAACTGCTCAAGTCACAGATCGCGGAAGCGAGCGCGGATATCTCTGTCTTGAAAGACACTCTTGCGGTTCTCACTGGAGAGACACCCGGCAGTCTCGACCAGCTTTTGTCGGAAGTCTCGGCTATCCCCCTCCCCCCTGAACGCGTAGCTGTAGGCAACCCTGCCGCGCTCATCGCTCGAAGGCCCGACATTCGTGCCGCCGAGCGGATGATTGCGGCGACCAATGCCCGGATTGGCGTTGCCGAAGCTGCCAGGTTCCCGAAGCTGTCCTTCACGGGAATTCTTGGCCTCGGAGGAAGGGATCCCGATGACATTTTTGATCCCGGCAATATTTCGGCAATCGCGCTGCCACAATTGCAGTGGAATCTCCTCGATTTTGGACGCACTGCCGCTTCGATCAATCAGGCCGAAGCCGCGCGCGACGAAGCGCTTCAGCGTTATCGCGAAATTGTGCTGCGCGCGCTCCAGGACGCCGAGCAGTCGCTTGCCCGATTTGGTCAGCAACGCTCGAACGTCGCTGCGCTGGCGCAAATCAAGCGGCAGGCCGATACAGCGGCTGATCTCAATCAACAGCGATACAAAGCTGGGGCTATCTCCCAGATAGATCTCAATAACTCGTTACAACAAAGCCAGAAGGCAACACTGGAATTGAATCAGTCTATTGCCGCTCTGACCAACAGTTGGATTGCAATACATAAATCGCTCGGCTTAGGCTGGGAAGAATGATGACAAATTTGCAAAAACGTCTATTCCATCTGTGCAGGTAAGCTTCGCACGCATCGCCTCAGGATCGAGCGCCATGCTACCGGACCAGCAGCACCGGCGCGTGGGTGGTGCGGATCATTTCGGTGATGGTGCTGCCGACGATCAGGTTGCGGATCGGCGAATGGCCATAGGCGCCCATCAACAGCAGCGGGTTGCCCGCCGATGCGACGACGCGGGGAATGACCTTCTTAGCCTTGCCCGGATCGAACACGGTGGTGACCGGATGATCCGGGGCAAACACCGCTTCGGCATCCTTAAGCGCAGCCGCCTTGGCCTCGACCGATGCTTCGGCCATCACAATGGTCACGGGAAGGCCCGCAAACAGCGGCGAATTGGCGAGGCGTTCGAGCGCGCGCTTGGCCGACGGGCTGGCGTCATAGGCGAACACGACATGATCAGGCTCAGCAAAGGTGCGCGAGACGATCATCACCGGTTTGATGCTGGCGCGGACCACGCGTTCGATCATCGATCGCTCACCGGACACTTTTGAGGGGGCAGAGGTCAGACCCCCCTGCCCTCCGCAAATCCGACTTGCCCGCTCTCTCATTAAGGTGGTACGCTTTATTTTCTCACACAGGGGCCTCATCCGTTACAAATGACCAACACCCTCATCGGATATGCCCGCTGCTCGACCGACAAGCAGGACCTCACCGCCCAGCGTCGGGCGCTGATCGAACTCGGCGTCCCCGAGGACCGCATCTACACCGACCACGGCCTGACCGGCCGCAACCGCGACCGCCCCGGCCTCGCCCAGGCGCTGGCAGCAGTGCGTGCCGGCGAAACGCTGGTCGTGCCGAAGCTCGATCGCCTCGCCCGGTCGGTGCCGGACGCGCGGGCGATCGCAGATGAGTTGGAGAAACGCGGCGTCAGCCTCGCGCTCGGCAAGCAGGTCTACGACCCCAACGACCCGATGGGCCGGATGTTCTTCAACATCCTCGCGACCTTCGCCGAATTCGAGAGCGACCTCATCCGCCTGCGGACCCGCGAAGGCATGAAGATCGCCCGCGACAAGGGCAAGCTCCGCGGCAAGCCGCCGAAGCTGTCCGACCTGCAGCAGCGCGAGCTCCTCAAGATGCACGCGACCGGCGAATACTCGATCAGCGACCTCGGCAAGCTGTTCAAGGTCTCGCGGCCGACCGTGTATCGGACGATCCGACGGGGTGGACTTTGACCGCGCCTTATTCGGGCGAGCTGAGAGGCGCGGGGGCAGTGATCAAGGCGTCACGATCTCCATCAGCTTGTTGTAGCTATCAGCTACCCCGTACCTGACATTG
>VFQM010001022.1_pt1 | contig 26566 bp, 38 predicted proteins | sample 3512391 | NCBI WGS metagenome assembly VFQM01 (sample SAMN10412369, study PRJNA504923) | tailings metagenome | isolation source: Replicate 1 from Balatoc abandoned mine | place: Philippines | reverse complement strand
TGCCGAACCAACTGATTGTTACGGCATCGGGCGACTTAACTGGAACGGGTGATATAAGAGTAAGAACTTTATTTGATATACCTGCAGCGGTTACTTTTAATACTGGAGGTCTCATTACTTTAGTTTCAACATATGCCAACACTGCTAGAGTCGCTCCCTTAACCAATACACCTACCATTAACGGTAATGTAACGGTAGAACGATTTTTAATCAATCAAGGGAGAAAATGGCGTTTAATCACCGCTCCGCTAAAAGGAAATACCAATAATTCCGTTTTTTACAATTGGCAAAATAATGGTACTGTAATAAGTGGATATGGCACGGATATCTGGGGACCCAATGGAAATCCTGCCAGCAATGGACTGCAACAAATTTTGAATTCAAGTCATAGTTTAAGAAGATTTAATAATTCCTCTAATAACTGGACTAACATTACCAATAGTTTTACTGAAGAATTGTTTACAGAAAACATCAATAAAGGATTTTTAATATTTGCTACCCATCCTTATGGACAAGCCACTAACGGACAAGGATATGTAAATCCTGATTATCCGCAGCTTACCACCACATTAAAGGCTACAGGCAAATTAATTACTGGAGATGTAAACTATACTGATGTACCCGCTTCTGGTTTTTACCTTGTAGGAAATCCTTATGCCAGTCCTATAGACTTCAAAACCATTTTAAACGATGCATCTAATAGTGGCATTGATAAAAAAATATGGTTTATAGACCCCACTTTAGGCTCTTATGGCGCTTATGTTACTTGGGACAATATCAATGGATACAGTTTCTTCGACACTACCAGAAATCCTGGCGCTAGCAGTAATCCGTCTAACCAAACCACTATTATCCAATCGGGTGAAGCATTTTTCGTAAAATCTACGGGTTCTGCAACCACTCTTACCATTAAAGAAACCCATAAAGCTAGCACTAATTCTAATGCTGTTTTCAATAGAACTACCCAAAATACAGCCGCAGCCGATATTACTTCAGAAAGAATCAGAGTACTTTTAGAAAAACAAGAAAATAGTGTTTGGAACAAAAAAGATGCTGTTGTAGCAGGGTTTTATTCTGGAGGAAATAATGCATATGACACAAACGATGTTCCTAAAATCAGCAATCCAAGTGAAACTTTAGCATTCTACACTGATACACGTTCTTTATCTTCAGAGCATAGAGCTCCAATTCAAGATAATGATTTTTTAATGCTTAGATTAACACAAACTACTCTAAATTCAAACTATAAATTGAAAATTTTTACTGAAGATTTTAGTTATACTGGACAAGCTTTTTTACAAGATTTATTTCTGAATACTATAACACCTTTTTCTGTAGATGGTAGTGTTTTTGAATATGATTTTGTTGTTACTGCTGATGCATTAAGTTCAGGTAATAGATTTAAAATTATTTTCCAAAATACATTAAGTAATTCAACGTTTAGCCAAGAAAATAATTTTGTAATTTATCCAAATCCAACAACATTTGAACAAGGTATTCATATTTCTACCCAACAACCAAGTTCAGAAATATATGAATACAGAATATATAATTGTTTAGGACAAATTGTTGAAACAAATAAAATAACATTTGATAATCAATCAACAAACATATCATTTAGTCAAAAATTGAATCAAGGTATTTATTTCTTAAACATATATGACAATCAGAATGTGTTACAATCTTCAAAATCAATATTAATAAAATAATTATTATAAATATGCTGAAAAAAATCTGTTTATTGTTTTTTCTTATACTATCTACAGCAGCAATAGCTCAAAACGAGATTGATCCTGGTTTTGGAGATGAAGGTGGTGGAGACGCTGCTGATGCACCAGCCGCTCCAATTGATAACGTAATTTTACCATTACTTGCAACAGGAATTTTTATATCTTTTTACGTTTTAAAAAAACAAATAAAAAAATATAATTAAATCATAAAATAAAGTTAAAAAAAACAAAGACACTATACTAATTGTATAGTGTTTTTTTTATACCTTTAATAGGTAAAACCATTGCTTATGAAACTACAACTACTCTTAAAGACTAAGTTTTGCCTACTGCTGTTAATTTCAGGTCTCTACAGTGTTGCGAGTGTTGCGAGTGTAAATTACAGCTCCAGCTCATATTTTCCTGAGTGCAGGCAATGAATTTACAAATAAAACAGGCTTCGTACATCAAATGTAGCAAACGGATTTTACCTATTTTAAAATATTGGGTTGGGGTTGGTATTACTTGAGTATGGTTTTGGACGATTACAGCAGATACATTGTACACTGAAACTTTGCTCCAACATGAAAGCAGATGATGTAAAAAGAACCGTTGATACTGCCATTAAAAAAAGCAAAATTGGTAACTAAACAAAAACCAAAACTCTTGTCCAACAATGGTTCATGCTACATTGCAAACAAATTAAAAGCGTACTTAAAAGATAATTATCAAATGGAGCAAGTGCATGGGAGACCCAATCATGCGCAAACACAAGGAAAAATTGAATGCTATCACAGAACCATGAAAAATGATGTAAAACTTGATAATTACTTCGCTCCAGAAGAATTAGAAGCTGCTTTTGAAAAGTTTGTTTATCGAAATAACAATGAACGCTATCATGAATCATTAAACAACTTAAACCCAGCAGATGTGTATTTTGGAAGAGGTGAACTAATTTTAAAAGAACGTGAACGATTAAAGAAAATGGCAATCATAAACCGAAGAAATGAGTACAAAACTCAAAATTATCAACAAATCAAAAAATTATACACCTTTGAATTATTAACTAAATACTCTTTTAGCAAAAGTCCAATTTAGTTTGAAGACGTACAGTTAATTACTGGAAATTTTATGAATCAAGGCGCTTATAAAAGACTTGATCTAGCAAGTACGCGTATATTTAATCAATTCACAATTGGATCAAGTTTAACCGCTAATCCAGTTAGAAGAACAGATGCAAGTCATTTAATAACGTCTGTTAAGTTTTTTAGTGGATTACAATATGAACATTTTAAAGTTAGTTTTTCATATGATTTAAATACAACAAAAATTGGTAGAACAGGCGGTATTTTTGAGTTAGGCCTAGTCTACCAATTTGATATAGAAGCAAGAAGATACTTTGGTTGTCCTAATTATTAATTTCGAAAATTTTAAATTTCGTTTACACCAATTCCGTGGTATTTAAATCCAATATCTTCTAATGCCTTTTTATCCAAAATATTTCTTCCATCGAAAACAAAGGCTGGTTTAAGCATATTATCATAAATCTGCTTCCAATCATATGATTTGAATTCATCCCATTCTGTAAGTATGGCTATTGCATGAGCATTCTTACATGCCTCATATGGATTTCCAACTGATTTTACAGCATTTTTATTCTCCTCTTCTGTTCTTGTATTTAAATAATTCAAATCAAATTGAATTTGCTCTTGTTCAACTTTTGGATCAAAAACTACAATTTCCGCTTGCTCATTTAACAAATCATCTGCAACATATATCGCTGCCGATTCTCTTGTATCATTAGTATCCTTTTTAAAAGCCCAACCTAAAAAAGCTATTTTCTTACCTGAAACAGTATTATATAATGTACTAATTATGTTTTTGGCAAATCTTCTTTTTTGATGGTCATTCACAATAATCACTTGCTCCCAATAATCAGCTACTTCATTCAATCCATAGGATTTAGCAATATATACAAGATTAAGTATATCTTTTTGAAAACATGAACCTCCAAAACCAACAGAAGCCTTTAAAAACTTAGGACCAATTCGACTATCTAAACCAATAGCTTTAGCCACTTCATTCACATTAGCTCCCGTTTTTTCACAAAGTTCACTTAGCGCATTAATTGAGGAAACACGTTGAGCCAAAAAAGCATTGGCTGTCAATTTTGATAATTCTGAAGACCAAACATTTGTCGTTAAAATTCGATCTTTAGGTACCCAATTTGCATAAACATCAACTAATTGCTGTATTGCTTTTTGCCCTTCAGTTGTTGTATCTCCACCTATCAAAACTCTATCAGGGGCAAATAAATCCTCAATTGCTGTTCCTTCTGCTAAAAACTCTGGATTTGATAAAATTTGAAATTGCACTCCATTCCCAGTATTATCCAAAATATCCTTAATAGCACTTGCCGTTCTTACTGGTAGTGTGGATTTTTCAACTACAATTTTATCATTCTTTGCTACTCTAGCAATTTGACGGGCACATAACTCAATATATTTCAAATCAGCAGCCATACCTTTACCTATTCCGTAAGTTTTAGTAGGAGTGTTAACTGAAATAAAAATCATATCGGCCTCATCAATCGCTTGATCTACCTCTGTAGAAAAAAATAAATTTCTACCTCTAGCTTCAGCAACTACTTGACTTAATCCAGGCTCATAAATGGGTATTTTGTTTACATCTGGATCATTCCAGGCAGCTATTCTTTTCTCGTTCAAATCCACAACTGTCACTTTAATATGTGGACATCTTTGAGCAATCACCGCCATTGTTGGCCCACCAACATATCCTGCTCCAATACAACAAATATTTTTAACCATCTCTTTAGTTTGATTTTTTAATGTTATTAGCTTATATTTTCAAAAGTAAAATTACTACTTTTTTTATTTTAATTTTGTTTAAAGTTGTTTAATAGCTTTTTCAAAAGGTATTCTATGTAATAAACTTCTACCAAGTGTTACTTCATCAGCATATTCTAATTCATCTCCCACAGCAATTCCCCTAGCAATAGTTGAAATTTTAATATCCAAATCCTTAATTTGTTTGTAAATATAAAAATTAGTCGTATCCCCTTCCATTGTTGAACTCAATGCAAAAATCAGTTCTTCTACTTTTCCTTTTTTTATTTTATCAATTAACGAAGTTATTTGCAATTGACTTGGTCCAATTCCATCAATAGGAGAAATCTTACCGCCTAATACATGATATACTCCTTTAAAAATATTTGTATTCTCAATAGCCATCACATCTCGAACATCTTCCACCACACAAATTATCGATTTATCACGAGAAGGATTAGAGCAAATACCACATATTTCATCATCTGCAATCGTATGACATTCTTTGCAATATTGAATATCATTTCGCATAGCTGTTAAAGCTGAAGATAAAATTTCCGTTTGTTCCGAAGGTTGTTTTAACAAATGTAATACCAAACGCAATGCCGTTCTTTTACCAATTCCAGGTAATTGAGCCATTTCGTTAACCGCGTTTTCAAGTAATTTTGATGGTAATTCCATTTAGCAAAAGTAGTCAATTTTGAAAAAAGAAAATAGAGTTTAATAAATAGAAAAATAAAATTTTTCATTCTGTCTTTTTTCTATTTTCTATGCCTCATATTCTCATTTATTTCTATTTTAGCACAACTAAAAACCAATATATGACTTCAGGAACTATTTTAGCCATTATCATTATCTATTTCGGAATTCTGATTCTAATTTCCAATTTTGTTAGTAAAAAAGATAGCAGTAATGATGCTTTTTTCAAGGCTAATAAAAATGCAAAATGGTATTTGGTAGCTTTTGGAATGATTGGAACCGCACTTTCTGGTGTGACTTTTATCTCCGTTCCTGGCGAAGTAGGAAATCCTGATTTACAATTCAAATATTTTCAGTTTGTTCTTGGAAATGCTATAGGTTTTATCATCATCGCCACTGTTTTACTTCCACTTTATTACCGAATGAACTTGACTTCAATTTATAGCTATATCGAACAGCGATTAGGTGTGGTAAGCTACAAAACCGCCGCAACTATTTTCTTGATTAGTAGAACTATTGGTTCGGCGTTTCGTTTGTATTTAGTGGTGATTGTGTTGCAACGTTTTGTATTTGATGATTTTGAAGTTCCGTTTGCCGTTACGGTTTTAATTTCCTTAGCTTTAATATTTGCTTATACCTATCGTGGCGGCTTGAAAACCATTATTATTACCGACACTTTACAAACGTTTTTCTTAGTTTCTTCGGTGTTTTTGACGATTATTTTTATTTGTAACAGTCTAGATTTAGGATTTGTTGATGCTTTTGAAACCGTTAAAAACAGCAATTATTCTAAAGTCTTTTTCTATGAAGATTATTTAAAAGGCAATTATGTTTGGAAACAAATTTTAGGCGGCATCTTCGTAACCATCGCTATGGTTGGATTAGACCAAGATTTGATGCAAAAGAATTTAAGTTGCGCTAACATTGGCGAAGCCCAAAAAAACATGTTCACTTTCACTGGAATTTTTGTGATCATCAATATTTTCTTCTTAAGTGTTGGTGCTTTACTTTATTTGTACGCGGAGAAAAATGGCATTTCGGTTCCAATGGTTGATGGTGTAAAACGTACCGATTTATTGTTCCCAGAAATTGCTTTTAATCACTTGAATATTATTCCGGCAGTGGTTTTCTTACTAGGATTAACAGCTGCTACTTTTGCTACAACGGATTCTGCTTTAACCGCTTTAACCACATCTTTTTGTGTAGATTTCTTAGGAATGGATAAAACGGAAAACCAAAATAAATCAAACGCTGTAAGAACGCGTCATTTGGTTCATGTTGGGTTTTCTTTATTAATGTTTTTGGTAATAATCATTTTCAATTCGTTGAATGACAAATCAGTAGTAACGATGATTTTTAAAGTAGCGAGTTATACTTATGGGCCACTTTTAGGATTGTATGCGTTTGGATTGTTTATGAAATCAAAAACCGTTCACGATAAATTAGTTCCCATTATTTGTGTTATTTCTCCATTGATTTGCTTCTTGTTGGTCAAAAATTCGACAGCACTTTTCGGAGATTACGTAATTGACAACGAATTAATTATCGTAAACGGCATTATTACTTTTGTTGGCTTGTTGTTAATTAGCAAACCTGCAACAAGTCAAACTAAATTTTAATATTGATTGGTTGCCAATAACACCAATGTACAAGCTACTTCATATTGAATATTGTTTGCTTCCAATATTTTATAAAATTCTGAATTTTCAGTACCAGGATTGAAGATTACGCGTCTTGGTTTTAACGAAAGAATGTAATCATAATATTCCTCTTGAGCTTTTGGATTGATGTATAAAGTCACAGTATCAACCGCATGAAAATCTAATTTTTCGGTTTCGATTGGAATATCGAATGCCATTCCTTTTTTAGCTCCAATGGCTACTACTTGATGACTTTTATCTACTAAATTATGAATTGCCTTGTATGAATATCGCTCTTTATTTGTGGAAGCTCCTATAACTAATGTTTTCATTTTATTTTTATTTAGAATTTAAAGTTACGATAAATAAACAAATAATAAAAATTTGCTAAAGTCTGATTTCGATACCATTTTTGAAGTAATTTTAAACAAAAATGCTTTATAACATCTCATACAAAGACCCAAAAATTGAAAGAGAAATCAACGAATTAGTTGGAAAACCTTTTTCAATATTTGACAACTTTAAAAAAGGAGGCATCGGTTCTCCAAAATTATTTATTACCCGATGCAGCTCAGCAATCTACGATTTATTACACGTTAACAACTCGGTAAAATTCTGCAACATTGAATTACGCCCAAAAGGCATTATCATTGGCTTTCAATCTCGCTTAGACGTTTATGCATTGGTAATTCCTTATTATAAATTAGTTCTATTTAAACCGGGAAATTCAATCACTTTTCATATCGACCATCATTATATTTCCGTTGATTATTCAAAAAATAGTAAAGGCGTTCAAAAATTCATTGATAAACTTGAATTGGAAAAAGAAAAAAACACCTTTTACTCTCCATTAGATGCTTATTAGCCTTACTTACATTAAGGAAACCTAAAAGTAAAGAAGATTTTTTTTTGATTCGTAAATAAAATAATTACCTTGTACTAAATTTGTAAAAAAACAATGGAATTATTTATTTATTTATTCGCCGCCTTATTTTCGGTATTAAACCCAATTGGAACGGTTCCTATTTTCGTTGCCCTAACCGAAGGTTACACAAGTGCTGAACGAGCAAAAGTTTCTCTAATCACCAGTATTAACGTTTTAATCATCTTGTTGATTTCATTTTTTATTGGTCAGTACGTATTGAGCTTCTTTGGAATCACAATTACAGCTTTACGAATTGCAGGTGGAATCATAATTACCAGTTCAGGTTTCGGATTATTAAATGGAAATTTCAGCAAAAATAAAGGGATAAACAAAAAAGTACAGAAAGAAGTTCAAAACAGAACACACATTGCACTTACTCCTTTAGCAATGCCAATGTTAGCCGGACCAGGTTCAATTTCTTTATTGATTGCATTTTATCAAGAGCATAACTCTACATCAGAAATTATAATTTCAACAATTTCAATTACAGTTGTAGCAGTTACGATTTATTTAGTACTTCGAAGCGCTCACTTTTTAGCTAAAATGTTAGGTTCATCTGGAATTGTAGCTATTTCACGAATTATTGGATTCTTAACGATTGCTATTGGTATTCAATATATCATTAGTGCTGTTTTGAGTATTGTCAGAGGAATTTAATTCAACTTCTTAAATAAAAAAATCCCAAATTTCGAATAATTCTGAATTTGGGATTTTTTATTAAAAGACTCTAAGACAAGAAAACTATTCTCTTGGCAAGAAAATTTCTGCCATCATACAACGCGCACTTCCACCACCGCAAGCTTCAATAGTATCTAAACTTGAACTTACAATTGTTACATGTTCTTCTAATTGTGCGATTTGCTTTTTAGTCAAACTTTGATGTGCTGAGGCACTCATGATTAAATATCTTCTATCATCATTCCCTTTTACTTCCAACATATTCCCAGCGAAGTTATTCACTTGGTCTTCTGTGATTAGAATCACTTCTTTTTCATCACCTTTCAAGCTATCTAAGACCATTTTGCGTTCTTTTTTGTCATCGATACAATCGGCACAAATAACTGCAAAAGTTTCGCCCACACACATAATTACATTCGTGTGATAAATGTGTTTTCTTTCTCCATTTACGGTTTGGAATGCTTCAAAAATTACGGGCGTAAATTCGAAATCTTCGCAAAATTCGATGAATAATTCTTCATCTGCTCTTGGCGATAAAGCACAATACGCTTTTCCGTTAGCTCTATCTAAAACGATACTTCCAGTTCCTTCTAAGAAAATATCGTCATCTTCAGCTGAAGTATAATCCATAATTTCATTGATTACAAAACCTTGATCTTCTAGAGTATCTAAAATATCTTCTCTTCTTTCTAATCGGCGGTTTTCTGCAAACATGGGATATAAAACTACATCACCATTTTCATGAAATGAAATCCAATTGTTTGGAAAAATACTGTCTGGCGTATCTGGACTTAACGTATCTTCAACCACCACCACATTTAAACCTATCATTTTAAGTTTTTGTACAAAAGTATCAAACTCTTCTTGTGCCTTAGCATTTACCGATTGTGGCGTTAAATTATCCAATACTTTTTGGTAATAATTATTCACCGCTGTTTGTTCGTTCATACGGAATGCTACCGGACGAATCATCAATATGGAGTTAGTTGTTTGGTTCATGTTTTTCTTCTTTATTTTTTTCTGATAAATCGTATTTTTTGATTACGACATTATTTTTATTTGAATTCTTAGTATTCTTTACAACATATGCTATTACACTAACTACAATTATTGGAAAAACTACATAAAAATATATTGCAGTAAGCATAGCCTAATCTCTAATCAAAGGTAAAGTTGAACATCTTAACAATCCTTCTTGTTTTGCAATTTCTGCATAAGGAATTTCTTCCACAGTAAATCCTTGCTCTCGTAACCAATTGTTTAATCTGGTGAAGTTTTTTTCGGAAACTACTACATCAGGAGCAATGGAAAACACGTTGGAATTCATATGATACATTTCTTCTCTTTCGATGTGAAATAGATTTTCTTTTCCGAATAAATTCACTAAAAACATATAATCGGCTTCTTCACGGAAACCACTTTTATAAATGATTCCTTTATTCGTCCCCACAGGTTGAAAACAGCAATCTAAATGCAAAGCGTTATCACGAGGCTCAATTTTCGATTTTACTAAATCAAATTCTTTCACAATTTTATTTGGAAACAATTCTTTAATATAATTCACTCCTTGCATGTTGGTTCTTGCTGTGATATAATCTTTGTAATCCGAACCTTTGTAAGTTCCGATAAAGACATACTCATTCCAAGGCATGACGTCGCCACCTTCAATATGCACTTCTTCTGGTGGACGAACTACTTTCTTAGGATCAATTTGATCGATTACGTATTGAATAGCATCTAATTCGCGCTCACGATCTGGTAAAATATTAGCTTTGATAAAAATGTCATCGATAACAAATCCGATGTCTCTGGCGAAAATTTGGTTGTAATTTTCAATAATTTGAGGTCTGAAGACTTTTACGTCGTACTTCTGGAAGACTTTATTAAATGCTTCCATTTCCTTCACCATATCTTCTTCAATTGGATAGGTTCCAGCTTTAATATGCTCTAATGATTTAGGATCATAGGCTTCTTCGATGGTAGGTGTTGGACCATTACTTACAGCGGTTCCTAACACCACGGCCCTCAACCGAGAGGTTTCGTTTTTTATATTTAATTTTAGCATAAGCTTGTTTGTTTAGCATTATTTGGTTTACGGTATTAGGCAAATATACGGAAATGAGAAGAAATAAACCATTAGATTTCTTGCATAAAAAAACCCATCAAATGATGGGTTTTAAATTTTTATCTATCTTTCATTTCTTTGAAAGGACGGTGAGCATATCCAGTGTAAACCTGTCTTGGACGACCAATTGGTTCTTTATTCACTCTCATTTCTTTCCATTGTGCAATCCAACCTGGTAAACGACCAATAGCAAATAAAACGGTAAACATTTCAACTGGGATTCCCATAGCTCTGTAGATAATTCCTGAATAGAAATCTACGTTTGGATACAAGTTTCTTGATTTGAAATATTCGTCTTCTAAAGCAACTTTTTCTAATTGTTTAGCAATATCTAATAATGGATCGTCAACTCCCAAAGCTGTTAAGACATCATCCGCTGCTTTTTTAATGATGGTTGCTCTTGGGTCAAAGTTTTTATAAACACGGTGTCCGAATCCCATTAAACGGAATGGATCGTCTTTATCTTTTGCTTTTAAAACGAATTTAGCTACATCACCACCATTATCATGGATTTCTTGTAACATTTCTAAAACCGCTTGATTAGCACCTCCGTGAAGTGGTCCCCAAAGTGCAGAAACTCCAGCAGAAATTGAAGCAAATAAACCAGCATGAGAAGAACCAACAATTCTTACTGTAGAAGTAGAACAGTTTTGTTCGTGATCTGCGTGCAAGATGAATAATTTATCTAAAGCTTCGATAACTTTTGGATCTGCTTTGTAAGGTCCAGTTGGTAATTCAAACATTAATCGCATGAAATTTTCAACATAACCTTTTGTATTATCGTAATAATTTAATGGGAATCCCATTGTTTTTCTGTAAGTCCAAGTTGCAATTACTAAGAATTTACCCATAGTTTTACAAACCGCCTCATACATTTCTTTTTCATTATGAGGATTTACAGATTTTGGATTAAACGCTGTTAATGCACTTGTTAATGAAGCCAAAACACCCATTGGATGAGCTGTTTTAGGGAAACCATCAATGATGTTTTTCATTTCCTCATTAACCAATGTATATTTACGGATATCATTTTCAAATTTTGTTAATTGAGCAGCTGTTGGCAACTCACCAAAAATTAACAAATAAGAAACTTCCAAGAAATCAGCTTTATCAGCTAACTCTTCAATAGAATATCCTCTGTAACGTAAAATTCCCTCTTCACCATCTAAAAAAGTAATCTCACTTGTACATGAACCTGAGTTTTTATAACCCGGATCAATTGTAATAGCACCAGATGCACTACGCAACTTGTCTATGTCGATAGCAACCTCATTCTCAGTCCCTACGATTACAGGAAACTCATACTTTTTGCCATCAAGCTCTAATATTGCAGTTTTTGACATATTGTTATAATGTGTTTTTTTGATAAATATTTATGTATTTTGCGAATTTAACAAATAATCCGCTAACAATAAAGAAAATAATTATAATTTATGGTTAAATAATATACATAAAAAATCCTGTTGTAAAATACTACAACAGGATTTTAAACGATATTTAAAAGTAATTATTTTTTTACTTTGAAAGCATTAACACCTGGAAAATAAGCCACATCTGCTAATTCTTCTTCAATTCTTAATAATTGATTGTATTTTGCCATACGATCAGAACGGGAAGCCGAACCTGTTTTGATTTGTCCACAGTTCAAAGCCACTGCTAAATCAGCAATTGTGTTATCTTCTGTTTCTCCAGAACGGTGTGACATTACTGAAGTATATCCTGCATTATGTGCCATGTTTACAGCTGCAATTGTTTCAGTTAAAGTTCCAATTTGGTTTACTTTAATCAAAATTGAATTTGCGATGGATTGACTAATTCCGCGAGATAATCTTTCTACATTAGTAACAAATAAATCATCTCCAACTAATTGTACTTTATTACCGATTTTTTCAGTCAATAGTTTCCAACCTTCCCAATCGTCTTCGTACATTCCATCTTCGATAGAAATAATGGGATATTTTTCTGTTAATTCTGCTAAATAAGAAGCTTGCTCTTCAGAAGTTCTGATTTTTCCTGTTTCACCTTCAAATTTAGTGTAATCGTATTTCCCGTTTACATAAAATTCAGAAGCAGCACAGTCTAAAGCAATCATAACATCGTCACCAAAAGTATAACCTGCATTAGTAACGGCTAATTTGATTGAATCTAAAGCGTCTTCAGTACCTCCAGCTAAATTTGGAGCAAATCCACCTTCATCACCTACTGCAGTAGATAAATTTCTATCGTGTAATACTTTTTTCAAGTTGTGGAAAATTTCAGTTCCCATTTGCATCGCATGAGTAAAATCTTTTGCTTTGACAGGCATAATCATAAATTCTTGGAAAGCAATTGGAGCATCAGAATGAGAACCACCATTAATGATGTTCATCATTGGAACTGGCAATGTATTAGCAGAAACACCGCCAACGTAACGATATAATGGCATCCCTAATTCGTTAGCTGCTGCTTTTGCCACTGCTAAAGAAACACCTAAAATTGCATTGGCACCAAGATTTGATTTATTTGCTGTTCCGTCTAAATCAATCATCATTTTGTCGATTAAATTTTGTTCAAAAACCGACATTCCCACAATCGCTTCTGCAATTTTTGTATTTACATTTTCAGCTGCTTTTAAAACACCTTTACCCATGAAAGCTTTACCACCATCACGAAGTTCTACTGCTTCATGTTCTCCAGTAGAAGCGCCACTTGGAACAGCTGCTCTTCCTAAAATTCCATTATCTGTAACTACATCAACTTCGATTGTTGGATTTCCACGCGAATCTAAAATTTGTCTAGCGTGAACTTTGATAATTATACTCATTTTATATTTTTTTAAGTTGTTATTTATTGAATAATAACAAATTTATAATTTAAACTATAATGATACTGAAAAACTCAAAAAACTTATAAACGATAACGTTTTAGTTAGCTGCAGTTTTTATATTTTCGATAAATTGATCAAATAAATAACTTGAATCGTGTGGTCCAGGGCTTGCTTCTGGGTGATATTGCACTGAAAAACAGTTTTTCGATTTCATTCGCATACCCGCCACAGTTCCGTCATTCAAATGTTCGTGTGTTAATTTGAAATCAGGATGTTTATCTAATTCTTCTCTCACAATAGCAAAACCGTGATTTTGAGAAGTAATTTCACCTTTTCCTGTAATCACATTTTTTACTGGATGATTGATTCCACGGTGACCGTTGAACATTTTATAAGTTGAAATTCCATTAGCCAAACCAATAATTTGGTGTCCTAAACAAATTCCAAACAAAGGTTTATTTTCACTAAGAATTTGACGTGCTACATCTTGGGCAGTTTCTAAAGGTTCTGGATCACCAGGTCCGTTTGATAAGAAATAACCGTCTGGATTGAATGCTTTCAAATCTTCAAAAGAAGCATTGTATGGGAAAACTTTAATGTAACAATCTCTCTTCTCTAAATTTCTAAGGATATTAGTTTTGATTCCTAAATCTAAAGCTGAAATTTTATATTTAGCGGTTTCTTCACCAAAGAAATAAGGCTCTTTTGTAGAAACTTTTGAAGCTAATTCCAAACCATTCATATCAGGAACTTGTGCTAATTTTTCTTTTAATTCTTCGATTGGAGTTCCATCCGTACAAATAACCGCATTCATTGCTCCGTTATCTCTGATATAACTTACCAAAGCTCTTGTATCTACGTCTGAAATTACAATAAGATTTTGTTTGCTTAAATAATCGAACAAACTTTCAGAAGCATCTACTCGAGAATAATTAAAACTAAAGTTTTTACAAACCAATCCCGAAATTTTAACTGAATCAGATTCTACTTCTTTCTCATTTACACCATAATTTCCAATGTGTGCATTGGTAGTAACCATGATTTGCCCGAAATAAGAAGGATCCGTAAAAATTTCTTGATAACCTGTAGTTCCCGTATTAAAAGCGACTTCACCAAAAGTAACACCTTCAATTCCGATTGATTTTCCGTGAAAAATGGTTCCGTCTTTAAGAAGCAAAACGGCCTTAGAGCGATTGTTGTATTTCATTGTGTTGTGTTGTTGTGCGTGCAAATTTAGTTATAAAAGTTGTTTTTAGAAAATGTTTGATTCGTAAAACCAAAAAAAAAGGATAAACTTAAAAAAGTCTATCCTTATTATTTTTACATGAATACTTTCATGATTATTCTGTAGCTTCAGTATTTTCAGAAGTTTCAGCAGCTGGAGCTTCAGGAGCAGTACCTTCCGCTTTTTTAGCTCTACCACGACGAGTCGTTTTCTTAACTTCTTTTTTACCACCATTATACAATGTGTTGAAATCTACTAACTCAATCATTGCCATATCAGCGTTATCTCCTAAACGGTTACCTAACTTGATGATACGAGTGTATCCTCCTGGGCGGTCACCTACTTTAGCAGCAACTTCTCTGAAAAGTTCTGTAACTGCATATTTGTTTCTTAAATAAGAAAAACAAATACGACGGTTGTGAGTAGTATCTTCTTTTGATTTTGTAACTAATGGTTCAACAAATTGTTTTAAAGCTTTAGCTTTAGCAACAGTAGTGTTGATACGCTTATGTTCGATTAAAGAACAAGCCATGTTAGCTAACATAGCAGCTCTATGTCCTTTTTGTCTACTTAAATGATTGAATTTTTTTCCGTGTCTCATGACGTCTATTATTTATCTTCATCTTGCATCAATCCTTTCGGAGCGCAAAATATGAAGCAATTATTCTTTATCTAACTTGTATTTAGTTAAATCCATTCCGAAAGTAAGGTTTTTATTTGCCACTAACTCATCTAATTCAGTTAATGATTTTTTACCAAAATTACGGAACTTCATTAAGTCGATCTTGTTGAAAGATACTAAATCACCTAATGTATCAACTTCAGCCGCTTTTAAACAATTTAATGCTCTAACAGATAAGTCCATATCAACTAATTTAGTTTTCAATAACTGTCTCATGTGAAGAGATTCTTCATCGTAAGACTCAGTTTGAGCAATTTCATCTGCCTCAAGAGTAATTCTTTCATCAGAGAACAACATAAAGTGGTGAATTAACGTCTTAGCAGCTTCAGTTAATGCATCTTTAGGATGGATAGAACCATCTGTAATGATTTCAAAAACTAATTTTTCATAATCCGTTTTTTGTTCCACACGGAAATTCTCAATAGCATATTTTACATTCTTTACTGGAGTGTAAATAGAATCTGTAAAAATAGTTCCTATTGGAGCATTTGATTTTTTGTTCTCTTCAGCAGGAACATATCCTCTACCTTTTTCGATAGAAAGTTCCATGTTGATAGCTGTTTTGCTGTCTAAATTACAGATAACTAAATCTGGATTTAAAACTTGAAAACCAGAGATGAACTTTTGAAAATCACCTGCAGTAATTTTATCTTTACCTGAAAGAGAAATAGAAACAGATTCATTATCAATATCCTCAATTTGACGTTTGAAACGTACTTGTTTAAGGTTTAAGATAATTTCTGTTACATCTTCCACTACACCAGCGATTGTAGAGAACTCATGTTCTACACCTTCAATACGTACTGATGTAATAGCATAACCTTCAAGTGAAGAAAGCAAAACTCTTCTAAGTGCATTACCAACAGTCAATCCGTAACCAGGTTCCAAAGGTCTAAATTCAAATTTACCTTCGAAATCCGTAGAATCGATCATGATAACTTTATCGGGCTTTTGAAAATTAAATATTGCCATATTTCGACTAATGTCAATTATTATTTGTTATACAACTCAACGATTAGTTGTTCTTTAATGTTTTCTGGAATTTGAAGTCTTTGAGGTACAGAAACGAAAGTACCTTCTTTAGTATCATTATTCCAAGTAATCCACTCATAAACTTGAGAAGATGCAGCTAAAGAACGGTCAATAGCTTCAAGAGATTTTGATTTTTCACGTACAGCAACTTTATCACCTGGTTTTAGATGGTAAGAAGGTACATTAACTACTTCACCATTAACAGTGATGTGTCTGTGAGATACAATTTGACGAGCAGCTCTACGAGATGGAGCAACACCCATTCTGTAAACTACGTTATCTAAACGAGCTTCACATAATTGTAACAAAATTTCACCTGTTACTCCAGAAGCAGCAGATGCTTTTTTAAATAAGTTTCTGAATTGTTTTTCTAAAATACCATAAGTATATTTAGCTTTTTGCTTTTCCATTAACTGAACAGCATATTCAGATTTTTTACCTCTCTTTTTGGCTAAACCATGTTGCCCTGGAGGGTAATTTCTTTTTTCGAAGGCTTTATCATCTCCGAAGATTGCTTCGCCAAATTTACGAGCAATTTTTGTTTTTGGACCAGTATATCTTGCCATTTTAAAAAATTAAAAAAGGTAGGAATTATGAATTCAGGTCTTATATCCTTCGATAATTTTAAACCTACCCGTGTTATACTTAAATTATACTCTTCTTCTTTTCGGAGGACGACATCCGTTGTGAGGCATTGGAGTTACATCAATGATTTCTGTAACTTCAACTCCTGAGTTATGGATTGATCTAATAGCAGATTCTCTACCATTTCCTGGACCTTTCACATAAACTTTCACTTTTTTAAGTCCAGCTTCAAGAGCTACTTTACTACAATCTTCTGCTGCCATTTGAGCTGCATAAGGAGTATTCTTTTTAGAACCTCTAAAGCCCATTTTACCAGCTGAAGACCAAGAAATTACTTCACCTTTCTTGTTTGTTAAAGAAATGATGATGTTGTTAAAAGTAGCATTAATATGTGCTTCTCCCGAAGATTCAACGATAACTTTACGTTTTTTTGCAGTTGTTTTAGCCATATTATTACTTATTATTTAGTTGCTTTTTTCTTGTTAGCAACAGTTTTTCTCTTACCTTTTCTAGTTCTAGAGTTGTTTTTAGTTCTTTGACCTCTTAATGGAAGTCCAGCTCTATGACGAATACCTCTTTGACATCCGATATCCATTAAACGTTTAATGTTTAATTGAACTTCAGAACGCAATTCACCTTCAATTTTGTAGTATGATACCGCGTCACGGATAGCTCCGATTTCGTCATCATTCCAATCTTGAACTTTCTTGTCTTCGCTCACTTGAGCTTTAGCTAAAATATCTTTAGCTCTGCTTTTACCAATACCAAAAATGTATGTTAAAGCAATGATTCCTCTTTTTTGTTTAGGTATATCTACCCCTGCAATTCTTGCCATAATTATCCTTGTCTTTGTTTAAATCTAGGATTCTTTTTGTTAATAACGTATAATCTTCCTTTTCTACGTACAATAATGCACTCGGCACTTCTCTTTTTAACTGATGCTCTTACTTTCATTTTAATAGCTTTAGTATCTATAAGTAATTCTTGCTTTAGACAAATCGTAAGGACTCATTTCAAGTTTAACCTTGTCACCTGGCAACAACTTAATGTAATGCATACGCATTTTACCAGAGATATGAGCAATTACAACGTGTCCGTTTTCTAATTCTACACGGAACATAGCATTTGATAATGCTTCAATAATTGTTCCGTCTTGTTCTATTGCTGATTGCTTTGCCATAAAAATTAAGCTACTGCTTTTCTATTTTTACCACTTTTCATCAAACCATCATAGTGTTTATTCAATAAATAAGAATTTATTTGTTGAATAGTATCTATTGCAACTCCAACCATGATTAGTAAAGAAGTACCACCATAAAAATAACCCCAAGCACCTTGAACTCCAAGTAAACTTACTGCAACAGCTGGGAACACAGCTACTAAAGCAAGAAATAACGAACCTGGAAAAGTAATTAAAGACATAATTTTATCTAGGTAATCTCCAGTTTCAACACCTGGCTTAACACCCGGGATGAAACCACCACTTCTTTTTAAATCATCAGCCATCTTATTAGTAGGCACTGTAATTGCGGTGTAAAAGTACGTAAAAATTACGATTAACAAAGCAAAAACAATATTATATACTAAACCGAATGGATCGTTGAACATTCCTGCAATAGAAAGTGCAGTATCTGATTCTTTAGCCAAACCAGAAACAGCAGCAGGAATAAACATAATAGCTTGAGCAAAAATGATCGGCATAACACCTGATGCATTTAACTTTAATGGGATAAACTGTCTGTTACCACCCATCATGTCTTCTTCAAAATCCCCAGAAACGGTACGTCTTGCATACTGTACTGGAATTTTTCTTACAGCCATTACTAATAAAATACATGCAATTATTACTAAGAACCAAAGTATTAATTCAATTACAATCATCATAACTCCTCCATTTGCTTGAGAAGTTCTAGATGAAAACTCTTGAATAAAAGCTTGTGGCATTCTTGCAATAATACCTACCATTATCAATAAAGAGATACCATTACCAATACCTTTATCAGTAATTTTTTCTCCTAACCACATTGCAAAAATAGTTCCAGTTACTAAGATAAGAACTGAAGAGTAAATGAAAGTTGGCCCAGTTAACATAAATGCTTCACCTGGTAACGTTCTGTACAAGTTATAGATATAACCTGGACCTTGAACTAAAGTAATTAAGATTGTTAACCATCTTGTAATTTGGTTAATTTTCTTTCTACCACTTTCACCGTCTTTTTGTAATTTTTGTAAATATGGTACCGCAATTCCCATTAATTGAACTACGATAGAAGCTGATATGTACGGCATGATACCTAATGCAAATACAGAAGCTTGCGAAAACGCACCTCCTGTAAATACATTGATTAACCATCCGATACCTTCATCAGTTTGGTTTGTAAGATTTGTCAATTTAGTAGCATCAATCCCCGGAAGGGTTACTTGTGCACCAAATCGGTACACTAATAATAATCCAATAGTTAATAAAATACGATTTTTTAACTCTTCGATTTTCCAAACGTTGATGAATGAATCTATAAATTTCTTCATTTTACTAAAGGATTATAAAGTTACAGCTTCTCCACCAGCAGCCTCGATAGCCGCTTTTGCAGATGCAGTAAATTTGTGAGCACTTACTTTAAGTTTTGTTTTTAGCTCACCTCTTCCTAAAATCTTTACTAAGCTATTTTTTGTAGCTAAACGAGTATCTACAAATACAGAAAAATCAACTGTATCAGTTACTACACCGTTATCTACTAATAATTGTAACGAATCAAGATTAATACCTTGATATTCTACTCTATTGATGTTCTTGAAACCAAACTTAGGAACACGTCTTTGAAGTGGCATTTGACCTCCTTCAAAACCAATTTTCTTAGAGTATCCAGAACGAGACTTAGCTCCTTTGTGACCACGTGCAGCAGTACCACCTTTACCAGAACCTTCTCCTCTACCTACTCTTTTATTTTGGTTGTGAACTGAACCTTCAGCTGGTTGTAAGTTACTTAAATTCATAACTGTATAGTGTTATTTAGTTTCTTCAACAGAAACTAAGTGTTTAACTTTATTTACCATTCCAAGGATAGCAGGATTTGCATCATGCTCAACAACTTGTCCCATTTTACGAAGACCTAAAGCTTCCAAAGTTCTCTTTTGATCAAGAGGACAATTGATTTTACTTCTTACTTGTTTTACTTTTAATTTTGCCATGATTTCCTGTTAATTAACCTTTGAATACTTTTTCTAAAGACACTCCTCTTTGTTTAGCTACAGTAGCAGCACTTCTCATTTGTAATAAAGCATCAAAAGTTGCTTTTACCACATTGTGAGGGTTAGATGAACCTTGCGATTTAGATAATACATCGTGAACACCAACAGACTCCAATACCGCACGAACAGCACCACCAGCAATAACTCCAGTACCGTGAGAAGCAGGCATTAAGAATACTCTAGCACCACCAAATTTACCTTTTTGCTCATGAGGAACAGATTGTCCTTGAAGAGGAATTCTAACTAAGTTTTTCTTAGCATCTTCCACCGCTTTAGCGATTGCTTCAGAAACATCTTTAGATTTTCCTAATCCATGACCCACTACTCCGTTTTCATCACCAACTACTACGATAGCAGAGAAACCAAATGCTCTACCTCCTTTAGTAACTTTAGTAACACGATTTACACTCACCAAACGATCTTTTAATTCAAGACCTCCTGGTTTTACAATCTCTACGTTTTTATAATTATGATACATAATTTCTTAGAATTTAAGTCCAGCTTCTCTAGCTCCTTCAGCTAATGATTTCACACGTCCATGGTATAAATACCCACCTCTATCAAAAGAGATTGTAGTGATACCTGCTTTAAGAGCTTTTTCAGCAACTAATTTACCAACTGCTTTTGCAGTTTCAACAGCAGTTCCTTGTGCAACACCTTTATCTCTTGATGAAGCTGCTACTAAAGTAGTACCGTTTACATCATCTATGATTTGAGCATAGATTTCTTTATTACTTCTAAATACAGAAAGTCTTGGTTGAGCAGCAGTTCCGCTTACAATCTTTCTGATTCTGAACTTAATTCTTTGTCTTCTTTCAGATTTTGTTAATGACATAGTCTTAATTTTTAAGCTGATTTACCTGCTTTTCTTCTTAGTTCTTCTCCTACAAACTTAACTCCTTTTCCTTTATATGGCTCAGGTTTGCGGAAACCTCTGATCTTCGCAGCTACTTGACCTAATAATTGTTTGTCGAATGAAGATAATTTCACTATCGGATTTTTACCTTTTTCTGATACTGTTTCAACAGTAACTTCTTTTACAACTTCTAGAACGATGTTGTGAGAGAAACCTAAAGCTAAATCAAGTTTTTGACCTTGATTAGAAGCTCTATATCCAACTCCAACTAATTCTAATTCTTTTGTAAAACCTTCAGAAACACCAACAATCATGTTGTTGATTAATGAACGATAAAGTCCGTGTTTCGCTCTCTCAGTTTTGTAATCAGATGAACGTTCAACGATAACTTGGTTATCTTCGATTTTAACGGTTACATCAGAAAATTCTTGAGTAAGCTCGCCTAATTTTCCTTTTACTGTAATTACAGCATCTTTAACTTCTACAGTTACTCCAGCTGGAATTGCAATTGGATTTTTACCTATTCTTGACATTGTCTCGTCTTTTTATTAATATACGTAACAAATTACCTCTCCACCAACATTTAATTGCTTAGCTTGTTTTCCTGTCATCAATCCTTTTGATGTAGAAACAATAGCAATACCTAAACCATTTAAGATTCTTGGTAAGTCTGATGAACCAGCATATTTACGTAAACCTGGTTTACTAATTCTTTGGATATCTTTGATTACAGACTCTTTCGTGTCTTTATCATATTTAAGTGCAATTTTGATTGTACCTTGAACAGTAGAATCGTCAAATTTGTAACTTAAGATATATCCTTGATCGAATAAAATCTTTGTGATTTCTTTCTTCATATTAGAAGCAGGAATTTCAACCACTTTGTGGTTGGCTCTTACTGCATTTCTAACACGCGTTAGATAATCGGCAATTGGATCTGTATACATATGTATAGATTTGCGGTTATGGTTTTCAATCCGCCCTCAGCGGATTGAACCTTTAACCAATTAAACTTATTTTTTGGATTGCAAAAGTAATAACTTTTTTTGGAATTACCAAGATGCTTTTTTAACACCTGGAATTAATCCTTGATTTGCCATTTCACGGAATGTTACACGAGAAATACCAAACTGACGCATATACCCTCTTGGTCTACCTGTTAATTTACAACGATTGTGTACTCTAACTGGACAAGAATTTTTTGGTAATTTTTGTAAACCTTCGAAATCACCAGCTTCTTTTAAAGCTTTTCTTTTCTCAGCATACTTTTCTACTAATGCAATTCTTTTCACCTCACGGGCTTTCATTGATTCTTTAGCCATGTCTTAATTCTTTTTAAAAGGTAATCCTAATTCCGCTAATAATGCTTTTGCTTCTTTGTCTGTTTCAGCAGAAGTTACAAAAGTAATATCAAAACCAGCAATTTTATTTACTTTATCAATATCAATTTCTGGGAAAATGATTTGTTCTAACACTCCTAAATTGTAGTTTCCTCTACCATCAAATCCAGTTGATTTGATTCCGTTGAAGTCTCTTACACGTGGTAAAGATGAAGTAATCAATCTATCTAAGAATTCATACATTCTTTCTCCACGTAAAGTTACTTTAGCACCAATTGGCATACCTTTTCTTAATTTGAAAGACGCAACGTCTTTTTTAGAAATAGTAGCAACTGCTTTTTGCCCAGTAATTTTTGTTAATTCTTCAACAGCGTAATCTACTAATTTTTTATCAGATACAGCTGCACCAACTCCACGGCTTACAACAATTTTCTCAAGTTTAGGAACTTGCATTACATTTTTGTAACCGAACTCTTCTGTAAGAGCAGCAATAACTCTACTCTTATATTCTTCTTTTAGTCTAGGAATATATGCCATAACTATAGTACTTGATTAGATTTTTTTGAAAATCTCACTTTCTTGTCTCCTTCTTGTTTGAAACCAACTTTAGTCACTTCTTTTGACTTTGGGTCAATTAAAGACAAGTTAGACACATGAATAGGAGCTTCTTTCTTAACGATTCCTCCTTGAGGGTTTTTAGCACTTGGTTTTGTATGTTTCGAAACCATGTTAACTCCTTCAACAACCGCTTTGTTTTTCTCACGAAGAACTCTAAGAACTTTACCTTCAGAACCTTTGTGGTCTCCAGCAATAACTCTTACGATATCTCCTGATTTAATTTTTAGCTTTATCATTTGTATAAGAATTAAAGCACTTCAGGTGCTAATGATACAATTTTCATGAATTGTTTTTCACGAAGTTCTCTGGCAACCGGACCAAAAACACGAGTTCCTCTCATTTCTCCTGCAGCGTTTAACAATACACATGCGTTATCGTCAAAACGGATGTAAGATCCATCAGCTCTTCTCACTTCTTTTTTGGTACGTACAACTACTGCAGTTGATACTGCTCCTTTTTTAACGTTTCCGTTTGGAGTTGCATCTTTAATTGAAACTACAATTTTGTCACCAACAGAGGCATAACGACGTTTCGTTCCTCCTAAAACACGGATCGTAAGAACTTCTTTCGCTCCTGTGTTATCTGCTACTTTTAATCTTGACTCTTGTTGTACCATAATTACTTCGCTCTTTCAATGATTTCAACTAATCTCCAACATTTAGATTTACTTAATGGACGTGTTTCCATAATTCTTACAGTATCTCCAATGTTACAATCGTTTGTTTCGTCGTGTGCAACATATTTCTTAGTTTTCAACACGAACTTACCGTATAATGGGTGTTTCACTTTTGTAGTTTGTGACACAACAATAGATTTCTCCATTTTGTTTGAAGTCACCACACCAATTCTCTCTTTTCTTAAATTTCTTTTTTCCATCTTTCAGCTAGTGTACAATTATTGTAACTCTCTTTTAGTTAACTCTGTGTGTAATCTCGCAACTGATCTTCTTAAAGTTCTTAATTGAAGAGGATTTTGAATTGGAGATATTGCATGAGCATTTTTTAGGTCGGTATACGTTTTCTTTAACTGACTAAGTTGTTCTTGTAACTCAGCTGCAGATAGATTTTTAATTTCTGATTGTTTCATAATAAATTTTGATTATGCTTCGAAATCTCTAGCAACGATAAACTTAGTTTTAACAGGAAGTTTTTGAGCTGCTAAGCGTAAAGCTTCTTTAGCAACAGATAGAGGCACTCCTCCAACTTCAAACATAATTTTACCAGGTTTAACAACTGCAGCCCAATATTCAACTGCACCTTTACCTTTACCCATACGTACTTCTAATGGTTTCTTTGTAATAGGCTTATCTGGAAATATTTTGATCCATAATTGACCCTCTCTCTTCATGAAACGTGTTGCTGCGATACGAGCTGCTTCAATTTGACGAGAAGTAATAAATGCAGAATCTAAAGATTTGATACCAAACATTCCGTTAGAAAGCTCGTGTCCTCTTTGAGAAACGCCTTTCATTCTACCTTTCTGTACCTTACGGTATTTTGTTCTTTTAGGCTGTAACATTTTTCTTTAGTTTAAATAATTACTTTCTTTTGCGTGCGTTTGGTTTACCGTCTCTTTTTGGAGCAGATGATCCTGATGATTTAGACTGTTTTTTGTCCATACCAACTAACGGAGAAAGATCTCTTTTTCCATAAACCTCACCTTTCATTATCCATACTTTGATACCCATTCTACCATAAGTAGTATGTGCTTCAGCTAATGAATAATCAATATCAGCTCTGAAAGTTGACAAAGGAATTCTACCTTCTTTGAAGTGTTCAGAACGTGCCATTTCAGCACCATTTAAACGTCCAGAAATCATAACTTTGATACCTTCAGCATTCATTCTCATTGCAGCCGCGATAGCCATTTTAATAGCTCTTCTGTAAGAGATTCTGCTTTCAATTTGACGAGCGATAGAAGTAGCCACTAAGTAAGCATCTAACTCAGGTCTTTTGATTTCAAAGATGTTGATTTGAACTTCTTTGTCAGTAATTTTCTTAAGTTCTTCTTTTAACTTGTCTACCTCTTGACCACCTTTTCCGATAATAATACCAGGTCTAGCAGTAGTGATAGTAACGGTTACAAGTTTTAAAGTTCTCTCGATAATTATTTTTGATACACTAGCTTTTGATAAACGTGCATGGATGTACTTACGGATTTTAGCATCTTCAGCGATTTTATCACCGTAATCATTTCCTCCATACCAGTTTGAGTCCCATCCTCTGATGATACCAAGTCTATTTCCGATTGGATTTGTCTTTTGTCCCATACTGTTTATTAATTGCTTTGTGTGTTATTATTTGATCCTAACACGATTGTTACGTGGTTAGAACGCTTTCTAATTCTGTGTGCACGACCTTGTGGCGCTGGACGAAGTCTTTTTAACATCATTCCACCATCTACAGTAATCGTTTTTACAAATAAGCCAGCTTCTTCTAAATTAGCATCAGCATTTTTTTGCTGATAATTATTAATTGCTGATAACAACAATTTCTCTAATTTTCTTGAAGCTTCTTTTTGACTAAATCTTAATATATTAAGAGCCATTTCTACTTTCTGACCTCTAACTAAATCTGCAACTAAACGCATTTTTCTAGGTGAAGTAGGGCAGTTATTTAATTTAGCAAAAGCCACTTGTGCTTTAGCCTCTTTAGTCTGCTCTGCTCTTTCTCTTTTACGAACTCCCATAGCTTCCTATTATTTTTTACCTTTATTTTTAGCCCCAGCATGACCTCTAAAAGATCTTGTTGGTGAAAACTCTCCTAATTTGTGTCCTACCATGTTCTCAGTAACATATACTGGAACAAATTGACGACCATTGTGAACTGCGATAGTTTGCCCAACAAAATCTGGAGTAATCATAGATGCTCTAGACCAAGTCTTTACAACACCTTTGTTACCACCTGCAATATTTTCTTGAACTTTCTTCTCTAATTTATAGTGAACGAATGGTCCTTTTTTTAATGAACGTGCCATGTCTATCTAATTATTTCTTTCTACGTTCTACAATATACTTATTACTCGGGTTAACTTTAGAACGAGTTCTATAACCTTTAGCAGGTAAACCTTTTCTTGAACGTGGGTGACCTCCTGAAGAACGTCCTTCACCACCTCCCATTGGGTGATCAACTGGGTTCATTGCTACTGGTCTTGTTCTTGGTCTTCTACCTAACCATCTTGATCTACCAGCCTTACCTGATACGATTAATTGGTGGTCTGAGTTAGAAACTGCTCCGATTGTTGCCATACAAGTCAACAAGATTAATCTTGTCTCTCCAGAAGGCATTTTAATTGTAGCATATTTTCCATCTCTTGCCATTAACTGAGCGAAAGTTCCTGCTGAACGAGCGATTACAGCTCCTTGACCTGGTCTTAATTCGATACACGAAATAACAGTTCCTAGAGGAATTTTACTTAAAGGCATTGCATTTCCAATTTCTGGAGATGCTTCTTCACCTGAAACTACAGTTTGCCCAACTTGTAATCCATTTTGCGCAATGATGTAAGTTTTAGCTCCATCTGCATAATACAATAATGAAATAAAAGCTGAA
>VFQM010001021.1_pt1 | contig 26601 bp, 17 predicted proteins | sample 3512391 | NCBI WGS metagenome assembly VFQM01 (sample SAMN10412369, study PRJNA504923) | tailings metagenome | isolation source: Replicate 1 from Balatoc abandoned mine | place: Philippines | reverse complement strand
TCACCGGCTACCAGGAAATCCTCACCGACCCGAGCTACTGCCGCCAGATCGTCACCCTGACGTATCCGCACATCGGCAACACCGGCGCCAACCGCGAAGACGTGGAGGCCACGCGCATTCACGCCGCCGGTCTGGTCATCAAGGACTTGCCGCTGCTGGCGTCCAATTTCCGCTGCGAGGAAACGCTGTCGCAATACCTGCAGCGCGAGAACACGGTGGCCATCGCCGATCTCGACACCCGGGCGCTGACCCGCCGCCTGCGCACGCACGGTGCGCAGAACGGCTGCATCCTGGCGCTGCCGGCCGACCAGACCATCACCGAAGCGCATCGCCAGCAGGCGCTGGCAGCGGCCAAGGCTGCGCCCAGCATGGCCGGGCTCGATCTCGCCAAGGTGGTGTCGGTCGATCAGCCCTACGAATGGTCCGAAACCGAGTGGGTGCTGGGCCAGGGCTATGGCCGTCAGGAGGCGCCGCAGTTCCACGTGGTGGCCTACGATTTCGGTGTCAAGCGCAACATCCTGCGCATGCTGGCCTCGCGCGGCTGCCGCATCACCGTGGTGCCGGCGCAAACGCCCGCGTCCGATGTCCTCAAACTGCAGCCGGACGGCGTGTTCCTCTCCAACGGCCCGGGCGACCCGGAGCCCTGTGACTACGCCGTCGCCGCTGCACGTGAGCTCATCGAATCGGGTCTGCCCACGTTCGGCATCTGCCTGGGTCACCAGATCATGGCGCTGGCCAGCGGTGCGAAAACCTTCAAGATGAAGTTCGGCCACCACGGCGCCAACCATCCCGTGAAGGACTTCGACAACGGCCGCGTGTCCATCACCAGCCAGAACCATGGCTTTGCGGTGGACGAAACAACCCTGCCTGCGAACCTGCGCGCCACACACGTGAGCCTGTTCGATGGCACGCTGCAAGGCCTTGCGCGCACCGACAAACCGGCGTTCTGCTTCCAGGGCCACCCCGAAGCCTCGCCCGGCCCGCACGACATCGGCTACCTGTTCGACCGCTTCGTTGCGCTGATGAAAGAGCGCAGCGCCGTCGTGGCCTGAAAGGCGCAGGCATGAAGCTCTTCAGTTTCCCGGTTGCGGCCATCGAAAAGGCGATCGCCAAGCGCCAGCTCACGCTGGGCTCGCCGCACAAGGAATGGTTCGCGCAGCGCTGGGCGCAAAAGCCCTACCGCAAGGCCTTTCTGGACACCAAGGCCGTGCCGCTGGTGACGCTGCTGGCCAAGTGCAAGACCTGGGACGACGAGACCTTCAACACCGAGATGGCCGCGTGGGATGCGCGTTTTCACGAAGCCGAGGCCGAGGTGCTGCGCCCCTTGATCCAGGGCGACGGCCTGCTGCAACTGGTGCAGAAGGCCATTCCCCCCGAGCGCGCCGAGGCGCTGCTGAACAAATTGAATCAACGCGCCGATTGAATCCGGCGAGCGACACAAGATGCCCAAGAGAACAGACATCCAGACCGTGCTCATCATCGGCGCCGGTCCCATCATCATCGGCCAGGCCTGCGAGTTCGACTACTCCGGTGTGCAGGCCTGCAAGGCCCTGCGTGAAGAGGGCTACCGCGTGGTGCTGATCAACAGCAACCCCGCCACCATCATGACGGACCCGGCCACCGCCGACGTCACCTACATCGAGCCCATCACCTGGCAGACGGTCGAGAAGATCATCGCCAAGGAACGCCCCAAGACGGCCGGCGGCTTCGCCATCCTGCCCACCATGGGCGGCCAGACCGCGCTCAACTGCGCGCTCGACCTCTGGCGTCACGGCGTGCTGGCCAAGTACGGCGTTGAGCTGATCGGCGCCACGCCCGAGGCCATCGACAAGGCCGAAGACCGCCTGAAGTTCAAGGACGCCATGACCAAGATCGGTCTGGGTTCGGCCCGCTCCGGCATCGCGCACAGCATGGACGAGGCCTGGGCGGTGCAGAAGACCGTGGGTTTCCCGGTTGTGATCCGCCCGAGCTTCACGCTGGGTGGCACGGGCGGCGGCATTGCCTACAACCCGGAAGAGTTCGAGACCATCTGCAAGCGCGGTCTGGAGGCCTCGCCGACCAACGAGCTGCTGATCGAGGAGTCGCTGCTCGGCTGGAAAGAGTACGAGATGGAAGTGGTGCGCGACAAGGCCGACAACTGCATCATCGTCTGCTCGATCGAGAACCTGGACCCGATGGGCGTGCACACCGGTGACTCCATTACCGTGGCGCCCGCGCAGACCCTGACCGACAAGGAGTACCAGATCCTGCGCAACGCGTCGCTGGCGGTGCTGCGTGAGATCGGCGTGGACACCGGTGGCTCCAACGTGCAGTTCTCCATCAACCCGAACGACGGTCGCATGATCGTCATCGAGATGAACCCGCGCGTGTCGCGCTCGTCGGCGCTGGCCTCCAAGGCCACGGGCTTTCCGATCGCCAAGGTGGCGGCCAAGCTGGCCGTGGGCTACACGCTCGACGAACTGCGTAACGAGATCACTGGCGGCGCCACGCCCGCGAGCTTCGAGCCCTCGATCGACTACGTCGTCACCAAGATTCCGCGCTTCGCGTTCGAGAAGTTCAAGGACGCGGACGATCGCCTGACCACCCAGATGAAGAGCGTGGGCGAGGTGATGGCCATGGGCCGCACCTTCCAGGAAAGCTTCCAGAAGGCGCTGCGCGGGCTGGAAGTGGGCGTCGATGGCATGAACGAGAAAACGCAGGACCGCGAGACGCTCGAAAAGGAACTCGGCGAGCCCGGCCCCGAGCGCATCTGGTACGTGGGCGACGCCTTCGCGGCCGGCTGGACGCTCGACGAAGTGCACCAGTTCACCAAGATCGACAAGTGGTTCCTGGTGCAGATCGAGGAGATCGTGAAGCTCGAGCTCGCCATGGACGCGCTCACGGCGCAGAAGGGCGACGGCGCGTTGGCTTCAATCGACGCCGGCACGCTGCGCAGTCTGAAGAAGAAGGGCTTTTCCGACCGCCGCCTGGCCAAGCTGCTCAAGACCAACGAGCTCACCGTGCGGGCCCGCCGCAAGGAGCTTGGCGTGCGCCCGGTCTACAAACGCGTGGACACCTGCGCCGCCGAGTTCGCCACCAACACGGCCTACATGTACTCGACGTACGAAGGCCACGGCGACGCCGAGTGCGAGGCCGAGCCGACAGCCAAGCGCAAGATCATGGTGCTGGGTGGGGGCCCGAACCGCATCGGCCAGGGCATCGAGTTCGACTACTGCTGCGTGCACGCTGCGCTCGCCATGCGCGAAGACGGCTTCGAGACCATCATGGTCAACTGCAACCCCGAGACCGTCTCGACCGACTACGACACCAGCGACCGCCTCTACTTCGAGCCGCTCACGCTGGAGGACGTGCTCGAAATCGTCGACAAGGAAAAGCCCGAGGGCGTGATCGTGCAGTACGGCGGCCAGACGCCGCTCAAGCTCGCGCTGGGTCTGGAGGCCGCGGGCGTGCCCATCATCGGCACCAGCCCCGACATGATCGATGCCGCCGAGGACCGCGAGCGCTTCCAGAAGCTGCTGCACGAACTGGATCTGCGCCAGCCGCCCAACGCCACCGCGCGCACCGAAACCGAGGCACTGGAGAAAGCCGCTGCGCTGGGCTACCCGCTGGTGGTGCGCCCGAGCTATGTGCTCGGCGGCCGCGCCATGGAGATCGTGCACGAGCAGCGCGATCTGGAGCGCTACATGCGCGAGGCGGTGAAGGTCAGCAACGATTCACCCGTGCTGCTCGACCGCTTCCTCAACGACGCCATCGAATGCGACGTGGACGCCGTGCGTGACGCCACGGGCCGCGTGTTCATCGGCGGCGTGATGGAGCACATCGAACAAGCGGGCGTGCACAGTGGCGATTCGGCTTGCTCGCTGCCCCCGTACTACCTGAGCAAGGCCACGGTCGATGAGCTCAAGCGCCAGACCGCGGCCATGGCCCAGGGGCTGAACGTGGTCGGCCTCATGAACGTGCAGTTCGCCATCCAGGAGGTCGACGGCAAGGACGTGATCTACGTGCTGGAGGTCAACCCGCGCGCCTCGCGCACGGTCCCGTTCGTGTCCAAGGCCACGGGGATCCAGCTCGCCAAGGTGGCCGCGCGCTGCATGGCCGGTCGTTCGCTCGACGCCCAGGGCATCGGTGCCGAAGTCGAGCCGCCGTACTTCAGTGTCAAGGAAGCCGTGTTCCCGTTCGTCAAGTTCCCTGGTGTCGACACCATCCTCGGCCCCGAGATGAAATCCACCGGCGAGGTGATGGGCGTGGGCAAGACCTTCGGCGAGGCCTTCGTGAAGAGCCAGATCGGCGCCGGGACCAAACTGCCCAGCGCCGGCAAGGTGTTCCTCACGGTGAAGAACAGCGACAAGCCGCGTGCCGTCGAGGTGGCGCGCCAACTCATCGCGCAGGGCTTCGAGCTCATCGCCACGCGCGGCACGGCAGCGGCCATCGAGGCCGCAGGCCTGGCGGTGCAGCAGGTCAACAAGGTCACCGAAGGCCGCCCCCACATCGTGGACATGATCAAGAACGGCGACATCGCCCTGGTCATCAACACGGTGGAAGAGCGCCGCAACGCCATCGCCGACTCGCGCGCCATCCGCACCTCGGCCCTGCTCGCGCGCGTGACCACCTTCACCACCATCGCGGGCGCGGAAGCGGCTGTGGAGGGCATGAAGCACGTGAACACGCTGGACGTGATCTCGGTGCAGGAGATGCACGCCCAGCTCGCCGCCTGAATCCCGATCGGGGCATAATGCCCCCAGACACCGCCGCGCGGCAACGCCCGGCGGTTTGCTTTTGTGCTGCCGCCAGCGGTGCGGCAATCAAGGAGTCAAGCCATGGCCACCATTCCCATCACCAAGCGCGGTGCCGAAAAGCTCAAGGAAGAGCTGCACCGCTTGAAGACCGTGGACCGCCCGGCGGTGATCAACGCCATTGCCGAAGCGCGCGCGCAGGGCGACCTGAGCGAGAACGCCGAGTACGACGCCGCCAAGGACCGCCAGGGTTTCATCGAGGGCCGCATCGCCGAGATCGAAGGCAAGCTCTCGGCCGCACAGATCATCGATCCGACGGCGCTGGACGCGGGCGGCAAGGTGGTGTTCGGCGCCACCGTGGAGCTGGAAGACGAGGACAGTGGTGCCGCCGTGACCTACCAGATCGTGGGCGAAGACGAGGCGGACCTCAAGCAAGGTCTCATCAACATCAGCAGCCCGATCGCACGCGCGCTCATCGGCAAGGAAGAGGGCGACACCGCCGAGGTGCAGGCCCCGGGCGGCACGCGCCGCTACGAGATCGTGGCCGTGCGCTACGCCTGACGCACACCATGCGGTTCCAGCGCCAGGCCCTGCTGCTCGCCGCCCTGTGGTGGGGCGGCATCACGGCGCTGAGCTTGCTGGCCGTGCCCACGCTGTTCGCCACACTGGGCAATCCCGCTGTCGCCGGCCCCGTCGCGGCCAAGCTTTTCTCCCTGCAATGCCAGGCCGGCCTTGTCATCGGCGTGGTACTGCTGGCGCTGGTGCGTCAGGGTGGCCCCACACCGTCGTCTTACACCTTGATCGGCCTCATCTGTGCCGCCATGGCCATGGCGCTTCTGCAGGAGTTTGCCGTTGCGCAGAAGATCGTCACCGCCCGCGCCAGCGGCGGCAACCTGAGGTTCTGGCATGGCGTGGGCAGCGCGCTGGTGCTGGGGCAGTGGCTGTGCAGCGGGTTGCTGCTGTGGCGGCTTACCAAGCCCGCCGTGCGCGGCCCGGCTGATCAGTCGCGTTGATCGGGGCCACGCTCCGCAGACTCCAGCGTATTCGCCATCAGCATCGTGATGGTCATGGGCCCGACGCCGCCGGGCACGGGTGTGATCCAGCCGGCGACTTCTTTCACGCTGTCGAAGTCCACGTCACCGCAGAGTTTGCCGGCCTCGTTGCGGTTCATGCCGACGTCGATCACCACCGCACCGGGCTTGACCATGTCGGCGGTGAGCACGTTGCGCTTGCCGACCGCGGCCACGATCACGTCGGCCTGGCGCGTGTGGGCGGCGAGGTCTTGGGTGGCGCTGTGGCAGACGGTGACGGTGGCGTTGGCCTGCAGCAGCATGAGCGCCATGGGCTTGCCGACGATATTGCTGCGGCCGATGACGACGGCGTGCTTGCCGCGCAAGTCGTAGCTGATGTGCTCCAGCATCTTCATGCAGCCGTGTGGCGTGCAGGGCCAGAAACCGGGCAGGCCGGTCATGAGGGCGCCGGCGCTGGCGACGTGAAAGCCGTCCACGTCCTTGGCGGGCGAGATGGCTTCGATGACCTTCTGCGCGTCGATGTGTGCAGGCAGCGGCAACTGCACCAGGATGCCGTGGATGGAGGGGTCGTTGTTGAGGGCGTCCACACGCGCGAGCAGTTCGGGCTCGGTCATCGACGCGGGCCAGGTCTCCAGCACCGAGTGCATGCCGGTGTCCTCGCAGGCCTTCACCTTGTTGCGCACGTACACCTGCGAGGCCGGGTTGTCGCCCACCAGGATGACGGCCAGCCCTGGCGTGATGCCACGCGCCTTGAGTGACTGCACGCGCGTGGCGACGTCTGCGCGGAGTTGGCGGGAGAGGGCGTTGCCGTCGATGAGCTGGGCGGTCATGGCTGAGTCTCTGAAAACGAAACGCCCGCCGAAGTGGCGGGCGCTGGGTGGGGTGGGTGGATCAGACCTTGGCGGGCGACTGGCCCAGGGCGATCTTGAGCAGGTCGGCCACGGTGTTGGCGCCGAGCTTTTCCATGATGTTGGCGCGGTGCGCTTCGACGGTCTTGATGCTGATGCCCAGGTCGTCGGCGATCTGCTTGTTCAGCCGCCCGGCGACGATGCGCTCGAGCACCTGCGATTCGCGCCCGGTCAGTTTGGCCAGCAGCGCGTCCCGGCTGGCGGCCTGCTGGTGGGTGGCAAAGGCCTCTCGCGCGTGCTCAAGCATGCGTTCCACCAGCGCCAGCAGTTGGTCTTCCTTGAAGGGTTTCTGGATGAAGTCCAGCGCGCCCTTTTTCATCGAGTCCACGGCCATCGGCACGTCGCCATGGCCGGTGATGAAGACGATGGGCAGCGGGGACTGGCGCTCGAGCAGGCGGTCCTGCAGCTCCATGCCGGTCATGCCGCCCATGCGGATGTCGGCAATCAGGCAGGCGACTTCGCGTGCGTCGTAGCGCGAGAGGAAGGCCTCGGCCGACTCGAAGCAGCGAACCCGGAAGTCCTTGCCCTCGAGCAGCCACTGGAGGGAATCACGCACGGCCTCGTCGTCGTCGACGACGTAGACGGTGCCTTTCTTGGGGATCAGGCTCATCGGGCTTTCTCGGTATCCGTCAGCGGCTCGTTGGCGGCAACGTCTGGCGAGCCCTGGGGTTGAAAACGCGGCGTGACCGGGATCCAGAAGCTGAAACAGCAACCCGTCACGTCGGCGCCATTGTAGAGGTTCTCCACCCGCATCCGACCCTGGTGGGACTCGACGATGCTGCGGCACAGTTTCAGGCCAATGCCCATGCCTTCGCTCTTGGTGCTGTAGAAGGCTTCGTAAATGCGCTCGATCAACTCGTCCGGCACGCCGTTGCCGGAATCGCGCACCTCGAATTCGACCACGTCCTGGTTGTCGATGCGACGTGGCGCCACGCGCAGCTCGACGTTGCGTTCGCCCTGCGGCCGGTTCGCCTGTGCGATGGCCTCGCCCGCGTTCTTGAGCAGGTTGATCAGCACCTGCTCGATCAGGATCGGGTCGACCATGAGCATCGGCATGCGCGCCGCCACGTAGGGTGTCAGGCGCACCTGCTGGCGCCGCAGTTCGATGTCGGCCAGCTCGATGGCGTTGTTCACCATCTGCGGCACCTCGGAAGGCGTCGGGTTGGGCTCGCTGCGTTTCACGAACGCGCGGATGCGCTGGATGATCTGGCCGGCGCGCTGGGCCTGGCGCGCGGTCTTGTCCAGGGCGGTGAGCAGCTCATCAGGCGAGATGCGCTGCTCGTTCAGGCGCGAGATCATGCCGTTGCAATAGTTGCTGATGGCCGTGAGCGGCTGGTTGAGCTCGTGCGCGACGCTGGAGGCCATCTCACCCATGGTGATCAGGCGGCTGGCCGTCTGGGCGCGCTCGGTCTGGCGCGCGGCTTGTTCCTCGGCGTTGCGGCGCGGCGTGATGTCGCTGGCAATCACCATCTGTGCCAGGCGTCCATCGACCCAGGTGAGGTATCGCGTGCGCACCTCCAGCCAACGGTCGAGTTCCTCCACAAACACCTCCGCGTTTTCCACGCCGGCGTCGGGCAGGGCGCCGGTCGGCATGCCGGCGAAGGCATCCACGGCGTCGCCGTCATCGGGGCTTGGTTGGGGCTGGTTGCCGGCCAGGTCAACCAGGTGGCGGTGACCCTGGCCGCGGGTGCCGAACCACAGGCGGTACATCTTGTTGGCGAACAGCAGCTCATCGCTGCCCAGCGGCGCCACCGAAACGGCCGAGTCGAGCGATTCGAGAACGGTGGTGAACCGTTCGTAGGACGCGGAGAGCTCCTCGCGGATGCGCTTGGGCTCGGTGATGTCGGTCATCGACGTCATCCAGCCTGTCTGGTGCCCGCGGGGGTCGATCAGCGGAGAGACGTACATGCGTGCGTCGAAGATGGTGCCGTTGCGCCTGCGCACGCGCACCTCGAAGCCGCCCGGCGTGGAGCGGCCCTGCAACTCGTCTTCCAGCCGCGCGTGCAACTGGTCGTGGTCTTCCTCGGGCCAATAGGGGAAGGGCGCGGTGCGGCCCACCAGCTCGGCCTCGGTCCAGCCCGTCATGGAGCAAAAGGCAGGGTTCACGTAGGTGATGCGGCCCTGCATGTCCAGTGCGCGCATGCCGGTGAGCATGGAGTTTTCCATGGCGCGACGGAAGTTGGTCTCTGCCATCAGCGCCTGCTGCGCTTGCACGCGCCGGCGCGTGTGGCGCCAGGTGCCGATCAGCATCCACACCGTGAGTGCCGACAAGGCGCCGATCACCCAGAAGAAACCCGACCCCACGATGTCTTGCGACGTTCGGTAACCCTGTGCCTTGAGGATCAGGCCGTTGCCCACCGGTGATACCGGCACCTCGTGCTCCAGCGACGGGTTCGACCACGGCAGGAAGGACAGCACCGGTTCGGCACTTTGCAGGCTGCCGGCGAGCACGTTGCCGCCGTCGTCGAGCAACGCCACCGCGTAGCGCGCCATGATCTCGGGCGGCATGCCGAAGCGCATGAGCCCGTCGACCGAATACTCGCCCATCACCGTGCCCGCAAAGCGGCCTTGCTCGGTCAGCGGCACCTGAAGCATCAGAGTGGCGCTGCGCGCGTTCTCGCCGGTCAGCGGGCGCGAGTAGATGGGCTGGCGCAGGTCGCGTGCGAGGTCGAAACTGCCGTCGGTCTCAGCGGGCGACAAGGCGGCACCCACCGCGCGCATCAACGCAACCGGCGCGCTCGGCGAGGCGTATGTCGCCAGCACGCGGCGGCGGGCGTCAACCCAGGTGATGGCCATCAGCTCCGGAAACTGGCTGACCAGCGTTTCGGCCTGGAACGCGAATTCCTCGGTGTCGATGGCCTGGTTGTCGATCTCGCGCGCCAGACGCATGAGCTGCTCCTGACGCTCCAGAAGGCGCAGGCGCAGGCGTTGCTGGGCGTATTCCACATCGCGCGTGACGGCTTCGCGTTCGCGGTCGATTTCCTCGAAGCGCAGGTAGGCGATGGCCACCACGATGGCCGAGAGGAACAGCAGGACCGCGAGCAGCGGGCCCAGTGTGGCGAAGCGGTCTTGCCGCGACGGTGGCAGACGCCGCCACCAGCGCTTCCACCAGGGGGCGGTGGTCGCGGGGCGGGGCGGGGTGGACGGCGTGACCATGAGGGCCGAGAGTCTACGTGAGCCCCGTCCCGGCGGCGGTCTGCAAATTTCTTGGTATTCATAATATGAAATCAAAGAGCGCATATTGAAATCACCGACGCTCTGTGAAAGAATCCGCGACAGCGCCGGGCAGCCTTCGTAAGCTCGGCCTTCACGATCACAGGAGACAGCGATGTCAGCGAACGACACGAACAACGGCCGCGCTGCCGGGGACATGGACGCCCAGGAGACGCGTGAGTGGATGGAGGCGCTGGCCGCCGTCATCGAGAAGGAAGGCCCCGAGCGCGCGCACTTCCTGCTGGAACAACTCCTCGAAGAGGCCCGCCAGCTCAGCGTGGACATGCCGTTCTCGGCGAACACGGGCTACGTCAACACCATCGAGCCCGCGCAAGAGGCGCACAACCCGGGCAACCTGGAGATCGAAGGCCGCTTGCGCGCCTACATGCGCTGGAACGCCATGGCGATGGTGGTCAAGGCCAACCGCCTGGACCCGGCCGACGGCGGCGACCTGGGTGGCCACATCAGCTCCTTCCAGTCGCTCGCGCACATGTTCGCGGTCGGCTTCAACCATTTCTGGCACGCCGACAACACCGACGCCGGTGGCACCCATGGCGGCGACCTGCTCTACATCCAGGGCCACAGCGCGCCAGGCATCTACGCCCGCGCCTTCATGGAAGGCCGCCTGAGCGAGGAGCAATTGCTCAACTTCCGTCAGGAGGTCGATGGCAAGGGCATCTCCAGCTACCCGCACCCCAAGCTCATGCCGGAGTTCTGGCAGTTCCCCACCGTGTCGATGGGCCTGGGTCCGCTCATGGCGATCTACCAGGCGCGTTTCCTGAAGTACCTGCACGCGCGGGGCATCGCCGACACCAGCCAGCGCAAGGTGTGGGTGTTCTGCGGCGACGGCGAGATGGACGAGCCCGAAAGCCTGGGCGCCATCGGCCTGGCCGCGCGCGAGAAGCTCGACAACCTGGTCTTCGTTGTCAACTGCAACCTGCAGCGCCTGGACGGCCCGGTGCGTGGCAACGGCAAGATCATCCAGGAGCTCGAAGGCGAGTTCCGCGGCTCGGGCTGGAACGTCATCAAGTTGCTGTGGGGCCGTGAGTGGGACGCGCTGCTGGCGCGCGACAAGGACGGCGCGCTGCGCAAGGTGATGATGGACACGCTCGACGGCGACTACCAGGCCATGAAGGCCAACGACGGTGCCTTCGTGCGCAAGAACTTCTTCGGCCGCGACCCGCGCACGCTGGAGCTGGTGGCCAAGATGAGCGACGACGACATCTGGGCGCTGCGTCGCGGCGGTCACGATGCGCAGAAGGTGTACGCCGCCTTTCACCGCGCCTACCACCACCAGGGCCAGTCCACGGTGTTGCTGGTCAAGACGGTCAAGGGCTACGGCATGGGCAAGGCCGGCGAGGGCAAGAACACCGCGCACCAGACCAAGAAGCTGTCGGACGACGACATCCGCTACATGCGTGATCGCTTCAATGTGCCGATCCCCGACAGCGAACTGCCGAAGATCCCGTTCTACAAACCGGCCGACGACACGCCTGAGATGAGGTACCTGCACGAGCGCCGCAAGGCCCTGGGTGGCTACCTGCCCAAGCGCCGCCCGAAGAGCAGCGAGAGCTTCACCGTGCCCGCGCTCGAGACCTTCAAGGCCGTGCTCGACCCGACGGCCGAGGGCCGCGAGATCAGCACCACCCAGGCCTACGTGCGCTTCCTCACGCAGTTGCTGCGCGACCAGGCCATGGGTCCGCGGGTCGTGCCGATCCTGGTGGACGAGGCGCGCACGTTCGGCATGGAGGGCTTGTTCCGTCAGATCGGCATCTACAACCCGCTGGGTCAGCTGTACACGCCGGTCGACAAGGACCAGGTCATGTACTACAAGGAAGACAAGGCCGGTCAGATCCTTCAGGAGGGCATCAACGAAGCCGGCGGCATGGCGAGCTGGATCGCGGCGGCCACTTCGTACTCGACGAACAACCGCATCATGGTGCCGTTCTACGTGTACTACTCGATGTTCGGCTTCCAGCGCATCGGCGATCTGGCCTGGGCGGCGGGCGACATGCAGGCACGCGGCTTCCTGCTCGGCGGCACCAGCGGACGCACCACGCTCAACGGCGAGGGCCTGCAGCACGAGGACGGCCACAGCCACATCCTGGCCGGCACCATCCCCAACTGCGTGAGCTACGACCCGACCTTTGCGCACGAGGTCGGCGTGATCCTGCACCACGGCTTGAAGCGCATGGTGGAAAAGCAGGAGAACGTGTTCTTCTACATCACGCTGCTCAACGAGAACTACCCCATGCCCGGCCTCGTGCCCGGCACCGAAGAGCAGATCATCAAAGGCATGTACCTGCTCAAGGAAGGCCCGAAGAAGACGCCGCGCGTCAACCTGCTGGGCAGTGGCACCATCCTGCGCGAGAGCCTGTTCGCTCAGGAGCTGCTGGAGAAGGACTGGGGCGTGTCTGCCAACGTGTTCAGCTGCCCGAGCTTCAACGAACTCGCGCGTGATGGCCAGGCGTGCGAGCGCTGGAACCTGCTGCACCCCACCGAAACACCGCGCGTGCCTTTCGTGGCGCAACAGCTCGAAAAGCACGCAGGCCCGGTGGTCGCCAGCACCGACTACATGAAGAACTACGCGGAGCAGATCCGCCCCTTCCTCCCGAAAGCTCGCACCTACAAGGTGCTCGGCACCGACGGTTTCGGCCGCAGCGACTTCCGCAGCAAGCTGCGCGAGCACTTCGAGATCAACCGCCACTACATCGTGGTCGCCGCGCTCAAGGCGCTGAGCGAAGAGGGTGCGGTGCCCGCGGCCAAGGTGGCCGAAGCCATCAAGAAGTACGGCATCAAGACCGACAAGATCAACCCGCTGTACGCCTGAGCGCCGGAGACAGACATGGCAAGCATCGAAGTACAAGTCCCGGACATCGGGGATTTCGACGAAGTGGCGGTGATCGAGTTGCTCGTGAAACCGGGTGACGCGGTGAAAGCCGAACAAAGCCTGATCACGGTCGAAAGCGACAAGGCCTCGATGGAGATTCCCTCGTCGCACGCCGGCGTGGTCAAGGAACTCAAGGTCAAGCTGGGCGACAAGGTCAAGCAGGGCTCGGTGGTGGTGGTGCTGGAGGCCGAAGGCGCTGCCGCAGCCCCCGCGCCGGCTGCGACTCCCGCCGCAACGCCGGCGACGGCGCCCGCTGCTGCATCGCCGGCACCGGCGCCCGCCGCTGCCCCCGCCGCCAGTGGCCCTGTCGAGGTTCGCGTGCCCGACATCGGCGACTTCAAGGATGTCGCGGTGATCGAGGTCTTCGTCAAACCCGGCGACACCATCAAGGTGGAGCAATCGCTGATCACGGTGGAGAGCGACAAGGCTTCGATGGAGATTCCTTCGTCGGCCGCGGGCGTGCTCAAGGAGCTCAAGGTCAAGGTGGGCGACAAGGTCAACATCGGCGACCTGCTGGCCATCCTGGAGGGCAGTGGCGCGGCAGCGCCTGCGCCGCAGGCAAGCGCCGCTGCCCCCGCAGCACCGGCACCGACCGCTGCTGCGCCTGCCGCCGCCTTCGCAAGCGCACCGGCCCCGGCCGCGCACAACCCCACTGCAGCGCCCGTGGGCCTGCCCCACGCCTCGCCCTCGGTGCGCAAGTTCGCTCGCGAGCTCGGTGTGCCGCTGGCCGAGGTCAAGGGCAGCGGCCCAAAGGGCCGCATCACGCTGGATGACGTGCAGAACTTCACCCGCGCCGTGATGGCCGGCACCGCGCAGACGCAGGCCCAGGTGGCCAGGGCGCCGGCCGGCGGCGGCTCGGGCGTGGGCCTGGATCTGCTGCCCTGGCCGAAGATCGACTTCAGCAAATTCGGCCCGATCGAGCGCAAGGAGCTCAGCCGCATCAAGAAGATCAGCGGCGCCAACCTCACGCGCAACGCGGTGGTGATCCCGGCCGTCACCAACCACGACGATGCCGACATCACCGAGCTGGAGGCCTTCCGCGTGGCCACCAACAAGGAGAACGAAAAGAGCGGCGTCAAGGTGACGATGCTGGCCTTCCTGATCAAGGCCTGCGTCGCGGCGCTCAAGAAGTTTCCCGAGTTCAACAGCTCGCTCGATGGCGACGCGCTGGTGCTCAAGCAGTACTGGCACATCGGCTTCGCGGCCGACACGCCCAACGGCCTGGTGGTGCCGGTGCTCAAAGACGCCGACAAGAAGGGCGTGCTGCAGATCAGCAAGGAGATGGGCGAACTCGCGGCCAAGGCCCGCGAAGGCAAGCTCTCGCCGGCCGACATGAGCGGCGCGACCTTCACCATCTCCAGCCTGGGCGGTATCGGCGGGCGCTACTTCACGCCCATCATCAACGCGCCCGAGGTGGCCATTCTGGGTGTGTGCAAGAGCCAGATGGAGCCGGTGTGGGACGGCAAGCAGTTCGTGCCGCGCCTGATGCTGCCGCTCTCGCTCACCTGGGACCACCGGGTCATCGACGGCGCCGCCGCCGCGCGCTTCAACGCGTACCTGGGCCAGGTGCTGAGCGACTTCCGTCGCGTCCTTCTCTGAGGAGCGTGACATGGCAATCATGGAAATCCAGGTTCCCGACATCGGCGACTTCAAGGACGTGGCGGTCATCGAACTGCTCGTCAAACCCGGCGACACCGTCAAAGCCGAGCAGAGCCTGATCACGGTCGAGAGCGACAAGGCCTCGATGGAGATTCCCTCGTCCCACGCCGGCGTGGTGAAGGAGCTCAAGGTCAAGGTCGGCGACACCGTCAACCAGGGCTCGGTGGTGCTGGTACTGGACGCCGCTGGCGCGGCCAGCGCACCGGCACCGGCACCGGCACCGGCGCCGGCGCCCGCTGCCGCACCAACGACCACTGCAGCGGCCGCTGCACCCGCCGCCCCGCGCGCTGCCACGCCGGCGGCGCCCGCCTACGCTGGCGCGGCCGATCTCGAGTGCGACGTGCTCGTGCTCGGCGGCGGCCCCGGAGGCTACTCGGCCGCCTTCCGCGCCGCCGACCTCGGCCTCAAGGTGGTGCTGGTGGAGCGTTACGCCACATTGGGCGGCGTCTGTCTCAATGTGGGCTGTATCCCGTCCAAGGCGCTGCTGCACGTGGCCGCGGTGATGGACGAGGTGAGCCACATGGCCGACCTGGGCGTCGAGTTCGGCCGTCCCGTGGTCAACATCGAGAAGCTGCGTGGCCACAAGGAAAAGGTGATCGGCAAACTCACCGGTGGTCTGGCGGCCATGGCCAAGATGCGCAAGGTCACCATCGTGCGCGGCTACGGCAGCTTCGTCGGCCCCAACCACCTGGGCGTTGAGCTCACGCAGGGCAGCGGGCAGGAGAAGACGGGCAGCAAGCAGGTGGTGGCGTTCAAGAAAGCCATCATCGCCGCCGGCTCGCAGGCGGTGCGCCTGCCCTTCATGCCCGAAGATCCGCGCGTGGTCGACAGCACCGGCGCGCTGGGCCTGGCCAGCGTGCCCAAGCGCATGCTGATCCTGGGCGGCGGCATCATCGGCCTGGAGATGGGCACCGTCTACAGCACGCTGGGCGCGCGCCTGGACGTCGTGGAGATGCTCGACGGCCTGATGCAGGGCGCCGATCGCGATCTGGTGAAGATCTGGCAAAAGATGAACGCGCCGCGCTTCGACAACATCATGCTCAAGACCAAGACCGTGGCGGCCAAAGCCACGGCCGCGGGCATCGAGGTGACGTTCGAAGGCGAGAACGCGCCGCCGCCGCAGACCTACGACCTGGTGCTGCAGGCCGTGGGCCGAAGCCCCAACGGCAAGAAGATCGGAGCCGATGCGGCCGGCGTGGCCGTCTCGGATCGTGGCTTCATCGAGGTCGACATCCAGATGCGCACCAACGTGCCGCATATCTTCGCAATCGGCGACATCGTGGGCCAGCCCATGCTGGCGCACAAGGCCGTGCACGAGGGCCACGTGGCGGCCGAGGTGATCGCCGGTGAACTGCAGGGCAAGCCCGAGTTGGCCGCCGCGGCGTTCAACGCGCGCGTGATTCCCAGCGTGGCCTACACCGACCCCGAGGTGGCCTGGGTGGGCCTCACCGAGGACCAGGCCAAGGCCCAGGGCATCAAGGTGAAGAAGGGCCTGTTCCCCTGGAGCGCCTCCGGCCGTGCGATCGCCAACGGCCGCGACGAAGGTGTCACCAAGCTGCTGTTCGACGACTCCCCCGAGGCGCACGGCCATGGCCGCATCCTGGGTGGCGGCATGGTGGGCACGCACGCGGGCGACATGATCGGCGAGGTGGCGCTGGCCATCGAGATGGGCGCCGACGCGGTGGACATCGGCAAGACCATCCACCCGCACCCCACGCTGGGCGAGAGCATCGGCATGGCGGCCGAGGTGGCGCACGGCAGTTGCACCGACGTGCCGCCGCAGCGGCGCTGAGCACCACGCTCCAACAAGAAACCCAGCCTCGGCCGGGTTTCTTCATGGGGCGGGCGCTGGCCTCATTGCGCCTGGGCCATCGGTACGCGCCGCGCGCCGTTGAAGCGCTTGTTCCAGTAGGCCACACGCATGTCCTCCACCCGCACCTCGGCACCCGCGCGAGGGGAGTGGACGAACTTGCCGTCGCCCACATAGATGCCGACGTGACTGAAGGCGCGGCGCATGGTGTTGAAGAACACGAGATCGCCGGGCTTGAGCTCGTGGCGATCGATCGGCTGCGTGGCCGCGGCCTGCTCGTCCGAGCGGCGCGGCAGCAGCTTGCCGACCGACTGCTCGTAGACGGCACGCACGAAGCCGCTGCAGTCGAAGCCGGTCTCGTGGCTGTTGCCGCCCCACTTGTAAGGCACTCCGAGGAAGGCCAGCGCGTTGATGACGAGGCTGGACGCCTGGTCGCCAGCGGTGGCGCTGGCTTGCTGCACTTGCTCGCCCAGGCGCGTGATGAGGCCTTTGTCGTTGAGCAGCGTGTCCATGTCTTCCCAGCTGTTGCCGGGCGCGGCGTGGGCCGCGGCCGCACCGGCCAGCAGGAGGAGGGAGAGGCAACGCTTCATGGGACGCGAGGTTAGGCCTGCGAAACCTCGGCGTCAAGTGAGAAACAAGGCGTAAACACTTGATTCAGCGGGAATTTGTTGCTTTGGTGCCCACCGGCAAGTCCACCATGACGGGCTGGCCCGGGGTGCTGCAGCCGCTGTCGCAGCAGCGTCCGGGCTGGCGGTTGCGGGTGATGGCGCGTTCGGGGTCGTTGCGCACGCCGCGTTCCAGCAGGCGCTCGACCAGATCGACCTTGTTGCCTACCGGGTAGTGACGCCAGATTTCCTGCTTCATGGCCGCAGGCGACCCGCCCCCGTGCAGGCTGATGACGCTGTACCAGCCGCCCTGATAGCCGGCGGTGAGGTCCTCCACGAAGCGCGCGGCCTCGATGCGCTGCTCGTAAGGCACGTCCGGGTGGGCTCGCAGCACATCCGAGAGGCGGCCGGCGGTCTCGGGGTTGTGGTCTTCGTCGGGGCCGGGCAGGGTGACGATGAGCCCGCCGCTGACCGTGTGAGCCAGGCGGTGCATGTCGTAGATCTTGGTGGCCAGCAGCAGCTTGCCGATGTTGGCGAACACCGGGTCGGGCATGAACACCTCGGTGTGTTGATCGCGCCTGCCGTACACGCTGGCGGCCACGCCACAGGCGTAGAAGCCCTCGACGATGGTGATGAGCTCGACCATCTGCTCGCGCAACTGGCTCTCTGCGCCAGGGTCGAAGCCATTGGCCTCGCACATCAACGCGCCAGCGCCGATAAGCAGATCGCCGAAGCCGGCGCGCGCGCCGATGCAGGTCTGGCGGTGGTGGGTGGCGTAGCTGTAGGTGAGGTGGCTGGCGTGTTCCCACTCGCCAGCCAGAAACACGTGCTCCCAGGGCACGAACACGCGGTCGAACAGGCACACGCCCGTGCTCTGGCCGAACTTGCGTGAGAACAGGGCATCTCCGTGCTCCAGCTTCTCGCCCGGGCGGCCCGCCGGGCGGGCCACGATGGTCAGCCCCTCGGCGTCCACCGGCACGGCGCAGCAGACGGCAAAGTCGGCGTCGGCCTGGCCCATGTTGCGGCAGGGCATGACCAGCAGCTCGTGCATGTAGGGCGCGCCCGTGACGATGGCCTTGGTGCCGCTGATCACGATGCCGCGGGCGTTGCGGTCGACGATGTGCAGGTAGCTGTCGGGGTTGGCTTGCTGGTGCGGGCGGCGGCTGCGGTCGCCTTTGGCGTCCGTCATGGCCACGCCCAACGTCAGGTCCTGGTCCTGAACGCGGTGCAGGTAGGCCTGGAAGCGGGCGCGGTGTTCGGTCTTGCCCTGCGCGTCGTCGAGGCGGGCCGCGAGCTGGGCCATGGCATTGAGCGCGTCGTGCGTGAGGTAGCGCTGAGCGCAGCCTGTCTCCTGGCAGATCAGCCGCACGGCCTCGAGTTTGTTGAGCAGGTCGCCCGCGCTGGTGGACAGGTGGGTCATGCGGTTGACTTCGCGGCCGCTCGTGTGCTGCACCGCCCGCATCAGCGGCGCGTACTCGGGCCGGTGGGCGAAGTCGTAGGTCAGGGCGACGGCGTTGATGCCCGGCCGCAGCGCCGGTTCATCGGCCACGCTGGCCACGGCCTGCCCATCCACGAACACCCGGGGGCGATAACGGCGCAGTGACTCGCGGTAGTCGTCACCGGTCATCAACGTGGCGGGCGTGCTCAAGGTGTTCATGTCTTTGTCTCTGGTTGGGTTTATTGAATAGCGCACGTTTGAATGAATCTGCATCAAAAGATTAAACGATGTTCAATAATTTGCCAACAGTTCATTTTCACGAACTGCGTTGATTCCATCGATACACTGCCGTCATGAACGTACAGCTCGACGAATTGCGGCCCGTGCCCAGTGCCGCCGAACAGGCCGAAGCCCAGCGCCAGCTAGAGCTGCGCCAGCAGCGCCAGCTGGCCTTGTCGGACACGCGCCGCGCCCACGTGCTGGATGCGGCGCGCCGGGTGTTTGCCGAGCGCGGGGTAGAGGGCGCCAGCATCCGCGAAATCGCGCGCGAGGCGGGCTACACGGCCGGCGCGCTGTACAGCTATTTCGACAGCAAGGAGGCGATCTACGCGGCACTGCTTGCCGAGTCGCTGGACCGGCTGCAAACCGAGGTGCAGGCCGCACGTGCCCCCAAGGGCCAGGCAGCGCGCACACTGGCGGCCAAGGCGCAGGCATGGTTCGGGTTCTACGCGCGCAACCCGCGCGACCTGGACCTGGGCTTCTACCTGGTCAACGGCCTGGCGCCACGGGGGCTCACGCACGCGCTGGACCGAGCGCTCAACGAGCGGCTGATGGACGCGCTGCGACCGTGCGAGGTGGCGCTCGAGGAAATGGGCCTCTCGCCCGACGCGGCCGCACGCGAGAACGCAGCGCTGTTCGCCCACGGCATGGGCCTGCTGCTGCTGCAGCACACCGGGCGCATCAAGCTGTTTGGTCAGGGCGCGGAGGCGCTGTTCGTGCAGTACGTGGAGCGTCTGGTCGAGCGCTTTGATCCGCTCACCGCCGCCGGCTCCACGAAGCAGCGCGACCTTTTTGTCGAATGAGCCCCGCGGCCTGACAGAATCGCGTTTCCCAACCCGCAGGACCGCCATGCTGCTCGATGCCGACGAATCCCAACTGGTGCTGGTGGACTACCAGGCCCGCCTGATGCCCGCGATCCACGAAGGGCCGCTGGTGCTGGCCAACGCCTTGCGCCTGGCGCAGATGGCGCAGGCGCTGGACGTGCCCACCTGGGGCACCGAGCAGAACCCCGAGAAGCTCGGGCCCAACCCGCCCGAGTTGCGCGCCCTGTGCCGCAAGACGCTGGCCAAGATGCACTTCAGCGCAGTGGCCGATGGCCTGGCCGACTGGCTCCGCCCGCCTGCGCGCCCGCAGGGAGGCAACGTGCGCAGCCTGCCCAAGCACCTGCAGAAACCGCCCGCCGCGCGCGAGCCGGAGCGCCCGAGCATCGTGATCGCGGGTTGTGAGGCGCATGTGTGCCTGATGCAGACAGCGCTTGAATTACTGGAGCAGGAGTTGGAGGTCTGGGTCGTCACGGACGCCTGCAGCTCGCGCAGCGAGCGCAACCGCGACGCCGCGTTCGACCGCCTGGCCGGCGCGGGTGCCGAGCTGGTGACCACGGAGATGGTGGCCTTCGAGTGGCTGCGCACGGCCGAGCACCCGGCCTTCAAGCCGGTACAGGCGCTCATCAAGTAAGTGCAACGCGCTTCGGGTGCCCCGTACGCCATCGGCCGCGGTGTTCCGACGAAGGGCGGCATGCGGGTCAACCCTGTCAGGCCCACGCAAGCCCGCTTTCCATAATTAAGAATTCAGAACGCCAAGCACCCTGTCCCAAGCCCCACCCGAGGAGACCGCCGCATGGGCTACGCCGAATTCCACCGCCGCTCGCTTGAAGATCGCGACGGCTTCTGGGCCGAACAGGCGCAGCTGATCGACTGGCACCGTCCGTTCGCCCGCGTCTGCAACCACGACAACCCGCCGTTCACGCGCTGGTTCGAGGGCGGTCAGACCAACCTGTGCCACAACGCGGTGGACCGGCACCTGAAGGACCGGGCCCACCAGAACGCGCTGATCTTCGTGTCCACCGAGACCGACCAGGAGCGCGTCTACAGCTTTGCCGAGCTGCATGCGGAAGTGCAGCGCATGTCGGCGGTGCTGTTGGCCCAGGGCGTCAAACGCGGCGATCGCGTGCTGATCTACATGCCGATGATTCCCGAAGCCGCGTTCGCGATGCTGGCCTGCGCGCGCATCGGCGCCATCCATTCGGTGGTGTTCGGCGGCTTCGCCAGCCACTCGCTGGCCAGCCGCATCGACGATGCCGAGCCAGTGGCCATCGTCAGCGCCGACGCCGGCTCGCGCGGCGGCAAGGTGGTGCCCTACAAGCCGTTGCTGGACGAGGCCATCTCGCTGGCCACGCACAAACCCGCCTCGGTGGTGCTGGTCAACCGGGGGCTGGCGCCCATGAGCCTGGTGCCCGGCCGCGACCACGACTACGCCGCCCTGCGCGAACAGCACCTGGCCGCACAGGTGCCCTGCGCCTGGCTGGATGCCACCGACATCAGCTACACGATCTACACCAGCGGCACCACCGGCAGGCCGAAGGGCGTGCAGCGCGACGTGGGCGGCTACGCCGTGGCCCTGGCCGCGAGCATGAAGCACATCTTCCTGGGCGAACCGGGCGAAACCTACTTCTCCACCAGCGACATCGGCTGGGTCGTGGGCCACAGCTACATCGTCTATGGCCCGTTGATCGCCGGCATGGCGACCATCATGTACGAGGGGTTGCCGATCCGCCCCGACGGCGGCATCTGGTGGAAGCTGGTCGAGAAATACAAGGTGACGGCCATGTTCAGCGCGCCCACGGCGGTGCGCGTGCTCAAGAAGCAGGACCCGGCCTACCTCAAACAATACGACCTCTCCAGCCTGAAGGCGCTGTTTCTGGCCGGCGAGCCGCTGGACGAGCCCACCGCACGCTGGATCGCCGATGGCCTGGGTGTGCCCATCATCGACAACTACTGGCAGACGGAATCGGGTTGGCCCATCCTCACCGTTGCCAACGGGGTCGAAAAGAAGGCCAGCAAATTCGGCAGCCCGGGCGTTCCCATGTACGGCTACAGCGTCAAGTTGCTGCACGAGGGCACGGGCGAGGAGCTGACCGGCGCCAACGAGAAAGGCGTGGTTGTCATCGAAGGGCCCACGCCACCGGGCTTCATGCAGACCGTCTGGCGCGACGACGCGCGTTTCGTCAACACCTACTGGAAGAGCATTCCCGGCAAGCTGGTGTATTCCACCTTCGACTGGGGCATCCGCGACGAAGAGGGCTACTACTACATCCTGGGCCGCACCGACGACGTGATCAACGTCGCCGGGCACCGGCTGGGCACGCGCGAGATCGAGGAAAGCATCGCCAGCCACCCCAACGTGGCCGAGGTGGCCGTGGTCGGCGTGGCCGACAACCTCAAGGGCCAGGTGGCCATGGCCTTCGTGGTGGCCAAGGACGCGTCGGCGCTGGGCGACGCCCAGGCCCAGCTCAAGCTGGAAGGCGAGATCATGAAGCTGGTGGACAGCCAGCTCGGCGCCGTGGCGCGCCCCGCCCGCGTGCGCTTTGTGAGCCTGTTGCCCAAGACCCGCAGCGGCAAGCTGTTGCGCCGCGCCATCCAGGCCGTCTGCGAGGGGCGCGATCCGGGTGACCTCACCACCATGGACGACCCGGGCGCGCTGCAGCAGATTCGCGACCTCGTGGCCTGAAGGCCCGCCCGGCGGCTCCCGGCGCGACGTCGGGAGCGCTCGGTCTATGATCCATGCTTATATTTCCAAGCAGCGTGGGTGGCACATGGCCGACATCATCGACAGCGAAGCCCAGGTCGAAAAAGGGCGCGTCTTCGAGCTCGCCGCCGAACTGTTCGGCGTGCTCGCCACCCCCATGCGCCTGCGCATCCTCAGCGCCTTGTGCGACCAGGAAAAGTCGGTCTCGCAGTTGCTCAGGGAGATCGACACCACGCAGCCCAACCTGTCGCAGCACCTGAACCTCCTGTACCGGGCTGGCGTGCTGGCCAAGCGCAAGGACGGCACCCAGGTGTTCTACCGCGTGCAGAGCGAGCAGGCCGTGACCTTGTGCCGCACGGTGTGCACCCAGATTGCGATCGAGATGGACGAGCCCTCGGCGGTGCCCGCGTCGCAGCGGCTGTCGCCACGCGTCGTGCCCTGACGACGTTGCACGCCGCTGGTCGCGGCGTTGCCCCGGTCATTTGGCCATCGTGGCCCCGCTGAGCGCCTTGCGGTGGCACAATTCCACCTTGCAGTCAGTTCCTTCCAAAGCCACTGTCGCATCCGCCAACCGGTCAAGCCGTGTCGCGGAAGGTTTTTCAACCAGCTAATGTTTCCCCAAGGGAAGCGGAGGTCAGCGGATCCATGAGCGATTCTTCATCGGGCTCGGGCAACGTCTATGTTGCCTACCAGGGCAACTCGTATCTCTTCGGCGGCAACGCGCCGTATGTGGAAGAGATGTACGAGAACTACCTCGCCAACCCCACCAGCGTGCCGGACAACTGGCGCGAGTACTTCGACGCGCTGCAGAACGTGCCCGCCGTCGATGGCAGCAACGCCAAGGACGTGCCGCACCTGCCGGTGATCAACGCCTTTGCCGAACGTGCCAAGCAAGGTGGCACCACCGTCGTGGTGGCTGCAGGTGCCGATTCCGACCTCGGCCGCAAGCGCGTGGCCGTGCAGCAGCTCATCGCCGCCTACCGCAACGTCGGCGCCCGCTGGGCCGACCTCGACCCGCTCAAGCGCGCCGAGCGCCCCAACATTCCCGAACTCGAGCCCTCGTTCTACGGCTTCACCGACGCCGACCACGAGACCGTGTTCAACACCAGCAACACCTTCTTCGGCCGCGAGACGATGTCCCTGCGCGAGCTGATCAATGCGTTGCGCGAAACGTATTGCGGCTCCATCGGTGCCGAGTACAACTACATCACCGACCAGAACCAGAAGCGCTGGTGGCAGGAACGGCTCGAATCCACCCGCGCCAAACCCACCTACAACGCCGACAAGAAGAAGCACATCCTGGAGCGCCTGACCGCCGCCGAGGGCCTGGAGCGCTTCCTGCACACCAAGTACGTCGGCCAGAAACGCTTCTCGCTCGAAGGTGGTGAGAGCTTCATCGCCGCCATGGACGAGCTGGTGCAGCAGGCCGGCAAGGCCGGTATCCAGGAGATCGTCATCGGCATGGCCCACCGCGGCCGCCTGAACGTGCTGGTCAACACCCTGGGCAAGATGCCCAAGGACCTGTTCGCCGAGTTCGACCACACCGCCCCCGAGGACCTGCCCGCCGGTGACGTGAAGTACCACCAGGGCTTCAGCTCCGACGTCTCCACCCCTGGCGGCCCGGTGCACCTGTCGCTGGCCTTCAACCCCTCGCACCTGGAAATCGTGAACCCGGTGGTCGAGGGCTCGGTGCGTGCGCGCATGGACCGACGTGGCGACCCCGAAGGCAAGCAGGTGCTGCCGGTGCTGGTGCACGGTGACGCCGCCTTCGCCGGCCAGGGTGTGGTGATGGAAACCCTGGCGCTGGCCGAGACCCGTGGCTATTCCACCGGCGGCACGGTGCATGTGGTCATCAACAACCAGATCGGCTTCACCACCTCCGACCCGCGCGACAGCCGCTCCACGCTGTACTGCTCCGACGTCGTGAAGATGATCGAGTCGCCCGTGCTGCACGTCAATGGCGACGATCCCGAGGCTGTGGTGTTCGCCACCCAGCTCGCGCTGGAGTTCCGCCTGGCCTTCCAGAAGGACGTGGTGGTCGACATCGTCTGCTTCCGCAAGCTGGGCCACAACGAGCAGGACACGCCCTCGCTCACCCAGCCGCTGATGTACAAGAAGATCGCGGCGCACCCCGGCACGCGCAAGCTGTACGCCGACAAGCTGGCTGCACAAGGCCTGGGCGAAACGCTGGGCGACGACATGGTCAAGGCCTACCGCGCCGCGCTGGACGAAGGCCGTCACACCGTGGACCCGGTGCTGACCAACTTCAAGAGCAAGTATGCGGTCGACTGGAGCCCCTACCTGGGCAAGAAGTGGAGCGACAGCGCCGACACCGCCATCCCGCTCACCGAGTGGAAGCGCCTGTCCGATCGCATCACCACCATCCCCGACAGCGTGACCCCGCACCAGCTGGTGAAGAAGGTCTACGCCGACCGCGCGGCCATGGGCCGGGGCGACATCCCGGTGGACTGGGGCATGGGCGAGCACATGGCTTTTGCCTCGCTGGTGGCCAGCGGTTTCCCGGTGCGCCTGTCGGGCGAGGACTGCGGCCGCGGCACCTTCACGCACCGCCACGCCGTCATCCACGACCAGAACCGCGAGAAGTACGACGAGGGCACCTACATCCCGCTGCAGAACGTGGCCGACAACCAGGCCCCGTTCGTGGTGATCGACTCCATCCTCTCGGAAGAGGCGGTGCTGGGCTTCGAGTACGGCTACGCCTCCAACGACCCGAACACGCTGGTGATCTGGGAAGCCCAGTTCGGCGACTTCCTCAACGGCGCGCAGGTCGTGGTCGACCAGTTCATCGCCTCGGGTGAAGTCAAGTGGGGCCGCGTGAACGGCCTCACGCTGATGCTGCCGCACGGCTATGAAGGCCAGGGCCCCGAGCACAGCTCGGCGCGCCTGGAGCGCTTCATGCAGCTCGCGGCCGACACCAACATGCAGCTCGTGCAGCCCACCACGGCCAGCCAGATCTTCCACGTGCTGCGCCGCCAGATGATCCGTCCGCTGCGCAAGCCGCTGATTCTCTTCACGCCCAAGAGCCTGCTGCGCAACAAGGACGCCACCTCGCCGCTGTCCGAGTTCACCAAGGGCGGCTTCCAGACCGTGATCCCCGAGAACAACGCCGACGTGATCAAGCGCGCCGACAAGGTCAAGCGCGTGATCGCCTGCTCGGGCAAGGTCTACTACGACCTCGTCAAGAAGCGTGAGGAAAAGGGCCAGGACGACGTGGCCATCATCCGCGTCGAGCAGCTCTACCCGTTCCCGCACAAGGCCTTCGGTGCCGAGCTCAAGCGATTCCCCAACGCGGTGGACATCGTGTGGTGCCAGGACGAGCCGCAGAACCAGGGTGCCTGGTTCTTCGTGCAGCACTACATCCACGAGAACATGCTCGACGGCCAGAAGCTCGGCTACGCCGGGCGTGCCGCTTCCGCTTCGCCGGCGGTGGGCTATGCCCACCTGCACCAGGAGCAGCAGAAGAACCTCATCGAGGCCGCTTTCGCCAAGCTCAAGGGCTTCATCCTCACCAAGTAACCCGTTCGGCCCTGAGCCCTGGCAGCGCGTTGCGCGCTGCATCCATCCCGCTCAGGGCCCGATCCCGAACGCACACCGGAAAAGAACATGGCAATCGTTGAAGTGAAAGTCCCGCAACTGTCGGAGTCCGTGGCTGAAGCCACGCTGCTGCAGTGGAAGAAGAAGGCCGGCGAGGCCGTCGCCGTCGATGAGATCCTGATCGAGATCGAGACCGACAAGGTCGTGCTCGAATGCCCCGCGCCCGCTGCTGGCGTGCTGGTGGAGATCCTGCAGGGCGACGGCGCAACCGTCACCGCAGATCAACTGATCGCGCGCATCGACACCGCTGCCGTGGCTGGTGCCGCTGCTCCGGCGGCCGCCCCCGCCGCGGCGCCCGCCGCTGCCGCTGCCGCGTCTTCAACCAGCAAGGCCGGCGTGGCCATGCCCGCCGCCGCCAAGCTCATGGCCGACAACAACCTCGCGGCCGGCTCCGTGTCCGGCACCGGCAAGGACGGCCGCGTCACCAAGGGCGACGTGCTCGCCGCCGTGGCCGCGCCCAAGGCCGTGCCCGCACCGGTGGCCATCCCTACCGGAGCACCCACCAAGGCGCTGCCTCAAGTGCAGGTGGCCGGCCCCAACCTCGGCCAGCGCCCTGAAGAACGCGTGCCGATGACGCGCCTGCGTGCGCGCGTGGCCGAGCGCCTGCTGCAGTCGCAAGCCACCAACGCCATCCTCACCACGTTCAACGAAGTGAACATGGCGCCGGTGATGGAGATGCGCAAGAAATTCCAGGAAAAGTTCGAGAAGGAGCACGGCGTCAAGCTCGGCTTCATGAGCTTCTTCGTCAAGGCCGCGGTGCACGCCCTCAAGAAGTACCCCGTGCTCAACGCCTCGGTCGATGGCAACGACATCGTCTACCACGGCTACTTCGACATCGGTATCGCGGTGGGCTCGCCGCGCGGCCTGGTGGTGCCCATCCTGCGCAACGCCGACC
>VFQM010001020.1_pt1 | contig 26603 bp, 20 predicted proteins | sample 3512391 | NCBI WGS metagenome assembly VFQM01 (sample SAMN10412369, study PRJNA504923) | tailings metagenome | isolation source: Replicate 1 from Balatoc abandoned mine | place: Philippines | reverse complement strand
CGTGGTCGGGGCCGTCCGCGGTGAGGAGGCCCGGCTTGAGGCCGAGGAAGGTCAGCGTGTGGTCGGCGGCGAACGCGCAGCCGCGCACGCAGCCGCGGTCGCTGTCCAGCCCGCTCGGCACGTCGAGCGCCAGGCGCGGGCTGTCGAGCCGGTTCGCCTGCGCGATCCAGCGCGCGTCCTCGCCCGCGACCTCGCGCTGCAGGCCGACGCCGTATAGGCCGTCGACGACCAGGCTGAAGCGCTGCGACGGCGGGATGCCCGCCAGGATCGCACCGCCGCTTTCGCGCCAGGCGGCCCAGGCGCGCGCAGCATCCGGCGGCAGGCGCGCGGGGTCGGCGCGGCTGGCGACGAGCACGCGGAAACCCTGCGCCATCAGGTGCCGCGCGGCGACCAGGGCGTCGCCGCCGTTGTTGCCGGGGCCGGCCAGCAGCAGTATCGGCTCGCCCGATTCGCGGGCCAGTGCGCCCGCCAGTTCGGCGGCCGCGGCGCCGGCCCTTTCCATCAACGAGGTTTCGGGGCGGCTGTCCGCCCAATGCCGGTCGATGATGCGGATGTCGGCGGCGGTGAACAGCGGCGGAGAAACGAGGGAAGCGGGGGCGGTCGGCATGGGCAGACAGGGGAATCAAGTCGGGGCGCAGCGGACATCTTAATCCCGGCGGCGGCGCGATTGCGCGCAGCGTTCCCGGGGCGGCACGCCGGACTGGTCGGAAATGACTACGTCGCCTGGTATCCAGCGAAGCTTCCGCAATGCCGTTGATGGTTTGCCGCGCGTCCCGCCCGGAGAATGGAGAATGAAGATGCAACGACGACACTTTCTGGCCGCTCTGGCGTTGCTTCCCGCGCTGCCGCTGGCGGCGCATGCAGCCAGGACGGAGCTTAACCTGGGCATCTACCCGGGCACCGGCAAGGCGGACGTGCTCATGGGGGATTTCCGCGCCTGGGCGATGCCTTTTGCCCAGGCCCTCGGCGCGGCCATGGGCGCGAAACCGGGGCTTACTCTGTTCCGCAGCATCAAAAGCATTGCGCGCTCCATGGAGGGCGGCCGGCTGGACATATATCTTGTGCCGCCGTCGGTAGCGGTTGCCGCGCTGGACAACCGCTACTCGCCGGTGGCGCGGGTGCGCGACCAAGCCACCGGCGTTCTGGTGCGCCGCAAGGGTGCCGCGGTGACGACGGTGGCGCTCACCGAAAAGGAATCCTGGCTCGACGTGATGGCGCGCCACACGCTCAGGCGCAACAGGCAGGATGCAGCGCAGATCCTCAATCTGAAAACCCAGGAGGAGGTGGTGCTGGCGATGCAGCGTGATTTTGCCCAGGCCGGCAGCCTGCGCAGCAAGCTGGCCGACGAACTGGTCGCCAGGGGCGAGTTCGAGACCTGGTATGCCTTGCCCGCAACCCCGGATTTCACCCTGATGGCGAGCAATCGCTTCTCCGCGGCCGAGCAGGACAAGCTGGGGAGCGCTGCCGCCGCGCTCAGCCCGGAAGTCATCCAGTCCCTGCAAAAAACCATCCACAGCAAGGTGACGGGATTCGTGATCGACAAGCAGGCGGATTACCAGCTGATCAAGCAGGCAATCCGCGAGGCCGGCTACTGACCCGCGCGGACCCGTCCGGCCGGCTTGCGGGATGCCCGCAACGGCTTATACTGCAAGGTGTTGCAAAACTTTCTGGAATGCGCATGGATACTCGTCATCGCACCCCTGCCGGCGCTTTGGTGGCGCAATGCCCCGATGAAAACAGTTGTACGGTTTTCAACTGCGAAGTCTGTTTGAAGGAAGTCCCCGCCGATGCGGCCAAACTGACGGATGCGCAGGACTACGTCCACCATTTTTGCGGGCTCGACTGCCTCGAAGCCTGGCAGAAGCAGAGCCGGATTCGCCGCTAGGCCCGTCCGGTCAAGCGCTCCAATCGGCTAAAATAGCGCCTTTGCCCTGTTTGCAAAGGCGCTCATGTCTTCCATCGTATCGCTCCCCGGCAGTGCTGCGCTGTCGTCTTTCCGTATCGACAAAATCCGCCAGGAGGCTGCCCGGCTAGGCATCGCGCTAGGCGAGTTGGCGGCGCGCCATTGGCATTTCCTGGAGCTGGACGCCGAACTGGACGCGGCTGCCGCGCGGCAGCTCGACAAAACGCTGGATTACGGCACCCCCGCCGACAGCCCGACGGCGAACGACGTGCAGTTGCTGGTCACGCCGCGTCCGGGCACGATTTCGCCGTGGTCGTCGAAGGCGACGGATATCCTCAGGAACAGCGGCCTGGCCCAGCTGCGCCGCATCGAGCGCGGGGTGGCCTACCGCCTGTGCGATCCGCAGGGCGGTGCGCTTTCGGGGCAGGCGCTGACGGCGCTGCTGCCGCTGCTGCACGACCGCATGACGGAAGCCGTGATGGATTCGCTGGAAGCCGCGCAGGTGCTGTTCCAGCACGTGCCGCCGCGCGAACTGACCGCCATCGATGTGATGGCGGGCGGCCGTGCCGCGCTGGAGGCCGCCAACCGCGATCTCGGCCTGGCGCTGTCGGAAGACGAAGTCGAATACCTGGTCGACAACTTCACCCGCATCGGGCGCAACCCCACCGACGTCGAGCTGATGATGTTCGCGCAGGCCAACTCCGAGCACTGCCGCCACAAGATCTTCAACGCCGCGTGGGTGATCGACGGCGCGGCGCAGGCGAAGTCGCTGTTCGGCATGATCCGCGACACCCACGCAGCGCATCCCGCGGGCACGGTGGTGGCGTATTCCGACAACTCGTCGGTGATCGAGGGGGCGCAGATCGATCGCTTCTACCCGCGCGCCGACGGCAGCTACGCCTACAGCAGCGAACTCACCCACGTGCTGATGAAGGTGGAAACGCACAACCATCCGACCGCGATCTCGCCCTTCCCCGGCGCGGCCACCGGCAGCGGCGGCGAGATCCGCGACGAGGGCGCGACCGGCATCGGCTCCAAGCCCAAGGCCGGCCTGTGCGGATTTTCGGTTTCCAACCTCAACATTCCCGGCTTCGAGCAGCCGTGGGAAGCCGGCGCCTACGGCAAGCCCGAGCGCATCGTCACCCCGCTCGCGATCATGCTCGAAGGCCCGATCGGCGCGGCGGCGTTCAACAACGAATTCGGCCGCCCCAACCTGGCGGGCTATTTCCGCACCTTCGAAGAGACCGTGGCCGGGCAGCGGCGCGGCTACCACAAGCCCATCATGCTGGCGGGCGGCGTCGGCAGCATCCGCGCCGACCACGTCGAGAAGAAAATGCTGCCGGTCGGCACGCTGCTGATCCAACTGGGCGGCCCCGGCATGCTGATCGGCCTCGGCGGCGGCGCCGCCTCGTCGATGGACACCGGCGCCAACGCCGCCGACCTCGACTTCGACTCGGTGCAGCGCGGCAACCCCGAGATGGAACGGCGCGCGCAGGAAGTGATCGACCGCTGCTGGCAGCTCGGCGACAGGAACCCGATCCTGTCGATCCACGACGTCGGCGCCGGCGGCCTCTCCAACGCGCTGCCCGAACTGGTGCACGGCGGCGGCCGCGGCGGCCGCTTCGAACTGCGCGCCGCGCCGTCGGAGGAATCCGGCATGTCGCCGCGCGAGATCTGGTGCAACGAGGCGCAGGAACGCTACGTGCTGGCGATTCCGCCTGATCGCCTCGACGAATTCCGCGCGATGTGCGAGCGCGAGCGCTGCCCGTTTGCAGTGCTGGGCGAAGCCACCGAAGACCACCACCTGCTGGTGACCGACAGCCATTTCCAGAATGCGCCGGTGGACGTGAGCCTGGATGTGATCCTTGGCAAGCCGCCGAAGATGACGCGCGACGTCGCGCACCAGGCTGCCGCACCGGCGCCGCTGGTGCTCGACGGCATCGATCTGAAGGACGCGGTCTACCGGGTGCTGGCGATGCCCGGGGTGGCGTCGAAGATGTTCCTGATTTCCATCGGCGACCGCAGCGTCGGCGGCCTCACCGCGCGCGACCAGTGCGTGGGGCCGTGGCAGGTTCCCGTCGCCGATTGCGCGATCACGCTGGCGGGCTACCGGACCACGCTGGGCGAGGCGTTTTCCATCGGCGAGAAAGCGCCGCTGGCGCTGATCGATGCGCCCGCGTCGGGGCGCATGGCGGTCGCCGAGGCGATCACCAACCTGGCCGCTGCGCGCGTCGCCGGGCTGGGCGAGGTGAAACTGTCGGCCAACTGGATGGCCCCCGCCGGCCACCCGGGCGAGGATGCCGCGCTGTTCGACACGGTGGCGGCGGTTTCGGATTATTGCCAGGCGCTGGGGATCTCCATCCCGGTCGGCAAGGATTCGATGAGCATGAAAACCGTGTGGCAGGCCGACGGCGAGAAGAAGGCGGTGACCTCGCCGATTTCGCTGGTGATCTCGGCGTTCGCCAATACCTCCGATGCAGGCGCGCATCTCACGCCGCAACTGCGCAGCGATGCCGGCGAGTCCGACCTCGTCCTGATCGACCTGGGGCTGGGCAAGAACCGCCTCGGCGCGTCGAGCTTTGCGCAGGCCTACAAGCAGGTGGGCGACTGTTGCCCGGATGCGCCGCAGGCGGCGTCGCTCGCCGCATTCTTCGATACGCTGCAGGCGCTGAATGCGGCAGGCAGGCTGCTGGCCTATCACGACCGCTCCGACGGCGGCCTGTTCGTCGCGCTGTGCGAAATGGCGTTTGCCGGCCATTGCGGCGTGGACCTCGACATCGACGAGCTGTGCCTCGACCAGATCCGCCACGAAGTCGAGGACGAAGGGCGGCCGGAACCGGAAAAGCTGGGCGAGCCGGGCTATTCGGCGCGCATTTTCAACGTGCTGTTCAACGAGGAAGCCGGCGCCGTGCTGCAGATCCGCCGCACCGATACGCAGGCGGTGATGCAGGCCTTCATCGACGCCGGCCTGCGCGGCGAGTTTTATGTCATCGGCCAGCCCAATGCGCTCGATCGCGTGCGGGTGCTGCGCGAGGACAGGGTGATCCTGGACGAGGCGCGCACCGATCTGCAATGCGCCTGGGCGCGCACCAGCTACGAAATGGCGAAGCTGCGCGACAACCCGGCGTGCGCCGAAGAGGAGTTCGCGCGCCATGCCGATGCCGCCGATCCGGGCCTGCGTTATGCGCCGAGCTTCGACATCGACGCCGACGTCGCCGCGCCCTTCATCGCCGCCGGCAAGCGCCCGCGGGTGGCGGTGCTGCGCGAACAGGGCGTCAACGGCCAGGTCGAGATGGCCGCCGCGTTCGATGCCGCGGGCTTCGCCGCAGTGGATGTGCACATGAGCGACATCCTCTCCGGCCGGGTCAGCCTCGGCGACTTCACCGGACTGGCCGCGTGCGGCGGTTTCAGCTACGGCGATGTGCTGGGCGCGGGCGGCGGCTGGGCCAAATCGATCCTGTTCAATCCGCGCGCGCGCGACCAGTTCGCGGCGTTTTTCGGGCGTGCCGACACCTTTGCCCTCGGCGTATGCAACGGCTGCCAGATGATGAGCCAGCTGCACGACCTGATCCCGGGCGCGGACGCCTGGCCGCGTTTCGAACGCAACCTGTCGGAACAGTTCGAGGCGCGCTTTGCGCTGGTCGAGGTGCTGGCGTCGCCGTCGCTGTTCTTTGCCGACATGGCGGGTTCGGTGATGCCGATCGTGGTGTCGCACGGCGAAGGCCGGGTGCAGTTCCGCGACCCTGCGCACGCCGCGCAGGCACGTCCCACGCTGCGCTACGTCGATCACCGCGGGGCGCCGGCCGAGACTTATCCGCTGAACCCCAACGGTTCGGCCGGCGGGCTGACCGGCTTCACCACAGCGGACGGCCGCTTCAGCATTCTGATGCCGCACCCGGAACGCGTGTTCCGCGCCGCGCAGCTGTCGTGGAAACCGGACGGCATGCGCGATGCCGCCCCGTGGCTGCGGCTGTTCCGCAACGCGCGGCGCGCGGTTGGGTGATGCGCGCCGACTATGCGAAAATAATGGGCTTTGTCGCATGAATCCCGCTGTGCCGGGCTCAATTTTCCAGCCATGAATGCACCCGAAAACCTCCTGACGGATGACCACCTGCGCGCGCAGGTCAAGCTGCTGGGCACCTTGCTCGGCCAAGTGTTGCTGCAGTTTGCCGGCGAAGACGTGTTCGAGGCGGTGGAAACCCTGCGCCGCGGTTTCGCCGAATTGCACCAGCAGGAAGACCAGCAGCGCCGCACCGAGTTGATGGCGATGATCGACGCCATGCCCGCCGCCAAGGTGGAACTGGTGGTACGTGCCTTCTCCAGCTATTTCAAGCTGGTCAATGTGGCGGAGGAAAGCTTTGCCCACCGCAACCGCCGCCGCATGCTGTCGCACGGCATGACGCTGTGGGAAGGCTCGTTCGACCGCACCGTGGCGGAGCTCAAGGCGCAGGATATGCCGGTCGCCACGCTGCAGGAGATGGTCAACCGTCTGCACTACGCGCCGGTGTTCACCGCGCATCCCACCGAAGCGCGCCGTCGTGCGGTGATGGAGGGCATGCGGCGGATATTCCTGATTTGCGACGAGCTGTACAGCCCCACCCTGGGAGTGAACGACCGCCGCGAACTGGAAGCGCAGCTGGCCGCCGAGATCCAGGTGGGGTGGCGCACCGACGAACTGCGCAGCGCCAAGCTCGAGGTGCGCGACGAAGTGCGCAACGGCCTCTACTACGTGCGGGAAAGCCTGTTCGAGGCGGTGCCGAAGGCGTATTCCTTCTTCGAGAAGGCGCTGCGCAAGCATTACGGCGTGAATGCCGACGGCATCGCCGCCGTCCGCGTGCCGAGCTTCATCCGTTTCGGCTCGTGGATCGGCGGCGACCGCGACGGCAACCCGTTCGTGACCGCGGATGTCACCGAATGGACGGTGCATAGGCAGATGCAGGCCGCACTCGAAGAATACCGTTCGCGGGTGCTGGAACTGCGCCAGACGCTGACCCACAGCAGCGACTGGTGCACGCCTTCCGCCCGGTTCCTGGAACGCCTGTCGGAATACGAGGCCGAGTTCGGCGAACAGGTGTTCCGCGGCACCGCGGTGCAGATTTACAGCCGCGAGCCCTACCGCCGCATGGCGGCGATGATGCTGGCGCGGCTGGACGCCAACCTGTCCTACGTCCACCAGTGCCTGGCCGGCGTGCCGAGCTTCACTTCGCACCTGGCGTACGAGAACGCCGCCGCCTTCCTCGCCGACCTCTGCCTGGTGCGCGATTCGCTGATCAGCCATGGCGACCGCATCGTCGCCATGCAGGACCTGCAGGCGCTGATCCGGCTGGTCGAAAGTTTCGGTTTTCACCTGCTGCAGCTCGACATCCGCCAGGAGTCGACCGTGCATACGCGCACAGTGGCTGCCCTATTGCAGCAGATCGATCCCGATTTCGATTACATGGGCGCGAACGAGGCCGAGCGGCTGCAGCGCCTGGCTGCCTGGATCGGCCACATCGATCCGATCGAGGTGGACGACGGCGTGCTGGACGACGAGGCGCGCGAAGCGCTGGCGGTGTTCCGGCGCATGGTCAAGCTGCAGGCCGAGGTGGGCGACGAGGTCTTCGGCACCTACGTGATTTCGATGACGCACAGCGCTTCCCACGTGATGGAAGTGATGCTGCTGGCGCGGCTGGTGGGGCTGTGCGGCCACAACGGGCGCGACTGGTTCTGCCGCATCCTGGTGGCGCCGCTGTTCGAGACGGTGGACGACCTGCAGCGCAGCCAGTCCATCCTCGACCAGTTGCTGTCGAACAAGGTCTACCGCGCGCTGGTCACCGCCAACGGCAACCACCAGGAAGTCATGCTGGGCTATTCGGATTCGTGCAAGGATGGCGGCATTCTGGCGTCGAACTGGAATCTGTATCAGGCGCAACTGTCGATCATCGCGCTGACCCGGCGCTACGGCGTCGAATGCCGGCTGTTTCATGGCCGCGGCGGCACGGTGGGCCGCGGCGGCGGGCCGACTCACGAGGCGATCCTGTCGCAGCCGCCGGGCACGGTCAACGGCGAGATCAAGTTCACCGAGCAGGGCGAGATGCTGTATTACAAATACAGCAATCCAGAAACCGCCAACTACGAGATCGGCATGGGTGTCACCGGACTGCTCAAGGCCAGTACGACTGCGCTTGCGCAGATCGACGTGCGCTACCCGCAGGAATACCTCGACGGGATGAGCCGGATCGCCGCCGACGGCGAGAAAAGCTACCGTGCGCTGATCGGCATGCCGGGCTTCATCGATTATTTCTACGAGACCACGCCGGTCACCGAAATCGGCCTGCTCAACATGGGCAGCCGTCCATCGCACCGCAAGAAGGCCGACCGTTCGCTGGGGTCGATTCGCGCCATTCCGTGGGTGTTCGGCTGGGCGCAGTCGCGCCATACGCTGCCTGCCTGGTATGGAATCGGAACTGCGCTGAGGGATTTCATCGGGTCCGCTCCGGCGGGGCTCGATCAGTTGCGGATCATGTACCGCGAATGGCCGTTCTTCCGCGGCCTGCTGTCCAACGTGCAGATGGCGCTGACCAAGGCCGACATGGAAATTTCCGAGGAATACGCGCGCCTGTGCGACCACCCCGACACCATGACGATCTACCGCGCCATTGCCGACGAGTTCGCACTTACGGTGGAGTGGGTCAAGCAAGTCGCGCAGATCGAAACCCTGCTGGAAGACAACCCGACCCTGGCGTTGTCGCTTTCGCGCCGCCGCCCCTACATCGATCCCATCAACCACATCCAGGTGCGCCTGCTGAAACGCTATCGCTCGGAGAGCGTGTGGGAGTCCGAACAGAATAGCTGGCTGACGCCGCTGATGCGCTCGATCAATGCGATCGCCTCCGGGATGCGCAACACCGGCTGAGCATGGATAAGGATAGGGACGTAGCCTCTCCCACCCAGCCGAAGCGGCGCGGACTCGCCGTTGCCATCGGCCTCAACGTCGTGCTGGTGCTGCTGGCATGCGGCCTGGCGCTGTATGCCTTCATGCTGAATGTCGATCTGGGCGATGTGAAGCGGCGGCTGTCGAAGGAAATCGAAACCCGCCAGCAAGCCGAGCGCTACCTGATCGAAACCCGCAACCAGTTGACCGACAGCCTGCGCGAAATCGAACAGCTCAAGGCGCAACTGGCCTACAAGGAAACCGACATCCAGACGGCGGCGACGGCCAAGCCCGCGCTGCCGGTGGTGATCGGTTTTCGTTCGTCGATGCTGGGCAAGGGGCTGGTGGCGGTGATCGAAAACACCAGCGACCGCTATCTGACCGTGATCCTCGCCGTGCGCAATCCGACCCTGTCCCTGGCGCGGCGCTTCGAGCTCAAGCTGGAACCCAGATCCAGCACCGACTTCGGCCACATGGAAGGCTGGCAGTTCGCCTCGGGGGACGAAGTGGGATTGTTCAACGACGAATTCGGCGCGCTCAAGCTCACCGTGCCGTAACGGCGGGTCGCGGCCTCGGCAATTTCAGGCCGAGCAGCGCGGGCATCAGCAGCAATTCGAACACCTGGCCGGCGAACAGGCCGACCGCGCACAGCATGCCGAAGTGGGCGGTGGGGCGGAAGTCGGACAGCCCCAGCAGGCTGAACTGCGCGATCAGCACCATCGAAATGGCGATCACCGCGCGGCCCGAGGCCTCCACGCTGCGGATGATGGCGAACACCGGGCTGACGCCGCGGCGGATGCGGTGCAGGTAGCCGTGATACAGATGGATGGTGTCGTCCACCGTGATGCCGAGGATGACGCCGGCGATCAGGACGGTGGCGACGTCGAGCGAAATCCCCGCCGTCCCCATCACCACGAAAATGAAGAATAGCGGCGCCAGGTTGGGCACCAGGCAGATCAGCGCGCCGCGCAACGAGCGGAACAGCAGCGCCATCAGCAGCAGAATCTGCAGGAAGGCCGAGGTGAAGCTCTTGACCTGGCCGTCGACGATGCGGTCTTCCTGGTCCGAGAACAGCCGCCCGTACCCCGCGAGGTCGATTTCCACGCCCGCGATCGGCTGCGCGGCGACGTGCGCGCGCACCCTGTCGATCACCCGGCCGATTTCGTTGGCGCCGTGCACGTTGAGGCTCATCGGGATGCGGGCGCGCTGGAATTCGCGGTTGACCAGCTCGTACAAATCCTTGCCGTCGTAGATCAGCAGCAGCTGTTCGACCAGCTTGCGGCTGGCCGGCAGCGCATCCGCCCCCAGATCCTCGCCGCTGAGGGCGCGGTTCATTTCCTCCAGCACGTCGATCAGGGAGAAGCTGCGGTCGACTTCCGGCTGCTGTTCGAGCCAGGTTTGCAGCGCCTTGATCTGCGCCAGCGTCGCCGGATCCTTCAGGCTGTCGCGGGCCGCGCCGGTGAGGACGATTTCCAGTCCGGTGACGCCGGAAAGCTTGCTTTCCACCCTGGCGGTGCTGCGGCTGATGCTGTGGTCGGGCGCGAAAAACTCGATGATGTTGGATTCGACCTTGACCTGCATCACTAGCGGGATGGCCGCCAGCACCAGCAGCGCGGTGGCCGTCAGCACGGCTTTTGCGTGCCGCAGGCTGAACACCGCCACGGCTGCCGCGATGCGGCGCGCGTGCGCCAGACCGGAACGGCGGCGCGGCCAGCGCGGCGTATCCCATTTCAGCAGGATCGGCGGCACCAGGATGAACACCACCAGAAACACGATGAGGGTGCCGACCGCACCCGCCAGGCCGAAGGCCTGCACCGGAGGGATGTCCACCCACAGCAGGCTCAGCATGCCCGCGCCGGTGGTCAGCACGTTGAACAGGCCGGGGACGAAGGTTTCCTTCAGCGCGCGCGCGATGCGTTGCGGCCGCGGCAGCAGCGCGATGCGGGCGCGCTGGATGGCGGCATACAAATGCAGCAGCGTGGCCGTGGTGTAGGCCGCCATCAGGGTGGGAATCATCGCGGTGATCGGGGTGTAGGGCTGGCCGGACAGCACCAGCCCGGCGACGCTGGCCGACACGACCGTGCCCATGGCGAGGCCGCCCACCACCATCGGGCGCACCCGCCCCACCACCCACCATAGCAATGCCATGCCGATGACGAAGGTCAGCGGGATGAAGATGGCGCTGTCGCGCCACAGCGAGCGCAGCTCCTCGACCGTCTGCGCCACCGTGCCGGCGGTGGCGGTGTGATAGGGCGCGAGTTTCTCGGCGGCGATGGCGGCGTCGAGCGCGATCTGGATATCGCGGCGGGCCAGGCTTTCCTTCAGGATTCTGGGGCGCACCACCAGGGCGACCGCACGGCCGTCGCGCGAGGCGATCAGTCCCGGCGCGAAGCTGTCGCCCAGCACGCGGGCCTGCCATTGTGCCGGCGTGCGCGCGCCCAGATTGCGGGGGTCGACCAGCGGCGATACGGCAAAGCCGTCGTCGGTGGCGTCGATATGCTCCACCGTGGTCAGCGTCAGCACCCGGTCGACCGCCGGGTGCGCGGCCATTTTTTGCGCGGCGCGGTCGAGCGCGGCGAGAAACGCCGGAGCGTAGAGCACATCGCCCTCGAACAGGGCGATGACGGCCTCGTCGTTGGGGAATTCCCTGAACAGCGATTCGCGCAGCTGGATGGTGGAAGAATCCGGCGGCGAATAGATGTCCGGCGCGTTGTTGAAGTGCAGCTTCAGCAGAAACGGCAGCGCCGCCAGCTGGATGCCGAGCAGGATCGCCAGCGCCAGCCAGGGTGGCAGCATGCGGCTGCCGTTGAGCCAGGATTTCAGCATGGGGGCGTCGGCATGGGGGCGTCAGGCGATCAGAATTTGCTGCGCAGCCCCAGCGTGATCAGCGAATGGTCCTGGTGGAAGCCGCCCAGGGTGCGTGCTTCGCCGTCGAAGTAGTGGGCGGCGACGTAGATCTCGTGCGGTTCCCAGCCGGCGTAGCTGAGCCTGGGGCTGAGGTAGACATCGTTCACGTTGAAGCCGGCGGCAAAGCGCATCCCGGCTTTCCAGCGGCCCTGGCCGAAGCGGGTTTCGATTTCGCCGTTGGCGCCGTAATACTCCTTCAGTTCGAGGATGCTGTGGTCGGTCTGCAGCGCGTGCGCCACCAGCTGCAAGTTGACGCGGGTGTCCGCCCCGCCGGGGAAGAATTCCAGCGCGCCGATCCAGTCGAGCGAATGCGTCGTGTCCAGCGCGGTGCTGGCGAGGGTCACCGGCACGTTGTCGGTGTAGCCGGCTTCCATGCGCCAGGTGAGGCCGCCGCGCACCAGCTCGACATCGGCGCCGACGAAGGTGTTGAACGGATGCACTGCGGTGAGCGTGGAGGCGGGCAGGTCGAGCCGGTAGTACGGCAGCGACTGCCGGGTGCGCGCCAGCGTCACGCCGAAGTCGAGCGCGCTGCCGCTCCGGGTCAGGCGCAGGGCGCCGCCGCCGCTGCCGTGTTCGTCCTCGTCGATGCGCGCGGTATTCAGCCAGGGGGTGAGCGCGGGGTCGATGCCGATGATCTGGCGGCTGGTGCGGTTGACCGGACTCCAGATGCTGGCGGTGTCCGGCAATTGCGCGGCGCGGAACAGCGGCAGCCAGACCGCGTCCAGCTTGTACTCGCCGAAAGTCTGCTCCCAGCGCGCGGCCAGTTGCGCGCGGCGGCGGTCGGGCAGGTCGTCCAGCACGAAGCGCGTCAGGTCGGCGCGGCTGACGCGGTCGGCCAGCGGGATTTCGTCGGCGCGGCCCCAGATGACGGTTTGCGCGCCGAAGGTCAGGCGGGTGTCGCCGTTGCGGTAGCGCACATAGGTATCGCCGTAGTCGGCCAGCACCTCGTCGTGATCGGCGCGGCCGCCCGCCTGCGCCATGCCGTCGAGCCGGGCGCCGGCGCGGAATTCCCAGTTGCGGCTGGGCTGCCACAGCAGGTAGGCGCTGGTGCGCAGGGTGGAATAGGTGTCGGCCTCGGCGGCGTCGGGCAGGCCGCCCGCCTCCAGCAGCAGATCGTCGATGCCGGCCTTGAACGCGGGCTGGAAGCCGCGGCCGGCGGGCTTGCGGCTGCGCGCGGCGGGCGGCGGCAGATCGTCGGCCATGCCGGCCTGCGGCGTTGCCGCCGCGGCAGGGGCCGGGCGCGGTTTGCGCGTGCTGGCGCGCGGCGGCGGCAGGTCGTCCGCCGCGTCGTCCTGGGCGGAGACGGCGCGCGGCGGCGGCAGCTCGTCGGCGGCGCAAACGGGCAGGGCGGCGAGCGACAGGCTCAAGGTCAGCAGCAGCTTTTTCATGGGCGATATTCCGATTCCAGGCTTTCGTCGGCGAGGGCTTGCGAGGTGAAGAGTCTGGCGGGCAGTTTCTGGTCGTACAGCGCGCTGTCGACCACCAGGCGGGTTTCGTGGCCGCTGGCCAGATCGATCATGCGGCTGTCGGTGATCGTCCAGTAGCCCTGGTTGCGTTTCTTGCTGCGCAGCAGCCAGCGCTTGCCGGGGGTGCTGGCGTCCTTTTCGAAATAATCCACCCGTTGCGGGATCGCGGTGGCGGGGTCGATCCAGCTGATGCGCTTCCGATACACCGAATCGCCGGCCTCCAGCGGCACGCTTTCGAGCACCTCGCACAGGAGGCCGTTTTCGGTCTGCCTGCCGAGCAGGCGGTGGCGGTCCCTGGACGGCTTGCGCTCCTGCAGGTCCTCGAAATACAGGTCGGAGCCGACAAAGCGCCCGCCCTTGCGGTCGCTGGAGATGCGCCGCACCCGGTCGAGCGCGGGCAGATACAGCCACTGGTCGCTGCTGCCGTCGGCCTTGTCGATGCTGAGAAGACCGGTTCCCGCGATGTCTTCGGGATCGAGGAAGCGGATCAGGTTGGCGGTTTCGCCGCCCGACTTGTCGAGGCGGTAGGTGACGAGTTCGCGGATGCGCGGTGCGCGGCCTTTTTCGGTGAGCACCATGCGGCCCAGCGTGGTGAGGTCGCGGCCGTTGGGGCGGTCGTAGACTTTCTGCGCGAGGTCCGCGGCCTCGTCCGCCTGCGCGGCGGCTGCGCCGAGCAGCAGCGTCAGCATCAGGGAACGGATGAAGCTCAGCAGGGGGGTTGGAGGTGCCATTGGGTTTTACGCGCGCGTGATACCTTAATGAGCGACGGGTTGCCAGCCCCGAACTTTACCGCAAAACCGGGCCGGCACCGACCGCGTTGGCACAGGCGCCGGGCTCCGGCGCTGCGCTGGATTTCAGGGTGGGCCTATGATAAAAAGACAACAAAGTCCCCTATTAAGGATGCCAAGATGACGTCGACGACACTGGAACTGCTACAGAAATACAGCGTGCCTGGCCCGCGCTACACGTCGTATCCGACCGCGCCCTATTTCCGCACCGATTTTGGCGAGGCGGACTGGGACGCGGCGCTGACGGCATCGGCGGCGGATCGTGGCCTGTCGCTGTATGCCCATATCCCGTTCTGCGATTCGCTCTGCTACTACTGCGGCTGCAATATGGTGGCGACGCGCGACTACAGCAAAACCCAGCCCTATCTGGCCTATCTCGATCAGGAAATGGCGCGCACCGCGCAGCGGGTCGACCCGGCACGGGTGGCGCGCCAGTTGCACTGGGGCGGCGGCACGCCCACCTATCTCAATCCCGACGACATCCGCCGCCTGATGGCGATGATGCGCCGGCATTTCACCCTCGCCCCGGATGCCGAAATCAGCTGCGAGGTCGATCCGCGCGAGCTGACCCGCGCGCACCTCGAGGCGCTGCGCGAATCCGGTTTCAACCGCCTGTCGTTCGGCGTGCAGGACATGGACCCGGCGGTGCAGCAGGCGGTCAACCGCATCCAGTCCGCGGCCCTGATCCAGCAGGTGCTCGACTGGTCGCGCGAACTGGGCTTCTCCAGCATCAACCTGGATCTGATCGTGGGGCTGCCGAAGCAGACCGTGGCGAGCTTCTCCCGCACCCTGGAACAGGTGGTGGCGTGGGCGCCCGACCGCCTTGCGGTGTTTTCCTATGCCCACGTGCCGTGGCTGAAAAAGCACCAGAACCTGATCCAGCAGGCCGACCTGCCGGATTCCGCGATGCGCCTCGGCCTGCATCAGGCGGTGAACGAGGCGCTGGGGGCGGCGGGCTACGTCAACATCGGCTTCGATCACTTTGCCCGCCCCGAGGACGAACTGGTGCGCGCGCAGCGGAACAAGACGCTGTGGCGCAATTTCCAGGGCTACACCACGCACAAGGACTGCGACATCCTCGCCTTCGGCGTGTCCGGCATCAGCCAGACGGCGGACGTGTACATGCAGAACGAAAAGAACCTCAAGCGCTACGAGGAACGCATCGCGGCGACCGGGCTTGCGGTCGAACGCGGCCTGAAACTCAGCCGCGACGACCAGATCCGGCGCGATGCCATCACCCGCGTGATGTGCGACCTAGAACTCGACTTCGCGGCCTTCGGCAGCGAATGGGGCCTCGCCTTCACCGACTATTTCGCCGACGCGCTGGCCGAGCTGCGTCCGCTGGCGGACGACGGACTGGTGACGATCGCCGCCGACAGGATCAGCGTCACTCCCAGCGGCCGCCTGTTCCTGCGCAACATCGGCATGTGCTTCGACCGCTACCTGAAGGAAGCCGCCGGCGAAAAGCCACGCTATTCGCGCACGGCCTGAGCCGTCAGCAGCAGCCGCTGCCGTCGTCGCGCTTGGGGCAGCCCTCGGGCCGGCTGCGCGGCGGCAGCGGGCAGCGGTTGATCTCGTCGGCGCTGCGCTGGAAGTAGCAGGTCATGGCGCTGGAAGCGATGCCGAGCAGCCAGAAGACAAAGAACCCGACGGTGTAGGCGGCGATGCGCTGATCGAACAGCGCCTCGCCGCGATAGGCGATTTCCAGCGGGTCGAACAAGGTGGTGAAGACGATGTCGGCCACTCCGGCAACGAGAAAGGACGGCCACAGTATGTGGATCAGGCGCTTCGGCATGGCGTGCTCCTCGTGGCGGCGGCGGTCATTCTTCCGGGCTGTTCATCTTGCGCTTGTACCAGCTCAGCAGGGTGATCGCCATGCCGATGATGAAGAGGATGGTGAACAGGCTCAGCAGGCCGATCGGGCTGGTGAACAACAAATCGAGTACGACGTCCATTTCAGTCTCCCTCTGGTTGATGAACGATGGGTCCGGAAGCCGCCAGCGTGACGGCCCGGTCTAGCGGGATATGCAGCACGCCGCCCAGGCGCCAGGCGGCGTCCCGGTCGGCCAGCTGGACCTGCCATTTGCCGGCGTGCAGCAGGGGCAGCGCCGCGCGATAGTGTCCGCCGCCGGTGTGAACCAGGACGAGGGTCCGGTCCATGCCCTGGCGGGTGGGGTGCGCCAGGGTGAGCTTCAATTGCCCCGGATACGTCGGCATGCGTCCGCCCAATGCCAGCGCCAGGACGCCGTTTTCGCTCTTCACGGTGGCGGTCAGCGCCAGCGCGCGGGCGGCGTCGTCGCGCGCCAGCGTCTGGTTGATGGCCAGCCCGGCCTTGTAGTAGTCGCCGACCACCAGGCCGTCGGCGCTGGTGGCCGCGATCCACACGGTGACGAGCCCGGCGGCGACCGCGCTGGCGGGCAGGCTGATGAGGAACCAGGGCCAGGGTTCGCGATACCAGGGTTTGGACTGCAGGGCGGGGTTCGTCATGGCGTTCACCGGTTGAAGAATTTGGTTGCGACGGCCTGCCTGATGCGCGGGTCGTCGATGGCCTGCACCGTGAAGCTCACCTCGATCGAGCGGCCTTTCAGTTCGGCGGGATCGGCAATCAGGCTGACCGGGATGTCCACCGTCTGCAGGGGCGCGGCGGCGATTTCGCGCGCGGCGGCCGTCACCTGCAGGCCGGCGATGCCCTGCGCGCTGATCGTGTAGCGATGCGGCCGGCCGTCCTTGTTGATGAGTTGCAGGCGGTAGACGTTCTCGATCATGCCCTCGTCGGTTTCCTTCGACAGCGCCACGCGGTCGCGCACCACATCGACGCGCAGCGGCACCCGGGTGGCGAGACTCCAGACGAAGGCGCCGGAGATCAGCGCCAGCAGCACGCTGTAGATGACGGTGCGCGGGCGCAGCACGTGTTTGAGGATGCTGCTATCCGGGTATCTGCCTTTCACCACGTTCTCGGTGGTGTAGCGGATCAGGCCGCGCGGGTAGCCCATCTTGTCCATGATCTGGTCGCAGCCGTCGATGCAGGCGGCGCAGCCGATGCATTCGTACTGCAGGCCGTTGCGGATGTCGATGCCGGTGGGGCAGACCTGTACGCAGACTTCGCAGTCGACGCAGGTGCCCAGCCCGGCCGCCTTGTAGTCGGTCTTTTTGCTGCGCGGTCCGCGCGGTTCGCCGATCGAGCTGTCGTAGGTCACGGTCAGCGTGTCGGAATCGAACATCACGCTCTGGAAGCGCGCATAGGGGCACATGTATTTGCACACCTGCTCGCGCATGAAGCCGGCATTGCCCCAGGTGGCGAAGCCGTAGAACAGGATCCAGAAGGTCTCCCACGGGCCGAGGCTGGCGTTCGCCACTTCGGCGGCCAGCGTCTGGATCGGGGTGAAGTAGCCGACGAAGGTGAAGCCGGTCCACAGCGCGATCAGCATCCAGGCCAGGTGCTTGAGGCCGCGCCGGCGCAGCTTGTGGGCGTTCCACGGCGACTGGTCGAGCTTCCTGCGCGCGAGGTGGTCGCCCTCCAGCCAGTTTTCCACCCACATGAAGATTTCCGTATACACCGTCTGCGGGCAGGCGTAGCCGCACCACAGCCGCCCGGCGACCGCGGTGAACAGGAACAGCGCCAGCGCCGAGAGGATCAAAAGGCCGGTGAGATAAACGAAATCCTGCGGCCAGAACACCAGGCCGAAGATGTAGAACTTGCGCGCGGCGAGGTCGAACAGCACCGCCTGGCGGCTGTCCCATTGCAGCCAGGGCAGGCCGTAATACAGCGCCTGGGTCAGCAGCACCAGCGCGATGCGCCAGCTGGCGAACACGCCATGCACCGAGCGCGGCTGGATTTTTTGCCGGATCGCGTAGAGCTGCTGCTCGATCGGCGCGTCGGCGGGGGCGGGCTGCTTGTCGTCTGTCACTGCTTTCATCCGTTGAGGCTGAGCCGCTTGAGCGTACTGGGGCAATGCGCTCAAGCGGCTCGCCGGAAGCATTCCGGCGAGCGCCCGTTGCTTACTGCTTCTGCGACAGGCCGTACACGTAGGCCGCCAGCAGGTGCAGCTTGGCTTCCTTGTTCGAGGTGGTGCCGAGGGTTTGCGTCATGGCCGGCATCACGCCGTTGCGGCCCTTGGCAATGGTCTCGATGATCGTGGCCTCGCTGCCGCCGTACAGCCACACCTTGTCGGTGAGGTTGGGCGCGCCCAGCGCCTGCATGCCGGTGCCGTCGGGCATGTGGCAGGCGGCGCAGTTTTCGGCGAATTTCACCTTGCCTGCGGCTGCCAGCGCGGCGTCGTGCTGGCGGCCCGACAGCGACAGCACATAGTTGGCCACTTCCTTCGTCCCTTGCGGACCGAGCACTTCGCCCAGCGCGGGCATGATCCCGTTGCGTCCGCCGGTGAGGGTGGCCACGATGGTGTCGGGGTCGCCGCCATAGAGCCAGTCATGGTCGGTCAGGTTGGGGAAGCCCCTGGCGCCGGTCGCATCGGAGCCGTGGCACTGCGAGCAGTAGGTCAGGAACAGGTTCCTGCCGATGGCGCGCGCCTCCGGATCGGCGGCCACGCTGGCGATGTCCTGCTTCATGAACCTGGCGTACACCGGCTGGAACCTGGCTTCGGCGGCCTTCACCTCGGCCTCGTACGCGCCGCTGGAGGTCCAGCCCAGCACGCCGGCGAAGTTGCCCAGCCCAGGCCACAACAGCAGGTAGGCCGCCGCGAACACCAGGGTGCCGTAGAACAGCCCCAGCCACCAGCGCGGCAGCGGGTTGTTCAGATCCTGCAGGTCGCCGTCCCAGGTGTGCTCCATCAACTCGGGCTTTTCGCCGGGCGCCAGCTTGCGGGTGGTCTGCGAGCGGAGAAACACCCAGGTGCCGACGATGCTCGCCACGGTGATGACGCTGATGTAAATCGGCCAGAAGCCGTGTGTGAAATCGCTCATTGCTTGTCTCCTTGCTTGGTGGGAGCGTCGTCTTCGCTGAAAGGCAGCTTGCCGGCGTCTTCGAAACGCTGCTTGTTGCCTTTGCTGTAGGCCCACCAGACGATGCCGATGAACACCAGGATGAAGACGACTGTGACGATGCCGTTGATCGTTCCGCTGTCCATGGCCGCCTCAGATCCTGGGGGCATGGGTGCCCAGCACCTGCAGGTAGGCGATCAGCGCCTCGAGCTCGGTCTTGCCTTCCAGCGCGGCCGGCGCGGCGGCGATTTCCTGCTCGGTATAGCCGTGGCCGACGATGTTCAGCGTGCGCATCTTGGCCTGGATGGCGGCGTCCTTCAGCGGACGGTCGAGCCAGGGATAGGCGGGCATGTTGGATTCCGGCACCACGTCGCGCGGATTCATCAGGTGAGCCGTATGCCAGGCGTCGGAATAGCGCCCGCCGACGCGATGCAGATCGGGGCCGGTGCGCTTGGAGCCCCACAGGAAGGGACGGTCGTAGACGAATTCGCCCGCCACCGAATAGTGGCCGTAGCGTTCGGTTTCGGCGCGGAACGGACGGATCATCTGCGAATGGCAGCCGACGCAGCCTTCGCGGATGTAGATGTCGCGTCCCGACAGCTGCAGCGCGGTGTAGGGCTTCAGGCCTGCCACCGGGGTGGTGGTGGAGGTCTGGAAGAACAGCGGCACGATCTGCACCAGGCCGCCGACGCTGACGATGAGGATGGTCAGCACGATCAGCAGGCCGAGGTTCTTTTCGATAGTTTCATGCGAAATCATGTTCGGTCTCCTTAGGCGTGGACGGCTTGCGGAATGGCGGCATCATCGACGACCCGTCCGATGCGCACGGTCTTCCAGACGTTCCAGGCCATCATCAGCATGCCGCTGAAGAACAGCACGCCGCCCAGCAGACGAATGCCGTAGAACGGATACATGGTGTTGAGCACCTGGGCGAAGCTGTAGGTCAGCGTGCCGTCGGCGTTGGCCGCGCGCCACATCAGGCCCTGCGCCACTCCGGCGATCCACATCGAGGCGATATACAGCACCACGCCGATGGTGGAGAGCCAGAAATGCCATTCGATCATCTTGGTGCTGTACATCGATTCGCGGCCGTACAGGCGCGGAATCAGGTAGTACATCGAGCCGATCGTGATCATCGCCACCCAGCCGAGCGCGCCGGAATGCACGTGGCCGACAGTCCATTCGGTGTAATGCGACAGCGCGTTCACCGTCTTGATCGCCATCATCGGGCCTTCGAAGGTCGACATGCCGTAGAACGACAGCGCGGTGACGAGGAACTTCAGGATCGGGTCGGTGCGCAGTTTGTGCCATGCGCCCGACAGCGTCATGATGCCGTTCATCATGCCGCCCCAGGAGGGCGCCAGCAGCATCAGCGAGAACACCATGCCGAGCGACTGCGCCCAGTCCGGCAGCGCGGTGTATTGCAGGTGGTGCGGGCCGGCCCACATGTAGATGAAGTTGAGCGACCAGAAGTGGACGACCGACAGGCGGTAGGAATAGATCGGCCGGCCGGCCTGCTTGGGGATGAAGTAATACATCATGCCGAGGAAGGCCGTGGTGAGGAAGAAGCCCACCGCGTTATGGCCGTACCACCATTGCACCATCGCATCCTGCACCCCGGCATACAGCGAGTAGGACTTGGTCAGCGTCACCGGCAGTTCCAGGTTGTTGACGATATGCAGGATCGCGATGGTCAGGATGTAGGCGCCGAAGAACCAGTTCGAGACGTAGATATGCTTGGTCTTGCGCTTGGCGATGGTGCCGAAGAACACCAGCGCATAAGCCACCCACACCAGCGTGATCAGGATGTCGATCGGCCATTCCAGCTCGGCGTATTCCTTGGTGCTGGTGTAGCCCAGCGGCAGGGTGACGGCGGCGAGCACGATCACCGCCATCCAGCCCCAGAAGGTGAAGGCCGCCAGCTTTTCGGCCCACAGCCTTACCTGGCAGGTGCGCTGGACGATGTAGTACGACACCGCGAACAGTCCCGAGCCGCCGAAGGCGAAGATGACGGCATTGGTATGCAGCGGACGCAGGCGGCCATACGACAGCCATTCGATCCCATAGGTTAATTCCGGCCAGATCAGTTGCGTCGCCAGGGTCACCCCGACCAGCATCCCGACGATCCCCCACACCACCGTCATGATGGCGAACTGGCGGACGACCTTATAGTTGTAGGTTGTCGCTTCCATACACGTCTCCCGTGATTGATAACTGGATTAACACATGCAGATACGATGATATATGCATATGTGGATAAATATATCCATTTAAGATTGAATGTGTCAAGAAAGCACGTTCAGGCGTGAGCGAACGATGAGGCCAAGTGTTGTTTGCTTGGGAAAATGCCACCCCTGCTCGATGTCGGATTTGGATTTGGTATAGCCCAGTTCGCACACGATTGATATGCATCATGTTGCCGGGCCGATGGCGCAGCACACCGGCCGCGTCGGCTCATCCCCGCGCGAGCGGGGAATACAGCGGCACTATGTGCGACTCCCCGGTCTCACGGTCGGGCGATGCTGGCCGCGGAAGTTTTGCGCCACGATCCACAGCGGGTTTCAATCCGCGCCCGGCCTCACGGTCGGGCGATGCGCCAAGGCGCTGGATATCAGCCTGCACGGTTGCGTTTCAATCCGCGCCCGGCCTCCCGGTCGGGCGATGCCCCATCCAGGAACCCGACCAAATGAATATCGCCAGTTTCAATCCGCGCCCGGCCTCACGGTCGGGCGATGCCATAACGCGACGACGTGCGCTCTGCGCTTCAAACCAGTTTCAATCCGCGCCCGGCCTCACGGTCGGGCGATGCGTCGGCGCGATCGTTGTCGACGATCTCGGCCTCGTTTCAATCCGCGCCCGGCCTCACGGTCGGGCGATGCTGGCGCTGAACATCGTCGAGCATGTGGCGCTGGTCGTTTCAATCCGCGCCCGGCCTCACGGTCGGGCGATGCACCTGGGCTTACGACAGCAAGCGCGGCAACTGGTGGTTTCAATCCGCGCCCGGCCTCACGGTCGGGCGATGCGTGCATGTGGGTTTCCGGTTTGAGTTACTGTCGTGTTTCAATCCGCGCCCGGCCTCACGGTCGGGCGATGCAATATCACCCCACTCTTCAACACTCACCTGGTCGCGGTTTCAATCCGCGCCCGGCCTCACGGTCGGGCGATGCGGCTGGCAGGGCGCGACGTGCAGTTCTGGCGGCTGTTTCAATCCGCGCCCGGCCTCACGGTCGGGCGATGCTAGCGCGGAACCCGGAGCTGGCGCAGGTATTTGATGTTTCAATCCGCGCCCGGCCTCACGGTCGGGCGATGCGCGTGGCAGGCGCAGCGCGTGGAATTCAAGCTGGTGTTTCAATCCGCGCCCGGCCTCACGGTCGGGCGATGCTGAGCAGCACGCGGCGCGAGAAGACGCTGCACACGTTTCAATCCGCGCCCGGCCTCACGGTCGGGCGATGCTCGACATTCGGCGGATTCGGCGAGCCTCGCACCGGTTTCAATCCGCGCCCGGCCTCACGGTCGGGCGATGCCCGCAGCACTCCAACCGTGCAGGAGGCCGCACTCAGTTTCAATCCGCGCCCGGCCTCACGGTCGGGCGATGCCACTGGCCTCATGCGTGCATCCCCCGCCCTTCTCGTTTCAATCCGCGCCCGGCCTCACGGTCGGGCGATGCCCTCGCACGTTCGAGGTGGTGACACCGTTTATTGGTTTCAATCCGCGCCCGGCCTCACGGTCGGGCGATGCTTCGAGCTGCTCTGCGAACATTGCATTGGAGACCCTGTTTCAATCCGCGCCCGGCCTCACGGTCGGGCGATGCTTCGGCGTTCAGCGTCTGGTGTTCGTAGTCGATAACGTTTCAATCCGCGCCCGGCCTCACGGTCGGGCGATGCTGCCGGTGGAATCCGCCGCGCCGCCGGCGGAACCGTTTCAATCCGCGCCCGGCCTCACGGTCGGGCGATGCAGGGCGCGCCGTCGATGACGATGCGTCCGGCATAGTTTCAATCCGCGCCCGGCCTCACGGTCGGGCGATGCAGCGTGCTGTTCCTTCATGGCTGGCAAGCCTTCGAGTTTCAATCCGCGCCCGGCCTCACGGTCGGGCGATGCTCGCGATCCATTGCCTCGGCCGCGGGCACCCGCATGTTTCAATCCGCGCCCGGCCTCACGGTCGGGCGATGCCTTTGGCGTCCGTAGCCGGCGATGGTGCTAGATATCGTTTCAATCCGCGCCCGGCCTCACGGTCGGGCGATGCCAGTAGCCGCGCTGTTCGATGGCTGAAATTGCTGTTGTTTCAATCCGCGCCCGGCCTCACGGTCGGGCGATGCGTTTCCATAGGCGCGGGATAGTCGCTCAAAACCTGTTTCAATCCGCGCCCGGCCTCACGGTCGGGCGATGCCGTTGACGGCGGTGTTTACACTGCTACTGTCGAAGAGTTTCAATCCGCGCCCGGCCTCACGGTCGGGCGATGCCTCTTCGTCAACGTAGTCTTCGCGATCCAGACCAAGCGTTTCAATCCGCGCCCGGCCTCACGGTCGGGCGATGCGCAGTTGATCGTGATCGCGGCGCGTCCGGCAATGGGTTTCAATCCGCGCCCGGCCTCACGGTCGGGCGATGCGCCAAAATCGCGGAAATCCTCGACCGAGATCCGCTTGTTTCAATCCGCGCCCGGCCTCACGGTCGGGCGATGCGCACTCCCGACCCCGGCGCGGATCTGCCAAAAACGGTTTCAATCCGCGCCCGGCCTCACGGTCGGGCGATGCTCTTTGGTCTTAACCCTCCATTATGCGCACTTGCGTTTCAATCCGCGCCCGGCCTCACGGTCGGGCGATGCACCGCTGGCCCCATCATCAAAAATGCCATGATGTTGTTTCAATCCGCGCCCGGCCTCACGGTCGGGCGATGCAACACCCCCGGTTGTACTGTTGAGGCTGCCGCTAAGGTTTCAATCCGCGCCCGGCCTCACGGTCGGGCGATGCGCAGGAAGCGCGGAACCTTTTTCGATTCTGCGAGTTTCAATCCGCGCCCGGCCTCACGGTCGGGCGATGCGCGATGGCCAGCACCACCTCAGCCGGCGGCACCTCGTTTCAATCCGCGCCCGGCCTCACGGTCGGGCGATGCTCGGATCGGCCCAGTTGGTGCGGCCGGCGTAGACTGTTTCAATCCGCGCCCGGCCTCACGGTCGGGCGATGCGTGATCGAGTTCACGGTATTCACGTTGTAGACGATGTTTCAATCCGCGCCCGGCCTCACGGTCGGGCGATGCGATGTTTCTGGCGACCCAGGCCGAACGCTGCAAGCAGTTTCAATCCGCGCCCGGCCTCACGGTCGGGCGATGCAAGGACACGAAATGACAAACGAAATCGAGATGGCGGTTTCAATCCGCGCCCGGCCTCACGGTCGGGCGATGCCAGGGTCTGCAGTACATCGATGGTCGTTGGAATAGTTTCAATCCGCGCCCGGCCTCACGGTCGGGCGATGCCGCCGCGACACCGGCGGGTGGTCGTAGCTGTGCATGTTTCAATCCGCGCCCGGCCTCACGGTCGGGCGATGCCGAGGGTGCCGCATCAGGCGGGGAAGGACTATGGCGGTTTCAATCCGCGCCCGGCCTCACGGTCGGGCGATGCCACCACCCAGGCGATGATCTGGAATCCCATAAGTTGTTTCAATCCGCGCCCGGCCTCACGGTCGGGCGATGCGGGCTGGTGCTGCGCCGGCCGCAGGTGAGCGCGATGTTTCAATCCGCGCCCGGCCTCACGGTCGGGCGATGCAAGAAGGCATCACCACCACCAGCGCGATGATCGAGTTTCAATCCGCGCCCGGCCTCACGGTCGGGCGATGCCGCGATACTCTTCCCAGTACACGCCGCCGAAGTAGTTTCAATCCGCGCCCGGCCTCACGGTCGGGCGATGCCTCCACAGCCTGGTGATGATGATTCTGGCGCACGAGGTTTCAATCCGCGCCCGGCCTCACGGTCGGGCGATGCTCAGCAGCCGACCGCCGTGGTCGACGCCTACGCAGTTTCAATCCGCGCCCGGCCTCACGGTCGGGCGATGCGATCGACAGCGCGTGATCCACCTCGCCGCCGCGCGTTTCAATCCGCGCCCGGCCTCACGGTCGGGCGATGCCATTGCGCGATGCGATGTCTTTTCGATACCACGGGTTTCAATCCGCGCCCGGCCTCACGGTCGGGCGATGCGCTCGACAGGAAGGCCTCCTGCTCCAGCCCGTCGATGTTTCAATCCGCGCCCGGCCTCACGGTCGGGCGATGCGACCACCCCATCGCGCACGCTCTCCACCTCCACCCGTTTCAATCCGCGCCCGGCCTCACGGTCGGGCGATGCGCCGAGTTGGTGCGTGAACAGGTTGTCGCGCGTCATGTTTCAATCCGCGCCCGGCCTCACGGTCGGGCGATGCGTTTTGCCGTCGTAGCCGTTCTGCAGCAGCAGCGTGTTTCAATCCGCGCCCGGCCTCACGGTCGGGCGATGCAACGCAGGAAACGTCTACTATTCCTGCGGTGGTAGTTTCAATCCGCGCCCGGCCTCACGGTCGGGCGATGCCTCCAGACCGGACTTGGCCAGTTCGGTGGTCTGACGTTTCAATCCGCGCCCGGCCTCACGGTCGGGCGATGCCTTGCCAGTTCGGCGCTGGGGATGCCCTGGTAATCGTTTCAATCCGCGCCCGGCCTCACGGTCGGGCGATGCCATGCCAAAAGCCGTGCTAGTTGTCGGCGAGTTGGTTTCAATCCGCGCCCGGCCTCACGGTCGGGCGATGCGTCACTGCCAGCAGCGGCGATTCGGCGGGGAAGACGTTTCAATCCGCGCCCGGCCTCACGGTCGGGCGATGCTTTCGGGAGGCATGGTATGTCCTTTCGTTTCGAGTGTTTCAATCCGCGCCCGGCCTCACGGTCGGGCGATGCGCTCGATTTTCGGGATGCCGTAGGCCCGGCACTGGTTTCAATCCGCGCCCGGCCTCACGGTCGGGCGATGCCCGGCATAGCTGACGACGCCGATGCCGAGAGAGAGTTTCAATCCGCGCCCGGCCTCACGGTCGGGCGATGCCAGAAGAGGGCGGGGGGGGAGCTGAGGGAGCAGGGGTTTCAATCCGCGCCCGGCCTCACGGTCGGGCGATGCATTGGCGGAAGGTATCGAAGCTCAAAATGCTTGAGGTTTCAATCCGCGCCCGGCCTCACGGTCGGGCGATGCTGACCGGACGGCCATCACGGCCATCGAAAGAGTAAGTTTCAATCCGCGCCCGGCCTCACGGTCGGGCGATGCGGTGTAACCGCCACCATGCAAGCCGGGCACATCGGGTTTCAATCCGCGCCCGGCCTCACGGTCGGGCGATGCCAGCCCGCCTCAAATCCGACCACGACGAAACGGGAGTTTCAATCCGCGCCCGGCCTCACGGTCGGGCGATGCTTTGGTTAGCTGGTGATACTGGTCAGGTATGCGTTGTTTCAATCCGCGCCCGGCCTCACGGTCGGGCGATGCTTCCTGAAATCGTCTTACATCGGCCGGTATCGCTACGTTTCAATCCGCGCCCGGCCTCACGGTCGGGCGATGCGACCACCAGGCCCGCATCGACGTGATCGCCGGCAAGTTTCAATCCGCGCCCGGCCTCACGGTCGGGCGATGCGCACTCCCGACTCCGGCGCGGATCTGCCAAAAACTGTTTCAATCCGCGCCCGGCCTCACGGTC
>VFQM010001018.1_pt1 | contig 26716 bp, 21 predicted proteins | sample 3512391 | NCBI WGS metagenome assembly VFQM01 (sample SAMN10412369, study PRJNA504923) | tailings metagenome | isolation source: Replicate 1 from Balatoc abandoned mine | place: Philippines | reverse complement strand
GCGCCGTGCGCTGGGACATCGTCAAGCGCCTGGCGCCCGGCATCGTGCTCGGCGCGGCCGTGGCCAGCCTGGGCGTCTTCGCGGTGCTCAAGGGCAGCTGGCTGGCGCTGTTCTTCGCGGCATTCGTGAGCTTCTCGGCCACGCAGATGCTGTTCGACAAGAAGCCCAAGGCCTCGCGCACGCTGCCCGGCACCGCTGGGCAACTCGGCGCCGGTGGCGTCATCGGCTTCCTGTCGGGGCTGGTGGGCGCGGGCGGCGGCTTCGTCTCGGTGCCCTTCATGACCTGGTGCAACGTGGCGATCCACAACGCGGTGGCCACCAGCGCGGCGCTCGGGTTTCCGATCGCGCTGGCCAACGCGGCCGGCTACATCGTGGCGGGCCAGTCGGTGCAGGGCTTGCCCGCGGGCTCGATCGGCTACATCTACCTGCCGGCGCTGGTGGTCATCGCCAGCGCCAGCGTGCTGATGGCACCGCTGGGCGTGAAGGCCGCGCACGCGCTGCCGGTCAAGACGCTCAAGCGCGTGTTCGCCGCCATCCTGTACATGCTCGCGGCCTACATGCTCTGGAAGGGGCTCACCGCCTGATGGCGGCGCGGCGCGCCCCGTGCGCGCCGCTGCAGTGGGACCCAGCGCACGCGCTCGAGAGCGCGCGCAGAGGGGGAAGTGTTGTTTTCCCCTCTACAAAGCCACGTTTCCCCCGGGCGTTGGGCCTCGCGGAGCCGTTTTCCTCCTTGGAAGCTGTTGACAACTCCATTAGCATCAACACGCTTGTGAGAGAGCGCGTTTTCCACAGGCGAACACGTCAACTTCTAGAAGGAAACTCAACCATGGCAACTGCGAAGAAAGCCGCCGCGAAAAAAGCGCCGGCGAAGAAGGCCGCCCCGGCCAAGAAAGCCGCTCCGGCGAAGAAGGCCGCTCCGGCCAAGAAAGCCGCCCCGGCGAAGAAAGCCGCTCCGGCCAAGAAAGCCGCCCCGGCGAAGAAGGCCGCTCCGGCCAAGAAGGCCCCGGCCAAGAAGGCGCCCGCCAAGAAGCGCACCCCCAACGCCGCCTTCATGAAGGCGCTGACCCCCAGTGCTGCACTGGCCGCCATCGTGGGCGCGAACCCGCTGCCCCGCACCGAGGTGACCAAGAAGGTCTGGGACTACATCAAGAAGAACAAGCTGCAGGACTCGGTCAACAAGCGCATGATCAATGCCGACGCCAAGCTGAAGGAAATCTTCAAGAAGGCCCAGGCTTCCATGTTCGAGATGACCAAGCTGGTCAACGACCACCTGAAGTGATCCGGGCGCGCCTTCGGGCGCGTTCCTTGCCTCACAAAGCCGACGTTCCGTCGGCTTTGTCGTTTCCGCACGCTCAGCACCGGTCTTGGCCCGAAGCCCTGGACTCCTGTGCGAAACTGCGTCGCCCCTTGATCACCCGCGCATGACCACCACGCCCCCGACCCCGCCCCAAGAGCCCGCCGAGGGAACGCCGGCGGCGATCACGCTGCCGCCGATGCAGCACAAGACGGTGCTGGTGATCGATCTGGTGGAGTCGGTACGTTTGATGGCCGCCAACGAGGCGCAGGTGGTGGCGCTGTGGCGCGGCTTCGTGCAGTTCGCCACCACCGAAGTGCTGCCCGCGCGCGGCGGGCGTCTCGTCAAGAGCCTCGGCGATGGCCTGCTGGCCGAGTTCGAGCATCCCGCGCAGGCGGTTCGCGCGGCACTCGAACTGCACCGCCATTTCGACACTGCCAACCGCAGCCTGCCTGCCGCGCAGCAGCTCTACCTGCGCGCCGGCGTCAATGCCACCCAGCTCTACGTGGACGACGTGGACGTGTACGGCCACGGCGTGAACCTGGCCGCGCGCGTGGCCGACCTGGCCGCCCCGGGCGAGACCGTGGTCACCGCCAGCGTGTACGACGCCATCGTGGTGGGCGTGGACGCCGATGTGATGGACCGCGGCGAGAGCTACCTCAAGCACTGGCCCGAGCCGGTGCGCACCTGGGCGGTAAGCCCGGTGAACGAACGCACGCCGGTGGTGCGCCTGCCCACCCCGGCCGAATCGGCAAGCGACTTCCGCCCCGGCGTGGCGGTGGTGCCCTTCGAGACACGCAGCCACGCGGCCGAGCAGTTCGTCATCGGCGAGCTGATTGCCGATGGCGTGATCACCCAGCTCTCGCGCAGCCAGGATTTGCGCGTGATCTCGCGCCTGTCCACCAGTGCCTTCAGGGGCCGCGGCAACACGCCGGCCGAAATCGGCCAGCGCCTGGAAGCGTCTTACACACTGAGCGGCAGCTACGTCAACTTCGGCGACAAAGTCGTCATCACCGCGGAGCTGAGCGACAACCGCCGCGACGAGGTGGTGTGGGCCGAGCGCCTCTCGGGCGACACGCTCGATCTGCTGCAGATGCAGAGCGAACTGATCACCCGCCTGAGCGAGGCCACTGCCAACGCCGTGCTGCACCATCTGGTGCAGCGCACGCTGGTGCAGCCGGTGCCGCAACTGGAGAGCAATGCCCTCATGCTCGGGGGCATCACGCTCATGCACCGCTCCACCCCGCGCGATCTGCAGCGCAGCCACGAGCTGCTGGAGGCCGTGGTGGACCGCCACAAACGCGTGGCCACGCCTTGGGCCTGGCTGGCCAAGTGGCACATCATGCAGGTGGTGCAGGGCCTGGCGCCCGAGCCCGCACGGGCCTTCCGGGAGGCGATCGGTGTCGCCGACCGCGCACTGGATCTGGAGCCCAACAGCACGCTGGCGATGGCCATCAAAGGGCATGCGCTGTGCCACTTGGGCGAAGACGTCGAAGGTTCTCGTCGCTTGCTGATCGAATCCACCGACACCAATCCGAACGATCCCATGGCCTGGCTGTATCGCAGCGTGTGGTCGACGCTCTGGGGAGTGGCAGACGAATCCGTCGTGGAAGCCGAGCGCGCACTCAGCCTATCCCCACTGGATCCGCAAAAGTACTATTTCGAGATGATGCTGGCGAACTGCTATCTCGCCTCACACCGCCTGTACGACGCCATCGAACTCGGCAAGGCTTCGGTCCGCAAGAACCGATACCACGCACCGACGATCCGGGCGCTGCTCATCGCGCAATTCGAGTCTGGGGATCACGCTGGCGCTCGCGAAACCTTTGCATTGCTGCGGCAGGTTCAGCCAGACCTCACGATTCAGCGCTACCGTACCGCGGGCAGCCAGAGCCCGATGCGGCAGCGAGCGATACAGGCGCTTAGCGCCCTAGGCCTGCCGGAATCTTGAATCTTCAACTGGGAGAGACCAATATGAGCGCATTGAGCGGTGGTGTCAGTGGCGGCGTGAGCGGAGGCGTCAGCGGAGGCGTCAGCGGAGGCGTCAGCGGTGGCGTCAGTGGCGGTGTCAGTGGCGGTGTCAGTGGCGGTGTCAGTGGCGGTGTCAGCCAGGCAATAGCCTCGACCGACGCCCTAACCCTTTCCCGCGCGGCCATCGTCGGCCCGTTCGAGGGCGCGTCGCTGCGTGTGAACTGGCCAACGTTCGACGACCCCGACAACCTAAAGCGCTGGGCCGAGGCACCGCGCGTGGCCGCGGTGTACTCCGAAGTGCTTGAAGGCTTGAGCTACGACGTCGACAAGCCGCGCAAGTCCGCGTCGCTGCGTTTTGCAAACGGCAGCAAGAATCATCGGCTGGTGCAGCTTGTCGGTCCCGACGAAAAGCTCATCCAGAGCCAACTGCAACTCGTCGCAGCCTATGCCGACCTGCGCCCCGATCGCGCGGTCGAGGTGGTCGAGCAGATGGGCTTTCCAGTACCTTTCTGGGGCTCCGTCGTGGGCCTGACCGCGCACCGCCACGGCAAAACGCTCGCGCTGCTGGACGTCGCCTTCTCGCTCGCCGTGAGCGTGGAGCAGCGCTTCAAGCAGATCTTCTCGGTGCCACGGCCGGTCGAGTTCTCGCCGCAGATCCAGCCCATGATCCCCACACCCGGCCACGGCGCCTGGCCCAGCGGTCACGCCACCGAGGCCTTCCTCGCGGCCACGTTGCTGCAGGCGCTGCTGGACGCGGCCATGCCCGCGAAGAAAAAGCAATCGGGCAACGGGCAGGCGAGCCACGAGCAATTGCAGCGCCTGGCCGCGCGCATCGCCGTCAACCGCACCGTGGCCGGGCTGCACTACCCGGTGGACAGCGCGGCCGGGCGCCTGCTGGGCACCGCGCTCGCTGAGTACCTGGTGGCGCGCGCCACCGGCAAGGCGGTGCACGAGCGCAGCTTCGATTCGGCGCTGTTCATCGAGAAGGACGGCGCGCCGATGGACTTCAGCCTGCACGCCCCGATGGACCACGCCAGCGGCAGCGCCTACACGCGATCGCCCAAGGCACAGGACGTGCCCAAGGCGGACCTGCTCGCCTGGCTGTGGGAGGAAGCCGTCAAGGAGTGGCAATGAGCTGGGCCCCCCTGCCCCGCGGCGCCTTCACCGGCATCGACTGGTCGGCGCCCGGCGCCATCGATGGCATGGACCCCTATCTGGCCTGGGCCGAGGCCGATGGCTTCGTGGGGTACCACGTGCACGGCGAGGACGACCAACCCAAGTGGCTGCCCATCGTCATCGGCCTGCGCGAGTGCGCCGACGTGCGCCAGCTGGTCGACGCATCGTCGAGCCGCTGGCTGCAGATTCCGCAGGTCTACCTGCTGATACCCGGGCTGCGCCACTGCACAGCTCGCGTGTCGAAGAAGTTCTTCGAGCACTGGCGCAACGGCCACGCGATGCGAGCGCTGATCGACCGCTTCGAGCTTGGCCTCCCAGTGGAGCACCACACGCAGGAACTGCCCCACTGCTGCCACCCGCACGAACACCCTCGGCCACCGAAGGGGCGTCTGCGCGGCCCGGTGCTCGGCCTCATCGACGGCGGCCTCGCGGTGGCCAACGCGGCATTTCGCGACGCGCGCGGTCGCACGCGCGTGAAGCACTTCTGGCGCCAGGACAACCACTACGGCGGCGCGTGGCCCGGCACGCCGGACAACAAGCGCGTGCCACTGGATCCGGCCCGCGCCGGCCCCGAACCGCGCGACCTGGGCTACGGCCACGCGCTCGACGCAGCGGCCATCGACGCCGCCATCGCGCGCTATACGCACCACCGCCGGCTCGACGAAGACGCGCTCTACCGCCACCTGCAACTCTGGGATCTGGCGCGACCGGTGAACCACGGCACCCACGTGATGGGCCTGGCCACCGCGCCTGGCGGCTTGCTGAACCCGCAGGACAACGACTTCGCCAGCCATTGCGAGCTGATTGCCGTGCAGCTGGACTGGGCCAACGTGCTCGACACCTCAGGCGGCGCCATGAACGTGAGCGTGCTCGACGGCCTGCACTACATCGTCTCGCGCTGTGCCGACGACGCGGCCATCGTGGTCAACATCAGTTGGGGCACGTTGGCGGGCCCGCACGACGGCAGCTCGCTGCTGGAGGCGGCCATGGACGAACTGGTGGAGCGATTGGACGGGCGCCTGCAGATCACCGTGCCGGCCGGCAACGGTTACCAGAGCCGCACGCACGCCAATGCAGAACTGCCGGCAGGCACGCGCAAGAAGGACTCCGGGCTCGCCCTGCATTGGCGCGTGCTGCCCGACGATCACACGCAGAGCTTCCTGGAGATCTGGCTGCCCGATGACGCGCAGGATGTGTCGATCACGGTGCAGCCGCCCGAGCGGGCCGCGCAGGTGGTCACGCTGGCGGCGGGGCAATCGGGCATGTGGACCGGCGAGGATGGCCGGCCACAGTGGTCGCTGATCTACCCGCGCACCACCGCACTCGGTGCACGTGGCACCTGCGCCCTGCTCGCCGTCGAGCCCACGGCAAGTCACGACCCTGAACGCGCGCTGGCGCCGTTCGGGCGATGGACGATCACGCTGCGCAATGGCGGCCGCCAGCCCGTGGTGTTCGACGCCTACGTGGAGCGCGACGACGTGGCGCTGGGCATGAACACCGGCGCGAAACAATCGTGGCTGGAGGACGTGCACTACAACACCCAGGGCAATCTGGATGGCTGGGTCGACCAGCCCGGCAACCCCACGCCGATCCGGCGCAGCGGCGTGTTCAACAGCTTGTCCACCGGGCGCCACACCATTGCCGTGGGCGGCACCCGCGCGACCGACAGCGGGCGCGCACCACTGGCGCACTTTGCGCGCTACTCGCCGCAGAAGCCCGAGCCCGACGCCGCGCGAGCGCAGCGCCCCGATGTGCGCAACGTGCCACAAATCCTGGCCTCCTGCGATGACAACACGGCGCTGTGGGGCGTGCGCAGCACGGGCAGCCTGAGCGGGGGCACGGTGCGCCTGGCGGGCACGAGCTCGTCGGCCCCGCGCGAGGCGCGCCGCAGGCTCAACGCCCTTAAGTGAAGAACACGCCCGGCGGTGCGCTCACCAGCGCGCCGGCAGCGGCTTGACGAGCCAGATCCAGCGTTCGCGCACTTCAATGAAGCCGCCGGTTTCCAGGTCCTTGAGCAGGCGGCTCACCATTTCGCGCGAGCAGGCCAGGTGTTGCGCGATCTGCTGGTGCGTGACCTTCTCGCGCAGCGGGCGTTCGCCGGCCTCGTTGGATTCGCGCGCCCAGTCGTTGAGCAGTTTCACCAACCGGCCGTAGACGTCGATCAGTGCGACGCTGCGCGCGCTTTCGGTGGCCAGGCGCGCGCGGCGGATGAGGCGCGCCATGAGTTCCAGTGCGAATTCGGGGTGCTCGGCGATGTAGGCCAGCAGCCGTTCGCGGGTGATCACGGCGCAGGTGGTGGTGTCGGTGGCCTCGACGTTGGCCGAACGCGGCCCGCCGTCGAGCGACATCTCGCCCACGTATTCCAGCGGGCCGTAGACGCCCAGGGTGAGCTCCTTGCCCGTGGCATCGGCCACGTAGGCGCGCAGGCGCCCCTTGAGCACGATGTAGAGGGTGTCGCCGACATCACCCTCCTGGATCAGCAGGGCGCCACGGCGGTAATGGCGGTGCACCCCCTGGGCCGCCAGCGCTTCGATGTGTTCGGTGTTGCGAGAATTCAGCGTCGAAGGGCTGGCAGCGGGCATCCGGGGCGATCAGGGGTGGGTGTAACCGCCCGAATTGTGCGCGACCGGTGTGACGATGCGCAAGGCGGGCACCACCGGGGGCAAGGTGTTGATCCGCTGCAGCAGGCGGCGGATGCTGGGCGCGCCGGCCTTCTCGCGCAGGGTCTTGATCTGGCTGCGCACGGTGGACACGGCCACGCCGTTCTCGGCAGCGATCTCGTGGATATCGAGCCCGCGACACAGGGCCAGCAGCACCACCTCTTCGGTGGGGCTGAGCGCCAACGCGCGCGCGAACATGCGAACCGCGAGGTTGTCGCACACGTTCTGGCGGGAAAGCACCACCAGCACGGTGGGTTTGTCGTCTTCCAGCGGGTGCGACAGCGGCGTGAAGGCCATCGACAGGTCGTGATCGCCCTCACGCATGAGCACCAGGCGGCGCTGGCCGCGCAGCGCGGCGTCCAGCGCCTGCTGGATGCGCTCGCTGTGCTCGGGCGTGCTGCCCATGAGGTTGCCGCTGCAGGCGCGCAGCATGCGGCGCTGCGCGAGCTCGTGGCGTGCCAGGTGGTTGGCATGCAGGATGCGGCCCTGCGCGTCCAGCAGCAGCATGCCGTAGTCGATCTCGTCGAACACGCGCAGCAAGTGGGCTTCGCTCAGCGACGAAGTCTCCTGCACGTTGTACGAAACGCTTCCCCAAACCTTGTCCGTTGTCTGCAGCATGATGAACCTCCTGTTGAGACAGAAGTGTTCGTTTTTGCAGCCGCCGGCGCTGTGCCGTGGTGACAGGCTGTTTGTGATGTATTCACCAAACCGCGCCCGCCGGCACGGTGGGGAATCGACGCCTCAACGCTGGAGTGCTGCCTGGCGAATGGCGCTGAGCGTGCCGCGCGTGGTGATGACCTCGGGGTCGAGTGGCACCACGATCACCGTGCCGCCCGGGTGCGCCAGTGCGCGGCGCAACGCGGGCTCGAAGTCGGCCGTGGCGGCCACACGCTCGGCCGCATAGCCGTAGGCGCGCGCCAGTGCCACGAAGTCGGGGTTGGCCAACGTCGAGCCGCTCACGCGCGCCGGGTACTCGCGCTCCTGGTGCATGCGGATGGTGCCGTAGCTGCCGTTGTCCAGCAGCAGCACGATGCTCCTGGCGCCATGCTGCACAGCGGTCGCGAGCTCCTGCCCGTTCATGAGGAAATCGCCGTCGCCCGCGATGGTGAAGGCCAGCCGCCCGGTGGCGATGGCCGCACCGATGCCCGCCGGTACGCCGTAGCCCATGGCGCCGTTGGTGGGGGCGAGTTGCGTCTTGTGCCCGCGCGCCAGCCCCGGGTAGCGGTAGAAGCGGTGCAGCCAACTGGCGAAGTTGCCCGCGCCGTTGGTGAGCACGGCGTCCTCGGGCAGCAGGCGCTGCAGCGTGTGCACGATGGCGGGCATGTCGATCGGACCCGGCAGCTTCACGCCGTTGTTCGCCGGATCGATGTTGGCCAGGTAATCGGCATGGCTGCCGGCGGTCCAGTCGGCCCAGGGCAGCTGCGGTGGCGCGGTGAGCACCTCCAGGCTGCGCGCCGCTGCGTTCATGCTGGCCTGGATGGCGAGCGTGGGTTGGTACACGCGGCCCAGTTCTTCTGCGCTGCTGTGGATGTGCACCAGCTTCTGTTTCGGCACCGGCGCCTCGATCAGCGTGTAGCCGCCGGTGGTGCTCTCGCCCAGGCGCGGGCCGATGGCGATCAGCAGGTCGCTCTCGCGGATGCGTTTCGCGAGCGCCGGGTTGATGCCCAGGCCGACGTCGCCCGCGTACTGCGCGTGGTGGTTGTCGAAGGTGTCCTGGAAGCGGAAGGCGTTGGCCACCGGCAATTGCCAGTTCTCGGCAAAACGCTGCAGGGCGGCCGCACTCTGCGGGGTCCAGCCGCCGCCACCGGCAATGACGAAGGGGCGCTCGGCAGCCAGCAGCAGCGTGCGCAGCTCGCGCAGCGCGCCGGGATCGCTCCAGGCCTGCACTGGCTCCACGCGCGCCAGCGGCTGGGCGCTCACCGTGTGCGTGAGCATGTCTTCGGGCATCACCAGCACCACCGGGCCAGGGCGGCCGTTCATGGCGGTGGCGAAAGCACGCGCCACGTATTCGGGGATGCGGCGCGCATCGTCAATGCGCTCCACGCGCTTGGCGAAGCCCTTCGTGGACGGTCCGAAAAACGCAGCGAAGTCAACCTCCTGGAAGGCCTCGCGGTCGCGCGCATCGCTGGCCACGTCGCCCACGAACAGCACCATCGGCGTGCTGTCCTGGAAGGCGGTGTGCACGCCAATGGACGCGTTGGTGGCGCCGGGCCCGCGCGTCACGAAGCACACGCCAGGACGGCAAGTGAGCTTGCCGTGCGCCTCGGCCATGAAGGCCGCACCGCCCTCCTGGCGGCACGTCACGAAGCGGATGCGATCGCCGTGCGCGTGCAGGCCGTCGAGCACCGCGAGGTAGCTTTCGCCGGGCACGCCAAAGGCGTGGGTGACGCCCTGCGCGATCAGGCACTCCACCAGCAAGTGGCCGGCCAGTTTTTCGTGGCTCATGTCGTGGCTCATGTCGTGGCCCATTTCGCGGCTCATTTCGCCACCCCCGCCACGCGCTTGCCCACACCCAGCGCTGCGAACACCGACAGCGCCAGCACCACCGCACCGCCCGCCAGGGTCGCGGCATACCAGCCACGGTCCATGAACAGACCGAAGATCAGCGGCGAGAGGGCGAAGCCGACATCCAGGCCGGAATACACCGTGCCGTAGACGCGGCCCGTGGCGCCCTTGGGGGTGGCCCGCTTGATGAGCATGTCGCGGCTGGGCCCGGCCACGCCGACCGCAAAGCCGGTGGCGGCCAGCACAACCATGGTGCCCGCTTCGCCGAACCAGCCGGTGGCGCACAGCAACATGAACAACGCGCCCAGACCCATGGCCCAGGCCACCACCACGTCGCTGGAGATGCGGTGCTGCTGGCCGTACACCGACACGAAACCGCCGACGAACATGCCCGCCGCCGCACACAGCATGTAGGCGCTGACGGTGACGGTGGCCGCCTCCATCGAGGTGCCGTAGAGGGCTTGCAGGATGGACGGCGCAAAGCTCTGCACCACCGCGAGCGTCATGGTGGAGAGCAGAAAGAACGCAAAGCACCACCACACCACGGGCAGCTTGAGGAAGGCCAGGTCGTGCTCGGTGGCCGTGCCGTCGGGCTGGCGCGGCGCGCGCACCACCACCTCGGTGAGCAGCTTGTCGCGCTGCCACCAGAGCAGCGCGAGCACCGCCACGTAGAGCACCGCGGCCGCGTGGTACGCGGTACGCCAGTCGCTCAGTGCGGTGATGCCGACCAGGAAACTGGGCGCCAGCGCCCAGCCCAGGTTGCCGGTGAGGCCGTGTGCGCTGAACGCGTGACCCAGGCGCGGGGCCGACACCCGCTGGTTGAGGATGGTGAAATCACAAGGATGGAACGGGGCGTTGCCGATGCCGGCCAGCACCGCCACCGCCATCAGCCCGGCGTAGCCCGTGGCCTGCGAGGCGACCAGCGAGGCCACCAGAAAGCAGCCGATGGCGGCAAACAGCACCGGGCGTGCGCCCACGCGGTCGACGAGAAAGCCCGAGAGCGCCTGGCCGATGCCGGAGATGACGAAGAACACGGTCATCAACAGCCCGACGTCGGCGAAGCCGAGGCCGAAGTCGCGGATGAACACCGGAAACAAGGGCGCGAGCAGCAGATGCGAAAAATGCGAGGTGCCGTGCGCCAGGCCGACCAGCCCGATGACGGTGGCGTCCTGCTTGAGGGGAACAGGGTTGGCAGGCGGCAGCGCGCCCAGCGTGGCAGAGGTCATGGAACGAGATGGTAGCGAGGGCGGCGCCCTGGCGCTGCCCGATGGGCGACTTGCGGACCGACCGCTCAGTGCTCAGTGCTGACTGACGGGTTCGAGCACGGGTGGCGGGCCGGCAGTGAGCACGGCGTCCAGCGCGGCCTGCACCACCGGGCGGGCCTCCACCGGGCGCAGCCAGCGGTTGCGGATCAGGCGCACACAGACACGCTTGGTCATGGAATGCGCGCGCCCGCCACGGCTGGTGAACATGAACAGCGTGCCGCGGTTGCTGGCCCAGGTGAGCTGCGCGCGCAACCATTCGCCATGGGAGTAAAGGTCGACCCAGGCACCCTCGCGCAACGAGAGCAACAGCTGCTCGGCATCGAGCGCGCTTTCGTCTTCCAGCGCGCCGCTGGTGCTGGTGTCGAACTCGGCGCCGTGCAGACTGCCGTAATCGGTGGCGATGGTGTCCTCGAAGCCGGCGCTGGCCATCTCGTTCTTGCCGAGCCAGGGTTGGTCAGCCGCCTTGGGCACGCGCTGCTCCGGGGTGGCCGGGGCGAGTTCTTCCAGCACCAGCAGCGCGGTGGCGGCCTCGTCGTCAAGCGGAATCGGATCGCTGTGGCCGCTGTCGCTGCGCACCTTGGCGCGGCGCAGGCCGAGCACCGGCTCGTGCAGGCGCAGCAACGCGTCGAAGAAGGTCTGCGTCTCGGCCGGCGACTTGCCCAGCACCTCCAGGCCTCGCCGCAGCGTCTTCACCAGCCCGGGGACGATGCGGAACAGCTCGGCTGGACGGCGCAGCGTCACATCCTTCTTGATGCTCCAGAGCAAGTCGGAGACCGCCTTGCGATAGGCGTTGAGGTCCTCCTGCGTGGCGGGCAGGCCCATCTCGGCCGACGCCAGCACCAGCGACCAGCTGCCGTAGATGAAGTCGAGGATGAACCCCGGCGCGTTCTCGACGTCGGGGCGCTGGCTCAGGTCCCAGGCGATGCGGTCGGCCAGCGCCTGGCGGTCTTCCGCGTGGCGCAGCGCCCGCAGCTGGTCGTTCTTGACCTGTTCTTCCCGCTCGTCCTGCGAGCGCCAGTGGCCGCGCAATTGCTCCAGCGTCTCGCCGAAGGCCTTGGGGTCATCGCTGGCGCGTTCGTTGAGGGTGCGGAAGGCCTCGCGCACCGGCGCGAAGAAGGAGTCGAACTCCTCGCTGAACTCGTCGTTGTAGCGAAAGCTGCGCTGCGCCACGCTTTCCACCAGGCGGCGCGCAGGGTGGTTGTCCTCGCCGAAGAAGCGCGGCTGCGTCATGGCCTGCTGCAGCAGGGCCGGCTCGAGCGCCACCACCGCTTCGCGCACCGGGGCCAGAAGCAACGGGTCGCGCGCCACCTGATTGACCAGCTTGCGCACCACGTCCAGGCCGACTGCCTGGGCCACCGATTGCGCGTGCTCCTTGAGTTCGAGCAGCATGCGCGTGCGCTCGGTGGCGCTGGCGGCCTTGCCCCATTCGCCGCTCAGTTGCGAGCCGATGCTGACGTGACGCACCGGGCGGTCCACCGCCGGCAGATCGCGAAAGCGCGTGCGTTCCTCTTCCAGCACCACCTCGTCGAGCACCGGCAGCGCGGCCTGCGCCGCGAGCTCGGCTCGCTCGCGTTCGAGCGCGCGGTAGTAGCTCGCATCAAGCCGTTGCTCGAACGCCGGGCCGCCCTGCTCCAGGAACTGCTGCATCACGTCGTGATCGAGCATCGGCGCGCTGCGCGCGAGGTCGGCCATGGGCGGCAGCCATTGCGTTTCGGCGTGGGCGGTTTGTGACTGCGTGGACGGCATGGCCATGCCGCCGGGCGTGAACTCGAAGTCGAGCAGATCGCGCTTGGGCGGAGGCGGCGGTTTGGTGGCCTGCGGGTCGGCCACCAGGCGCACACGGTAGCTGGCCTCCTGCACGTTGGCCTTCTGCAGCGTGAGCGCGAGCTGCTCGTACAGCGTGCGCAGCTCACGGCCCAGGGGCGTGGCCAGGTGGCGCATCCACAGGGTGCGGATCTCGGGGTCGCTATCGCTGCCGGCGATGAGATCGCGCAACACCCGCACGTAAACCGAGGGCCGCATCGGGTTCTTCTCGGCATGCACGCTGTGCAGGCCGATCAGCGAGCTCATGCGGGCGTCCAGGACAGCCAGGGCCTGCTCCACCTCGGGCAGCAGGTTCTGCAGCACCTTGGCCGATTCGATCGATTCGTTGACGGCGCTGTCGTCCACCAACGCCAGCAGCTCGGAGTTCGACAGCAATGCCATCGACGATGTATTGCCTTCGTTGTACCCGTTCTGCAAAGCGCCCTTGAGGCGCTGCGCGAACGCCGGGCCCCAGGTCTGGCGGTGCTTGATCAGGGTGTACCAGGCGCGGGCACAGCGGTCGCGGGCGGCGACGTCGCGCTGGTCCTTTTCCTCCTGCTGCAGCGAACTGACCGCCACATCGATGCAGCGGCCCAGCGAGGGCGCGGCATGGCGCACGGCTTCATCGAAGCACTGTTCAAGCAGGGGTGAGTTGACCGGCATGGTCTCGGGTTCAGGCATTCGTCACGTGATACGGATCACGGTTATAGCCGCGCCGTGCGTGAACGATGTGGTGATCGGCCGATTTCCGGACGACCCAAGGCTTTGAGGTTCCGACCGGTCATGCGGGGTGGGCGGACGGTTGGCGCGGTTCTTGTTTGCACCACGGTCGACAGGGGTTTCAAGCGCCTGTCACGCACCTCATGCACTGTTTCGGCCACCCATGGAGACACCGCTTTACAACCGAACCCCTCATGCGTGGCAGGCCCTGGCCCGCCCGGATGGACAGGGCCTGGGCCGCCAGGCCCACACGCTGCTGCTGCTGGCCAACGGCCGGCGCACGTTGCGCGAGCTCTCGCGCCTGCTCGACGAGGACGTGAGCGAGGCCGCCCGGCAACTCGCCGCGCAGGGCTACCTGCAGGACGTGCGCGCCGTCAACGCGCCCGAAGCCGAGCCCGAGGACGAGACCGTATAAGACAAAGGTACGCAGCCCGAACTCGGTCGGGGCGCGATCACGCCATCGGCAGTGGCTCGCCGAACTCGAACACGCCAGGGTTGCGCACCGGGTCCACGCCCACAGGAATCGCCGACTTGGGCGGATAGCGCCCCTCCAGCAGCAGCTTCGACAGCGGGTTCTCGATGCGCTGCTGAATGGCGCGCTTGAGCGGGCGCGCACCGAACACCGGGTCGAAGCCCACCTTGGCCAACTCGCCGAGCGCCGCAGGCGATACCTCCAGCTTGAGATCCATGGTCTGCAGCCGCTTTTGCAGGGCCTGCAGCTGAATGCCGGCGATGGCCTCGATGTGCTGCGCGTCGAGCGCGTGGAACACCACGGTCTCGTCAATGCGGTTGAGGAACTCGGGACGGAAGTAGTTCTTCAACTCACCCCAGACCGCCTCCTTCACCTCGTCGTATGGCTGGCCGGCCATGGACTGGATCATGTGCGAGCCGATGTTGCTCGTCATCACGATCACGGTGTTCTTGAAGTCCACGGTGCGGCCCTGGCCGTCGGTCAGGCGGCCATCGTCGAGCACCTGCAGCAGCACGTTGAAGACATCGGGGTGGGCCTTTTCCACCTCGTCGAGCAGCAGCACCGAATACGGGCGGCGGCGCACCGCTTCGGTGAGGTAGCCGCCCTCCTCGTAGCCCACATAGCCGGGCGGCGCGCCGATCAGGCGGGCCACGGAGTGCTTCTCCATGAACTCGCTCATGTCGATGCGAACCAGATGTTCTTCGCTGTCGAACAGGAAGCCGGCGAGCGCCTTGCACAGCTCGGTCTTGCCCACGCCGGTGGGGCCGAGGAACAGGAACGAGCCAGTGGGCCGGTTCGGGTCGGACAGGCCCGAGCGCGAGCGGCGGATGGCGTTGGCCACCGCACTGATGGCCTCGTCCTGACCCACCACGCGCTGGTGCAGCTTGTCTTCCATCTGCAGCAGCTTGTCGCGCTCGCCCTGCATGAGCTTGCTCACCGGAATGCCGGTGGCACGCGCCACCACCTCGGCGATTTCTTCGGCGCCCACTTGCGTGCGCAGCAGCTGCGGACGGCCGCCTTCCTTCTTGCCAGTTTCAGCGGCCTGTGCGTCCTTCAGGCGCTTTTCCAGTTCGGGCAACTTACCGTATTGCAGCTCGGCGACCTTGTTGAAGTCGCCCTTGCGGGTGAACTCCTCGATCTGGTGGCGCAGCTTGTCGATCTCTTCCTTCACCTGCGCAGAGCCCTGGGCCTGCGCCTTCTCGGATTTCCAGATTTCTTCGTAATCGGCGATCTCGCGCTGCAGCCGGGCGATCTCCTCCTCGATCAGCTCATACCGCTTTTGCGAGGCTTCGTCCTTTTCCTTCTTCACCGCCTCGCGTTCGATCTGCAGCTGGATCAGGCGACGATCGAGTTTGTCCATCACCTCGGGCTTGGAGTCGATCTCGATCTTGATCTTGGCCGCGGCCTCATCGATCAGGTCGATCGCCTTGTCGGGCAGGAAACGGTCGGTGATGTAGCGGTGGCTCAACTCGGCCGCGGCCACGATGGCCGGGTCGGTGATGTCCACGCCGTGGTGAACCTCGTACTTTTCCTGCAGACCGCGCAGGATGGCGATGGTGGCTTCCACCGTGGGCTCGTCGACCAGGATCTTCTGGAAGCGCCGCTCCAGCGCGGCGTCCTTCTCGATGTACTTGCGGTATTCGTCGAGCGTGGTGGCGCCCACGCAATGCAGTTCGCCGCGCGCCAGCGCCGGCTTGAGCATGTTGCCGGCGTCCATCGCGCCTTCGGCCTTGCCCGCGCCCACCATGGTGTGCAGCTCGTCGATGAAGACGATGGTCTGGCCTTCGTCCTTGGCGAGTTCGTTGAGCACGCTCTTGAGGCGTTCCTCGAACTCGCCGCGGTACTTGGCGCCGGCCAGCAGCGCGGCCATGTCCAGGCTCAGCACGCGCTTGCCCTTGAGCGAATCGGGCACCTCGCCCGCCACGATGCGCTGCGCCAGGCCTTCGACGATCGCCGTCTTGCCCACACCGGGCTCGCCGATGAGCACCGGGTTGTTCTTGGTTCGGCGCTGCAGCACCTGGATGGCGCGGCGGATCTCGTCGTCGCGGCCGATCACCGGGTCGAGCTTGCCGGCGCGGGCGCGCTCGGTGAGGTCCAGCGTGTACTTCTTGAGCGCTTCGCGCTGGCCTTCGGCCTCGGGGCTGTTGACGTGCTGGCCGCCGCGCACGGCGGCGATTGCGGCCTCCAGGCTCTTGCGCGACAGGCCGGCCTCGTTGGCGATGCGGCCCAACTCGCCCTTGGCGTCGGCCACGGCCAGCAGGAAGTTCTCGCTCGCGATGTAGGCATCGCCACGCTTGATGGCTTCCTTCTCGCTGGCCTGCAGCAGCTTGCCCAGCTCGGGGCCGACCTGGACCTGCGCCTGGCCTTGAACCTGCGGCAGACGCTTGACCGCCGCCTCGGCGGCCTGGGCGAGTCCGCCCACGTTGACACCGGCGCGCTGCAGGATCGACTGGGGGCCATCGGCCTGGCGCAGCATGGCCAGCAGCAGGTGCACGGGTTCGATGTAGGCGTGGTCGTTGCCCAGCGCAAGGCTCTGGGCGTCGGCCAGGGCTTCCTGGAATTTGGTGGTGAGTTTGTCGAGACGCATGGACAGGCGCTCCGGAAAAAGTGGATTGCCGGACACATGGCGCCAGCCAGGCCGATTTCAAGGCAAGGCCCCTGCCGCGGCCTTGACCGGGATCAATACCGCCAGTAGGCGTAGCCCCAGGCCGTCTCGAAACCCAGTCGCTGGTAGAGCGACAGCGCCGGCGCGTTGCTGGCGTCCACCTGGAGGAACACGCGTTCGACGCCGCGTTGCCGGGCCTCGGTGGCCATGGCGCGCATCACCGCGCCGGCCAGGCCCCGCCGCCGCTGCGCAGCCGCCGTTCGCATGCCGTGCACACCGAGCCAGCCGTGGCCGAAGCTGGCCGCGCCACAGGCCAGGGTGACGCCGTTCTCCCGCAGGCTCGCGTAGCGCGTGCCCACCGCGCGCGCCAGGGCACGCGAGCGGCTGGCGCCGTCCACCGGATCCAGGCCTTCGCCCAGGAACATGGCCAGCCAGGCGGCGTCGGGCCGATCTTCCAGCACGGCATCGGGCCCTGGCCGGGCCGGCAGGCGCTCCAGCAGGTCGGCCACGCTGGTCGCCTGCGTCAGGGTGGGCTGGCGCCGCGTGAAGCCGCGCTGGCCGAGCGCGGTGTGGAAGGTGGCGAAGGACGGCACATCGGGCAGCCGCCACGCGGGCGCAAACCCGCGCTCGCGGTAGCGTTGAACGATGGTGTCGATGAGCCCCACATCGGGCTCGGCGTGGGAGAGCGGCACCGCACACTGCGCGCGCCCCACGGTGCCTGGGTCCATCGGCAGCAGCCAGCCGGGCACGGTGTCGTCGAGTTGCTCGGGGGCCACCGCCTGCACGGTGGCGCGCTCCAGCGAGTCGACGTCGGCGGCGCCCCGCATGGCCAGACTCAGGCGTTGTCGGCCCGGATGCCCCAGCGCGCCAGGGCGGCGTCGTCGCTCACGCGGGCATCGACCCAGCGCGCGCCCTCGGGCGTCTGTTCCTTCTTCCAGAACGGCGCCTGCGTCTTGAGGTAATCCATCAGGAACTCGCAGGCCTGGAAGCTCTGGCCGCGGTGGGCAGAGCTGACGATGACGAGCACGATCTGGTCCAGCGGCTTGAGCAGGCCCACGCGGTGGATCACGCGCGCGCCCAGAATGTCGAAGCGCTTGAAGGCCTCGTCGATCATGCCCTCGATGGCCTTCTCGGTCATGCCCGGGTAGTGCTCGAGCTCCATGGCACTGACCGCTTGACCGTCGTTGCGATCCCGGACCGTGCCGATGAAGCTGCAGACCGCGCCGATGCCCTTGTCCTGCAGGCGCAGCAGCGCCACCTCGGTGCTGAGGTCGAAATCGGTGGTCTGGATGCTGACGCGGGCGGTCAAGTCAACCTCCTGTCACCGGTGGAAAGAAAGCGACCTCGGCGCCATCGCTCAGCGCGGCGGACTCGTCGGCCATGGTCTGGTTGAGCGAGACGCGCACCGCGCGCCCACGCGCCAGCGCCTCGGCGTGCGCGCCGCCGCGAGCGATGAGTTCATCGCGCAGCGCGGCCAGCGTGGTGGCGCCGGTGCTGATGCGTTCGGCACCGGTGCCGATGGCCTCGCGGATAGAGGCGAAATAGCGCAGCTGGATGGTGTTCATGCGAGCAGGTCCGACAAGGCGATGTAGTGCACGGTGTCGCCGGGAGCGATGGTGGTGCCGGCGGGGTTGTCGACCAGGCCGTCGGCCCACACGGTGGAGGTGAGCACGCCCGAGCTCTGGTTGGGGAACAGGTCGAGGCCACCCTGCGCATTGCGGCGCACGCGCAGGAACTCGCGGCGCTTGTCGGCGCGCGGCACCGCGAAATCGGCGCGCAGCGGCATGGCCGGCGGCAGGCGCGGCGCCGCGGCGTCGGCCACGCCCTGCAGCTTGAGCAGGAAGGGCCGCACCAGCAGCAGGAAGGTGACGTAGCTCGACACCGGGTTGCCCGGCAGGCCGATGAAGTGGCTGCGGCCCGTGACGCCTGGATCGCGTCGCACGTGGCCGTAGGCAAACGGCTTGCCCGGCTTCATGGCGATCTGCCAGAGGTCGAGCGCGCCCAGCTGCTGCACGGCGGGCTTGATGTGATCTTCCTCACCCACGGACACGCCGCCGCTGGTGAGGATGAGGTCGTGGTGGTCGGCCGCCGTCTTGAGCGCGGCCAGCGTGGCCTCGCGCTTGTCGGGCACGATGCCGAGGTCGCTCACCTCGCAGCCGAAGCGCTGCAGCAGCGCTCGCAGGAAGAAGCGGTTGGAGTTGTAGATGGCGCCGGGCTTCATGGCCTCGGGCGGCACCTCGCCGGGCATCACGAGTTCGTCGCCGGTGGAAAACAGCGCCACGCGCGGGCGGCGTGCCACGCGCAGATGCGCCAGGCCCAGGCTGGCCGCCAGGCCCAGCGCGGCTTCGTCGAGCCGCTGGCCGCGTGCAAGCACCACGGCACCACGCGTCACGTCCTCGCCGGCGCGGCGCACCCATTGGCCGGGCTGCGGCACGGCGTCGATGTGAACGGCGTGGAAATCGCCACCGACTTCACGCGTGTCTTCCTGCATCACCACGGCGTCGGCGCCCGCGGGCAATGGCGCGCCGGTGAAGATGCGCGCGCAGGTGCCGGGCTTGAGCGGCGTGCCCGCGTGGCCGGCAGGAATGCGCTGGGTCACGGGCAGCACGGCACCCTTCTCGGTGACGTCGGCGCAGCGCAGCGCATAGCCGTCCATGGACGAGTTGTCGTTGGGCGGCACCTGCAGCGCGCTTACCAGGTCCTGCGCGAGCACGCGGCCGACGGCCTCGAACGTGGCCACCGATTCGGTCTCGTCCTCGTTTCGGGTCAACGGCTCGGCGTTGCGGAGCAAGGCATCGAGCGCGTCGTCCAGGGACATCAGGGGGGCGCGCGCCGGGGCGTTCATGTCTCGTCGGGTCTTGTGTAGTGGAACCGGCTGGCATTGTCGATCAGCCACGCGGCCACGTCATCGGGTGCGTTCAAATCCAGCACGGGCCGTGCGGGTGGTTCGGGCAACTGCGGGGCGCTGTCGGTGGCGACGGCAAGCACCCGGGGCTGGCCGGGGTAGATCACCGGCTGGCCGCTGGCCGCGCGCCAGACTTCGATCTTGGGCAAGTTGCTGCGCTTGAAGCCTTCGACCAACACCCAGTCGACGCCCTCGCTCAGGCGCGCGATGAGGGCGTGCACATCGTGCTCGGTGTCGGTTTCGTACTCGCGCATGATGACCATCCGCCGGGGCGACGCGGCCACGATCTCGACCGCGCCGGCCTCGCGGTGGCGCCAGGTGTCCTTGCCCGGGTGGTCGATGTCGAAGTTGTGGTGCGCGTGCTTGATGACGGACACACGCAGACCGCGAAAACGCAGCGCCGGGATGAGCTGCTCGACCAGCGTGGTCTTGCCCGAGCCCGAGAAGCCGGCAAACCCGACGACGTGCATGCGGGGCCGGCTCACGCGCAGTGTTCGGCGATGTACGCCTTGATGCGGGCCACATCGGCGGGCATGACCTGCACCCGCTTGGGCAACGCTTCGATGCCCGCGTAAGCGGCCGGGCACTCGGGCTCGTGGCCCAGCGCCTCGACGATGGTTTCGGCGAACTTGATCGGCAGCGCGGTTTCCAGCACCAGCATGGGCACGCCGGGTGTCAGGTGCTCGCGCGCGACCTTCACGCCGTCGGCCGTGTGGGTATCGATCACCACGGCAAAGCGCCGATCGACATCGCGAATGGTGGCCAGGCGATCGGCGTGCGTGCTCTTGCCGCTGAGGAAGCCGTACCTGCCCGCGGCGTCGGCGAACGCGGGATCGGCGCTCAGGTCGAAGCGGCCCTCGCGCGCCAGCGCGTCGTGGAACAGCGCCTTGCAGCGCGCGGCGTCGCGGCCCACGAGATCGAACACGAAGCGCTCGAAATTGCTCGCCTTGGAGATGTCCATCGACGGGCTGGAAGTCTCGTGCGTGTCGGCGCTGCCGCGCACGCGGTAGACGCCGGTGCGGAAGAACTCGTCGAGCACGTCGTTCTCGTTGGTGGCCACCACGAGATGCGCAATCGGCAGGCCCATCTGGCGCGCCACGTGGCCGGCGCAGACGTTGCCGAAGTTGCCACTGGGCACGGTGAAGCTCACGCGCTGCGTGTCGTTCGACGTCGCCTGGAAGTAGCCCGCAAAGTAGTAAACGACCTGCGCCAGCAGGCGCGCCCAGTTGATCGAGTTGACGGTGCCGATCTTGTGCGCGCGCTTGAAGGCCAGGTCATTGCTGACGGCCTTGACGATGTCCTGGCAGTCGTCGAACACACCTTCGACAGCGATGTTGTGGATGTTCGGGTCCATCAGGCTGAACATCTGCGCCTGCTGGAACGGGCTCATGCGCCCGTGCGGACTGAGCATGAACACGCGCACGCCGCGCTTGCCCTTCATGGCGTGCTCGGCGGCGCTGCCGGTGTCGCCGCTGGTGGCGCCCAGGATGTTGAGCTCTTCGCCGCGGCGGCCCAGTTCGTACTCGAACAGGTTGCCGAGCAATTGCATGGCCATGTCCTTGAAGGCCAGCGTGGGGCCGTTGGACAGGGCTTCGAGGTAGAAGCCGTCCTGCAGTTGCTTGAGCGGCACGATGGCCGCATTGCCGAACACCGCCTCGGTGTAGGTGCGCTCGCACAGCGTGCGCAGGTCATCGGCCGCAATGTCGTCGATGTAGAGCGAGAGGATCTCGAAAGCCAGCGCGGCATAGCCGCCCGGCCGACCCTCACCGTACACGGCCCGCAGGTGCTGCAAAGCGGCGGCGTCCAGCTGCGGATAGCGTTCGGGCAGGTACAGACCGCCATCGGGGGCCAGGCCCTCCAGAAGGATCTCGCAGAAGCGCTTGCGGTCGGGGTGACCGCGCGTGGAGAGGTAGCGCATCAGTTCAGCTCTTCCTTGCGGATGCGCACGATGGGGGCGAGCACGCTGGGCAGTGCCTGCAGTTGCTCGAGCACTTCGTTCATGGTGCCTTCGCGCGTGTCGTGGGTCAGGATGATGAGATCGGTGCTGGTCGCCCCTTCACCACCCACCTCGTCGGCCTCGCGCTGCAGCACGGCGTCGATGCTGATGCTGCGGCCGGCCAGCAGGCCCGTGACCTGGGCCAGCACACCGGCTTCATCGGCCACGCGCAGGCGCAGGTAGTAGCTGGTCACCACCTCGCTCATCGGCAGCACGGCCACATCGCTCATCGCGTCGGGCTGGAACGCCAGGTGCGGCACGCGGTGGTGCGGGTCGGCCGTGTGCAGGCGCGTCACGTCCACCAGGTCGGCGATCACGGCGCTGGCGGTGGGCTCGCTGCCCGCGCCCTTGCCGTAGTACAGCGTGGTGCCCACGGCATCGCCGTGCACCACCACCGCGTTCATGGCACCTTCGACATTGGCGATCAGGCGCTTGGCAGGCACCAGGCTCGGGTGCACGCGCAGCTCGATGCCCTTGGCCACGCGCTTGGTGATGCCGAGCAGCTTGATGCGGTAGCCGAGCTGTTCGGCGTAGCGGATGTCGGTCGCCGAGAGCTTGGTGATGCCCTCGATATAGGCCTTGTTGAACTGCACCGGGATGCCGAACGCAATGGCGCTCATGATCGTCGCCTTGTGGGCGGCGTCCACGCCTTCGATGTCGAAGGTCGGATCGGCCTCGGCATAGCCCAGGCGCTGCGCTTCCTTGAGCACGACATCGAAGTCGAGCCCTTTGCCGCGCATCTCGGAGAGGATGAAGTTCGTGGTGCCGTTGATGATGCCGGCGATCCACTGGATGCGGTTGGCGCTGAGGCCTTCGCGCAGCGCCTTGATGATGGGGATGCCGCCGGCCACCGCCGCTTCGAAGGCCACCATCACGCCGCGTTGCGACGCGGCTGCAAAGATCTCGGTGCCGTGCACCGCGAGCAGCGCCTTGTTCGCGGTGATCACGTGCTTGCCGGCCGAGATGGCCTCCATCACCAGCGCCTTGGCAATGCCGTAGCCGCCGATGAGCTCGATCACGATGTCGATGTCGGGGTTGGCGATGACTTCGCGCGCATCGGCCACCACCTTCACGCCGTCGCCGACCACCGCGCGGGCACGTGCCACGTCGAGGTCGGCCACCATGGTGATCTCGATGCCGCGGCCGGCGCGGCGGCGGATCTCTTCCTGGTTGCGCTTGAGCACCTCGAAGGTGCCACTGCCGACGGTGCCGATGCCCAGCAGGCCTGCTTGGATGGGTTTCATGGTGGAGAAGGGATACAGAAAGCGGAGATCAGGTGCCGTGGCGTTTTCGCCAGTGTTCGAGGAACCTTGCAACGCGGCCGATGGCCTCGCGCAGGTCGTCCTCGTGCGGCAGGAACACGATGCGGAAATGCTGGTTGTCGGGGTAGTTGAAGCCCGAGCCCTGCACCAGCATCACGCGCGTTTCCTGCAGCAGTTCCAGGAACATCTGCTGATCGTCCTCAATGGGGTAGATCTTCGGATCGAGCCGCGGGAACATGTAGAGCGCAGCCTGCGGCTTGACACAGGTGACGCCCGGAATGGCGGTGATGAGTTCATGCGCGAGGTCGCGCTGGCGGCGCAGGCGCCCGCCCTCGGCCACGAGGTCATTGATGCTCTGGTAGCCGCCGAGCGCGGTCTGGATCGCCCACTGACCCGGCACGTTGGCGCACAGGCGCATGTTCGAGAGCATGTTCAGGCCCTCGATGTAATCCTTCGCCGGCTTCTTGTCGCCCGAGACCACGAGCCAGCCCGCGCGGTAACCACAGGAGCGGTAGCTCTTGGACAGTGAGTTGAAGGTGAGGGTGAACACGTCCTCCGAGAGGCTGGCGATGGGCACGTGACGGGCGCCGTCGTACAGCACCTTGTCGTAGACCTCGTCCGCGAAGATCACCAGACCGTGCTCGCGCGCGATCGCCACGATCTGCTGCAACAGCTCCTTCGGGTACAGCGCGCCGGTGGGGTTGTTCGGGTTGATGACCACGATGGCCTTGGTGGCCGGCGTGATCTTGCGGCGGATGTCGTCCAGATCGGGCATCCAGCCCTTGGCCTCGTCGCACATGTAGTGCACCGGCGTGCCGCCAGAGAGGCTGGCCGCGGCCGTCCACAACGGGTAGTCGGGCGCGGGCAGCAGCACCTCGTCGCCGTCGTCAAGCAGCGCGTTGGTGGCCATCACGATGAGCTCGCTCGCGCCGTTGCCCAGGTAGATGTCGTCCAGCGTGACGCCCTTGATCCCCTGCAGCTGGGTCTCGTGCATCACCGCCTTGCGCGCCGCGAAGATCCCCTTGCTGTCGGAGTAACCGGCCGAGTTCGGCAGGTTGCGGATCATGTCCTGCTGGATCTCCTCGGGCGCATCGAAGCCGAACACCGCGAGGTTGCCGATGTTGAGCTTGATGATCTTGTGGCCCTCTTCCTCCATCTGGCGCGCCGCATCCATGATCGGGCCGCGGATGTCGTAGCAGACGTTGGCAAGCTTGGCGGATTTCTGGATGGTCTTCAAAGTCCCTCCACGGCGGCGATTGGGGAGATGTACTGGGCGATGTGCTGGGCGGCGGGCATGCGCCGAGGGCGGCAGGCCCGGGGCTAAGATGCGACCCTCGCACCCCGAGCAAACCGTCAATTTGACCACAGTTCCCCGGCCCGACCAGGCCATCCGCCCCGCATGAAACTGCACGCCGACACCCCGCATCAACTCGCCATCACCGCCCTGGGCGAGGGTTGGGTCGCGGTCAACGGCGAGCGCCACACCACCAGCCTGGTGCTCAGCGCGTCGAGTGGCTTGCGGGTCTGGCCCTGCGACCGGTTCGACCAACTCACGCCCGACCACTTTCACGAACTGATCGACGCCGCCGGCACGCTGCCCGAACTGGTGGTGTTCGGCAGTGGCAGGCGGCTGCGCTTCGTGGCACCGGCGCTGCTGCGCTCGCTGGTGGAACGTGGCATCGGTGTGGAGACGATGGACACCGCCGCGGCCTGCCGGACCTACAACATCCTTGCCGCCGAAGGCCGCCGGGTCACAGCCGCCTTGCTCCTGGAGCCCTGACGGGCCGACCCGGCGGGGGTATGCGTTAGGCGTTAAAATACGCGGCTGTTGCCCGAGACGGCCACCCGAATTCTTTCGGGTGACTCGCCCGCCTCGCCTGGCAGCCGACGCAACACCATTCACTCAAACCAGGGGTCTCCACAGCATGGCCGTCGTTGTCAACAAACCCATCCCCGAGTTCGAATCCCAGGCCACGGGCGGCGTGAAAGTCAGCCACCAGAGCCACCTCGGGCAGACGCTGGTGCTGTATTTCTACCCCAAGGACAACACGCCCGGCTGCACCACCGAGGCCATGCAGTTCCGCGACAAGTACAAGGATTTCGTCAAGGCCGGTGCCCAGGTGTTCGGCGTCTCGCGCGACAACATGAAGTCGCACGACGACTTCAAGGCCAAGCTCGAACTGCCGTTCGAGCTGATCGCCGATACCGAAGAGAAGATGTGCCACATGTTCGGCGTGGTCAAGAACAAGATCATGTACGGCAAGAAGGTCAAGGGCATCGAGCGCAGCACCTTCCTCATCGGCCCTGACGGCGTTCTGCGCCAGGAGTGGCGCGGCCTGAAAGTGCCTGGCCACGTCGAGGAAGTCCTCAAGGCCGTCAAGACCCTCAAGAAGGCCGCCTGAACCCCCGTTGCAGCCTTGCAGCGACACCGCAACGGCAGGCGTGGTGGTGTCACGGGGAAGGTGCATAATGGTTCGCATGTCTTCGGGCATTTCTCACGTCCCCTGCAGCCAGCAACCGCTCCGCTGCCCGCAAAGCCGCCTGGTACGCCTGGCGGCTTTTTGTTTTTTCGAGCCCGCGCGCTGAACGCCAAGCCCACATGCCACTGCCCCCCGCACCCACCAAACGCGCCGCCCTCCTCGCCCCCGACGCCTACTCGCTCAAAGCCTCAGACGCCTCGCTCGACGACTTCGACGATCGCAGTGGCGGCCTGACCATCCTCCCCCTGGAAGAACCCGCCGACGCGGCGCCCGCACCGGCCGAGGCCAGGCACCGCAAGCGGTCCAGACCGGCCGCCCCTGCGCCGGCGCCGGCAACGGCGCCCGAACCGGCACCGCGCGCCCGCCCGCAGGCCCGGGCCATCGAGCCACCGCCCCAGCAGGCCCCAGCCGCCAAGCCCGCTGCGGCAGCCGCGCCGGTGCCGGCACCGCGCCGCCGCAACAGCGGCAAGGGCCCGACAGGTGGCCCGGCGCGCCTGTTCGTGCTCGACACGAACGTGCTGCTGCATGACCCCATGAGCCTGTTCCGCTTCGAGGAACACGACATCTACCTGCCGATGATCGTGCTGGAGGAACTCGACGGTCACAAGAAGGGCATGACCGAGGTGGCCCGCAACGGCCGCCAGACCAGCCGAAACCTCGATGCCCTGGCGGCGCAGGTCGGCGGCGACATGACCAAAGGCCTCAAGCTCTCGGCCACCGGCCACCAGTCGGCGCGCGGTCTGCTGTTCTTCCAGACCGAGCCACTGGCCAGCGACCTGCCCACCAGCCTGCCGCAGGGCAAGGCCGACAACCAGATCCTGGGCGTGGTGGCCGGCCTGCGGCAGCGCCATCCCGAGCGCGAGGTCATTCTGGTGTCGAAAGACATCAACATGCGCGTGAAGGCACGCGCACTGGGCCTGCCCGCCGAGGACTACGAGAACGACAAGACGCTGGACGACGGCGAACTGCTCTATGCCGGCTCGCTGGCATTGCCGCAGGATTTCTGGACGCGCCAGAGCAAGACGATCGAGAGCTGGCAAAGCGGCAGCCACACCTTCTACCGGGTCAGCGGTCCGGCGGTGAGCCAGTTCTTCATCAACCAGTTCGTCTATTTCGAGGCGCCGGGCGAGCCCTCGCTGTACGCCCGCGTCACCGAGATCCGCGACAAGACCGCGGTGCTCAAGACGTTGAAGGACTACACCCACCTCAAGAACGCGGTGTGGGGCGTGACCAGCCGCAACCGCGAACAGAACTTCGCGCTCAACCTGTTGATGGACCCCGAGGTCGACTTCGTGACGCTGGCAGGGACGGCGGGCACCGGCAAGACGCTGATGGCCCTGGCAGCAGGTCTGACACAGGTGCTCGACGACCGTCGCTACACCGAGATCATCATGACCCGTGCCACCGTGAGTGTGGGCGAGGACATCGGCTTCCTGCCCGGTACCGAGGAAGAAAAGATGGGCCCCTGGATGGGCGCGCTGGATGACAACCTCGAGTTCCTGGCCAAGGGCGACGGCGGCAACGCCGGCGAATGGGGCCGCGCGGCGACCAACGAGCTCATTCGCAGCCGCATCAAGGTCAAGAGCATGAACTTCATGCGCG
>VFQM010001014.1_pt1 | contig 26826 bp, 25 predicted proteins | sample 3512391 | NCBI WGS metagenome assembly VFQM01 (sample SAMN10412369, study PRJNA504923) | tailings metagenome | isolation source: Replicate 1 from Balatoc abandoned mine | place: Philippines | reverse complement strand
TCCGCCCTCCCCCGGATCTTCGGGATCCGAGGGCAGGGGAAGGGCGGCGAGGGGGCCTAGCCGCCCCCGAACGGATCCGTCTGTTGGGAAATTTTCAACAGATCAAGTGCTCGGCTAGCCCGAGGGCCGCTTTTCTGTTTGGGGGCTGGGTTGGGTCAGCCTTTGGGTCAGCCTTTGGGTCAGCCTTTGGGTCAGCCTTTGGGTCAGCCTTTGTCGCGGCCGTTGCCGGAGAAGGCGTTGAGGGCGGACTCGACGATGGAGCCGACGGCGTCGACGGCGGCTTCGAAGGCTTCGATGAGGGGCTCGAGAAAGGACATGGCGGGGTCTCCGGGAAAGCGATCAGGAATATGATCGCGCCAAGAGGGGGCGCGCGCAAGGGGAGCGGGGAGCCGCCGGGCGGGTGAAGATCAGGCGAAAGAGAGGCGTTCGCGGGAGGGGCGGGAAAGAAAAGAGCCGGCGTCGCCGGCTCGGAGGGATTTGGCCAATTCGGCCTTGGCGCGTCGGCGCTCGGCCTTGGGGGGCTTGGCGTGAGCGCCGGCGCCGCCGCGGGTGATGGCCGCGGCGACGAGGGGGTTGCGGGGCTTGGGGGCCTCGACGCGGATGGAGAGGGTCTTCTTGGCCATGGCGGCCTCCGGGAATGGGCAAAAGGGAATTGTAGGGGAAAGGGAGCGCCAGGGCAAGGGAAATCGGGGGAATCGGGCGGCCGGCGGCATGGACAAACAAAAAGCGCGCGGATAGGATCGGCGGGTCGCGGGAGAGGAAAACAAGAATGAAAGCGATGGGGACGAGGATCGCGCGGGGAATGGGGCTGGGGCTCGCGGGCCTGGCGGGCTCGGCGCGGGCGCAGGGGATTTGGGAGGCGGCCGGGGGCTCGTGGGAGAGCGCCGCGTCGGGCTCGGGGGCGCTCGGCTGGAGCGTGGGGCTGCTGCTGGCGGGGGCGCTGGGGCTGGCGTGGCTGTCGATCCGGCTGGAGCGGAGCAACCGGAGGCTCGGGGAGGCGCTGCGCAAGGTGCAGGAGCAAGAGCAGATTTTGGGGGCGGAGAAGGACAAGCTGGCGATCGCGCGGCAGGCGGGGAAGATGGGGCATTGGGAGTGGAGGCTCTCGGAGGGGAAGCTGGAGTGGTCCGACGAGGTCTACGGGATCTTCGGGGTGGAGAAGGGGGTCTTCGAGCCGACGCGCAAGGCGATCCTGGAGCTGGTGGCGGAGGAGGACCGGAAGAATCTGGACGCGGCGCTGGGGAAGGCGCTCGGGTCGGAGCGGGGGGAATACGAGGTGGAGCACCGGATCGAGCGGCCGGACGGGGAGACGCGCTGGGCGGTGGAGGTGGGGCGGGTGGTGAGCGGGAGGGGCGGGCTGCCGGAGAAGATCGTGGGGACGATCCGGGACGTGACGGCGGAGCGGATGGCGCAAGAGCGCATCGAGCAGCAGAAGAGGGAGCTGTGGGCGCTGGCGAACTATGACCAGCTCACGGGGCTGGCGAACCGGAGGATGATCGAGGAGAGGCTCTCGCAGGCGCTGCGGGAGCACGGGAGGACGGGCAAGCAGGTGGGGGCGCTGTTCATCGACCTGGACCGGTTCAGCCGGATCAACGAGGCGCTGGGGATGGAGGCGGGCGACGCGCTGCTGAGGCTGGTGGCCGCGAGGCTGGGGGACCGGCTGCGGGAGACGGACGCGCTGGCGAGGCTGGGCGGGGACCAGTTCCTGGCGGTGCTGGTGGGGATCGACGACGAGCGGGCGGCGGCGTCGGCGGCGAAGGCGATCGGGGATCTGCTGGGGGATCCGTTCGAGCTGGGCGGGGAGGAGTTCTCGCTGACGGCCTCGATCGGGATCGCGCTCGGGCCGAAGGACGGGGGCGACGCGCAGAGGCTCTCGCAGGCGGCGGAGGCGGCGATGGACCGGGTGAAGAAGGACGGCGGGGAGTCGTTCGGGTTTTACCGGGAGGACATGACGAGGGCGGTGGAGGACCGGCTGCGCATGGAGGGGAAGATGCGCGAGGCGCTGCGCAAGGGGCACTTCGAGCTGCGGGTGCAGCCGCAGGTGAGCCTGGACGAGGGGGACACGGGGAGGATCGTGGGGGCGGAGGCGCTCATCCGGTGGAACGACCCGGAGGAGGGGATGGTGAACCCGGCGGATTTCATCCCGCTGGCGGAGGAGACGGGGCTGATCGGGCCGATCGGGGAGTGGGTGTTCAAGGAGGCGTGCGCGCTCTCGAAGAGCTGGGTGGAGGAGGGGATCGCGCCGGAGGGGTTCCGGCTGTCGGTGAACGTCTCGGCGCGGCAGCTGATGCGGGGGGATTTCGCGAGGATGGCGCGCGAGAGCGGGGCGGACGGGCTGGTGGTGGAGCTAACCGAGAGCGCGGCGATGGAGAGGTCGGCGCAGGAGACGATCGAGGAGCTCGAGCGCATGGGCATCGAGATCTCGATCGACGATTTCGGGACGGGGTATTCGTCGCTCTCGAGGCTGCGCGACCTGCCGATCTCGGAGATCAAGATCGACCGGTCGTTCGTGGAGGGGGTGGGGGACGGAGGGGACGCGATCTGCCAGGCGGTGATGGCGCTGGCGCGGAGCATGGGGATCCGGGTGGTGGCGGAGGGGATCGAGCGGGAGAGCCAGGAGAGGTTCCTGCGGGGGATCGAGTGCCACGCGGGGCAGGGCTACCGCTACGCGAGGCCGCTGGAGCCGAGGGCGTTCGAGGAGCTGCTGCGAGCGGGCGGGCGGATCGCGATCGGCTGAGGAGATCGGCTGGCGATCCGGCGGCGAGGGGGCTATTCTTCGCAGGGGGCGACGCGCTGGGCGCCGGAGAGAGCGGAGAGATCGATCGAGGCGAGGGCGTCGGAGAGGGGCTCGGCGAGGAGGATCTCCTCGGGGAGGCGTCGGCCGAGGGCGAGGCAGAGGCGGAAAGCGTTGGCGCCGGAGCGCAAGGCGAGGGCGACGCCCTCGATCGCGCCGGAGAGGTCGGCCTCGAGGAAGGGCTCGGGGCAGGCGGAGACGATGGCCTCGGAGCCCTCGGCGGAGACGGACAGCCCGAGGCTCTCGAGCTGGCGGGAGTAGGAGCGAAGCAGGCGGGCGGCCTCGGGGTCGACGATGGCGCGCGCGGGGGCGAGCAGGGGGACGGAGGGGAGGGAGCCGGATTCGGCCAGGGAGCGGACGCGCTCGGCCAGGCAGGCGAGGCGGGCCTCGAGGGGATGCAGGAGCCAAAGGCCGGAGGGGAGGTCGACGCCGACCCATCCGGAGGCGAGGGGCAGGACGGGGGAGGGGGAGCCGGAGGATCCGAAGAGATCGGCCTCGGGCTCGGGCAGGGGGCCGCGCCATCCGGCCGGGGCGGAGAGATGGCCGCCTTTGCGGCGGAAGCTCGCGGCGAGGGCGGAGGGGGGAGCGGCCGGGGCGGCGGAGGCGCCGAGGGCCTCGAGGGCGGACTTGAGGACGAACTGGTGGACGGAGCGCGGATCGCGAAAGCGCACCTCGATCTTGGCGGGGTGGGCGTTGGCGTCGACCATCTCCGGGGGGAGGTCGAGGAAGAGGACGTAGGCGAGCTCGCCGCCGCGGCGGGATTGGGCGAGGGCTTCCTTGAGGGCGTGGGAGAGGGACTTGTCGCGCGCGCGCCGGCCGTTGACGAAGAGCAGCTGGAGATCCTTGCCGGAGGGGAGGGCGGGCAGGGGGGCGAGCAGGCCGCGCAGGCGGTAGTCGCCCCAGGAGGAGTCCGCTTCGGAGGCGGCGGAGGAGAAGGCCTCGCCGAGCAGGGCGGCGGCGCGCTCGCGCAGGGTCTGCGCGGGGAGCTGGTGGAGGCGCTTGCCGTCCTTGGAGAAGCTCATGGCGACGGAGGGGCGCGAGAGGGCGCAGGAGAGGAAGGCCTCGCGGCACTTGGAGCTCTCGGTGGCCTCGCTCTTGAGGAATTTGCGCCGGGCGGGGACGAAGAAGAAGAGGTCGCGGATCTCGACGCTGGTGCCTTCCTTGCGGGGGGAGGGGGCGAGGGAGACGGGGCCGGCGCTCTCGCAGGAGGCGCGGAAGGCGAGGGAGGCGCCGCGGGCGCGGGAGTGGATCTCGGCGCGGGCGACGGAGGCGGCGGAGGCGAGGGCCTCGCCGCGGAAGCCGAGGGTCATGGCCAGGCGCAGGTCGTCGAAGGAGGCGATCTTGCTGGTGGCGTGGCGCTCGAAGGCGAGGGGGAGGTCGGGCTCGGGGATGCCGCAGCCGTTGTCCTCGACGCGGATGGAGCGCATGCCCCCGCCTTCGATGGAGGCGGAGATGGAGGAGGCGCCGGAGTCGACGGCGTTGTCGAGCAGCTCTTTGAGGCAGGAGGCGGGGCGCTCGATGACCTCGCCGGCGGCGATCTGGGAGATGAGGGCTTCGGGGAGCTTGCGGATGGGCATGGGGATCCTCGGGGACAGAATGGCAGTTTATGCGTTGAGGGGTGAATTAGCAAGAGATCAGCAAGAGATCGGCGAGAGGGAGAGTGGGCGCGGCGCGGGGAAAAAGATAGAATGGCGGGACGATGGCGATTTCGGGGACGGAGGGGAAAATGGGCGAGGGATACGGGCTGCTCAGGCGGCTGAGCCGGGAGAAGGATCTGGGGAAGACGGAGGCGGCCCGCGAGGAGGCGCGCAAGGCGGTGGGGGGGCTGGCGGCGGGGCTGGGGCTCGCGGAGCTGCCCCAGGAGGCGTGGGAGGGGGAGAATGGGGAGCGGACGCGGGCGATGCTGCGGATGTGCGCGGGCTTCGCGCCGGAGCGGCTGCGCGAGGAGATGCTGCGGGACCTGGCGCGCCGGGCGCTCGAGCGGGACGCGGCGGAGATGCTCGAGGAGACGGGGAGGATGGGGCGGAAGTGGTCGGAGGGGGCGCCGCCGGGGGAGGAGGGGCGCGGAGGGTGGAGGGACGATTCCTGGCAGATGATGACGGAGGCGCTGCGCCGGCGCGGCTGGATCGACGAATGCATGACCCTCAGGGCGTGGAGGTCGCTCGAGAGGCTCGAGGCGATCGGGGCGCTCGGGGAGGAGATCCGGGAGATCAACGAGATCTGGGAGGCGGTGGGGAAGCGGCGGGAGAAGGATTCCTTCGCGAGGGATCTGCGCGAGCTCTTCGAGGAGGAGGGGGAGGCGGGGGCGCTGGCGATCCGGATGGCGCAGATGCTCGAGGAGGGGGAGAGCGAGGCGGACCGCAAGCGCTCGAAGGCGGAGCTGGCCAAGAGCCATCCGCTGATCAAGGCGGTGCAGGAGGACATGGGGTATCCGAAGGGGCTCGCGGACCGGCTGCTGAAGATGGGGCTGGAGGCGCCCAAGGGGGAGGGGTTCCGGCTGGAGCTGGCGTGGGCGTGCGCGGGAGGCTCGAGGTCGGCGGCGGCGCTGGCCCGGCGCGAGGGGGTTCGTCTGGGGGAGTTCGGCGCCGAGATCGGGATGGATCTGCTGGCGGCGGTGGTGGCGGGGGAGGGGCCGGGGTTCCATGAGGACGCGGGGGAGCGCAAGATTCGCAAGGCCAGGGATCAGCGAGCGCTCGGCTGGCTGTTCTCGCAGCCGGAGGAGATCGCGCGGATCGAGGCGGAGGCGGGCTCGGCGGGGATGCGGCTGCTGCGCGCGGCGCTGGATGCGGCAAGCGAGGCGGCCCAAATGAGCTCGCTGGGGGAATCGGCGTGGAGAGGGATGCGGGATTGGGTAGCCGCGAGCGGGCAGCTGCTCGGGGAGGAGGCGGTGCGCGGGGCGGGGAAGATCGCGCGGCCGGCCAGGGCGGATCTGGAGGAGGCGCGCGACCGGATGCAGGGGATGCTGCTGGGGATGGAGGGGGAGTTGCGCGACGGGGGGATGGAGAAGCTGCGCGGATCGCTCAAGGAGGCGCTGCGGATCGCGGACGCGGCGCTGGGGGATGCGAAGCCGAAGGCGAAGGCGAGGCGGGTGTGAGCGGGGCGAAGAGGCAGCGGGAGCTCTTGGCGCGGGAGTGGGGGGAGCGAGCGGCGCTGGGGGATTGGGAGGGGATGCGGCGGGTGGAGCCGGGGCTGTTCCCGAAGGGGCTCAGCGAGGAGCTCGCGCGCGCGGCGCTGCGCCAGGCGCTCAAGGGGGGGATCGAGGGGATCGGGAGGATGGCGGCGAGGACGGGGGCCGAGGAGGGATCGAGCCTGGCGCCGGGGGATTTCTGGAGGGTGGCGGCCGAGGAGAGCTGGCGGCGGGGGGCGGATTCGCGCGAGGCGTTCTGGCTGGCGGGGGGGAGCCTCGACGCGCGCGGGTGGCGGCGCGCGGATCTGATCGGGGAGGGGCTAGGGGAGGCGGACGCGCGCGAGGCGATCCAAAGGAGCCAGGAGAAGGAGAAGGCGGCGCGCGCGATATGGAGGGCGGGGATGCGGGAGCTGCGCTCGGGGTTGTCCGGGAGGGGGGAGGCGGCCAGGGAGCAGGCGCTGCAGGCGGCGCGCGCGGCGGCGGAGCGGCTGTCGGGGAGGGAGGCGGACGAGGCGCTGGCGGAGGCGGTGGAGATGACGCTGGCGCGGCGCGGGGACGAGGGGAGGACGAGAGAGGCGCTCGGGGCGCTGCGGGGGGCGAGCTGGGAGCGCAAGGCCGGGGGGAGGGGGAGGAAGGGGTTGGGGGAGAGCGCGCTGGAGCGGGCCTGGGGCGGGGCGAGGACGGGAAGGCCCGGGGCGCTCGAGGCGCTCTCGGCGGCGCGCGAGGCGCTCGGGGAGCGCTTCTGGGGGGAGGAGAGCGGGAGATGGGCGAAGGCGGCGGCGCGGGGCGCGGGGATGGAGGATTCGTCGCGGCTGGCGGGATGGGCGAGGGAATCGGGGATGCCGGCGGAGTGGGGGAGGGAGATCCTCAGCGGGAGGATCCGCGGGTGGGTCCATGGGATGGCGGGGGATTTGTTTTTGGAGGAAGCGCCGATCCGGGAGGCGGAGAATTGGGCGTGGTCGCTGGGGGCGGGGACGCTCAATGAGGTGGCGGCGCTGGCGGATCCGGCCGGGTCGGGGGAGGCGCGGGAGGAGCGCTCGCAGACGGGGGAGGGCGCGGCGCTCAGCTGGGTCCGTCGCCGGGGCTGGATCGGGGGTTCGGCGCGGGATCGGCTGGAGGCCTTCGAGCGGGAGTTCGCGCGGCGGGGCTGGAGGGTCCCGTTCGGATCGGAGGATTTGGAGGCGGCGCAGGCGCCGGATCGGGAGAAGGCGAGATTGCAGCGGCTGCTGCTGGAGGGGAGCCAGCCGGGGGAGGCGGGGCCGGGGCGGCGCCCGCGCGGGATTTGAGTCAGGCGGGGGAGGAGAGGCCGCCGGAGGCGGGGGAGGCGAGGGCTTTGCGCTCGCGCTTGCGCCGATACATGTCGGAGTCGGCGCGCTCGAGCAGGGCCTCGGGGGAGGAGCCGTCCTCGGGGAAGCAGGCGCAGCCGCAGGAGGCGCCCAGGAAGGCGCGGCCGCGCTCGAGGAGGAAGGGCGCGGCGAAGGCGGCGTCGATTTTGGCCTGGAGGAGCTCGGCGGAGATGCCCGGGGAGAGGACGAGAGCGAACTCGTCGCCGCCGTAGCGGGCGATGGTGTCGCAAGAGCGCAAGGCGAGGGTGAGGCGCGCGGCGGCCTCGCGCAGGGCCTCGTCGCCGGCGCCGTGGCCGAGGGAGTCGTTGAGGGCCTTGAAGCCGTCGAGGTCGAGGAAGGCGACGGTGAGGCGGGAGGATTCGCGCCGGGCGCGCTCGAGGGCCAAGGAGAGGCGATCGAGCAGGAGGGCGCGGTTGGCCAGGCCGGTGAGGGGGTCGCGCGTGGCGAGCCATCGGTCGGAGAGGGAGCGGCGGCGCGCGCGGGCGGCGGAGGCGAGCGCGAGGGCGAGCGCGGGCAGGGAGATGAGGAGGGCGGCGGGGAGGGAGGGATCGAGGGCCCGGATCCAGGGGAGGGAGCGCGAGGCGCAAAGGCGGACGTCGCCGGGCAGATCGGCGCAGGCCGAGGCGGAGAGGGAGAGGGAGGGAGCGGGGGCGGCGGAGCCGGCGGAGAGGGAGGAGCCCGGGAGGGAGGCCCAGGCGGAGCCGCCGGAGGCGGAGAGGGCGTCGAGGGCGCGCTGGGGATCGGAGGCGAAGGAGGCGCTCGCGGAGGCCAGATCGCGCCAGAGGGCGGATTCGAGGGCTCGCGAGCCGTTGAGGGTGGCGAAGGCGAGGAGGATGGCCAGGGAGACGGCCCAGCCGAGCAGGGCGATGAGCCGATGGGAGGAGGGCGAGGGGAGCGCGGCGGTTCGCATCGCAAGCTCCGGATCTGTGGGAAAGGGGAGTGATTACCTGAAAGAATCGCTCTTGGCAAGAGGTCAGGATTCTGGGGGGGCGGCGTCGAGCCAGGCTTGGAGCCAGGCGTCCGGGCCGCCGAAGAGGGCGGCCTCCGCTCGGGCCGCGAGCCAGCGCGAGCGCGAGAGATCCGCCCAGCGGCGGGCGGCGGAGAGCAGGGTCTCGGGGTCGGCGCCGGCGGCCCATTCGGAGAGGGCCTCGGCGGGGGCGGCGCCGAGGCGGCCGCTCGCCCGCAGGGAGCCCCAAGCGAGGAGGCGGCCGTAGGATTCGCAGGCGCTCTCGAGGGAGCCGGGGGTCTTGGCCGCGCGGGAGAGGTCCAGGCGCATGGAGCTGGGCAAGAGCTCCTTGCCGACAAAGGAGGATTGCGGGGCGTCGGCGAAGGAGAAGAGGCCAGGCTCCATGGCCTGCAGAGCCATCTGGGCCCAGTGGACGCGTTCGGCTTCGCTGGCCCAGGCGGGCTGGGCGGAGGCGATGGGGGAGCGGGAGAAGGAGCCGGGGGCGCGCTCCTTGATGTCGAGGGCCTGGAGCGCGCCGGAGGCGCGGTCGGTGGCGAGGACGAAATGGCGCTCGAGGCCGAGGCTGCCCAATCCGCTGGCGCGGACGCAGGAATCCTCGAAGCGGAGGGTCTTGGGGTATCCGAGGGCGCGGAAGAGGAGCTTGGCGCGCTGGCGGTCGCGGGAGGAGGGCTTCCAAAGCTTGCTGTCGCCGTCGATTTCGACGCGCAGGCGGCCGCCCTCGGAGCGGCTGCGCTTGGAGAGCCATTTGTCCATGTTGGCGTTTTGGCTTTTGGCGATGAGGGCGCGCGCGGCGCCTTCGCTGGAGCGCTCGTCGAGCCAGCGCGCCTTGCCGAAGGAGAGCTCGAAGAGGAAGGAGCGCAAGGCGCCGCGGGCCATGGGCTCGGCGGGGAGGGAGCTGGATTCGGCGCCGAGGAACATGGAGGCGAGCAGGGTGAGGATGTCGGTGTGGGCGAGGCCGAGGTGGGCCTCGTCGAAATCGGTGATGTCGGCGCAGGAGTGGCCGGCCCAGGAGCGGTAGGCGCCGATGTTCTCGAGGTGGGCGTCGCCGCTGACCCAGGCCGCGGGGGCGGGGAGATCGTCGGCGAGGGAGGAGAAGTCGCGGTAGCGGGGGATGGCGCAGGCGCGGAAGAAGGCGAAGGGATTCTCGAGCATGCGCGAGGCCTTCAGGGCCAGGCGGCGGGGATCGCGGGAGCGATGGCCGAAAAAGGCCTCGGAGAGGAGGGGGGCGTCGGAGCGGGTGGGCATGGGAAGGAGGCGGGGCGAGGGCGAAAGGGGATGATACGCCAAAGCGCGGGGCGCGGAAAGCGAAAAAAGCGGAAGGCGCGCGGCGGGGGAGGGCGGCGGGGGAGGGCGGGGGCGGGGCGCTGGGTCAGGCCGAAGGGGGCAAAGTCTCGGCGAAGGCGCGCAGGGCGGCCTTTTGGCGCTCGTCGAGGGATTCGGGCAGGACCGGGCGCAGGCGCAAGAGCAGATCGCCGCGGGCGGAGGATCCGCGGGCGGGGAATCCCTGGCCGCGCAGGCGCAGGACGGAGCCGTTCTGGGAGCCCACGGGGACGCGCACGCTCAGGCGCCCGCCGGAGAGGGAGGGGGCGAAGGCCTCGCCGCCGAGCAAGGCGACGCGCAGGGGGATGGGCAGCTCGGCGCGCAGATCGATGCCGTCGAGCTCGAAGACGGGGTGCTCGGCGACGGACAGGTGCAGGCTCGCGCCGGGGAAGGATCCGGAGGGCTCGACGCGCAGGATGTCGCCGTCGCGGGCGCCCAGGGGGACGCGAGCGCGCAAGGAGCGCTCGGATAGGACGCGGCCGCGGCCGCGGCAGGTCGGGCAGGGCTTCTTGGAGGAGGATCCGGAGCCGCGGCAGGCGGGGCATTCGGCCTCGGAGGAGTAGGGCAGGTCGATCTCGGCGCCGAAGGCGGCCTGCTCGAGGGAGAGGGAGGCGGAGAGGTCGAGGCGGGAGCGGCGCGCGGCGCCGAACATGTCGGAGAAGAGGTCGCCAAAATCGAAGCCCCCGGAGGCGTCGGCTCCGGAGCGGAAGCCGCGGGCTCCGGAGCGCTGGAATCCGAAGGGGCTGGAGGAGCGCGCGTCGTGCTCGGCGCGGCGCTGCGGGTCGGAGAGGATCTCGTAGGCGCGGGAGACGAGCTTGAAGCGCTCCTCGGCGGCGGAGTCGCCGGGGTTGCGGTCCGGATGCAGCTTCATGGCGAGCTTGCGGTAGGCGGCCTTGATCTGCTCGTCGGAGGCGTCGCGGCCCACGCCCAGCTCGGCGTAGGGATCGAAGGAGTCGAAGGGATTGCTCATGGTCGGAAGATGGGATCGGAAGGGAGGAATGCAAGATCCAGCCGACGCGGAGCCGGGAGGATCGGGGATGGCCGCAGGATAGGGGGAAAAGCGGGAGTTGGCAATTGCGTTTCGGCGCGAGCCGGGCGGGGATCAGGGCGCGCGGGAGGGGGAGGCGGAGCGGGCGAGGCGGTAGCGCTCGAGGAAGGAGCGCCGCGAGGCGAGGGCGCGCTCGAGGCGATCGGGGTCGGGCAGGGCGGAGGCGAAGGCGGGGTCGTCGGCGGAGAGGACGATCTCGCGCATGAGCGCGAGGGCGGGATCGTCGGAGGGAGCGCGCTCGAGGAGGGTCTCGACGAGGGAGCGGGCTTGATCGCGGGCGGCCGGGAGGAGGGATTCGGCGGCGAGGAAGAAGCCGGAGGCGAAGAGGGTGGAGGAGACCTCCTGGGCGAAGGCGGCGGCGTAGTCGGGGTCGGAGCGCAGGCGCTCGGCGAGGGGGGCGAAGGCGGAGGGGTCGGACTCGCGCAGGGAGAGGAGATAGTCGGCGAGGGCGCCGGAGAGGGAGTCGGGCCGCATGGTTTCGCGAGAGGTCCGGTTGGGGTAGGATGGAGAATCGTGGCGAATCGGGAAGAGAAAAGCAAGAAGGCGAGGGGAGAGGCATGGGGGCATTGGGCAGAGGGGCGCTGTGCGCGATGGCGGGGCTGATGGCGCTCTCCGGGGCGGCGACGGCGGCGGATCCGGGCTGGGAGGAGCCCGCGCGGATCTCCCGGAGCCTGGATCCGTCGGCGGACTTGGCGGCGCTGGGGATCCGGCTGGGGTCGGCGGGGGCGAGCGAGCTGGGGGAGTGGGGAATCGCGTGCCGGGAGCTCGGGGAGAAGGCGCTCGCGAGGGCGAGGGATTCGGGGCTGGGGGAGCGGCTCGGGTGCGAGCTCGAGCGGACGGACGATCTGGGGCGGGAGCGGCTGGCGCGGATCGAGGAGGAGGACCGGCGGAGGCGGGCGAGCGGGGAGGACCCGAAGGCGGAGCCTTCGGAGTGGGCGGGGGTGGCGAGGGTGCTGCCGGAGCGCTACGCGGGGTCGCCGGCGTTCGGGGAGCCCGAGGAGAAGGCGCAGGCGGCGCTGCTCATCGGGGGGGTGCGCGGGACATGGCACATGATGGACGGGTGGATGGCGGACATCAAGGCGAGGACGAGCGGGGAGATCTACGCCTACGAGGGGCTCGACGGGCCGGGGCGCTCGCCGCACAACGAGCGCTACATGAAGGAGAACGTGAAGGCGATCGCCGACGCGCTCGAGGGGCTCGCGGATCGGGGGGTGAAGAGGCTGCTGGTGCAGACCTACAGCATGGGGGGGATCGCGGGGCTCTCGGCGCTGCGGGAGCTGGAGAGCCGCGGGGTCCTCGAGAGGTTCGAGCGGGTGGAGATGGTGGCGCTGGCGCCGCCGTTCGGGGGCTACGAGGCGGCCGACGCGATGCGAGCGTGGATGCCCGGGGCGCTGGTGGACTGGGCGGTGAATCCGCTGCTGAAGCTGGCGAACGCGGCGATGTCGGACGACATGGGGCCGAGCGGGAAGCGGCTGTCGGGGATCTCGGGGGCGCTGCCGGGGAATGTCCGGCTGACGGCGGTGCTGGGGGTGGGGGACGCGGTGGCCACGCCCGGGGGAGCACGGTCGCTGGCGCGGCAGGGGGCGATCCTGGAGGGGGCGGAGTCGGTGAAGTTCGCGCTGGCCGGGCATGACGCGCCGGTGGATCCGAAGGCGTATGCGCGGCAGGGGGTGGATCCGTATGCGAAGGGGTCGATGGCCTCGGAGCTGGCGCGCGAGGGGATCGCGGCGCAGCGGGGGGCGGGAGCGCAGACGCACGCGCCCGAGGCGCTGGCGCGGCTGGGGGAGGAGGGGCCGGGGAGGGTGCGGCTGGGGGATTTCCGGGAGCGGGCGCGGGAGCGGCAGGCGGGGCTCTCGGGGCGGGGGATGGGGACGGGGGGCTCGTAGGTCCGCCGATCGGAGGATTCCGGAGGAGGGGGCCGCGGGGAGGATGCGATGGCGGAGAGGACTCCGCGATCGATATCCAGCCGGAATCGATATCCAACCGGAGAAGGAGAAGAGCCATGCAGCTGAAGGGATCGAAGACGGAGCGGAGCCTCAAGGACGCCTTCGCGGGCGAGAGCCAGGCGAATCGGAGATATCTGTATTTCGCGGCGAAGGCGGACGTGGAGGGCTACAACGACGTGGCGGCGGTGTTCCGCTCGACGGCGGAGGGGGAGACGGGGCGCGCGCACGGGCACATGGAGTATCTCGAGCAGTGCGGGGATCCGGCGACGGGGCTGCCGTTCGGGCCGACGGAGGCGAACCTGAGGACGGCGATCCACGGGGAGACGCACGAATACACGGACATGTATCCGGGGATGGCGAAGATCGCGCGCGAGGAGGGGTTCGGGGAAATCGCGGATTGGTTCGAGACGCTGGCCAAGGCGGAGCGCTCGCACGCGAGCAAGTTCCAGCGCACGCTCGAGCAGCTGGGGTCCTAGGGCCGGGCGGAGGGCTCGGGGCGGGAGGCCGCCCGAGCGCGCCGCCGGGCGCGCTTCGCTTTCGCGCGGGGAGCTTGAGGTCGAGGGCGGTTCGCGCTAGAATGTCCGCAAAGGACAAGGAGCGGGCATGAGCGCGAAAGAGGCGGTGGGCGGGGAGGATCCGGAAAGCGGAGAGGCGAAGGCGGAGAGAAAGAGAGGGCGGGATTGCCTGCTGGCGCCGTCGCTGATGTCGGCGATCGCCGAGCGCGACGAGGAGCTCGCGCTGAGCCTGCTGGACCTGGGGGCGAACCCGCGGCAGATCTGGCCGATGGAGAAGGGGGGCTCCGAGGCGGCGGAGACGGCCGATCGGGCGGAGGCGAGCTTGTGCGACGTGGCCGGGCACGCGGCGATCCGCGGGATGCCGAATCTGCTCGAAAGGGCGCTCGGATCCGGGGCCGGCAAGGCCGAGGGGGGGAAGGAGCGCAAGGACGGGCGGATCATCCTGAAGCTCGGGGCGCTGCACGCGCTGGCGCTCTCGAAGGAGGCCAAGAGCGAGCGGGAGCTTAAGGGGAGGCTCGCGTGCCTGGAGGCGCTCTCGAAGGCGGGGTTCTCATGGGAGGAGGGGATCGCCGGGGACGACGGGGCGACGCCGCTGCGGCTGGCGACGCGCGGGGGCCTGAGCGCGGAGGCGCTGGCGATGCTGGATCTGGGGTGCCCGATGGACGCGGGGATCCGCGGGGAGCGCGGGCAGCGGTTCTGGCCGTGGGAGAGCGCCGCGGGCATGGGGCATTCGGCGCTCGCGAGGGATCTGCTCGAGAGGGCGAGCGATCGGGATTTGGGGAACGCGGCCGCGGAGCTGGCGGGGAAGGCGAGCCGCTGGATCGCGCAGGCGCGCACGGCGGAGGATTTCGGGAGGCGCCTGGAGAGCTTCGGGCGGATCGCGGGGGAGACGGAGCGGGAGCAGAGGAGCCGGGGGATGGAGCCGGGGGGAGCCGGGGCGCGGGAGGCCTGCGAGCGGCTCTCGGCGGGGCGCGCGAAGGGGGGGGCGATCCGCTGGGACGAGGGGAGGGAGAAGAGCCTGCGCTCGGCGCTGGAGTGGCTCGGGCGGGGGGATCCGGAGGGCGCGCTGGTGCTGGGGATCTGGATCGGGGCGCAGGAGGGGGAGCTCGAGCGCTTGGCGCGAGCCTGGCCGGCGAGCGAGGCGGGATTGCGAGCGGCGCGGCTGATGGCGTTCCCCGGGCGGAGGCCGGAGGGGTGGATGGCGCTGGAGGAGGCCGCGAGGCTTCGCGAGGCCGCCGGGCCCGCGGAGGGGGCGGCGAGGGGGCCGCGGGGGATCTGAGGGGCTAGGCGCGGGCGGGGACGGAGTCCCAGGGACAGGGGGAGGCGCGCGGATGCAGGCGGTCGTGGGCCTCGAGGAGGGCGTGGATCTCGAGCAGGGCGGGGAAGGGGAATCCGGCGCGGCCGACGCGCCGGTCGACGAGCAGGTCTTCGCCCATGAGGGAGGCCATGTCGGCGGGGAATCCCCAGGCGGCGGCGATCTTGTCGAGGACATGCGGGAAGCGCTCGAGGAGCAGGGCCGGGGCGGGGATGCCCAGGGCGGGGAGGGCATCGAGCCAGCGCGAGGCGAAGGGGCTCAAGGGCTTGGGGGATCCGCTCGAGCGGGCGAGGGAGGGGGCGGCGGGGGTTCGCGGGGGGAGGGCGGCGCGCTGCATGGTCGGGCTCCGGAAAGGGGGTTTCTGCATCATATATTTCTTGTATAGCGATAGCAAGGGATGCGAAATCACAAGGGGCGGCGGGCTGGAGCGGGGAGGGCCGGAGGGAGGGATTCGAGCAGGGCGCGGGATTCGCGCAGGGACTCGAGGGCGAGGGCGTCGGAGAGGGGGTCGGGGCGAGCCCCCTCGAATTGGCCGAGCAAAAGGCCGCGCCCGAGCAGGCGGTGGGCGAAGGGCCCCCATCCGAGGCGCGCGGGCGGAGCGGAGGCGATGGCGGCGAAGCGGAGCATGGCCGCGGAGGCGAGCTCGGCGGAGGGCTTGCCGGGCAGGGGCCAGCGGGCCTGGGCGATGGCGAATCCGCCGGAGATGCCGAAGCTCGAGAGGGAGCCGGAGGAGCGCAGGAGCGGTTCGCGGGAGCCGGGCTTGCGAACGATGGGGAAGCCGGCGGCGGCGAGGCGGCCAGCGAGGGAGAGGGCGAGAGCGGCCGCGCGCGCCTCGGCGTCGAGGGCGTCGAAGAGCTCCGACTCCGGGTCGGCGGAGGAAGGCTCGATGCGGCGAAGGCGGCCAAAGGAGAGCATGGCCAAGCCAAGGGGAAGGGAGGCCTCATGGGAGGCCTCGGTCCAGGCGGCGTCGAGGGCGATGCCGATTTGCCAGAAGCGCTCGGGCATGATCAGCGGCGGCCGAAGAGGCGGACGGGATAGTCGGCGAAGGCGGAGAAGGCGCTCCGGTAGGATTCGAGGTTGTCGAAATAGAGCTTGGCCGGGGCGAAGAGAAGGACGAAGGCGAGCGCGAAGCCGAGAGCGCCCATGCCGATGGCGGCGAGGGCGAGGGGAGCCGGGGAAAGGGCGGGGAAGAGGAGGAGGGCGAGGTAGGCGCCGCCGAAGAGGGCGGCGGGGACGGAGAGCAGGCAGAGGAGGGCGAAGGGGAGGGAGAGGACGCGGGAAAGGAAGTTCATGGAGTGTCTCCGGAAAAACGCGATGGAAACATTATATATCAAAATGTGGTTTTTGGGATTTTGTGCGGAGAGGGAGAGGCGGATGGGAAAGCCCCGCGCGGGGCGGGGCTTTCGGGGGAGGCGCGCGGAGATCAGTCGGCTCATTCCTCGAGATTGGAGATGCGCAGGGTCCAGTCGTGGGAGCTGAAGACCTCGGCGATGAACCATCCGCCGTTGTCGGGGGAGGACTCGTTGGCGGAGTAGTCGTAGGTCTTGCGCTCGGCGATGAGGTAGCGCTTGGAGTTGATGTATTGGTGGAGCTCGTAGGAGATCACGCGGTCCTTGCCGCTGGAGATCTTGAGGTGGTAGAGGGCGCCGTTGCGCAGGGCGGGGCTCTCCGACCAGCCCATGACGCAGTTGCCGGAGGCCCAATAGGACTCGAAGACGACGGCGTTGGGGAGGGTGGAGCCGCGGCATCCGTCGCCGAAGTCGGGGTAGGCGGCGACGTTGCCGAGGACGACGCCGCGGCCTTCGATGGCGTAGCCGTTGCCGTGGATGCCGATGGCGAAGTGGCCGCTGTTGCCGTCGCGGAAATAGTCCGGGGAGGTGAAGTCGAAGGAGAGGTTGTGGCGCTGGCCCTCGAGGGTCTTGGGCGGGGTGGCGATGTATCCGGTCCAGGAGCCCCAGGGGGACTCGACGGTGGTGACGCCGTTTTGCCGGGTGAGGACGTAGTCGGTGCCGGCGGAGGCGGGGGCGGAGAGGGAGAGCGCCGCGAGGGCGAGCAGGGCGTGGATCGATTTCATGGGAAGCTCCTGAGACGAAGGGAGGATGCCGCGTCTTCCGCGGGGGCTCCCGGCGCGGGAGCCGCTTCGCATTATATGGGAGTTATGTTTGCGCAAAATTGATTGTTTGCATGAAACGGAGAATGCGATCGACAGGATCGATCGAAGGAGGAGGAGCCTGACCGAGGCGGAAGATTTGCGGAAAATTTATTGCTTTGGATTCATAGGGTTGCGGTGATTGATTCCGCTGGTTCGCGCCATGGCGGGGCGAAGGGGCGGGCGGAAAAAGACGAGGGGAGCCGGCGGCTCCCCTCGCGTGGCGCCGAAGGAGCGGATCAGGCGGTCTCCTCGAACTGGGCGTCGACGACCTCCTCGCCGGAGGGCTCGGAGGGCTTCGGCGCGGAGCGCAGAGCCATCAGAGATTCCGAAAGGGTTTGCGCGGCTTTTGCGATCGCCGCCATGTCGCTGCCCTTGAGAGAGGCCTCGCAGGCCAAGAGGGACTGCTCGAGCGCCGAGCGCAGGGAGGGATCCGCGGAGGGATTCGCCTCGAGCTCTTTTCGGGCCTCGTGGGCGAGAGCGTCGGCCGCGTTGCGCGCCTGGGCCAGCTCGAAGGCCTTATGGTCTTCAGCCTCGTGCTCCTTGGCGTCGCGAATCATGCGCTCGATATCGGCCTCGGAGAGGCCAGAGCTCGATTGGATGGTGATTTTCGCCTCTTTGCCGGAAGCCTTGTCCTTGGCGGAGACGTTGAGGATGCCGTTGGCGTCGATGTCGAAGGAGACTTCGATCTGGGGCATGCCGCGCGGGGCCGGGGGGATGTCGGAGAGGTTGAATTGCCCCAGGCTCTTGTTGCCGGAGGCCATCTCGCGCTCGCCCTGGAGGACGTGGACGGTGACGGCGGACTGGCGGTCCTCGGCGGTGGAGAAGACCTGGCTGGCCCGGGTGGGGATGGTGGTGTTCTTGGGGATGAGGCGGGTCATGACGCCGCCGAGGGTCTCGATGCCCAAGGAGAGCGGGGTGACGTCGAGCAGGAGGACGTCCTTGACCTCGCCTTGGAGGACGCCGCCTTGGATCGCGGCGCCGGCGGCGACGGCCTCATCGGGATTGACGTCGCGGCGCGGGTCCTTGCCGAAGAAATCCTTGACGGTTTCGATGACCTTGGGCATGCGGGTCTGGCCGCCGACGAGGATCACGTCGTCGATGGCGTCGGCGGAGAGCTTGGCGTCGGCCAGGGCGACCCTGCAGGGCTCGATGGTGCGGCGGATGAGGTCCTCGACGAGGTTCTCGAGCTTGGCGCGGGTGATCTTCAGGGCCAGGTGCTTGGGGCCGGTGGCGTCGGCGGTGATGTAGGGCAGGCTGATGTCGGTCTGGGTCGAGGAGGACAGCTCGATCTTGGCCTTCTCGGCGGCCTCCTTGAGGCGCTGCATGGCCAGGGGGTCCTTCGAGAGGTCGGAGCCTTGCTCCTTCTGGAACTCGGAGACGATGTGGGCGATGAGGCGCGCGTCGAAGTCCTCGCCGCCGAGGAAGGTGTCGCCGTTGGTGGAGAGGACTTCGAACTGGCGCTCGCCGTCGATTTCGCTGATCTCGATGACGGAGATGTCGAAGGTCCCGCCGCCGAGGTCGTAGACGGCGATCTTGCGGTCGCCCTCCTTCTTGTCCAGGCCGAAGGCGAGGGCGGCGGCGGTGGGCTCGTTGATGATGCGCTTGACCTCGAGGCCGGCGATGCGGCCGGCGTCCTTGGTGGCTTGGCGCTGGGCGTCGCTGAAGTAGGCCGGGACGGTGATGACCGCGTCGGTGACGGGCTCGCCGAGGTAGTCCTCGGCGGCCTTCTTCATCTTCTTGAGGACTTCGGCGGAGACTTGCGGGGGAGCCTTGAGCTCGCCTCGGGCCTCGACCCAGGCGTCGCCGTTGTCGGCGGCGGCGATGCGGTAGGGCATGAGGGAGAGGTCCTTCTGGACCTCCTTCTCGGAGAATTTGCGGCCGATGAGGCGCTTGATGGCGAAGAGGGTGTTCTTGGGGTTGGTGACGGCCTGGCGCTTGGCCGGCGCGCCGACGAGCGCCTCGCCGGAGTCGGCGTAGGCGACGACGGAGGGGGTGGTGCGGGCGCCCTCGGCGTTCTCGAGGATTTTGGGGGCGCCGTTCTCCATGACGGCGACGCAAGAGTTGGTGGTGCCCAGATCGATGCCGATGATTTTGCCCATGGAATGCTCCTGAAAGGATGGAGGAAGGATGGCCGAAGGCCGACAGGCGAGAGATGGGAGGGGCCGGAGGAAATTCAAGGGCGCTCGGCGATGGATTTCGCGGGGGATTGGGGGATAATGGAGAGCGTGCGCGGCGCGGAAAAAAGAGGCGCGTCAGGAATAGGTTATGCCCGGAGAGGGATTTTCCGATCGGATTTTGCTTTTGGCGAGGGAAAGGGATGGGCGAGCGGGGGAATGCGGCGCGGGAGCGGCAGCGGGAGACGAGGCGGAAGGTCTTGCGGATGCTCGCGAGCCATCTGCGCGAGAGCGCGAGCCTGCGCGAGGCGCCGATGGGGCGGACGGAGCGCGAGGCGCTCGAGGCGCTCGAGCGCGGGGACGCGGAGGCGGCGAGGCGGATAAGGGAGGGGGCGCTCGCGCGGGGGGGGGCGCGCCTGTGCGGGATGCCGGAGCTGGCGCTGTCGGCCTTCTTGGGGGAGGCGGGGCCCGGGGGCTTCCCGGCGCTGCTGGCGCTGGACTCGGAGGGGTTCGCGCCGAGGATGGGGCTGGAGGCGGCCTTGCGCTCGGCGCAGGCCCAGGGGGACCCCGAGCATCGGCGCTGGACGCGCTCTCGCCGCGGGGAGGATGGGGAGGAGCTCGACGGGGAGCTCGAGCGGGAGCGGGTCTGGGCGCTGCGGCGGATCGAGGAGCTCGCGGCGAAGTGGATTCGGGAGGCGGACGCGGCGGACCGGGCCTGCGGCGGGGACGGGGCGTGGAGGGAGAGGATGCGAGAGCGAGCGCGGGAGATGGAGCAAAGCCCGTTCGGGCGCTGGGAGGGGGTCGAAGGCGCGCTCGAGGGGCTCGCGGCGGCGGAGGGGGACCGGATCCGATCCGCGCTGGGGCCCGAGCCGAGCGAGGAGCCTAGGCCGAGGGCGCGGCGGGGGCTGTGAGGTCCCCCGGGCGGAGGATGGAGAAAATCCGGGCGGGGGATAGGGGCGGATCGGCGGAGATCGCAGGAATTGCGTCGGGGAATCGCAAGGGGTAGCCTTGCCGGGTTCGCAGGGAATTCGGAGGCGAGATGGCGGATCGATGGGGCGCGATGGCGAGGCTGGCGGGCTATCCGGCGGAGAATCTGTCCCGGAGGGATTTCGACGAGCTCTGCCGGCGGGCGCTGGAGGCGTGCGGGGCGAGCCGCGGGGAGATCGCGCTGCGCGCGGACGCGAGGGCGTTCCGGGCGGGGTCGGCGGGCTGGGGAGCGCGGGATCTCGCGGAGGAGCGGCGGGCGCGGCTGCTGGCGAAAGCCGGAGCGCGCGGGTGCGCGGCGAAGGCCGGGGACGCGGAGCTCGCGGCGAGCCTGGGCAAGGGGATCGGGGCGCTCTTGGCGTTCTCGGAGCGGGGCTTCACCGCGGAGGAGATCGAGGCGGCGAAGGCGGCCGCGGCGGTGATCGGGGAGAAGGTGGAGCTGGACCGGGCCGGGAAGCTGCTCTCGAGCCGGTTCGCGCTGGCGGCGCTATCCGAGGCGGGGTTCGGGGGGAGCGAGGCGCTCGAGGTGTTCACGCGGGAGCCGGAGAAGGCGGCGCGGCTGCTCGGGCGGGGGTTCTGCGCGGAGCTGAGGCGCCGGGGGTTCGGGCCGAAGGAGGCGCTCTCGGCGGGGATCGAGGTGATCGGGGAGGCGACGCGCATGGCGAAGGCGCCCCGAGCGGGGGCCGGGGAGAAGGCGGCGGGGAAGGAGAGGCCGAAGGGGCGGGGCCCGGGGCGCTGAGGCCGCGGGGGCGCTCGGCCAAGGGGGTGCTCGGCCAAGGGAGCGCGGAGCGCTCAGAGCGCGCGGGGCTTGCGGGGCAGGTCGGAGGCGGGGGAGGAGGCGGCGGCCTCCAGGCGCAAGGATTCGAGGGTCCGCAGCAGGGCCGAGGCCCATTCGCCGCAGCGCGAATCGGAGCGGGGCAGGAGCAGCCCGTCGGGGGCGGCGAGGAAGTCCGGGTGGGGGGTGAGGAATTCCGGGGGGCCGGCGCGGCGAGCGAGGACCCAGGCGGCGAAGGCCTCGGGGTCGGAGGAGGCGAAGTCGGTCCGCTCGGCGCCGAAGCTGCCGCCGCTGCGGATCCAGCGGTATTCGGACTCTTCGGGGCAGAAGGAGGTCTTGGCGCTGGAGAGCAGGGAGCGCAGGCGCGAAAAGCCCTCGGGGTCGGAGGCGGGGGTGGCGCCGAGCAGGCCCAGGGAGGCCATGGCGAGCCAGCGCATGGCGTCGCGGCGGACGAGCGGGGGGGCGTCGGGCTCGGAGTCCAATCGAAGCAGAAGGCGGCGCAGGGCGGCGGGGTCGAGGGCGTCCATGGGGCGAGAGGGTCAGGGGCGGGGTCGGCGGGCTTTGGGGGCTTTGGGGGCGTCGGAGGCGGGGATGGCCTCGTCGCCGACCTTGATGGCGAGGGCGGAGACGGTCTCGGCGCGCTTCTTGGCGGCGTTTTCGCGGGTCTTGCGCATGCCCTCGGCGTGCGCGGCGGAGTAGGCCTGGCGGGCTTTCTCGCAGAAGGCGAGGGCGGCGGGGTCGGAGATGCCGGCGTTGAACCGGCCGCGGTTCTGGACGATGCGCCATTCGCAGGATTCGTCGGCGCTCGACCAGGAGACGGGCTGGTTGCCGCGGAAGGGCTGGAGCTGGAGGGTGGCGACGCGCTCGCCGGCCAGGCGCACGGAGAGGATGCGGCAGGCGCCGGAGCGGCATTGGCCGGAGTAGCTCGAGACGCAATGGCTCATGGCCTCGCCCTCGACTTTGAGGTCGGGGCCGGAGGTCAGGTCGACGGCTTCCCATTCGCCGTCGCGGAAGGAGCGCGAGAAGCTGCCCCAGCGGTTGCCGGAGGCGGGGCTTTTGCCTTTGGCGATGGCGATCTCGTCGCGCTGGCGCTGGGCGAAGTCGCGCTCGCGGTGCCAATCGGCCTGGCCGCGCCAGAGGGTTTTCCAGGAGGGCTTGGGCGGGAGGGCCTGCCAGAAGCCGGCCTCGGAGCCGTCGATCCAGTCGGCGATGAGCTGGAGGTCCGAGCGCAGGGAGCGCGCGGCGAGCTCGAGCGGGGAGGAGCCCGGGCGCGAGGCGGCGAGGGTGCCGGGGGCCGGAGGGGGGGCGAAGGGAGCGAGCATCGGGGCGGGGGGCGGGTAGGCGGCCTCGGCGGCGCGAAGCTTCTCCGGGTCGGAGAGGAGGGCGTCGCGGGTGTCGCGCAGGCGCTCGAAGAGGGCCTTCCAGACGAAGGGGATGCGCTCGGCTTTGGCTCGGGTCTCGAGCAGGAAGAAGTCGGCGCCCTCGGGCGAGTTAAGGCGCATGGGGGCGATGGAGGGGGAGAGGGCGCTGAAGGCCTCGCGGGGGATGTCCATGCGCAGGTCGTAGTCGCGGCGGAGGTCGACGTCGGGGAAGAGGATCTCGCGCAAGGCGGCCGAGGAGAGCTCCAGGGGGAATCCGAAGGTGGCGGCGGCCTGATAGGCGGAGGCGGCGACCCGGGGGGCGAGCAGGGTCCGGGAGGCGTCGAGCAGGCTGGCCTCGACGCCGCGCAGGCGCTTGAGCTCGACCCAGGAGGGGGCCTGGATCTGCTGGATTCGGGAGCGGGAGATGCGCAGGGATTCGCAAAAGAGCTCGACGTCCTCGGGGGGGGATTGCAGCAGGGTCCGCCAGGCGGCCTCGCCCATGCCCAGGCGCTCGCGCAGGGCGGATTTGGCGCGGGCGACGAGATCGTTGGCGCCGGAGGCGTCCTCCAGGCCCAGGTCCTTGGCGATGCGCGCGGCGATGGAGCAGGCGGGGGAGCCGTCGGAGGCGGCGGCGGCGACGGAGGCGTCGAAGGAGGGGGAGGGGAGGCCGCAGGCGCGGCTCCAGGAGACGCCGCGCTCGAGGGCCTCGGCCCAGTCGAAATCGGCGGGGGCGGCCTCGGAGGATCCGGCCTTGACCCGGGCGGAGAAAGCGGAGAGGCCGCGGGAGAAGCGCTCGGAGAGCGCGGCGAGGACGGGGGCCGGGGCGGGGTCGGACGGGGCGGCGCCGAGCAGGGCGCGCGCCTGGGCATGCTCGGAGACGATCGAGCGGATGAGAGCGGGATAGGCCTGGCGCTTGGCGAGGGCGGCCTCGCGCAAGGCGGCGGCCTCCTCGGGGCTGGAGACTTTGCGGGAGCGGGCGAAGGGGGCGAGGGGCTCGACCTGGTCGAGGGAGCGGAAGGCGGCCTCGTCCGGGGAATCGATGAGGATGGAGGCGGCCTCGGAGGCGGACTGGCGGAAATCGGGGCCGAGGGCGGCGGCGGCGGAGCAGCATTCGAGGGCGGCGCGGAGCTTTCCGCGGGCGGCCTCGCGCGCGACGCCTTTGCTCGAGGAGAGCAGGGAGAAGGCCCGGGAGAGGGCCTCGCGCAGGGGGGCGCTCGCGAGCAGGGCCTCGACGCCCGCGGGGGTCGCGCCGAGGGCGATCAGGGATTCGGAGGCGGCGGCGGGGAGATCGGGGGTCGCCGGGGAGAGGCCCAGGGGGCGGGCGAGGGAGAGGAGGAAGGCCTCCGCGGGGCTGCGGGAGGCGGCGGATCCGAGATCGGGGGTGGCCTGGGCCCAGGCGAGGTCGCGCGAGGAGAAGAGGGCGTCCTGGGCGCTCGAGGCGCAATGGCGCCAGGCGTCGGAGAAGCCCAGGGAGGAGAGCCAGCGCTGCTCGCGCTCGGAGGCGATGGAGAGCGCGCGCGAGAAGATCCTCTCGCTGGCGGATTCCCAGGCCAGCAGCAGGCGCAAGGAGGAGGCGACGCAGGGATGGGTTTGGCCGAGGAGGCGGGCCGAGGGGAGCGCGGGGTCGTCCGCGAGGGCGAGGCGCTGCCAGACCGGCTCGCTCGAATGCGCCCGGGCATAGGGGGGGATGCGGCTGACGAGGACGCCGGCGATCTGCGCGAGGGCGGAGAGGGGGAATTCGCGAGCGTCGGCGAGGGCGGCGGCGGAGCGCTCGCCCTTGGAGTATTCGGCGACGAGATCGGGGTCGGAGGGGAGGGCGGGGTAGCGGTTGCCCCCGGGGGTGCGCAGGGAGGCGCGGATGGCGGCGCTGGCCCACTGCAGGAGGGCCGGATGGGCGCGGGAGCGCCCGGCGAGGGGGTCGGCGCACGCCTCGCCCAGGGCGATGGAGACGAGGGCGGGGGCGTGCGCGTCGAGCGAGCGCAGCCGGGCGCGGGCGAAGAGCAGGGGGACGGAGGAGTCCGAGAGGGCAAGGCGCAGGCGCTCGGGCAAGGGCTCGTAGGAGCGGGAGCTCGGGAGGATGGCGTCGGATTCGGAGCGCGAGAAGGGCTCGGCGAGATGGAGGCCGTCGCGGAAGGCGCGGCGGGGATCGGAGGCGTTGTGCTGGTAGGGGGCGGCGGCGGACTCGCCCGCGGCGGCGGAGCGCACGGCGGCGCCGGCCGGGGAGGCGAAGAGATCGGCCAGGTCGGAGCGGACGGGGTGATCGAGGGGGAGGCGCTCGTCGCGGACCTGGCGCCCGGCGGCGAGATCGGCGAGGAGCTCGGGGAAGGAGGAGGACCAGCCGGCGAGGGTGGGGAGCATCTTGCCGTCGGGGGAGCGCGAGCGCCCCGGGCGCAAGCCGCAGGAGGCGGCCGGATAGGCGAGGAAGGGCTCCCCGGCGCGCTCGAAGGGGAAGCAGAGGGTGTCGGCGAGTGCGCTCGCCATGGGCTCGAGCGCGGAGGGGTCGAGGGATTCGACGATCTCGGCGGCGCGCTCGGCGGCCCGGGAGAATTTCTCCCAGGACAAGGCGGCGGCGGGGGAGCGCGAGAGGTCGGGCGCGCGCAGGATGAGGCAGGAGTCCTGGGAGGATCGCTTGGCCGAGGCGATGGGCGGGAGGAGGGATTCGATGGCGACCGGGGAGAGCGCGGCGGCCAGGCCCCGCGAAAGGGTGTCGGCGTCGGAGCGGGAGAGCTCGAGGGAGCCGGGGCGGAGCTTCTTGGCGCGCGCGGGCAGGGAGAGCGAGGAGAGGATGGAGGAGAAGCCGGCGAGGGCGGGGGAGGAGGGCTCGCTCATGGGGAGGGTTCCGCGCGGAGGGGAAAGGGAGATTTTAGCGCGGGGAGGGGTCGGCCGAAAGGGAGCCCGGGAGCGGGCTACTTGCCCTTGGAGCCTTTGGAGGTTTTGCGGACGGGCTCGTAGGCGGGGGTGTCGGGCGCGGAGGGCGGGGTTCCGCGCGGGGCGAGCAGCTCGACGAGGTCGGGGTGGATCTCGCGGCGCTGGGCGAGCGCGCCGCGGCCGATCTCGAAGGGGGTGAGGCCTTCGCGGTTGCGGCTCCAGAGGCTGGCGCCGGCGGCGAGGAGGGTCTTGCAGGCGGCGAAGTCGGCCGGGCGGGTCTTGCTCTTGGAGGCGATCAGATGCAGGCAGGCGTTGCCCTCGCGATCCTTGTCGTTGGGGTTGGCGCCGGATTCGAGCAGGGCGCGCAGGCCGTCCTCGTTGTCCATGCCCAAGGCGGCGGCGTGGAGTGGGAGCAGGCCGTCGACGTCGCGGGCGAGCAGATCGGCGCCCAAGGAGAGCAGGTGGCGGATCATGAGGGGGCCGCCGTAGCGGGCGGCGTGGTGGAGGGGGGATTCGCCGCGCTCGTTCTTGGCCGAGAGCAAGGCGCCGGAGGAGACGAGCAGGGAGGCGAGGTCGAGGAAGGGCTTGCCGCGGCGGCCGCGGGAGGCGAGCGCGTGCAGGAGGGAGTCGCCGTTGGGGTCGCGCTCGGAGAGGCTGGGCTTGCCCGAGAGGAGGATCTTGGCCGGGTCGACGAGGCCGTCCTGGCAGCAGCGGCGCAGGGCGGTCAGGCCGTTGCGGTCGGAGGCGGAGAGGTCGGCGCCGGCGCGCACGAGGGACTGCAGGATGGGCAGGAGATGGCGCCGGGAGGCGATGTGCAGGAGGGGCTCGCCGGCGATGTCGGAGAGATTGGGGTTGGCGCCGGCGTCGAGCGCGCTCTTGGCGGAGACGGGCATGTTGGCCTTGACGGCTTCGAGGAGGGACTGGTCGCGTTGGCGGGAAGCGAAGCTCATGATCAAAGGCGCGCGGCGAAAAGGGGGATTGTGGCGCGAAAGGAGCGGGGATTCAATAGGGCGGGGGCGCGAGGGCGGGGTGGAGATTCGTATGGAATCGGTGTATAATGAAGCATTGAGATGAGGCGTTCGTCCTCGGGAGGCGGAGATGGGAAATTGGGAGGAGACGGTCCGGAGCGCGCTGGACGTGACGATGAGGGCGGAGGACCCGCTGGGGTTCTGGTGGGACGTGTTCCTGTGGAATCTGGGCGAGGCGGGGGTGACGGAGTCGGGGCTGGCGCTGGCGCTGGCCGCGGCGCTGGCCGCGGCGATCGGGGGCGGGATCGGATACGCGCTCGGGCGGCGGAAGGCTCGCGGAGCGGCCCCGAGCCGCTGACCGAAGCAAGGCGCGGGCGCGGGCGCTCGCGCGGATAGCGCGGGGGCGTTCGGGCGGATTGGCTCGAAGGCCAGACGGCGCTAGAATGGAGGCATTCGCCGAAGGGGACTTCGGCATGCCGGGCCGAGGGCCCTCACCAAAAAGAAGGAGAAAAGCATGAGCCAGGAATTTCGGATGGCGTTCGGGGACGGGGTCGCGAGGCGGCTGCACGACGAGCGCGGGCGGCAGATGGAGGCCGCGACGGTGTTTTACCTGGACGCGGAGGCGCTGCTGGGCCCCGGATACGAGACGGACGGGGCGAGGCTGGAGTGCAAGATGGAGCAGGACGGGCTGGGGCTGATCGCGCGGCCCGAGCGCGGGATGGAGCTGGCGCTGCTGCCCGGGGAGTGGGCGGCGGCGTATTTCAAGGCGCACGAGATGGTCGAGCGCGGGATCGTGCACGCGAAGGACATCGCGAGCCGGAGGGGCTGGAGGGTGGCGGCGGAAGGGGCGATCAAGCCCGAGGAGCCCAAGGCGGAGCGGACGGGCTTTCGCAGCGGCGGGAGCGGAGCCGGGAACGCGGGCAAGCCGTGGAAGGACCGGATCGGCCGGGACGGGCAGCGCAACGGGGACCGCAAGCGCCAGGAGGAGGGGGAGCGGCCCCGGCGCAGGGAAGGGGCGCCGATGCGCTAAGGCCTGGGGGCGGGAGCCCCGAAGCCGAAAGCCGGAAGAAAGCGAAAAGAATCCCCGCCGCCGAGCGGGGATTTTTTTCGGCTGGGAAAAGGCGACGGGGGCGGCTAGAATGGAGGGATCCGAAGAGAAAAGGGGCGCGGGAATGCAAGCCGAGCACTAAATCTGTTGAAATTTGGAGCCGCCAGAGGCGGGAGCCTTC